>Ga0209010_1000114_pt1 | contig 29377 bp, 16 predicted proteins | sample BlaSpr_A8_OM1_O3_FD_187985 | JGI IMG/M metagenome (GOLD analysis project Ga0209010, IMG submission 187985) | Forest soil microbial communities from Thunder Bay, Ontario, Canada - Black Spruce, Ontario site 2_A8_OM1_O3 (SPAdes) (version 2) | ecosystem: Environmental > Terrestrial > Soil > Boreal...
CGACGTCACAGACGTGGTGAGCGCTCCATATTAGGGCAATGGTCTTCGGGCCGAGGCCCTGAATCTTGAGCAGCTGCAACATTGAGGGGTGATACTTTTGCAGAAGTTCGGCGTGCAGATTCAGGCGTCCTTCGTTGAGCAACTGTTTCAAGTTGCCCAACATGCCTTTGCCAATGCCGGGAATGGCCAAGACTTTCTTGTCTTCGCCAATGATGTTCTTGATCTGCTCCGGCTGGTTCTCGATGGCCTGCGCGGCGTTGCGGTAGGAGCGGATGCGGAAGGAATCCTGGCCGTCGATTTCCAGCATGTCGGCAGTTTCGTAGAGAATGCCGGCGATCGCTTTGTTGTCCATGGGCTAGGACAGGGTAAACGAGCGGGGAGGGCTTCGCAAAATTTGGGACAAGGTTTCAGAGTTTCAAGGTTTCAACGTTGACCGCACCGCCGTTGGCACCTTGAAAACCTTGAAACTTTCGAAACTTTGAAACCTTCGAACTTTGAAACCTTGTTCCTTGCCCTTACGCGACCTTCGTCACGTTGGCGGCCTGAGGCCCTTTTTGACCTTCGGTGATTTCGAACTCCACCTGGTCATTCTCCTGAAGGCTTTTGTAGCCTTCGGAGGTGATCGCGCTATAGTGAACGAAAACGTCGGGGCCATCGGCGCGGCCAATGAACCCATAGCCTTTTGCGTTGTTGAACCACTTCACCGTACCTTTCAGACGATCCACTTACCCCCCTTTTGTGCACGCCCTTGCGGGGGGCAAAGGACGTGCCCGCTTACAAACTCGGCAATTAAGATGCATTTTGTAGCCGTAAAGGAAGGCTGTCAAGTTCGGGAAATCATGTAGAAAGGTAGATCCCTAGAGTTTCGGCCAATGCGGCTCTGAAACCTTGAAGCTCTGAAACCTTGGCCTACCGAAGGTGATGATCGAGCCAAAGCACCGAAGAAATCGTCTTGGCGTCGCGGATCGTGCCGGTGACGGCCATCCGAACTGCCTGCGGCAAAGGGACCATGCGCTTGTAGATGATTTCATCTTCTTCCGGCTGCGCGATGCCGGCCTTTAGCCCGGTGGCCAGGAACACGGCCATGGTTTCGGCGACGAATCCGGGGCTGGCATAGAACTTGAGAATGCGGCGCCACTTCGTGGCCGCATAGCCAGTTTCTTCGAGCAGTTCGCGCTTGGCTGCCGTCAGTTCTTCCTCGCCCGGATCGATGCGGCCCGCAGGAAGCTCCCACAGATAATCGCTGGCGGCGTGGCGATACTGGCGCTCGAGAAGAACGCGCGGCGGCTTGACCGAATCATCCACAGCGAGTACGACGACCGACCCCGAGTGGCGGATCACGTCACGGCGGGTGCGCACGCCGCCGGGTTCCTGCACATAATCGGTGGCGACGGAAAACACGGGTCCGCAGTAGACGATGCGGGATGAAAGCAGCTTGACTTTCGGACGCTTGGAGGCAGACTTTTTCTTGTTCTTGTGGGAAGGACTTGCGGATTTCGGCATGTGAATACTATAAAACATGGCTTCGGGCTTCGGGCTGCGGGAAGATCGGCTTCAACCACAACAAGACTGGCAACGGAAGCCTGGAGCCCGAGCTAGACGCTGCATCTGTTATCCTGCGCGGCATGGCAAGGAATCGCGGTCGAACTCAGAAATCTACTCGTTCGGCGATCGCGATCGTGGGAAGCGGCAACCTCGCCAATGCGCTGGCCATTGCGTTGAACCATGCAGGCTATGGGATTGACTCGATCATTGCGCGCGATGTTCGATCCTCTGGGGCACGGGCGCGGAAACTGGCGAAAAACGTTGGATCGCACGCAGACTCGATTCTAAGAGCGCCGATATCGGCCGACATCGTTTGGCTGTGCGTGCCTGATTCCGAAATCTCCGGAGTCGCGCGACTCTTGGCGAAAGACTGCGAGGGGAAAGGCGCGAATTGGAAGGGAAAAATCGCGCTCCACTCGAGCGGAGCTTTAAGCAGCGATGAGCTGGCCTCTTTGCGGCGGCGCGGTGCGGCAGTGGCGTCGGTGCATCCGCTGATGACTTTTGTAAAAGGATCGGGAGCTTCGCTGGCGGGAGTGTCGTTTGCGATTGAGGGCGATGTGGCCGCTGTGCGCAGGGCGCGACAGATCGTCAATGATCTGGGCGGAGAGCCTTTTCCAATTCGGAAGCAGGACAAGGTCGCCTATCACGCGTGGGGAACGTTCGCGTCACCGCTGCTGACGGCTTTGCTGGCGACCAGCGAACGTGTGGCCGCCGCGGCGAGGGTGCCCACTAAAGCAGCGAGGCAGCGAATGCTGCCGATGGTGGCGCAGACGATCGCAAACTACGCCGCTGCGGGCGCTGCGAGCGCATTCAGCGGGCCGATCGTTCGTGGAGATGTGGAGGTAGTTCGACGGCACCTGCTTGCGCTGCGTGGCATTCCCGAGGCGCGCGAAGTGTATGTGGCACTGGCTCGGGCTGCCGTAAAGTATTTGCCGGGAAAGCGGCGCGAGGCAATGAAGAAATTGCTGAACAATGTGCGGACTATGAAGTAAACAAGTGTCCGAGCTTTTCTTTTTTGGTCTTCAGATATTCTTCGGCGTAAGGGCTGGCTTCCACTTCGCACGGAACCCGTTCCACGACTTTGACTCCGGCGCGTTCCAGTGCTTCGACTTTGTCGGGATTGTTCGACAGCAGCCGCACCCGCGTGACGCCTAGCTTCTTCAGCATCTCGGCGGGCAGGGTGAATTCGCGGTAGTCCGCCTTGAAACCGAGACGCTCATTGGCTTCCACCGTGTCCAGGCCCGAATCCTGCAACTCATAAGCCTGGAGTTTGGCCATGAGCCCGATGCCGCGTCCCTCCTGCTGTTCATAGATCAGGATGCCGGCGCCTTCTTCGGCAATCTTTGCGAGTGCCATTTCCAGTTGCTGGCCGCAATCGCAGCGCAGAGAGTGAAAGACATCGCCGGTGAGGCATTGCGAGTGGATGCGCACCAGCGGCGGCGGGGAAATATCACCCATGGTCAGCGCCACGGCTTCTTCGACGCGGAGATTGCTGCCGGAGCCGGATTCTCCGCGAAAGCCGTAGATGCGGAAGTTGCCCCAGCGCGTGGGGAAATTGGCGGATGCGATTTGATGAACTAAGGCTGCTGTCACACTTAGATTATAGCGAGGATTATCGCAACGCCCCGGAGCATCGAGGCATCGATGAAGTTGCAGGCGCAGGTGATGGGTCAAGCTGTGCGGGCATCCCGAGCTTCGCTCGGCCGGACAGCCGGAGGCGGCTGTCCCCACATAACCACTTGATCGACACTCGTTGCGTGCAACTTGGTGTCCTCCAAGAACGCTGATAAAATAATCAGGAAGTAATTTGTGCCTGCCATTGTGGGGCTATAGCTCAGCTGGGAGAGCGCGTCGTTCGCAACGACGAGGCCGTCGGTTCGATCCCGACTAGCTCCACCAAATAAATCCCAAGCAAAACAATAGGTTCTTGCAGTTACAAACAGAAATATACCTAAATGGTACCCATCGCGGTACAACGGACCTGCTGTTAAATCTCAAAGCAGGCAGGCCCGGGCTTCATGGTTTTCATTTACAGCCGTCACACACCCAAATGCGATCACTGTGAAGATCTCAAGTACTGGCGCTGTCGGTGTCCCAAATGGATTGACGGTTATGTGGACGGCGCGGACGCGCCAGTCAGTCCAAACGCGCAGTTGCGAGCAGGCCGAAGGTAAAAGCACGCATGATCGAATCTGGCGCCGCCGATCTTTCTGCGCAGCGCCAGCCGGGCGCAATCCCACACAACGACTGGCTTCAGGGGAACGAGAATCTGCATGGCAGAACGAGTCCCCGCCATTCTCTTCAGCAGGGTCGGAAGGAATGGCAGCGAAAACTCCAACCCAGAATCCAACCGACATTTACTGCACGGTTGCATTCATCCACGGCCATAAGGATTTTGTCCCGTGCGGTCCGTGGTGCGTCGCTGTCTTCCGGAGTGCACAAATTGAGCGCCGTGTGAATCTGGCTGCGACGCGGCCGTCTGTGCGCGGGCGTGATTGGCGCCATTCTGGGGAAGATTATGAGGTTAGCCAAGCCCTTGTTCTTGCATCTTCTTTCTCAAACTAAGAGGACGCATGTCCGTCCAAACTTCTTTGATGTGGGCTAAGCACTCTTCTTTCGTTCCGCTCTTGCCGGCATCGTTCCAACCCAGAGCATTTTCTTTATGCACCGGCCAGATTGAGTATTGCTCTTCATGGTTTACGACGACTCTATAAACAGTGTTGTCTTGTGTGTCTTCAGGCATTGGATCCCCTCCATGAGGACTCTTCGCGCACTTACGAAGCCCGTGTTCCCTTTATCCCGAGTCAGCGATTCAGTCGAACTGAATCAGATGCCTCGAGCCTATTTCGCTGGTGTATCCGCGAAACAGGTTTCTAACTAAGCAGACGAATATATCAGTAAGGCAGCGAGGTGGTAACAAGGCAGACGGTACTTGAAACACAGCAAAGATTGCAATTCCCGTGCCAAAGTCACCACGTACCGCTCAAGCGAGTTGGGATACAACCATTCCACTTTTGCACCATGAACTCTCTCTCATGCTCGTCGTTTTTCCTTGCGCTGCGCGTCCGGAGCATAGAGGCCATATTTCTCCATCCGGCGATAAAAAGTTCCGCGACTAAGGCCCAGAATCTCGGCGGCTCGGCTGAAGTTGCCGTTACAACGATCCACGGCCTTGCGGATCAAGAGGGCCTCGACCTTCTCCAAGCTCAGCTCGGGCACATCAGTGGAAGAGGAGCGATCCGCGAACTGCAACCCGAGATGGTGAGATCGAACACTGTTCTCACCGCACATAATTACAGCACGCTCGATGGTGTGCGCAAGTTCGCGAACATTGCCAGGCCACTCGTATTCTGTAAGTCTCTCAATCGCCTCTGCCGAGTAGCCATCAATCTGCTTGGAATATCGAGCGGCAAATTTGGAAAGGAAATAGGATGCAAGAGCGGGAATGTCGTCCCGACGTTCCCGTAGTGGAGGCAGGTGGATCTCAACGGTATTCAATCGGAATCGCAAGTCCTCCCTGAAAGTCCCGGCGGCACAAGCGGACCGCAAATTGGTATTGGTGGCCGACACCACACGTACATCTACCTTCTGCTTCCGGGAGGAGCCAACTCGCTCCATTTCGCCGCTTTCTAGCACGCGTAGCAGTGTGGCCTGCTGACGCAAAGTGACATTTGCGATCTCATCGAGAAAAAGAGTGCCGGCATTCGCCATTTCGAAACGACCAATTCGATCAGTTCGAGCATCGGTGAAAGCGCCTTTGACGTGTCCGAACAACTCGCTTTCAAAAGTGCCCTCGGGAAGTCCCCCGACATTCACGGCGATCAGAGGTTTATCAGCCCGATGGGAGACGGCATGCAACATTTGGGCGACAACTTCCTTTCCAGTCCCGTGCTCTCCGGTGATGAGCACACTCGCATGCGAAGGGCCGACCTGCGAAATCGTGCCCAAAATCGAGCGCATGATGGGCGCCTTCGCGATGAGGGTGGGCAATTTCGGATTCCCGAACGGATTGTTTTGCGCCCCAAGCCGACGGCCTTGTCGCAAAGCTCGACACAGTTCCACGCTATCGCGAAGACTCATAACTAACCGTTCATCGTCCCACGGTTTCTGAATGAAATCGCGCGCACCGCGGCGCATAGCTTCGACCGCCAGGTCAATTGTGCCCGAAGCACTCATTACCACGACAGATAATCGGCTGTCGATCGCGCGAATGCGGGGCAGCAGGTCGATCCCATTCCGTCCCGAGGTGACACGGCCCGCATAATTGAGATCAAGCAGCATGGTGTCATACTCACTTAGCGAAAGATATTCCAGTGCGAGATGGGGCGACCGGGCACAATCAACCCGGAAGCCTTTGTTGCGCAAAAGCATTTCGAGAGCATCAAGAACGGGATGCTGATCGTCCGCAACCAGGATTCGATAAGTTTGCCCTGTGCTTTCCATCGGACTCTTCTTGGTCGAGGTTTGTTCAGTGGCTACTTTCTAAGTTCTACAAGACGACGCTTTGGCTAGAGAGAACGAGAAGCAGGCAGAGAAGGGGCGTCCACCGCGATTCGTTTTCGGGACCTCCTCGGGCTCGGCGGAGATAGCCCGAATGGGTATAAGGCGGCGGATCATGAACAATAGCGGTGTGCAAAGCATAAAACCTAACTGAGCAACGTGACCCCAAGAACATCGTTGCGCAAGATTGAAAGTTAACCCCAGCCTAACTCGCACCAGAGTCCGCTGCAAGAGAAATCCTGAACTGTTACGAAAGCCGAACGCATTAGAACGTGTTGAATTCTCCTGAAAATAAAACATATCGGGCGAACAGATTTAGTGCAGCAAGTTTTTCGATTAGATCATCTCAGTGAGATTGCTTTCGACGCGGCCGTCGATGCTCGCATCTTTTGCCGCTTGTGCTAAATGAAAGAGCGGTTGGATCGCCCTCAATCTAGTGGTTCGCAAAAACTCTTGCTTTCCTGTTCTCGGATACTGGTGTCCAAAGACGGACAATGCATTTGTCCGGGGCTGGACAGTTCTCTGTTAAAGTGCGGCTCTGCTCTGCCTGCCGGGGACTATAGCAATAGCAGTCGTTTCTTCATTCATCAGAGCACGATGATCTTACAAAGAGAGGGCGACGGAGCGCGGGGACAAACTCCGACGCGATCAAAAGAACTCTGGCCCTCATGTTGCAATATGTAATTCGTCCTGAAGCGTGACTCATTCGGAAAAATAAAATCAGATTGTGGCTTCACGCGCTGATAACACGACGCAGACAGACGATATAACTGCTCGTTGACGTCAGCAAAGCCGCTGTGAGGATCGCTCTGGTGAACGTGCGCTTCCAATGACAGCGACGGAATCCGACTAATGCAAGCTGAAGCCGACGCAAATTTACGTCGACGCTATCGAACTAATTGTCTGTGTTTGTGGCCTTGTGTTTTGTAGTGTGACTCAGAGGATATGGCGATTAGCGCGGGCCGGATACCCGAACCGCAAGCTGGAACGAGACATGTAAGAAAAAGGGCGGAGCTACGCAGCGAACACGGAAATGGGGTAGGTGATGGGGCAATTGAACACAAACGGGGACGTTTTTAGCGCCGGCATACGGGCGGACTGGCTGCAACCAAAGTGGTATGTGCTCTTTGTAAGATCCAACCAAGAAGCGCGTGTCGTACAGCACCTGTCAGCTCGTTTGATCGAACACTTTCTTCCGATCTATGAATCGGTGCGCCAATGGAAAGACCGCAAGGTCAAGTTAGTCAGACCATTGTTCTCGGGCTATATCTTTGTCAAACTACCCTTGATCGATCGTTCCCGAGCATTGATGATTCCTAATGTAGTAGGTTTGGTTGGAACAAGAACAGCCCCATCGGTTGTCTTGGAGGAGGAAATCGAATGGATTAGGCGTGGGATGGCACACGGTAAAGCAGAGCCGCACCCCTACCCCAAAATCGGAGAGCCCGTGGTGATTACGGCTGGGCCAATGGCGGGTATGGAGGGCATTCTTCTCCGGGCGAAGAACTATACTCGCGTTCTTGTCCGCGTGAATTCGATCTCCCGGGCAATTGCAGTCGAGGTAGATGGCAATTGCGTGGAGTTTGCGGCGCCCAGGTCGGCTCTTCCGCAGGCCTGTTGACGAAAATGTGTAACGGCCTGGACAGGGAAGGTTTATGATGACCTTCTTAGCTGGGGCAACTTTATGAGCGACGGAATAAGTGGGCTAGTAGCGGGTGTCGGGCGGGACTTTCGCTTTGCCGCTCGAATGATGCGCAAGAACCTGGGGTTCACCACAGTTGCTGTGGTCACTCTCGCCCTGGGGATCGGCGCGACGACTACGGTCTACGGCTGGATTGATGCGATCGTACTGCATCCTTTATCTGGAGTAACCAACCCGAATGAAGTTGTGGCAGTTGAAAGCCTGACGCCAGGCGGGGAGCCGATCACCTCCTCTTATCCGGACTTGGTCGACTTTCGTGATCAGCTGCGGTTGGCCAGTGTCGCTGCCGCGCGGCACACCGGGGTGAGCGTGGGAGAGCCAGGCCATGCCGAACAGGTCGCAGCGCAGTTTGTCTCAGGAAATTACTTTGACGTGTTAGGAGTGAAGGCGGCTTTGGGGCGGGTCTTCGGGCCGGAGGAATACCCTGATAACCCACGCGCGTTTCCCCTGATTGTGATCAGCAACCACCTGTGGCGGTCGCATTTCAATTCGGATCCTCAGATTGCCGGCAAGACCGTCAAAGTCGACCGGCATGAGCTCACTATTATCGGCGTGGCCCCTGAGGCCTTTCACGGCAGCATGGCCGGCTACACCTTCGATATTTGGATACCGAATGTGATGCGTCCCGAGCTCGACGGGTTTCACACCAACTGGCAGCTAACGGATCGACATAACCGCGATATGCCAGGAATCGCACGGCTGAAACCGGGAGTACCCATCGGGCAGGCTCAAGCGGAAATTGCCGCCCTATCCCGGCATCTGGCTCAGATACATCCCGATACTAGCGAAGGCATTAGTGCCACTTTGGTTCCGCTATGGAAGTCGCACTTTGGATTTCAAAGCCGACTTTTAGCGCCACTGGGAGTCCTAATGGCTTTGTGTGCAATGTTGCTTCTCATCGTTTGCGCCAACGTCGGCAACTTACTACTTGCGCGTTTTGCCGCCCGTCGAAAGGAATTCAGTTTGCGCCTGGCCCTCGGAGCCAGGCACTGGGTGCTAAGCCGGCAGATCCTCGCGGAGAGTTTATTACTTGCTTTGGCGGGAGCCGTCTTGGGGGCTGTGTTTGCTTTATGGGCTGGAGGATCGCTTCGCGCCCTGCTTCCGACGGGCGATTACGGAGTGGCCTTGGATTTCCATCTGAACCGGAGTGTGCTGCTCTTCATTGGCCTGATATGCATCGCAAGCACTCTGCTGTGCGGCCTGGTGCCGGTCTTGCAGTCCGTCCGGGTGAATCTGAGTGACAGCTTGAAAGAATTTGGGCGCGGTGGTTCATCGGGTCAACATTCCCAGCGTGTGCGGAAGTTGCTGGTTTTATCTGAAGTGTCGCTGGCCCTGGTGGCTTTGATTGGAGCGGGAGTTTTTGTCCGCAGTTTCCACTCCGCTGAGAAAATCGCCCCCGAGTTTGATCCTGAGAACGTCCTGCTGGCACAGTTCTTTCTGTCAACGAGTGGCTACACGCTGGAGCAACGCGAGCAATTCTGTTATCGGTTACGCGAAAACCTGGAGGCGCAACCCGGCGTGGCTGCGGTTGCCTATTCAGACGGCGTTCCGCTGGGTTTTGAACCTAGTTGGTGGGAATCCCTTGAGATCAAGGGCTATCAGCCGACGACCAGCGAGAATATGTCAATCTATCGTAACGTGATTTCTCCAGGCTACTTCCAGTTGATGCATATTCCCTTGATCGAGGGCCGTGATTTCACCGAGCGCGACGATGACGCGAAGGGCACGATGCCGGTGATGATCGTCAATCAAGCATTCGTCAAGCGCTACTTTGGCGCCGGCCAGGCAATCGGTCGTCAGGTTCGCGGGTGGGGGGATTGGTTCACTATCGTAGGTATTGCCAAAGACAGCAAGTACAACTATCTGACTGAGTCGCCCATGCCCTATTTCTATGTACCCTTCCGGCAGGTGTACCGTTCCGATATGTCTTTGGCGTTCTATGCCAGGACGCGAGGCGAGCCGAACCAGGCAAGCGAAATGTTGCGGCGGATAGTCAGGGATACGGATCCGAACATCACCATCTCCAATATAGTTCCTCTCAGCGACTACATTGGCGCTTCTCTATATACGCACAAGATTGCTGCCCGTCTGCTGACCGTGTTGGGAGTGCTGGCGCTGCTGCTGGCAGCCGTTGGCCTGTACAGCGTGATGGCCTATTCCGTTGCACAGCGCACGCATGAAATCGGCGTCCGTATGACACTGGGCGCGCAACGTGGCAATATAGTCGGCTTGGTGCTTCGTGAGGGCATGAGTCTGGCCGTCGGCGGCATGATCGTGGGAACCTTGGTCGCGGTGGCCCTTGCTTGGGAAACGGCTACGATTTCCGTTTCGGGCGCGACCATGAACGGCGGTGGCAGCTTACTGGTTCGAGGAAGCGCTACCGATCCTTTGATTTACTTAGGAGCCGGGTTGTTTTTGTGCGTAGTTGCCGTACTAGCCAATTACATTCCGGCTCAACGCGCGATTAAGGTGGATCCCTCAGTAGCGCTGCGAAGTGAGTAGGATCGACACGAAGCCGGGCCCACCACAAAGAGAAACAAAGGTGTTCGCGTACTAAACAGTATCCGCGTCGTCGACGAGACCCATCGATTTGTCCATCAAAGGTCCGTAGCTTTGCTCCAGCATGGTTAAGTGCACTGCCGGATGAACTTCTGGAGTGCGTGGAACAACCCTACAAAGCAAGCTCCCGGCATCTACTCCAGTCCCTATTAACTCATCCAACGGAGCCTCGTTGGTTATCCAAGGCACAATTAAGGACTTCAATGACAAATATCGCTTCAAAGGCAAATAGCTGGATATTACAACCCAAACCCAACGCCGCCGCTTCGCTGCGGTTATTTTGTTTTCCATTTGCTGGCGGGGGAGCTCAAAGTTTTCGGACTTGGCCCGACGCTCTCCCCAGTACTGTGGAAGTCTGTCCGGTGCAACTCCCCGGACGCGAGTTGAGGATAAAAGAGCTTCCGTTCTCGAATGTTGTACCTATGCTCGAGCCGCTGGCAACCGCGATTCGGCCGAGTCTAGATAAGCCTTTTGCCTTCTTCGGTCACAGTATGGGAGCGATCATCGCCTTTGAGTTGGCCCGCAAACTTCGCCGTGATCATAACCTGCTTCCGGAATGTCTGATTGTTTCCGCGCGGGTTGCGCCGCACCTGCCGATTCCACGGGCGCCTATTCATAATTTGCCGTCGGCAGAGTTTCTTGAAGCCCTCAAGGGGCTCAAAGGCACGCCTAAAGAAGTCCTGGAAAATCAGGCCCTTATGGATATCGTCACGCCGCTATTGCGTGCGGATCTCGCAGTGCACGAAGCCTATAGCTATTTGGAAGAGACTCGGCTGCAATGTCCAATCCTTGCATTCGGCGGTCTTCAGGATACGGAGGCGAGTCGGCAGGCCATTGATGCCTGGCAGGAACATACAACCGGCGGCTTTGTCAGGCGGATGCTCCCCGGCGACCACTTCTTCATAGTGACGGCACAGACGCTGTTCTTGCGCACACTGTCACAGGAGCTGTATCCGATCGCCAGAAAAGCCAGCGGGGCTAAATCGGGAGGGCCAGAAGTTACTCTCGCGCAAGCGGTTTAATAAAACGTGATATTCCTGATCGTTTCACAACGTTCGTTCGATGGCGTTGAGTTTCATGCATAACCAGCCCGTCGTGACAAAACCGAATACCCATGATTCAACCATCTCAAGAAAAGGAACCTGCTATGAAATTGGAAACCGTAGGCGTTATTGGCGCGGGTGTGATGGGAGTGGGAGTGGCTCATAGCCTCGCCCTGGCTGATTTCCGCGTCCGGCTTGTGGATGTTACCGAGGAAAAGCTTGCAAAAGCCCGGGAACTGATTCGGCAGAACATCCGGCTTCAAAACATGATGAAGAGAGGTAACGGCATGAGTGCAGATGCAGCTCTCGCGAACATTCAATGTTCTACGGATTACGAGATCCTGCGTGATGTTGATTTCGTCGTTGAAAACGTAATCGAAAACTGGCCCATCAAGAAAGAGGTCTACGAGACTATCGATTCGATTTGTCCGGAACATGCGGTATTTGCTGCCAATACTTCCGCCATCTCCATTACAAGAATCGGATCGGCGACCAATCGGGCCGCGCAGGTCCTCGGCATGCACTTCATGAATCCCGTGCCCATGAAGAGTATGGTCGAAATGATTCGCGGCTATCACACTTCAGATAGCACTATCAGCGCGGGGAAGGAATTGCTGCGGCAAATGGGAAAAGAGTGCGTGGTTGTGCAGGATTCCCCGGGATTTGTCTCTAACCGCGTTCTGATGTTGACGGTAAACGAGGCCATCTTCCTGGTGCAGGATCGGGTGGCGGCGCCAGAAGAAGTGGATCACATTTTCAGAGAATGTTTTGGCCACAAGATGGGGCCCTTGGAGACCGCGGACCTGATCGGGTTGGATACCATCCTCTATTCGGTTGAAGTCTTGTACGAGAGCTTCAACGACGATAAGTACCGTCCCTGTCCGCTGCTCAAGAAGATGGTGGATGCTGGCCTGCATGGCCGGAAGACCGGGCACGGATTTTACAACTATCAGGAAGTGTTGGCTTAAGTCTAAGAAAAGGAGACAAGAAGATCAATATGGACGACACAAAGGGCAAAATCAGAACGTTTTTTTCCCGTTTCTTTCGAACCAGCGAACTGAAAGATGCCGACGATATTTTCGCCCTCGGCTTCGTAAATTCGCTGTTTGCGATGCAATTGGTCACATGGTTGGAAAAGGAATTTCTATTCACCATTAACGATGAGGATCTGGATATTCAGAACTTCAATTCCATTGAAGCGATTTCTGGCTTCATTGGCCGTAAAACATCTACTGCCGTGGAAGTGTGAGGGGCTGGAGCGAGTCCAGAATGGAGCAAGCGCATGAGAATTGAATTGAGCCCTGAACAAGAGCGAAATCAGGTCGAGTTCAGGCTATTCACGAAAGAGCACATTGCACCACATGCGACTGCACATGACACGACGCAGAGAGTGTCGGCGGAACTGGTAAAGCGATTGGTCGCCGCGCGCTATCTCGGCTCGTTCCTTCCCAAGAGCGTTGGGGGACTCGGGTTGGATATGATCAGCTATGGCCTCCTGCATGAAGAGATCGGGAAGGCGTGCTCCTCACTGCGGTGTCTGCTTACCGTCCATGACATGGTGGCTCTTGCTGTCTATAAGTGGGGCAGCGACCGGCTCCGTGCAAAATGGCTTTCTCGACTGGCCCGTGGTGAGGTGCTAGGAGCCTTTGCCGTTAGCGAGCCGAATGCTGGAAGCGACGTGAACGGAGTGGAAACCACGGCCGTGCTTTCCGATCAAACCTACGTTCTGAACGGGTCGAAGAAGTGGATTACGTTCGGGCAAATTGCGGACGTTTACCTGTTGCTGGCCAAGTCAGAAGGCAAGGCAACGACGTTGCTGGTCGAAAAGGACTCCCCCGGTTTGTCGGTCAGACCTTTGAAGGGCATGCTAGGAATGCGCGGTTCAATGCTCGCGGAATTGGTCCTCGAAGACTGTCTCGTCCCGCGAGCGAATCTCGTGGGACGCGAAGGCTTCGGCGTGTCGTCAGTGGCTTTTACTGCCCTTGGGCTGGGCAGGTACACAATCGCCTGGGGTTCGCTGGCCATCGCCCAGGCCTGTCTCGAGGCATGCTTGCGATATGCCTCGACGCACAAACAATTCGGAGCCCCGTTGCGCGACCATCAACTAATTCAACGAATGATCAGTGAGATGATCGCTAATACCGCAGCTGCCCGGCTCCTCTGTTATGAGGCCGGCTATCTCAAAGAAACAAACGACCCCAGAGAGATTTTGCAAACCTTTGTAGCCAAGTATTTCGCCTCGACCATTGCTATGAAGGCGGCTACCGATGCGGTCCAAATCCACGGCGCCAATGGCTGTAGCAGCGACTACCCCGTGGAGAGATATTTTCGCGATGCCAAGATCATGGAAATCATCGAGGGGAGCAGCCAGATACAGGAAATCACGATTGCAAAATTAGGGTTCCAAGAGCATGCTCGAAACGTACTTGAGGAAGAAACTCTTTATCGTGAAAACGCAGTGTCCGCGTGACGACCGCCAACCCGGAGGAATGAATCTGTGGCGACCTTTAAAGTAGAGTTAGAGAAAAGTCAGGAAGAGCGTAAACGGAAAAATATCAAATGCGTTGTTTGGGACCTGGACAACACGATCTGGGACGGTGTCTTGCTGGAAGACAGCACCGTGACGTTGTTTCCCCACATTCGTCACATCCTGGAGACCTTGGACGGAAGGGGAATCCTGCAATCCATTTCGAGTAAAAATGATCACGCTGCCGCAATGGCGAAACTGCAAGAGTGTGGGATCGCAGAGTATTTTCTTTATCCACAAATAAACTGGAATCCGAAGTCCCAAGGCGTCAGATCGATTGCCCAGGCGATCAATATCGGTCTCGACTCCGTGGCGTTCATTGACGACCAAGCGTTCGAGCGGGAGGAGGTGGAGTTTTCACACCCGGAAGTATCCTGTATCGATGCGGTCGACTTGGAAAGCCTGTTGGACCGCCCGGAACTGAATCCGCGTTTCATCACAGAGGACTCACAGATAAGACGCAAGATGTACCTCAGTGACATCGAGCGAAATAACGCGGAAAAGGCTTTCTGCGGGCCCCAAGATGAATTTCTGGCTACGCTGGGGATGAAGTTTACTCTGGGATCGGCACAGGAAGAAGATCTGAGACGAGCGGAAGAGCTCACCTTGCGCACGCACCAGCTCAACACAACCGGGTATACCTACAGCTATGATGAGTTAAACCAGTTCCGGCAGTCGAAGCAGCACAAGCTGCTGATCGCAAGTCTTAGTGACAAATATGGGGTGTATGGAAAGATCGGACTTGCCTTGGTAGAGTGCGGCAGCAAGCATTGGACACTTAAGCTGCTTCTGATGTCTTGCAGAGTGATGTCGCGCGGTGTGGGCACCATTTTGATCAATTACATCTTGCGCTTGGCGAAAGAAGCCGGAGTCCCGTTAAGAGCCGAGTTCATTTCCAACGACCGGAACCGCATGATGTATGTCACCTACAAATTCGGGAATTTCCGTGTAGTAGAAGAGCGTGAAGATCTGACGGTCTTCGAAAATGATTGCAATAAAATTCAGCAGTTCCCGGAATACGTCGAGGTGCAGATCAACGAATAGCTGTGCTTTTGCCGTTGTTTGATCACTCCCTGCACCTGCAAGCCCCTCAAGAAGACTTCCCGATATCCGAGAGCGCGTCTGACCTCCGGTCAGACGGGAGTGCTATTTCGCAACCCAAGGCGCAAAGAAAAATGCAGAATTGGAACTTGCTATATGCGCTGGGAAAGGAAGGACCCAATGAAAGCAGCCGAACTTCTTCTCCTCCTGCGATACAAAAAAGGCGATCGGAATTTCAGCGGAATGAATCTGAGCGGGGCCGATTTACGCCAAGTCGACCTCAACGGCGCAAACCTGAGTGGCGCAAACCTGAGTGGAGCTCATTTGAGCGGGACCAACCTGACCGGAGTTAACTTCGATGGAGCGAACCTGAGCGGGCAGGCCGACCTCAGTGGCGCTACTCTGAAAGGCGCTAGCCTCCGAGGCACCAACTTGAGCGGGGCAGATCTTGGAGGAGCCGACCTAAGCGATGCCATTCTGAACGACACTACCAACCTGAGTGGAGCAAGGCTGGGCGGCACAAAGTTTCATGACGAAACATTCCTAAGGACACAGGAGTTTGTTCTCCTTCAAAAATACAAAAAGGGTGAGCGTAATTTCAGCAGATCGAGGTTGAGCGGAGCCAGACTGAGCGGAGTCGACTTGAGCGGAGTCGACCTGAGCGAGGCTGATCTGAGCGGGGCTGATCTGAGCGGAACGAATCTGCGAGGAGCTGATCTGAATAGGGCCAATGTAAGCGGCGGAGCCGATCTGAATGCGGCCAATCTCAGTCGAACGAATCTGCGAAGAGCCAACCTGAGCGGAGCCAGCTTGAGGGAAGCCAACCTGACGGGAACTGATTTGAGAGGGGCCAACTTGAGCGGAGCTGATTTGAGCGGAGCGAACCTCACCGGGTCGGAAGTCGATGACGCCAACCTGAGCGGAGCTAATCTCACCGGAGTCAAGCTTAGTTGATTTGACGCGATTGCAGCCGCATGCGCTTTTCCGCACGTTGGTGTTCACGATACGCAAGCTAGAGATCCCTTAAATTGCAATTCTGTTGTAGAGGCTTCCGTTTTCGAGAATAACGAAGGATCAGCCACCAGACTCCTCTCGCTGTTTTAGCGCCTACGAAGTTTCGCTGACTTGCCCCATCTGCCAGTTGTCACACCAGATCCGAAGACGATTAGGGAAAAATTAATGCATAAACCGGACGCAAATACTGTTGAGGCCTGGATTGTTTCGCAATTGGCCAGCCTCCTGAAGACGGAGCCTGCTGCCATCGACGGCCGGCTACATCTTGGACATTGGGAACTTTCATCGTCACAGGAAACGATTCTCCGCAGCAAGCTGGAGAGGTGGCTCGGGATTTCACTTTGTCCAACATGGCTATCCGAATTTGCCAGTATCGAGGCATGCGCAAGCGGCTTGGCATCCCGCGCAGCAGAGATTGCTCCAGAGGTGGAGGATGCCCCGCCTGTCAACGACGGCGCGAAGTCTCTGTTAAAAGCCAGGTCATGGCAACTGCTGACTCTTTCGGCGCAAACAGCGTCTGCTCTCGGCACGGTCACGGACAGTCTTGTACGTTATTTCACACGAGAACCGAAGGCGGACCTCGCCGGTGTTGCCTACGCATTGCATCCACGGCCAGAGGCTTGCAAGTATCGCCGGGCAGCCGTTTGCAGAGATAGCCAAGATGCATATGAAACGCTTGTAGCCAGCGATTCACCACGCGTGTTCAGCGACATTCGGGAGATAGACGAACCAGCAGTCGTTTTTATGTTCCCGGGAGTGGGTGACCACTATGTGCACATGACGCAGGAGCTTTATGAAAATGAATCGAGTTTCCGCGCGGACATGGACCTGTGCTTTGAGCTTCTCAAGGATTACACAGGGCACGACTTCAGAGCGTTGCTGTATCCGCAGACAGCGACCTTGAACTCGGATAGGGAGCTTGGGACGGCTCAGGGTGGTCTGCTTCGGCGGCTGTTCGCGCGTGAAAAGCCAAACCATGAGCGAGACAACGACAAACTGAACCAAGCGCAGCAGGTGATGCCGGCATTGTTTGCCGTTGAATACTCACTGGCGCGGTTGCTCATACACTGGGGTATCCAACCCAAAGCGACGATTGGTTTCAGCCTAGGAGAGTACGTGGCCGCCTGCATCGCCGGAGTATTCTCGCTAAGGCATGCATTGCTTCTGGTTGTTCGAGAGGCGGAACTGATTCAGAAAGTTCCTGCCGGGAGTATGCTCGCAGTACCACTGCCGGAAGATGAGTTAAGGTCTCTTCTACCCGCAGATGTCTCAATTTCCGCAGTGAATACGCCGACGGTGTGCGTGGTCTCCGGTTCGAGCGAGAGCGTGCAGAGATTACAATCGCAACTTGCCGCCAGGGACGTGGCATGCAGGGCGGTCCGTGCCGCGCATGCGTTTCATTCAGCCATGATGGCCCCGGCGGTTGCGCCCTTCAGGGAAGTAGTCCGGACAGTTCAACTCAATCCGCCGCAAATACCATACATTTCCAGCGTCACCGGCATTTGGGCTAAAGCAGAAGAAGTCACGAACCCGGATTATTGGACCCGCCATTTGTGTAGCCCGGTCAAGTTCGAGCAAGGTATTCGAGAGCTGTTGCAGGCACGAAGTACTGTTTTCCTTGAAGTGGGTCCTGGCCAGACGCTGAGCTCTTACGCCAAGCAGCAGCCGGAATACAACCGGTCAGTCCAAAAGGTATTTTCATCGCTGCCGTATGGTGAGCAGGAGGAGTCAGATCTCTCGTTCGCACTAGCTGCGGTCGCAAAGCTTTGGCTCGCGGGAGTGAAGGTGGATTGGGACGCCTTCTATCAGGACCGGGTTCCCACATTAGACACCGACATCGTGAGCCTGGTTTCGCGCGATGGATTGGAGGCCGAGGCTGTAACACTTAACTCGACTGATAACTCAACTAACTCAACCGATGAAAATAAATTTCGCGCCACCTATGTTCCCGCCAGCAACGACTTGGAACGAAAGGTCGCGGCGGTGTGGCAGCGGATGCTCGGCGTTGACCTGGTCGGAATCAATGACAACTTCTTTGACCTCGGTGGCAACTCTCTGGCGGGCGCGAAGGTACTTAGCGAACTGGAACAGGAACTGGGCATCCGACTCAGCATGGTGGCATTGTTTGCGGCACCGACGGTGAGTGCCCTTGCAAAGTACATCAGCGGCGAACGGGAAACAGCGGAAGACACGATCCAATCAAAGAGAGTGAAAGCCCTAAGGAACCGGTCAGCGAAGAGCAGCAGTGACATCGCCATCATCGCGATGAACGGACGTTTTCCGGGAGCTAAGAACCTGACTGTTTTCTGGAAAAATCTTGTTGATGGTGTGGAGTCAGTGTCTTTTTTCTCCGACCAGGAATTATCGGCATGCGGAGTCGATCAGGAAACGCTAAACGATCCCAGATATGTTAAGGCTAGGCCCATTCTTGCGGACGCCGATCTATTTGATGCGCGGTTCTTTGGATTTAGCCCCAGAGAAGCTGAACTTACTGACCCCCAGCAACGCGTTTTCATGCAATGCGCCTGGGAGGCTATGGAATTAGCCGGTTACGATAGCGAAAAATACAACGGACTGGTGGGCGTGTTCGCGGGCATGAGTGCCAGCACGTATTGGTTTGGCCTCCGCTCCATCCCCGGTATCGCCCGTTCTCTGGGGTTTTCTCAAGCGATTGCCGGAAATGACAAGGACTCGCTGGCTGCCAGCGTTTCTTATAAGCTCAATCTCAAAGGTCCGAGTGTTACCGTGCAAACGCATTGCTCCACCTCGCTCGTGGCAACCCATCTGGCGTGCCAAAGCGTTCTCCATGGCGAATGCGACATGGCTCTTGCCGGTGGCGTGTCGGTGAGAGCGCCTCAAAAGACTGGATACCTGTATCAACCGGGCGGGCAGGATTCATTCGATGGACACACGCGGTCGTTCGATAGCAGGGCCAAAGGCACCATACTGGGCGAAGGAGTGGGTGTAGTTGTGCTGAAGCGCCTCGAAGATGCTCTGGCGGACGGCGATTGTGTTCACGCGGTAATCAAAGGCTCGGCGATTAACAATGATGGGGCCTTCAAAGCAGGTTTTGCGGCTCCCAGTGTCGAAGGACAAGCTGATGCAATCCTGACGGCATTAGCGAGGGCGGCGGTGGATGCCGATACTATTTCCTACGTTGAAGCCCATGGAAGCGCGACTGAGATAGGAGATCCCATAGAAGTGGCGGCACTGGCGAAAGCCTTCCGCAGCAGCAGTTCAGGAAGGAGACAATTCTGCGCCCTTGGATCGCTTAAGTCGAACGTTGGTCATCCTGATAAAGCCGCTGGCGTCGCGGGACTCATCAAGGCTTCTCTGGTGTTGCAACATAAACTGGTGCCCCCCAACCCTCACTTCGAGACTCCGAACCCGCAAATTGATTTTGAAAACAGTCCTTTCTTCGTCAATAAGGAGCTAAGGCGTTTGCAGCGAAACGGGGAAGCACCATTGCGAGCAAGCGTGAACTCGCTGGGAATGGGTGGAACGAATGCCCACGTCATAATGGAAGAAGCTCCGTTAGGGCCGCGTTCCAGCGCATCCAGGCCATGGCAGATTCTGATGTTGTCGTGCAAGACGGTCAGCGCGTTGGATGCTGCCACCGTCAATCTTGTGGATTATCTGAAAAGCCACGCTGATCCCAGTGTGGCCGACGTTGCCTTCACACTCCAGGTTGGCCGTAGGGCTTTTACTCATCGGCGCACTATCTTGTGTCGTGACAGAGACGATGCCATAGTAGCCTTGGAGGAACAGAACCCCAGCCGAATCCTCGGCAGTTCACTCGAGATCAGGAACCGAATTATCACGTTCATGTTCCCTGGCCTAGGCGACCAATATGAGGGCATGGCGGCCGAACTGTATGAAAATGAACCCGTCTTCCGCCGACAGATTGATGTGTGCTCTGAGATTCTGGGACCGTACCTAGGGTTGGATCTGCGTGAGATTCTCTTCTCCCCGCATACAGAGAATCAAACGTTGCCTGGGAGCCAGCAACGCCTTCGCCTCCGGGAAATCCTAAACCGGAACCAACATACCGCTGCCAAGTTTCAGCGCACTTTGTTAGCTCAACCCGTCGTGTTCGTTCTCGAATATGCTTTGGCCAGACTCCTGATGAGTTGGGGCATAAAGCCCCAGGCGATGATTGGATACAGTCTCGGAGAATATGTTGCCGCGACTCTTGCCGGTACTCTTTCCCTAAAGGATGCCCTTCGTCTGATCGTTTTCCGAGCTCGCCTAATAGATAACCTGCCGCAAGGTGCAATGCTCGCTGTCCCCCTTCCCGAAGAAGAACTTGGTCGTAGGATCGGCGAAATGCTTTCCGTTGCCGTTTGCAATACTCCCAGACTAACCGTCGTTTCCGGCCCGGCGGACGCGATTGCAGAGCTGGAAACCAGGCTGGCGCAAGAGGAGATCGTCACTCGAAGGCTACCCGTCACCCATGCATTCCATTCCAGACTGATGGAGCGATTGGAGCATGAGTTTATCGAGTTGATGAAGACGGTTCAGTTGAAGGAGCCGGAGATTGTTTATATCTCGAATGTGACCGGGACATGGATCAAGAACGACGAAGCAACTGACCCGCACTACTGGTTCCGGCATATGTGTCAGACTGTCCGGTTCGCCGCCGGCATTGAAGAACTGCTGAAGGAAGAAGACCGGGTCTTCATCGAGGTTGGGCCGGGCCAGAACCTGGGTTCGTTCGTGAAGCAGCATCCGAAATACGGTCAGAAGCAGCCGCCGGTTATTGCCGTCACACGCAATTCCTATGACAGTCAATCGGACCAGGCATTCCTGATTGGAGCCGTAGGCAAGATGTGGCTGGCAGGGGTGAATATTGATTGGCCGGGCTTCTATGCTGCCGAGCGGCGTCATCGCGTGCCCCTGCCCACCTATCCGTTTGAGCTGCAACGATACTGGATCGATCCTCATTCCCAATCTGATCTATTCGACGGGCCGCCGACCTTGCTGGAAGAACGAAAGCCTCCGGCTGAGTGGCTTTATGCAACCGTTTGGAAACAGTCTTCCCCGACCAAGGTGCCGTTAACGGAAAGAGGAACGGGCCAGGTAGATGATTGGCTTATTTTCGCTGATAACTCTGGTGTCGGATACGAGTTAGCGCGGCGATTGCGGGAAAGAGGGCGGACGCCGGTGGTGGTGGAAGCTGGCGAAACATTTGAAGAAATCGGGAACGGAAAGTACCGGCTAAATCCACGAGAACCGTCTGATTACCAGATGCTGCTCAGTAAAATGCCCGTCCTGCCTCAGCAGGTCATTCATTTGTGGGCCGTCGGCGAGCGCGATGGATCGGCTTCCGTTTTGGAGTCGGTTGAAAAGTCCGACGCAACCGGTTTCTATAGCCTGCTCTATCTAGCTCAAGCTCTCGGGCATCGTAACCTCAGCCACCCGCTTACTCTAACGGTTGTCTCCAGCCATACACAGGAAGTTACCGGAGACGAAGTGCTGCTGCCGGAAAGAGCAATGTTGATTGGACCATGCAGGGTCATTCCCGTGGAATATCCCGATGTGTTTTGCCGCAGCATCGACTTCGAAACATCGGGTGGCGACCGGCCGGGCATCATTGCAGATCAAGTCCTGGACGAAATATCTCTGGATGCGGCGGATCAATTCATCGCATATCGGAACGGCCAGAGATGGATCCAGACATTTGAGCGGATGCCGGCAGGCGAATTGGTGGGCGGCAAAGTTCAACTGCGTGATTCCGGCGTTTATCTCATAACCGGAGGACTCGGCGGCATTGGGCTGGGCATAGCGGATTATCTGGCCCGCGCCGTGAAAGCCAAGCTGGTTTTGGTTGGCCGCTCAGAATTGCCGCCAAGATCAGAGTGGCCAAGATTGCTGGCCGATAAAGGCGCCCAAAAGGACCTGAGCCGCAGAATACGAAATATTCAAGCGCTGGAGGCCGCAGGCGCGGAAGTGCTGGTCCTCCGCGCGGATGTTGCCGACGTTGCGCAAATGCACTCTGCGGTGCAGAAAACTATTGAAACCTTTGGAACCATCAATGGCGTGATTCATGCTGCGGGCGTTCCTGGGAATGGCTTGATGCAGCATAAGACAGCACCGGCGGCGGCGAAAGTTCTGGCACCGAAGGTAAAAGGGACGCTGGTGCTTGAATCCGCCTTGCAAGGTATCCCGCTCGATTTCTTAGCGCTGTTTTCATCGATCACCTCGGCCACCGGTGGCGGTCCCGGTCAGGTGGACTATTGCGCCGCCAACGCGTTCCTCGATCTTTATGCCCGGGCAAATCGCTTCGCTCATGGCAGAACTGTAGCGATCGATTGGTGCGAATGGGAGTGGGATGCGTGGCAGGAAGGATTGTTGGGTTTTTCTGCGGACTTACAGAATCAGTTTAGACGCAACCGGGAGAAATTTGGGCTTACCTTTAAAGAGGGAGCTGAAGTATTCAAGCGGGTATTAGCGCAAGACCAGGCACAAGTTATTGTTTGCACGCGTGAGTTGAATCAATTGCTGAAAGAGACTCGCTCGCTCACCACAGCCAACATGTTTCGGAGAGCCGGGAAGAGCAGCGTCGCGAGGCCAACTCACCCCCGCCCCATAATCGGAACGGTTCACGTTCCGGCCAGAGGCGATTTGGAATCGAAAATCGCAGAGGTTTGGCAAGACTTTTTGGGCATCGAGAAAATAGGGGTCGAAGACAATTTCTTCGATCTTGGAGGGAATTCACTCATTGGCTTGCAAGTGACGGCGGAAATGAGAAAGAAGCTGGATCGGGAAATATCCCCAATAGCGCTCTACGAAGCTCCGACCGTGCGAGCATTGGCAAAGTACGTCCACCCGGAACCGGTTGAACAGGAACTCCGCAAACCTCTTGCTCGGATGCGCAAGGCCTCCTCGCGTGCTGTTGGAGCGGGGGGAATAGCGATTGTCGGAATGGCAGGCCGCTTCCCCGGGGCGGATAGTGTTGAAGCACTGTGGCGAAACCTGACTGCGGGTGTGGAGTCCGTCTCCTTTTTTTCCGATGAAGAACTGCTTGCCGCCGGTGTGGATCCGGACCTTCTGCAAAATCCAGACTACGTGAAAGCTGGGGCCGTCATCGAAGGGATCGAGATGTTCGATGCCACTCTGTTCGGCTATTCGCCGGTCGAGGCGGAAATCATGGACCCCCAGCATCGCCTGTTCTTGGAATGCGCTTGGGAAGCGCTGGAGAACGCGGGATATGATTCCGACCGGTATGAAGGCGCCATTGGCGTTTTTGCCGGATCTCATATCAGCACTTACCTGCTGCGACTCCATCACGATAGCCGGACCTTCCAACCCTACAACACGATGATGATGGGGATTAATTTCAACTCCAACGATTCGCTCACTACGAAGGTGTCCTACAAGCTGAACTTGAAGGGGCCGAGCGTCGCTGTGCAAACGTTCTGTTCGACATCAGCGGTGGCCATGCATATGGCGTGCAAAAGTCTGCAGGTTGGCGATTGCGATATGGCGCTTGCGGGAGGTGTCCGAATTAAAGTGCCGCAGAAAGCTGGGTACGTCTACGAAAGCGGAGCTATCGATTCCCCAGACGGCCATTGCCGCGCATTTGATGCGAAAGGCAGAGGAGCGTTGGTGGGCAATGGTGTTGCCATTGTTCTTTTGAAGAGGCTGGAGGATGCGATTCAAGATCGCGACCATATCTATGCCGTAATCAAAGGGTCCGCCATCAATAACGACGGCTCGTTCAAGGTCGGCTACACGGCTCCAAGCGTCGATATTCAGGCGGAAGCGATTGCCACCGCTTTGGCGGAAGCGAATGCCGATCCGGCAGACATCAGTTTTGTCGAGGCGCATGGAACCGGAACAGAGATGGGCGATCCAATCGAAATGTTGGCGCTGACGAAGGCTTTTCGCACAAGCAATGGCGCGAAGCAATTCTGCGCCATAGGATCGGTCAAGACAAACCTCGGACATCTTGATCGAGCGGCTGGTGCGGTAAGCATGATCAAAACCGCAATGGCTTTGGAGCGCAAGCTCATACCCCCAAGCCTTAATTTTGATCAGCCTAACCCAAACATAGATTTCACCAACAGTCCATTTTACGTGAACACTCAGCTAGTCGAATGGAAGCGAAACGGCAAGCCGAGACGTGCAGCCATGAATGCATTGGGCATTGGCGGAACAAACGTGCACTTCGTTCTGGAAGAGGCTCCTGAAGCCGCCAGCCCAAGCTCATCCAGGCCGTGGCAATTGCTGCTGTTATCCGCCAATACCAGCGCTGCGCTGGACGCTGCGACCGCCAACCTCGCACAGTATCTCAAGCGCAATCCTTCGGACAATCTGGCCGACGTGGCATACACGCTGCAAGTTGGACGGAGAATCCTAGGTCACAAACGCATGGTTGTTTGCAGGGATTCATGCGAAGCCGTGAGCTTGACTGAAAGCGGAGACAGGCGGCAGATATTGACGCGGCACGATCGGGTCAAACAGAGACAAGTAGTGATGATGTTCTCGGGAGTCGGCGAGCACTATACAGGGATGACGGCCGAACTTTATCGGGAAGAGCCGGTATTTCGCGCTGAGGTCGACCGATGCTGCGAACTGCTGATGCCACAGATCCGATCAGACTTAAGAAACCTGATCTTCGGCGACGGGGCAGCGCACCCGGAAGGCGGACTCGGCATTAATTTGCGGAAAATGTTGAGTCGCGACGGCGGCAATCATAACGGCTCTGTCGAAAAGCTAAGCGAAACTGCTTTACTGCAGCCGGCAGTATTTGTGATTGATTATGCGTTGGGAAAACTGCTGATGACGTGGGGTATCAAGCCTCGGGCATTTGCTGGCTACAGCATTGGGGAATACTGTGCCGCGTGTCTTTCTGGCGTACTGTCTCTGGAAGATGCCCTGATGGTTGTTGCCGAACGGGCGCGATTAATTCAGGGTCTTCCGCGAGGTGCGATGCTAGCGGTCTCCTTGCCAGAGGACGAGGTTAAGTCATTCTTGGACGCGAGATTGGATCTGGCCGCGGTAAATGGGCCGTTAATGTCCGTAGTTTCAGGCAATCCGGAAGATATCGAGGAACTCGAAAAGCGATTGCACGACAGAGAAGTTACTTGCCGGCGAGTGGAAACCACCCACGCATTCCATTCGAGAATGATGGAACCGGTGGCTGACCAATTCATCGCTTTGCTCAAAACTATCGAACTAAAAGCGCCCCAGATACCCTACGTGTCAAACCTAACGGGAACATGGATTAAAGCGGAAGAAGCTACTGATCCTCTTTATTGGGCCAGGCATATGTGCCAGAGTGTCCGGTTCAGCGAAGATATTCAGGCCCTGCTGCGAATTCAAGACGGTTTGCTCCTTGAGGTTGGTCCCAGCCAAGCGCTGAGTTCGCTGGTGAAATCGCATTCGAGTTGTGACACTGTCCGCTCCCAACTGGTCGTACCCACTGTCAGATCACAGTATGACCGGCAATCGGATCAGGCATTCCTTCTTACCTGTCTCGGCAAGCTGTGGCTTTGCGGCGTGGACATAGATTGGGGTGGCTTCTACTCCAGCGAGCAACGGCGCAAAGCACCGCTACCGACCTACCCATTTGAGCGGCGTCGCTATTGGGTCGAACCGAAGGTTAGGACCGGCGGAGCGACTGGTGGTCCGGAATCACAGGATGATCTGGAGCGGGTTCCCAATGTTTCCGATTGGTTCTATGTACCCATCTGGAAGCAATCTCAGCGCGTGTTGTCGGTGGAAGATAACCGTGGAACACAACATCAGCGGTGCTGGCTGCTCTTGTTGGATGACTCCATCTTGGGCACGAGGATCAAGGATGAACTGGAGTGGAGAGGAGAAGACGTAGTCTCCGTTCGGGCCGGAGGCGAATTTGCGAGACAAAGCGGGTTCTCTTATTTGATCAATCCGCGAAACGAGTCGCAGTTTGCGCTGTTGCTGAGGGATCTGGAGAGCCGGGGCAAGTTTGTCAACAGAATTGTGCACCTCTGGAACGCTTCTCTTTCCAAGGTTGTTCCGGCGGATAAGTCGACGGAAGAGACACTAGCCCTCGGCTTTTACGCATTGATGTTCTTAGCACAAGCCCTGGGGAACAGAGGTGAGCACGAAACCCAGATCACGGTGCTGACCGAGGGAATTCACAAAGTCACAGGCGACGAGAAACTCCATCCCGAGAGAGCCACGGTCATCGGCCCCTGCAGAGTGATTCCGCAGGAATATACAACTGTTCGTTGCCGGAATATTGACGTCGTTGTACCGGAGATGGGGAACCCGCAGGAGAAGGAACTGGTCGCGCAGTTGGTCGAAGAATTAACGCAAGACTGGAGCGATCCGGTTGTAGCCTACCGGGGCGGGCGGCGCTGGGTGCAAACCTTTGAATCCGCCAAGATCCACCCGACAGCGGGTCGTTCTGCAGCATTGAGACCGAAAGGCGTCTATCTGATCACCGGTGGTCTGGGCGGAATCGGCCTGGCAATTGCCCACCATCTGGCGCAAACGGCAGAAGCCAAACTGATATTGATAGGGCGGAAAGGCTTGCCGCCACGTGAAGAATGGCAGCAGATACTTAGCGATGAGAAAGCAGACACTCACTGTCAGGACACGATTCGCCAGATCATTGCCATCGAAGAGATGGGATCCGAAGTCCTTGTTCTCAGAGCGGACGTTTCGAACTTGCAGCACATGCAAGAGGTGATTCGACGGTCGAAAGAGCAGTTCGGGCAGTTAAATGGAGTCTTTCACTCTGCGGGAGTGCCCGGTGCTGGACTCATACAGTTGAAGACCGAGGAGGCAGCCGCGCACGTGCTTGGTCCAAAAGTGCACGGTACGCTGGTGCTGGAACGCGTCCTGATGGATGTGCCAGTGGATTTCGTTGTGTTGATCTCCTCCATGGTTTCTGTTGTGGGTGGTGGCCCCGGCCAGCTCGATTATTGCGCGGCGAATGCGTTTCTGGATGCTTACGCGATTGCCAAGAATTCACGCGAGCGTGCTGTGGTCTCAATTGACTGGGGCGAGTGGCAATGGGATGCCTGGCAGGAGGGACTCCTGGGATTTGACCCAAGAATTGCCGCCTTCTTCCGAGAGAATCGGCGCAAGTTCGGCGTCTCATTTGAAGAAGGTATGGACGCTCTGGGCCGCATTCTGGCAACCGGGTTTCCGAATGTCATTGTTTCAACCCGAGAGTTTAATGCCTTTATTCGGCTTTGCAAAGATTTCACTGTGGCAGGTATTTTGCGAGAAGCCGACAAGCGGACCGAAGTAGAGTGCGCACACCCTCGTCCTGTACTGGGCACTTCTTACGTGGCGCCAAGCACGGAAGCCGAGCGGCAGATTGCCACCATCTGGCAGGAGACGCTGCGGATTGAGCAAATCGGTATTCATGACAACTTCTTCGAGTTGGGCGGCAATTCGTTGTTGGGGATTCGCCTTATCGGAGAGATGAGAAAGCATATGAAAGTTGAAATGGCAATGTATGTGTTATACGAGGCGCCAACCGTGAGTTCGATGGCTGCTTTCACGGAGTCACATGGTACCAACGAGCAATCGTTGGACACCAGGCACGTGCGGGGTCAAATGCGTAGAAATGTGCAGCAACGTAAGAAGGTAGTCCAACCCTAGTCGGATCGTCGTTCATAGGCTTCACCTACAGCCTTTTTCCCAGGGCACAGTGATGTTCTCCGTAGTCCTTCAGGCATCCCTTTCTCAGTAGAAATCAAAGTTACGCGGTGGTTTTTCCTATTTCCAGAGAGGTCGTGAATGAACTCCAAAGATCTGCAAGACAAACTGCACGGTACAGAGGTAGCGATTATAGGAATGGCGGGGCGTTTCCCGCGGGCTAAAGACGTGGAGGCGTTCTGGGAGAATCTGCGCGCCGGCGTAGATGCGGTGACCTTCTTCAAAGAAGAGGAACTGCTAGCTGCCAGGGTGGAAGAGTCGCTGCTGCAGAACCCGAACTATGTCAGGGCGAGAATGGTTCTGGAAGGGGCGGACCTGTTTGATGCGGCCTTTTTTGGGTATCCGCCGCGCGAAGCGGAGCTGATGGACCCGCAGCACCGGCTTTTTCTCGAAACCGCGCGCGCGGCGTTGGAGCATGCAGGACACGTGCCGGAGAAGTACCGTGGGTTGATCGGGGTGTTTGCCGGAGCGGGCTTTCCGCACTACTTCATCAACAACATAATCAGCAACCACCAAGTTCTAGAACTAATGGGGATGCTGCAGGCGACGCTGGGGAACGAAAGCGACTCGCTGGCCTCGAAAGTTTCCTACAAGCTGGATCTCAAGGGGCCGAGTATCGGCGTGCAGACCTTTTGCTCCACATCTCTGGTCGCGGTTCACCTGGCGTGCCAGAGCCTGCTGAGTTTTGAATGCGACATGGTGTTGGCGGGAGGCGTGGCGGTGGACTCTTCGCAGAACACCGGCTACCTGTATCAACCAGGGGGAATCGCTTCGCCAGACGGTCATTGCCGTACGTTCGATGCTAAAGCGCAAGGCAGTATCTATGGAAGCGGTGTCGGAGTCGTAGTCCTGAAGCGGTTGGTGGATGCGATCACGGACAAGGACACGATCTATGCCGTCATCAGAGGATCGGCGACGAACAATGACGGGTCGTTGCGCGTGGGATATACCGCGCCGGGACTTGAGGGCCAGAGTGCGGTGGTCGTGGAAGCGCTGGCGGTTGCCGGAGTGGAGAGTGGATCGATCAGTTATATCGAGACACACGGGACCGCGACACCTCTGGGCGACTCCATCGAGCTGGCGGCTCTGAAGAAGGCGTTTCGTGGTAATGCAGAGAGGAAGCAGTTTTGCGCCCTAGGTTCGTTGAAGCCCAACGTGGGGCACCTGGATCGGGCTGCTGGTGTGGCCAATCTGATCAAGGCCACACTGGCTTTGCGACGGCGGGAGCTGCCGCCAAGCTTGCATTTCGAAGAGCCGAACCCAGATGTAGATTTTGCCAACAGTCCGTTTTATGTGACCACAAAGCTAAAGCCTTGGGAAGCTCATGGAGGGCCGCGGCGAGCAGGAGTGAGTTCTTTCGGCTTGGGGGGAACCAATGCGCACGTGGTTCTGGAAGAGTGGGAAGAAGATGCGACGAGCAAGAGCCGGCCGTCGCAATTGCTAATGCTGTCGGCCAAGACAGAGACTGCGTTGGAGAAAGCTACAGAGGAACTGGCGGACGCGTTCAGAAGAGATCCGGCGATGAATCTGGCCGACGCCGCCTTTACGCTGCAGGTTGGGCGTAGCGCATTCAACCACCGCAGGGTGGTCGTCTGTTCGGATGCAAGAGGTGTCCGGGGAGCAGCCGAGGCCTTAGAGACAACGGATGCCAAGAAGGTGTGGACGTCGTACCAGGACAAGCGAGAGCGGCCGGTGGTATTTCTGTTTCCTGGGATGGGAGAGCAGTACGAGAACATGGGGGCGGGGTTGTATGGGAGCGAGCCAGGGTTTCGAGAGGCGGTGGAT
>Ga0209010_1000115_pt1 | contig 29223 bp, 24 predicted proteins | sample BlaSpr_A8_OM1_O3_FD_187985 | JGI IMG/M metagenome (GOLD analysis project Ga0209010, IMG submission 187985) | Forest soil microbial communities from Thunder Bay, Ontario, Canada - Black Spruce, Ontario site 2_A8_OM1_O3 (SPAdes) (version 2) | ecosystem: Environmental > Terrestrial > Soil > Boreal...
GCAGGGCATTCCAAGTCCATCATAGCGAAGGATTTCAAATGACTTATCTGGAAGTGGTGTTCCCTTACGGCGAAGCGCCGGGCGAGCGCGAACTGCAAGCCATCGACAGCGTGCGCGAAGTTTATGGCGTGCAGCGGGTGAAGTTCAACATCAAGGAGCGGACGGTGCGGGTTACCTATGACGCATCGCGGTTGAAGCAGGATGCAGTGGCGAAGATGCTGCGGCAGGCAGGCGTGGATATCGGCGAATCGATGGTGCTGGCTTAAAGCCGACACGGAACGCGAGTTCTGGCGTGATTATTGGGGGGGGAAGGCCGAGGCGGAGTGTGGGGAAGGAATCTGCAAGGGGCGCTCAAGAAAACCTCTGGCCGAAGTTATTCTCTGCAGCGCCCCGTTGCGCGCCACTTCGTCTGTTCTGTATATAGCAAGCGGCGTGCCGTCCGTAAGTGATTCAAAACACGCATGGTGGGTAGGTTCGGCTCGGTAGTAATTTCTCTAAGGCGGGAAAGATTTACGCCGGGGTAATCAAGGCAAGAACAGGGCCGGGGAGCTGTTGAAAACTTAAATTTCTTGACCGAAAAGAAGAAATGTCGGAGAAGAGGAAACGGCGGTGTCCTAACTTCGCGAGCAAAACCCTAAAGCGCCAAGCACGCGAAGGACTCTCGAAGGTAGGGAAGGAAACCAAATCGAAATCAGAACACTACCAAGCGACGCCTGAGTTCACGCCCGCCGCAACTTCCGCTATAATCGAAAAAGTTTCTGTCATGTCCGCGCCCTTAGCTCAGCTGGATAGAGCGTCTGGCTACGAACCAGAAGGTCGGGAGTTCGAATCTCTCAGGGCGCACCATAATTTCAATAACTTAGGGCACCCAGCATCGGGTGCCCTTGGCTTTGTCCGTGAAAAAACTGTTATCCGTTTCGAAGCTATCGCAACTACATTTTGTTTCGCCGCGCAAGATAGTTCTGAGTCGTCCGGAGAGCCGTTCGAAGGTCGGGTCTCAGAGACCATGCGTAACGACGGAAATGGCCGGACGTCGGCTGCGCCGACATCCGGCTTGTCCACCCGACATTATTTTCGTCTCTGTCGGTTCAAGTTGTATCTCATCGATCATTCCAAAGGTCCGAAGCTGACGCTGTCAAAGGCGAGATCGTAGTCCCCTCCGCTGACGGCTTCCACTTTGGCTAACTTCCCGTTTCCGGGTGAAGCCACGAGAAAATCTCCCGCCGTTGCGGTCGTTCCGGCAAACTGCGTGTATTCCTCGCCTTTCATTGGCACACCGGGCGTGAACTTTATCCAGGTCGTTCCGCCGCCGTAGTACTCTGAGTCCCAACTCAACGAAAGCTGGGCAGGCCCGATCGGACTTGGGACAAGGTTGACCCGCATGGGATTGAAGAAGCCGCCCGCAAACGCCACGGCCGGCAGGGATTTGAAGTATCCTGATGTCGAAATCTCCTGCCACAAATCAGCAAGCGTGGAATGCTCTTTTTTAAATTTCAGCCCTGTCGCCTTCTCCAGAACCGATTGGGCCTGGTCGATGCTATCGGAGATCTTAGTGAACTGGTGAATTTCAGAGCCCTTCTCCACGTTGGGAACATATCCTTCGTGAGCACAGATCAGATACGTGATTTTCGGTGCGTTTGGAATCGGCCCGATGCCAGCCGTACTGTCTTTGCCATCGCGTAGAGCAATAATCAGCCCCTGGTTGCGTGATGAGTCAATGATCCAGAAATAGTCGACGTTGCCTTCCTTGCCCTTTGCATATTTACTGTCGAGCGGGGATCCTATGACTTGCCCATGCCACATGCCATTCAGCGTTTTCGCAACCCTGGCCGTGGGAAATTCTCGCGCATTGCTGGTGGGGATGATGGAATTCGGGTCCAACCGGGCTTCTGGGCCTATTCTGGCGGAACACATCGATAATTCAGGCTTGACAATAGCGTCGATCTGCTCCTTAGTTAGGGTCCGCTTTCCCTGACCGTACGCAGGACTTTGGCTCACGCCGAATATGCAGCACACAAGCGCGCCGTAGACAACAAGCTTAATGGGCAAGCTGTAATTTCTCATTGCTCCTCCAGATCTACTTGTAGAGTGCCGTCGGGGCCGTAGTATCGGCGAAATGATCGAGCAATACTTCTCCCAGATTGTTAAATTGCCGAGGTCAGTTCGGGCCACGGGTTAGCGCAGAGACGCCACCTCCAAGATGGAACCGCGAAGCCTTCCGTTCCACTTCTGCCGGAATGCTGCACCGCGAATCGTGCCCCCGTTAGCAAGCGAGGAGAAGCGATGTCGCCAACAGCGTGCTACATCTCGCCCGGCAAGACTGCTTCGATTTTCGGCATTCACCGAATCTTATATGGGAAGCAAACGTAGAAATCATCGCCGGTCATTTCTGGCGGCAAGTTGCCGTGCTCTCTCACTCTTCTTGCTGCTAACCGCGACGACGGGCTTCTGCCAAGAAACGCGAGGCGCACAAGAGCCGAAGACGGGCCGCTCTTACGAAAGCGGAAATCCCTCGACAAAGCCGCCGCGTCCAGCGCCACAAGCGTCGCCAGTTACGTTCACTGACGTCACGGCGCAGAGCCGGATCGGTTTCAAGCACGCCGCCTCACCTACTTCGCAGAAGTATCTACTCGAAGCGATGGGCGGCGGAGTGGCTATGTTGGATTACGATAACGACGGCCGTGTAGACCTTTTTTTTACCAATGGCGCGTTGTTGAAAGACCCGATGCCAAAAGGCGAACGGCCGGATAAAACCGCTCCGGAATTTTGGAATCGCCTTTATCATCAAAAGCCAGACGGGACGTTTGAGGATGTTACCGAACAGGCGGGTCTCAAAGGCGACGGCTATAGTACGGGTGTCGCATGCGCCGATTATGACAACGACGGCTACGTCGATATATTCGTAACCGGCTACGAGGGCAACCACCTGTACCATAACAACGGAAATGGCACCTTTACCGATGTGACCAGTAAGGTGGGACTCAATGCTTCGGGATGGTCAACCAGCGCCGGCTGGTTCGACTACGACCGCGACGGGCGGCTGGACCTCATCGTGTTGCGCTACCTGGATTGGGACTTCGAGAGCGGCAGCCTCTTCTGCGGCCAGCCCGCTAACCTGCTTCAACTTCTTCGCTCGGGCCGCCACTATCGCGCGTTTTGTCATCCCGACTATTTCAAGCCGGTGACCGCTCTTCTTTTTCATCAGAAATCGGACGGCACCTTCGAGGATGTGAGCGCACGATCGAAGATCGCGGACGCTCCCGGCAAAGGTCTCGGTCTGGCGTTCGCCGACTTTGATGGCGATGGCTTTACGGACATTTTTGTGGCCAACGACAGCGTGCGCCAGACTCTCTTTCGCAACAACGGTGACGGCACCTTCGAAGACATCACGCTTATCTCAGGCACGGGTTACGACGAAGCCGGCAAGACTTTTAGTGGCATGGGCGTTGACGCGGCTGACTATGACAACGACGGCTGGCCGGACATTTTTATTACCACCCTCTCTAATGAGACCTATCCGCTGTATCACAACAACGCTGATCTCTCGTTTACCGATGCCACGCAGACATCTGGCATCGGTGAAATCTCGCTACCCTATTCCGGTTGGGGCACGCGATTCGTCGACGTCGACAACGACGGACTGCGCGACATCTTTGTGGCCCAGGGGCACGTGCTCGATACGATTGAACAATCGGCCAGCAACTTGAAATACCGCGAGCCGCCGCTGCTTATGCGCAATACCGGCAGTGGTTTCGTCAACGTCTCAAACACCGCTGGTCCGATCTTCGGCGTACCGCTCAGCGCCCGCGGCGCGGCCTTCGGCGACCTCTACAACGATGGGAAAATCGACATCGTCCTCACCCAGTTGAATGGACCGCCCGTGATTTTGCGCAACAACGGGACGAGGAATCACTGGCTCGGCATCAGCCTGATCGGCACCAAATCAAATCGTCAGGGGCTCGGGGCGCGGATCGTCGTCACCGAGGCCGACGGGCGAAAACAGACATTCGATGTTTCGACCGCAAGCAGCTATCTCTCCTCAAACGATCCGCGCGTGCTGGTCGGTCTTGGCAAGGCGCCCAATGTAATTTCCGTTGAAGTGCGTTGGCCCAGCGGCAACAAGCAAGTTATCGGCAATCCTGAGATCGATCGCTATCTGACCATCAAAGAGATAGAACCACTGACAGCGAACCACTGACCACTACTTCCTGCTTGCCCGCAGAAACGTGCGTAGATCGAACCGAAACTTAGCAGTTGAGCAATCCGGGAGAAAAATTGACCGCTAATTTCACGATACTATCGCCTGTGGTGGCTTCCAAAATGGATTTAGAGAGCCGTTCGACTGGCCAGCCGAACCAGCTTCCTGCCCCCTACGAAAGATGCGCGAGAATTCCCTAATCCTGACGTTTTGCCTGATTGTCGCGTTCCTGGTCGGCATGTCCCATCCCGCGCTACACGCGGCAAGCCCTCCGGAACAACCCGGCCTGCTGACTGTAACCGGAATGGTCAAGGTAAATGGAACACCCGCCTCTACCGGCGACATTGTTGCTCCCGGCAGTGAGGTTGAGACCGACAAGGGATCGAGCGCCGTTATCAGTTTGGGCAAGCTCGGAAGCATCGAGGCGCTGTCGTCAAGCACTGTGAAGCTGAGGTACGACGATATAAGTACTAGCCACAACTCGGCAAGCATTGCGATATTGCTCGGTGACGGTAGCGTCACAGTTTCCGCCGGTGAGGGGATAGATTTCTTTGTTGAATCAGGCATGACTTCAACCCGGCCGAGTTCGCGAACTGGACAAAATGTGTTCACGGTTGACGCAACTTGTGGCAATACGTTGATTTCGGTAGCAAAAGGCAAAGTCGAGTTGCATGCCGTGGATGGCGTCAAAAAGATTGCTGCGGGCGGTCAAGACTCGGCTGGACAAGCCAAACCCGGTTGCACACCATCGCGTAATCCCTGATTGGTTCCAGAATTCAGGGCCTTTCGACCGCCGCGGTTATCGCATTGGTCATGTGTTCCGGTTCCATCGAGAGACGCGAACAGGATGCCGAAGTTTGCATTCCCAAACTGAGCAAGCAGGGAGAAGTGGCGCCGCCGACCGGCGTCCTACACTATGCGGAAATATCTGAATTAAAACATCATGATTGAACCCCGACCAGCAAGGTCGATCCTGCGTAGACTCCCGGATTTGAATGCGATGCGGAGCAATGCGATGCGCAGGAAACCTGGCAGTGGAGTTTCTTCCGCTGGCGTCCTTTTGCGCCCCCACCGGCTTCTGATCGGATTCATACTTGTGACTGCACTGGTCGCCTCGCAGGACGCCACACGGCCCACCGTGCCCGATCCCCGAGTTGGCTACAATGCTGCCTTGGTTGTGCCCTACCGCGTTGAAGACATACCCAACCTCACGCCCGAGTTCGACAAGTTTCCGGAGTTGGATAATTTTGCCTGGCGCGCCTTCGTCGCGCTCAATTGGCCTGCGCTGACCGACCCTGCTCATCGCGGCTTCCCTGACCGCGCCAAGACGCCTGGCGATCCCGGCCCCCGCGTCTGGGAAACCTTCAAAGCCCGTTATGAACTGTTCCAGGTCGGCCCGGACGGCAGCCCGATCGCGCCTGAACCGTGGGCGACCTACGATGCGGCGAATCCTTGCGGAACGGATGTGGACGGTAGCGCGAAAACCCTCGCGAGCTTCGAGCCGTTCAAGGATTTCAATCAATTCGGCGTCTCGGGCATGCCCGCCAATCCACTGGTGGCGCAGAATCGCACCTATACCCGCTACGAAACCCGCCTCAACGAACCGGAGTACTCGGCGCTTAGCGGGTGGGGCCAGGGCCAGAACCTGCCCGATCAGGATCATCCTGCGCAATTGCCCGACGGAGCGATGGCCGTCAAGGCCTCATGGCGACTTCTCACCGCGGCAGACACGCCGGCGGTGCGGGCGCGCTATTACGTGGTCGAGAACGCCAATGTCGTCAACGTAGCCAAGACGCTCGCCGCAGGGCACGTCGTCTGTTCCAAAAGCGATGTCGCGCTGGTCGGCCTGCATATCGTGATCAGAACCTCACATCGACCCCAGGGCGTATGGGCCAGTTTCGAGCATGTCGACAACGTCCCACCGGCCATCCCCGGCGAGCCGGACGCCAAGGACGCGGGCGCGCCCTATTCCTATTTCAACCCCTCAAAACCCAATCTCGGCCTTTGGCCGCAGTTCGGCTCGCCCGGCGCCCTCCCCGTGAGCCTCGATCATCCGCCCAAGATCAATCCCGAGCCAATGCAGGTGGTGCGCCGGCATCCGATCCATCTCTCCACTATGGCGATGAATCGATATTATTGGTCGCTGCCGGGACTCAAGGGAACCGTCTGGGAGCATTACATGCTGGTGTCCGTCCAATGGCCAAGCCACGCCTTTCCGGTTAGCCCATACAACGACGGCGTCTTTTTTCCAGAGGAGCGTAAGGAAAACCTCGCCAACACCACGATTGAGACGTACCTCCAGGATTCACCGTCGAGCTGCATGTCCTGCCATCAGAGTTTCAACCTCCGCGGGCACAACTTCGTCGGCATGCTCGGCAGTTTTCGCTGAGGCGGTCGTCACGGGCCGCTCACCTCGCGGAGGACGAGTTTTTGCCGCGAGGATGACTTTCCGGTGCGATCAGAGGCGTGACTGGTGTAATGTTAGGTGCCCGCTGGCTCGAGGTCAGAGATTGAATGGCAATCCGAAATGTAATGCAAAGAGGAGCCAATATCTCGCCTTACCGAAATCATCATTGTTTGGTCGAACCATATTTGGTCGAACCATCCTGCCGAACCATCTGTGTTTTGATCCGCAATTGTTAAAGGAGCGCAAATGAACTATTTACATCTCGGGCTGGCGACGATTAGTGGCTTGGTCGCGTCTTTTGCCGTTGGTTTCTTAATCATGGGGCTGGCGCCGGCGCTGCTCAAAGAAGCCCACAAGTACCCATCCGTATTCCGGCCGAAAGAAGAAATGTTTAAGGTTATGCCCGTTGGAATCGCCGGAAATCTCATAGCGACCCTGATTGTCGCGATAATTTTCGCCATGATACATCGGGGCGGATCTGGGGTCGCGGATGGCGCCCGCTTAGGCGTTCTCATTGGCATTTTCGCGCTTTGCACTGAGCTGCAAAACTTTGCGAACCTGAACTTCGGGCTGAAACTCGCTCTGGGACGGGCTGCAGCTTACTTCGTCCAATGGACTGTTGTCGGAATCGTCATCGCTCTTATTTACTAGCCCTCTCCACACCATAACGATTCCCTCATGAAGGCTCCTGTCGGAAGTTCGGATCTCTCAGGGCGCACCATCATTCACTTTTCCACGTCTATTTTTCCGCGTCGGTATGCCAACCGGGGTTGGTCCAATGTCGGCTCGCTCTTTTGCTCTCCGTTCAGAACCAGACGTAGTTCTCTGCCCCCATGCGAAATGGCTCACCGCCATCCCGGTGCAACAAAATGATCACGGTTAATCTGAGTGCTTTGCAAGAGAACTCATGACTCATCCTCGCAAGATTTACCGAATCAAATTTCTATTTGCGTTCTTGAAAATCGGGCAACACTGGCGGGACGGTTTGAAGCCCAGAGTTTTGAAAAACTTGTGGGGCCTGCAAGTTCTGGGCGCGCCGCATGACCCACGCGCCGCCGACGCACACGACGCTTCCCACGATTGAAAGCCAGGCCACTTTTTCGCCGCGGACAACGACGCCCAGGACAAGCGCCACTGCGGGTATAAGGAATGTCGTGCCAGAGGCGCGGGTTGCGCCGAGTTTGCCGGCCGCAACCGACATGACCACATGGGCCAATCCCGTGCCCAGCGCCCCCAGCGCAAGCAGCGCCGCTACCGGGCCGGGGCTCCAATGTGCGACGAGCATATCCGGCAATCCCAGCGGGGCAGTCAGGACCAGCGCAATCATCTGGGCCCGCCAGATTACGGGCAAGGCTCCGTTGCGCTGCTGGAGCGGTCTCGCAATATTGAGAGCGAAACCGTAAGAAACGAGTGCAGCCATGATCATGCCGACGCCCGCGGCGCTACTGTGGCCCTCGCCGATTGTGGGCAAGGCCATCAACACTGCTCCAGCCATGCCCACGGCAACGCCCGCCATTATTCGCGGCGCTGGGGCGCGTCGCGCGATGACGGCGGCGACGATCGCGGTGAACAGGGGATTGGCGCCGTTCAGCATTCCTGTGATCGCGGAAGAGACATGCTGTTCGGCAAATGGGAACATGCTGAGGGGGAACGCCAGCCAAAGGACACCCACTCCGACAATACCCAGCCAATCGGAGCGTATGACGGGCTTTCGTGCCGCCGGAAACAACGAGAGTGTCGCAAAACCGATGAGGATTCGGACGAACGTGACACCGTTGGGACCGATAGAACGCATCCCTTCGTCGATGAACAGGAAAGACGCGCCCCAGATCAGACCGGGGACCAGAAGCAGAAGCCAGTCCGTACCCTCTGACCGCGAAGCTGCCGATGATTGAGAGGCCTGCTTCTGGGTTAGCATGCGTTCTCCAATGGTCCCCTACAATATGGACCCTACAGTACGGATAAGTGGAGCTTTCAGAAAGGTCCCCTTTCAGAAAGGTCCCCTTATAGTACGCTGGCTGTTCGGGGCGGGCCATAGTTCGATGACACATCCCGTTTAGGAACTTCAGTGACTAAATAGTGTTTCGGGCACCGCTTCGCCCATTGCTCGATATCCGGCGGGACCGGGATGCAGGTGATCGCCCGAATCGTATGCGGGGAGCATTTGGTCGGGATGCGATGGGTCAGCTGTGAGTTGGTCGAAGTCGATTACGGCGTCGAAGTGGCCTGGCTGGCGAATCCATTTGTTTATGGCTACACGGTCGGCCTCGTTCGGTGGCGCGGGATGGTAGTTGGCGGCGCCGACGTAAGGAAGGATCGTCGCGCCGAAGACTTTGATGCCGTGAGCGTGGGCGCGAAGAATGATCTGCTCATAGACGCCGATCATTTGCTCGACCAGCATTTCGTGTTGGGCTTGCGGGACCTCACCTTGTTGCGAGAGCTTGCCGAGATCGTTCACGCCTTCCAGCACGATAAGACAACGAACTCTGCTTTGCGCGATCACGTCACGATCGAATCGCGAGAGAGCGTTCGGGCCGAGTCCGTCGGTGAGCAGGTGGTTGCCGCCAATGCCTTGATTCAGGACTGACAGCGTTTTCGTTTTGCGGCCAGCCTGGAGTTTTTTGGCCAACACGTCGGGCCAACGGTCGTTTCGGTTGGTGGTTGCGCCGTGGCCATCGGTGATGGAGTCTCCAAGAACAACGATGGCGGCGGAATTTTTGACGGCATTCACATCGATGCCTGCAATCCAATACCAGTGATCGACCTTTTTTGCGTCGGGCAAATCGGGAGCTGTGACCAGGTCGCCGTGAGCGAGATACGAGGTTGCGCGGGAGCCAGGATGGCCGGTCTGCTGTTCGGGCGGCGTGTCCAAGTGAAGAGTTATGGCCAAATCGGAGAGTGCGGCGACGGGATAGTTGATTGGATCGGAAATATATTCGGCGCCAGCGGGAATGAGGACATCGTTTTTTCCGGAAAAAGTTAGGGCGCGGTCACTGGCGGGATCAATTTTGGCGTCGGCAGTGGACAGTGGATGCGCGATGTGGACGGAGGTCAGACGCAGCGGCGCGGTTCCTAAGGCGTTGCTCATGTGGACGCGAAGAGTTTGGCCAGGGACGGTCAGGTGGACGATTTGACGCAACGTCATATCGCGGAGATCGTCGGCAGGCAAGGCGTTATTAGGCTCGGGAATTTGCTGCGATGCGGACCAGGTGCCGACCCAGGCGGGCGCGTCCTGCTGGGATTTTGCGAGCACTAGAGTTGCACAGGTTAGGTAGACGATTGTGAAGAAAGCTATTTTTCGCGAGGTGATTTTGACGGACATGGTTTCCAAAGATGGTTTTCAAAAGATGGATTGTGTGCCGCAGTAGATTACGATGCTTGATTTGCATGGGCAACAAATAAACACAGGAGGTAGTGATGCAGTTTGATTCCGGCCGCAGTTGGCATGCGCGCGAGATCGCTCGTCCCGCTTGTGAGAACGCGGGTCTTTGGGATGACGCCTTTAGGGGTGAGCCGTTCGCTTGCGGGCCGCCGTTCTCAGAAAGATCGCCTTGAACCGGTCGCGATCTAGAGACCGATCTTCTTCATATTCAAGGGACTAACCGACGTGCCATATGGCTCGGTTTGATGATTGACAGATCGCCGCGATCGTAGGAGACTTTTAATAGTGGTTTTTCCTCTCCCCTGAAGCGTTTGGTCTGGTTCTTGCGTGGCGCAAAACCCCATTTTGAAGAAGAGGTTGCAAGCGAAAACCTTTGCGCAAGATGCACTTGCACGACCAGCGTGCGCGGTTTGAAAAGGTGGAAGCGGACACCGGTTGGTGGGTAGGATATAGGACAGCAAGCCGTCCTGGGGAGTAAGCATTTCGGATGGTTCCTCGGTTGACATCTCCGAAAGTCACGGAAGCGCCGGCGACGCAGGACCCTCAAGTCCTGCCTATGCAAGTGTCGCCAAATAACCAGCCGGAATCCAGCACTGCAGAACCCAGCATTCTTGAACCCAGCAGGCACGAGCGTTCGCAGGGAGCGGATCGAGACAGCGCTGCCGGTGCGCGACCTTTTCGATCGGACAAAAAAGTAGTCGCGGCGGACGTTGCGCGCAATCTGGTATTGCTGGAAATTGTCCAGCAGGCTCGTCTGACGACGACGGCCACTGGGGCTTTTATTGCCTTCGCGCGAGGACACAAGATCGTTTCCCCGGCAACCAGCGGAGCCAATGCCGCAGAATTTGTGAATGGATTGAACCGGCATCGCCGGATGGTGGATGCCTGCCTGAGCAACGGCACCGTACAAATCTGCAAAGACTCGGAAACATCTGAGGATTTGAATGCCGGCGCTTGCCGTTATTTGGGCGCCCGCTCCGTGGTCATTCTTCCGATTCTCGATCAAGCGGAAAGGGCGCTGGGAGTTTTTGGCGCTTTCTCTCCGCAGGCGGACGGGTTTTCGAACGCCAACATTGTGGCGTTGCAGAGTTTGTCGCGACGGATCGCGGACGCGCTGGCGCAGCTCGAAAGAAATATTTCAGGATCCGCGCGCGATGGTATTACCGCGCTCTCCGAGGCCGGTGAATCTTCTGCGGTAACGCCGATACTGCGATCCGCGCGAAGCCCATTTGTCGCCTTCAAGAGCCCGGCGGTTTTGGGCATCGGTATTTTGGCAGTTGTTCTGGTGCTCGGCTGGACGGTGAGTCGTGCGCTCAGCCGCCGGACAGCGGCAACGGCTGCGAGCGCACCTGCGGCAACGATTCCACAACCGGCGCCAGCGGAAGCCACGTCGAGTGCATCGCAACCGGATTCTTCGATGCCAGCTCAAAGTTCACCGCCAGCGCAGACGGCGGCGTCTATGCAACCTGCGCCGGAGCATGCTTCACCTGGATCGGTTTCCGCGAACTCAACTGCGGCTCCTGCGAAGAGTCCTTTGGCGGTCGCGGCTGCCAAACCGAGTGCGACGATCGCCCCAACGATAGCAAACCAGATCGCGACTAAACCCAACCCGACGAAACCCGCGACAGCGAAGCCTAAGCCCAGCGCGCAGGCTGCGGCTCGCGCAGGAAGTGGCGTGCCCGATCTGGAAATTGAGAACGCGCTGGATGACGCGTCTTCGGGGCAGGTTCCGTCAGGGCCGGTTCCGACCGCTCCGGCAGGCACTTTCAGAAGCCCAGGCCAGCCGCGCAACACGCCGGTTCCGGGATCCATTCCGCCATCGTCCATCGCGCCGTCTTCGGTGCCCTCAAGAACAACTGCTGCGAACACTGGTACTTCGACGCCTTATAACTCGACGCCGGCGGCGCCCCCGCACGAAGCTGTGCGCATAACGCGCGATCCGGGACCGGCCGCCACCGCTTCGCCGTCTCCCGGTGCATCTTCTCCCGGCGCACCTGCCCTCAGCGTACCTGCTCTGGGCGCGAGCGCCGCGAATGCGCCGACTCGTCCGGGCGGCCCGGTAATGATCCCGGAAGCGACTGCGCTCGAACGTGTGGTGGAAAAAGTGAAACCGGATTATCCGGAAGAGGCGATGGCTCTGAACGTTCAGGGAGCGGTTGTCGTGGATGTGGTGGTCGGCAAGACTGGCCTGGTGGAGAACGCCAGCCCGGTGGATGGAGATGCGCGGCTGTTGGCGTCGGCTGTGAAAGCGGCGCGCAAGTGGCAGTTTGCACCGCTGCTTCGCGACAATCACTTCGTCAGCTTTGAGACTCATCTCACATTGCACTTCGCTTTGCCATGAACTTACCGCTGCGATTTCGAGTCTTCGGTGCTGGGAAAGGTTCGTCCTTGCTAAGAGTGGCGACCACGCTGGCTGCATTCTCGCTGCTGGCGCTGCCGCTGGGTTTGTTCGCGAATCCGCAAACGCAGGCGCCGGCCATCGCGGACTCTAATAACGCAATACCCAATAGCGCGAGCCCGAATAACGTAACTCCCGCCGCAGTGCAACATGTCAAACTCCTGCTGGAAAAAGGCAATCCGGCGCTGGAGATCGAGACCACGTCGCCGGTGACGCCGCAGATCAACAAATCCAACGAGGGGATGCGGCTGGTTATCGACTTACCGAATACGAATATGTCGGTGGCAGATAAGGTCGTGCCGATAAAGAATCGCGACCTGAGCGAGATGCGGCTCAATCTCGTGGAGACGACCCCGCCGAAGGTGCACGTGGAGGTCGATTTCCGCACGAAGCTGGGCTATACGTGGGATTCTACCGGCAATCGAATTCTGATTACCTTTCATGAGCCCGGCAAGAACGAGCCCGGGGAAGACGCCTCTGCGCCCGCTGGCGCCGGCGGCTCGGGTCCGTTGCCGGTCTCGACTGGGGCCGACGCGGTGGACTTCGCTCACATGGTGCTGGCGGAACGGCTGGCCGCGGGAGCTTCGGTTACAGCGGGATCGGAGACGACTGTTCTTCGGCTGAAGCATGCCGGCGACGTATACGTCTGTCCGCAAACCAGCGTGTCGGTGGTGCACTCCAAGAACGGTCCGGATTTGATGCTGGCGATGAATGATGGGGGCCTCGAGACCCACCTCGCCTTAAAAGACACGGCGGACGAAGTGGTCACTCCGGATTTTCGTATCCTGCTGCGCGGTCCCGGCGAATTTGATTACGCCATCCGTTCCGACTCGCGCGGAAATACGTGCGTGCGAACACTCCCTGGCAACACTGCCTCGGCCATCATTTACGAACTGCTGGGAGATGGAACTTACAACGTTCAAGCCAAGGACCAGTTGGTATTCCACGACGGAAAGTTGAGTCCGGAGGCGGCGTCAGACCCGAATTCCGGCCAGAACATTCTGGCGCTGGAGTGCGGATGTCCGCCGCCGGAGCGTTCCAGTCTGCTGGCATCGGTTAAGCCGGAACCTCGGATTGCGGTGGAAAATACTTCCGCCAGTGCGCCGACAACGGGCGCGGTCCACACCGAAGCGGGTCCGCCTTCGACTAAAGATGCGACGCCGTCCGGGAGTCCGGCCGCGCCGGAAAGCGCGGCGGAGATTCGCGACCTGCCGCAATCGTTGCGGCAACAGCCTCATCTTGCGGTGGAAGCATCGCTGACCTTCACGCCGAATCCTGGGAGGATCGCTGCCAGCCATTTGCCGGCGGCGTCGCCATCACGGCAGGTGGCTTCGCCGGTGAGCGTGCTGCCGCCGGCTCCGGGCGAACAGGAACATCACAAAACTGTTTTCGGCAAGATCAAAAGTTTCTTCTCTCGCGTGTTTTAGGGCGCTGAAACTTTCAGCGCGGCTCCCGACAATCACATTCCCAGAAGGTTGGCGCGGAGCTTCGCATATCCGCGCTCTTGTGCCCATAGGTCGAGGGGAACGAAGGCAAGCTCATCGACGAGAGGATCGGCGAGGCCGTTCTTCGTGAGGTCGACGGACTTGAGGTAGGTGCGGCAACTGTCGCAGCATTCGACGCGGATGTGGGGGAAACTCTCGGCAATATAGATGGGCAGTTTGGCGTGATCCTGTTCTTCGCATCCGGCACAGGCGACGCGGCGGTATTCCCATTCGGTAAGGCAAAAACCACAAAGCAGATTGCGGCGGCCTCCGTCGCCCTGCTGGCGCAGAATGCCTGCGGCCGGCTTGCGATGACAAAGCGGGCATTGTGCCAGCGTGTAACTTTCGAGTTGCAGTACGGTGCTGGAACGGACCAATTCCGCGCAAGGCTGAAGAAAAGCAACCGCGAGAAATTCCTGCGGAGCGAGGAGTTCGGCGGTGGAGGACCAGCAGTAAGAGAGCAGGTGGGACCACGAATCGGCCGGGGAGCTTTTCAGGCCGTGCGCGATTTGGGCGAAGTGGGTGGGCGCTTTCGTTTCGATCAGCGCCAGGAACGCTGAGAAATTCGGGAGAAGCGCAGTGGGGTTGATTTGACCAAGAGGCGTAGCGCCAGCATCCTGCTGGCGAACATTTTGGAAGAACTGCGACGCCGGCGGGACGCCGACGCTACGTTTTGCTTCGAGCTCTTCGTACAGCGCCTGCTGGAAGCCTGCAACGTGGATGTAGAAGCCCAGGATTTCGGAGGCGAAAGCGTGTTTGGCGATGAGGTCGTTGGCGCGATGGATGCGCCGCTGCCAGGGAGTATTGGCCACGGGCCGATTATGGGGCTTTGGCTGAAGGCAAGCAAACTGGTGCGCGGGCAACGGGCAACATCGTCCCTCTGACCAGCGTTTCCGAAAAGTTACAACGCACCAATGGACGGCGGCGCCCCGATTTTGCTGACCTCGAATTCCCATTTTGGAACAATCGGTGCTCCGGTAGGTTAAGAACTCTTGCGCTCTTTAGTTACCCCTTTGATAAACTGCCTTGGCGGCGCTTTCTGCTAAGCTCTCCGCTAGCTGCGCATCGTCGGCGCCCGGCCTGCCTCCGGGCACGGAAATCACATGCCTCGAACCCTTCAGAATGAGGTCGCGGTGCTGGCCTCGGCCAAGTACGGACTCGTCTACCTGAGCGCCAACGATTGGAACCTGATTGTGGACAAGGCTTCCCGTGTGAGCTTCAAAACAGGAGAAAGGATTGTGCGCCGCGGGGAGAAGACGGACGGCGTGCATATAATTCTTGACGGGATGGCTGTAGTGGAATTGCCCGCCAGGGTGAAGTTTCCCGCGATCGGTCCGGGAGAAATATGCGGCGAGATGTCATTTCTGGATGAGCTGCCAGCCAGTGCCAACGTTGTGGCCGACGAGCCCGTGGAAGCTCTGTTTCTTGATCGGGCCACCCTCTCTTCGTTGTTTGAACTTTTTCCTCACCTGGGTTCTCGTTTTTACCGTTCGCTGTCGGCGAACCTCTCTCACCGGCTGCGCGGATTGATCCGAAGCAGTGACGAACGCGGTGTCACCCGCTAGGGAGCGTACCCGTCAGCGTTCCGACACTCGACCACGGTTTACCGAAGATACTCCCCAAATATTTATGTGGTTTTGGCTGGACTAGCAAACCGGGCGTCGACGGCGGCCGTAGTGTAACGCCGGGATCCTGTGGACGAATCGCCGGAGGGACGCCGTTGCTATGTTTCTGTCGAATTCCTGCTGCCACCAGCACGCTAGCGCAAAAGGACATACCGATTGTGCATCTCCTTGCAGTTTCGATGTCGAGCTACTGATTCGCAGCAAGGTCAATATCTTTAGAATCAATTGCTTATATATTTTCGCGCTTTGGCACCCAAGGTGCTATGATGGGCACGGCGTGTTGTCTCAATACGCTCCCAGAGGTCGGAAAGCCTCAAAGACAATAACTCAAAGACAATAACAAGATCTTCGCACCCAAGGTTCTGGAGGACGTCATCCAAATGAAGCGGATTCTGTGGACTGCTTTTCTCTCCCTCGCCCTTTCGGCGGTAGCATTCGCAGGCAGCTCGACCGATTACGGCAATGTAGGCGGTACCCTAACCGGAACCAGCGCGGGTCTGACACTGACTGGTTCGGAATTAACCTCGATCAATTTGACAACAGGCAATCTTGGGACTGTGAGCTTCTCGACCGGCGCTTTGACCAGCGGAACTATGGCGGGATCGGCGACCTTTGCCTCGGGTGGAAGCTTTACCATCACCGAAACCAGCGGACTGGTTTTCAACGGGAGCTTCAGCGGCCCGGTAACGTGGTCGCTACAGGCTGGCGTAGGCAAGGGCGGACAGATGACGTACGTGTTAACCGGTTCTGTTAGCGGAACCTGGTCCAACGGCGTGGCTGTCGTGGGAAACACCGTCCAAATTGCGGTAACCAGCAGCGGAGCTTTTAACGGCACGATCTCCTGCACGGATGGCACGTGCCTCAGCGGAGATACGATCCTCACCAGTCAAGTTCCGGAGCCGGGCACGCTTGGCCTTTTAGGCACAGGTCTGGTTGGAGCGGCTGGAGTGCTGCGGCGCAAACTGAAGTCCTGACGATTACCCGCTTCAAGAAACCCGCCTCAGCGCGGCAAGAGCTTCATGACAAAACCCCAGCTTATCTCGGTGGGGTTTTATCATTTCAAGAGGCAATCGACCGTCAGCAGTTAGAACACGAAATAAGCGCAAGCGCAGACCGTCAGCACCAACCGAGTTATGCGATCTGACGACATCGTTTGTCACAGGCGGTTGCGTAGCGGCTCAGTTTGAAAATTCACGCAGCCGTCCACATTGGGCGCTATCCCGAACGGAGCCGGCGTAGTGAGAGCCTCCCGGAGCGGAGTCGGAAGGGAATCTCACGTGCAGTAACGCCGCTAACCCACGCAAGATCCTCAACTGGCTGAAATATGCCGGTTTTCGGGACGACGCCTTCGAGGTGTGAATTAGGAACTCCAAAACTCGGATACCTCGACTGGCCCATAAAGCGAAAAAAGACAGCCCCTGCGGGCTGCCTTTCGCTTCTCTGTTTGGTTTTTAAATTATTGGGAGGCGGGCTTGTGATGGACCGCTGGTTTTTTGGCCGGCGGGGCTGCCGCCTTCAACAGTTTTCCTTTTTCCATCACCATCATAAAAGGATTCGGCGTGTAAGAAGCAGGTTCGCCCTGGAAGTCGAAGGGGGAGTTGTCCTTGGGAATCATTTTAACGGGGATGGCTTCTTCGAACTTCAGCGTGATGTCAGCTTTCTTGGCGTCGATATCGTCGGAGCTGCCAGCAATTTGGAATTCGGTCGGGGTGGTGCTAAGGACCGTTCCATTCATCTGCACGGCCTTGCCCTTGATGGCGTTCCAGACCGTATCCTGATCGGCCTGGGAGCCATTGGTGAGAACGAATTCCCAGGTGGCGAAGTCCATCTTCTCGGGCGCGGTAGCGGCGACCATGGCGTGGGCTTGATCGGCCGGCGAGGGCGCGGGCTTGATTGTGAAACCAGCAGGCTGAGCCGGGTTAGCTTTCGCTTGCGCCAGAACATCGGTCCAGCCGTCGTCGCCCCCGTGATACTTGATGTATTGCGAGCGCGCATATTTTTCGATTTGTGCCTGCGCTTGCGGAGGTGCGATGGACGCGGCGCGCGACGCGTACCAGATGCCGTTGACCGCGTTCGCGGGGTCAACCGGCGTCTTAGGATCGATAGGAGTCAAATAGGCCAGGGCCAGCGGATAGACGACGCTGAAGTCGGTGGGGTTGCCATCGGCGGCGACTTTCAAATCCTGGATGGCTTCGGCGTAATCTTTTTTCTTGTCGTCCGGTGAGGTCGCAGTCGAAGCGTCGGTAAGGTCCGACAAGCCAATGGCCGAATCGAATATCCCGGTCATCTGGGATTTCATCTTATCGAAGTCTGCGTCGGATGTGCCTTCCGGCTTGGTGAACTTGGGCAGCGCGTCAAGTCCCTGCTGAGCATATTTCTTGGCGTCGGCCAGCAATTGTTTGGCGTTGGGATCGCCGCCCTGGGCCTTCATGCGATCAAAGTAAGCCAGCAGCGTCAGCGCGCGCACGTTGTTGGGATCAGCCTGCACCAGCTTGGTCGCGGTGTCCAGCGTCTTCTGTTGGTTTCCGGTTTGCTGGTAGAGGCCCATCAGAATCTCCAGCGCCTGATTTTTCATGACGCTGTTGGGATACTGGGTGACGAAGGCCTCAAGGCCGCTGATGGTGGCCGCCGGATCTTTCGCCTGCTGCTGTACCGCGCCCACGTAGGCGTTGTACTCGGCAGGATCCTTAATGACCGGCGCTGCCGCCTGGCCGGTTGGAGGGTTGACGCTGCCCGTTGGCGGGTTGACACTCCCGGTTGGCGGCGCGGCCGGTTGTCCCTGAGCCGGCTGCGTAGCGCTCTGCGCGCTCGCCAGTGCAGCAACTCCAAGCACAACCATGACCAGAGTCTTTTTCATCGATCGCTCCTTAGGAATCTTCGGGAATTGGCTTTTCAGGAAATTTTGGTACCGTAAAACCGTGACTGCATTCCACCTGGACCACTTGTTTCTGATCCTGCTTTGGAATGCCGGGCTTCCTGGCAGGGCCCCGAGCCAAGGGGCGACCTGATGACAACGGCAAGGCGGCTGACCCTAATTCCCGGTTTGCGGATTATAAGTACCTCTTCCTCCGAAGGCAAGCCACTTCCCTTCGGCTCACACGTTATTGTTAAGATGCACGCTGTGCTCTTCGCGGATGGCCCCGAAGATTTCACGCACAAACCGCATCCAAGCCAGACGATCCGGTTTGGGCTGGCGAATCCAAATAAGAACACGCCGAGGCGAACGTGACTCCTGAAAGATTAGACACCGCGGAAGCATTATCCGGCCAAGTGGCCGTCATCACTGGCGCTGGACGCGGCATTGGCGCGGCGATTGCCGCGCGGCTGGCGGGCATGGAAGCTACGGCCGTTTTGTGCGGGCGCACGCGCGACACTCTGGAAGCGACCGCCAAAACAATTGCCGATGCAGGCGGCAAAGCGACGGTCATCGTCTGCGACGTCTCGGACCTTGCCTCGGTTGAATCGGCCGCGCAGCAGGTTCAGGGCACCCTGGGTCGGGTAGATATTCTGGTGAACAATGCCGGCATCGGAGGGTTCGGCGGCCCGCTGCATCAACTGCCGTCCGATGCCTGGGACAAGATTCTTAATACGAACCTGCGTGGCGTTTACTTCACCATTCGCGCCTTCACACCGATAATGATGACGGCACGCTCCGGCCACATCATTAACATTTCATCTCTCGCGGGAAAGAATGCCCTGCCCAACGGCGCAGCCTACGCCGCTTCCAAGTGGGGACTGAACGGCCTGACGTATTCCGTGGCGGAAGAGCTGCGCGGGCATAACATCCGCGTAAGCGTGGTCTGCCCGGGATCGGTGAACACGGAGTTGAGTCCTCATGTAGGGAAAGATCCGGCCAAGATGCTGCAACCGGAAGACGTGGCGCACGCGGTAGCGATGCTGGTGACACAGGCGCCACAATCGTTTGTCAGCGAGATATTGTTGAGGCCGACGCAGAAGCCGTAGTAACTGCGGAGAAGACGTATTTGATTTCGCGCAAGGCTAGCCCGAGTCACTTCTTAAACAAATTCTCAAACGCCTGCCTTGCATCGTTGGGGCGGGCGACCGCCGGCGTTGATGTTTCCTTCTCTCGCGTCACTCGCATCTCGTAAAGCTGGCAATCGTTGCGCGCGTCTTTGCGCGGGATGCGCACCGGGATGGGCTGCATGCACTCGAAGCGGCTGCCGGGATCGAAGTACGTGCATTGCTTGCAGGAGTGTAATTCGAAGGCGCACTTCGGGCACTGGCCGGTCGGCGGCATGCCTTGCAGCACCGTACCGCATTGCGTGCAGCGGGAAACGGCGTGCGTTCCCGGCAGATTAACCGGGCGCGGGCCGAAGGTGTTGTCCCTTTTTGCGGACGGAGTCGAGGGACCGAACGATTTTTCTCCCGAGTTTTGTCGGGGCTGGCGGTCCCGGTCCTGATACCCGTGCTGCCGATACTTGGCCACAAAAACCTCCGATAATGCTGGCGTATTGTCTCGCCCCCGATGCCGCAAAACAAGTCCTAAAGTCGGACCTGTTTTCTCGACTCGGCACGCGGTATGCGCAATTGGTTTTGCTCGGGACTCGCAACTCGGGACTCGCAACTAGCTACAATAGGACCATGATCCACGAAATAATTCCTGTCGGCCCGCTTCAATGCAATTGCTCGATCATCGGCGACGAAAACACGCGCGAAGCCATGGTGATCGATCCGGGCGATGACATTGAAGATGTGCAGGCGATTCTGACTAAGCATAACTTGCAGGTCAAGCAGATTGTGATTACGCATGCGCACATCGACCACGTGGGCGGAGCGATGAAGCTGCGCGCCGCAACCGGTGCGCCGATTCTGCTCAACCAGAACGATTACGCGCTGCTCAAGATGCTCGACGTCCAAGCCGCGTGGATCGGCGTGGCCACCCCGGGCGAAGTGAAGATCGATCAGAGCATCGGTACCGGGGACAGTGTAAGCGCCGGTTCACTGCAAGCCAGCGTGCTGCACACGCCGGGGCATACCCAAGGCAGCGTATGCCTTTACTTCCCTGCCGAAAAGAAACTTATCGCCGGGGACACTTTGTTCGCAGGATCCATTGGCCGCACCGACCTGCCCGGCGGATCGATGCAACAAATCATGCGCTCTCTTCGCGACACCGTTTTGGCCTTGCCCGACGACACGGTAGTTATCCCCGGTCATGGGCCGCTCACCACTATTGGCGAAGAGCGCGAGAGCAATCCTTTTCTAATACAGAGGTAGCAAGGCCCGGTCTTCACATTACGCACCCCTGGCCTGAGTTGACCGGCATCACAATGTCAGTTGGTCCAACGCCCCGCTAATTCCCCTCCCGAACTCCTCCTCCGGCGTAATCAAACTCAGCACCAAGTACCCATCGCTGGGAAAATCATAAAAGTGTCCAGGATGAACGAGCACCGATTGCTCCCTCAGCAACGCAATGGCCCAGTCTTCATCCGATTTCGTCGCGGGAACGCGCAGCACAGCGTACCACCCGCCTTCCACATTTAAGCGTTGGCAGGTTTTCTGCATTGCCAACTGGTGGTCAAGTTCGGAGAGATTCGCGAGCACGCGATCCATCAATTGCTTCTGAATACTTTGCCTTTGCTGCAACAGTACCGGCATGGCCCACTGCATCGGCGCGTTCATGGAGAGATAAGTATCGGCAATCACCTCCAGCCGCGACATCGCCGTATCGACCTCGCCTCTCGGCCCGCTCGCGGCAACCCACGCAACCTTCATCTGCGGCAGCGCGGATATTTTCGACAGGCCACTAAGAGTGAAAGTCAGCAGGTCTTCGTTTGCGGCAAAGGTTCGACGTTTCTCTGCGTCGTGCGCGTAATCGAGAAATACTTCGTCAACAATCAAGGCCAAATTGTGCCGCCGGCAGAACGCATTCAGCAGCACCAACTCGTGAGCCTGGACATACGATCCGGTCGGATTGTTGGGATGAACAATGACCACGCCCCGCGTACGCGGCGTGAGTGCGCGCTCCAGCGATGGAAAATCCATTTGCCAGCCGTGGTCGTAAATTAATGGATACGGCACTAGTTTCACATCTTCAAGGTCGGCCAGGAAATCGAACAGCGGATAACTGGGCTTCGGTACCAGCAGTTCGTCGCCAGGATTGCAAAGCAATCCGAACACATAGGAATAGCCCTCGCTGGTGCTGCTGGTCAGCACCAGACGTTCTGGATCCAAATGCGCCGCGTGCTCGTCGCGATAATAATTGGCCACAGCCTCACGGGCCGCGCGCAATCCCTTGGATTGCGGATCGTAATCAATCGATTTGGGCGAAGCCAGAGCGCCCAAGATCGCCGATTCGTCGTAGTGAAGGCCAATGCGCGTGGGATTGGAAGCCGACAGATCGAGAAGTTTCTTGCCACCCAGGCGCGCTTCTTCCAGCGCCTGCGTGAAGCAGTTAGGAGAAAGCTGCCAGTTGGTCCGATCGGAAAACATTGACCCTTAAGCTTTCACGAACGCTTCTTTATTCACGACGTAGGGCATTTTCGTGACATCCCCGCCGTAGTTGCCTTCGAGCACGTCGATCAGGCCCTGCACGCAGCGTCCGGCCATGCCTTTGTCTGGATCGGGGGAAAGCCGGGTGATGCGGGCAGCGCTGGCGAAGTGCGGCAGCAGGCGGCAGCGGTCGGCAATGGCAGGGTCGCGCAAAGGCGAATCGGCAGGCAGCGGTTCCTTTTCGTAAACATCGAGCGCTGCGCCGCCAATCCAATTTTCGCGCAGCGCTTTCGCCAGCGCGGCTTCGTCGACGACCGGCCCACGCGAAGTGTTCACTAGAAATGCCGTGGGCTTCATCTGCCGCAGTGTCTTTTCATTGAACAGATGATAGGTGGGTGTCGCGCTCTCGCCTGCGCGCAGCAAGGGGACATGGATGCTGACGAAGTCGGCCTGACTGAGAGCTTCGTCGAGCGAACCATACTTGATCCAATTCTTTTCTTTGGCAATGCCGCGCGCGTGGCGCAAGTCCATCACTTCCTGAATGGCGTTAACATATTGATGATTTTCATACGCCGGGTCGTAGCACAACATGTTCATGTCGAAGCCGGCGCACTTCTTAATCATGGCCAGCCCGATTCGTCCGGTGCCGATGATGGCGATGGTTTTGCCGGTGACTTCATCACCTAGAAATGGCAGATACGGATGCCAGAATCCCCACTGGTTGTCGCGCGTGAGATGTTCCGCCGGCCACATCTTCCGCGCCAACGATCCCAACAGGAAAAAAGCGAACTCGGCGGTGGCTTCGGTCAGCACGTCGGCAGTATTGGTGAAGGGAACCCTGTAACGATTGGCGTCGGCGCGATTGATGTTGTCGAAGCCCACGGCGAATTGCGCCACAGCTTTGAGCGTGCCCTTGCCGGACTCGAAAATTTCAGCGTCGATGGGGTCGCGCAACGTGGTGATTAAGCCGTCGATGCCCGATTTTATTTTCTCGACGATCACGCTCTTGGGCGGCGCTTCGGGCCGGGGATAGACTTCTACTTCGTAGCCGCGAGAGCGCAGCAGGTTGAGAGATTCTCCAATGTCGCAGGTGGCGAATACACGAAATTGTTGGGTCATAGATTCAGTGTGTGGCGCGGGCACTCTTGCCCGCGGGGTCCCGGAACTCAGGTAGTAAAGCTCCGCCGCAAAGTTAACCAGAAATACTACTCGATTTCGCTCTTTTGCATTCGCGAGCAGGAGTGCCCGCGCCACACTGGGCTCGTGCTACTCAAACTTCCAGCGCGTGGACTTGCCCACGAAATCTTTCTCCCAAAGCCCGAACACCACGCGCGGCCGCACGGCATAGACCGGCTCCTTCATCGAGAGGATGTCGTCTTTCATCCCGCCCATGTCGAAATTGTATTTGGGCTTGTAAGCGCGCAGAAACTTTGCGCGGGCCGGCGCGTCAGCCAATTCCGCGACACCCTCAACGATCACCGCCTCGTTCGCCAGTTCCGTACACACTACACAGTTCGGGTTCTGCGCGAGATTCCGGGCCTTGCGCGATTTGCTTCCCGTGCTGAAGAGCAAACGACCGTCTTGCCACAATCCCCAGACGACCATTGTGTGCGGCGCACCTTCCGGCTTGACGGTCGTGATCCAGTAATTATGCGACTGCTTCAGACGCTGCTCCGCCCAGGACCATGGGAGCAAGCCTTTAACGTCCTTGGGCAGGCCGTAGCCGGGCATGTGCGGGCGGCTGGACCTTGGTTTGCCGGTTGATCTTGCGGTTTTCTTTGAGGGCATCTAGGCCTCCTCGGAAAAATGTGGCTGAATCCAGCAAAATCAAAATCTTCAACACAGAGAACACAGGGTGCCACAGAGGAAATCATTACGATTACAAATTCTTCTTCGTCCACTCTTCGATGCGTTCCAGCGCTTGCTGCAAGTTCTCAAGAGAATTCGCGACGCTGAAGCGCAGATAGCCTTCTCCGAAGCTTCCGAATGCCGTGCCGGAGAGTGCAGCCACTCCCGCCTGCTCGAGCAACGCATCCGCCAGGGGCTTCGATTTCCATCCTGTTTCCGTGATGTTGGGGAACGCATAGAACGCGCCCTTCGGCATGCGGCACGAGAATCCCTTGACCTTATTCAGTCCGGCGACGAATGAGTCGCGGCGACTCTGGAATTCTTCGCGCATGTGGTCCACCGAACTCTGATCGCCGCGAATGGCTTCGATACCGGCGACCTGAGTAAAGCTGGCGGTGCAGGAATTGGAGTTGGTCATCAGCCGCGTCATGTGCGTGGCCAGGTCGGGGCGCATCACGCCGTAGCCCATGCGCCATCCGGTCATGGCATAGGTTTTCGAGAAGCCGTCGAGCAGAATCGTGCGCTCCTGCATTCCCGGCACGCTCATGATGGAAAAGTGCTGGCCACCGTCGAAAAGCAGGCGGCTGTAGATTTCATCGGAAAGCACCATGATGTTGCGGTCGCCGATGACTTCGGCGATCTGTTCGACGTCTTTGCGGGGCATGACGCCGCCGGTCGGATTGTGCGGTGAATTGAGGATGATGAGCCTGGTGCGGTCGTTGATCAGCGAGGCAAGTTCATCGACATCAAGCGAGAAGTCGCGATCTTCGCGCAGATGAATGGGAACCGCCCGGCCACCGACGTAATGAATCATCGACTCATAAATAGGAAAGCCGGGATTCGGGTAGATGACTTCGTCGTTATCTTCAATTAATGCGAGGATGGTGAAGAAAATAATCGGCTTTCCGCCCGGGACAACCACGACTTCCTCGCTGTTGACTTTCACCCCGCGGGTCTTTGAAACGTAATCTGCCAAAGCCTGACGAAGCTCAGGCAAGCCGGCCGCGGGACCATAATGCGTCCAGCCTTTATGCAGCGCGTCCACACCGGCTTCGACCACATTCGCGGGAGTATCGAAATCCGGTTCGCCAATTTCCAGATGAATGATGCTCTTGCCCTGACGCTCCAGCGCCCGCGCTTTGTTCAGAACTTCAAAGGCGGTTTCCGTGCCCAAGCGCGACATTCGGCGGGCGAGTTGCAATTCGTGCTGGGTAGCTTTTTCCATGGTGAAGAACCTCGCAGGGGCAAACTGCAAATTATACTCCGCGAGCCATCCCCGGCTCGTCGGGTGCTCTGGACGGATCGCTGGCCAAGGGAAAGTTTCGGTCCCTGACGTTCCGTGCGAAGATTGATGCGCGGAGGTCGTGTGCGCGGACTGAAAGACAAACGAATTCTGATCACCGGCGGTGCAAGCGGAATTGGCGCGGCCACGGCGACGCGATTTCTGGAGGAAGGTTCGCGGGTTTGTGTGCTGGATCGCGACGAGAGCGCTTGCGCCAGGATTCGCCTGGAACTGCCGGAGCTGGATGCAGCCATCATTGCCGACGTGACTGACTTGAAACAGGTGGAAGCGGCATTCGGCGAAGCGGTACGGACGATGGGCGCGGTCGATGTCCTCATCAACAATGCCGGCATCAGCATTCGCCATAAGTTTCTCGACATCACTCCGGAAGAGTGGAACAAAGTTCTGGCGGTGAATCTTACCGGCGTCTTTTATATGGCGCAGACCGCGGCCCGGCACATGTGGGAGCGCGGCAGCGGAGTTATTCTTCAGACCGCTTCCACCAACGGCGTCATGGGATATCCTTTTTATGCCGATTACAACGCGACCAAAGCCGGCGTGATCGAACTAACGCGGTCGATGGCGCTGGAACTGGCGCCGAAAATACGCGTCTGCGCAGTGGCGCCGGGGTATGTGCTCACGCCCATGCAGCGCGCAGAATATTCCGATGAAATGCTGGAGGAAGTAAACAGCAAGATTCCGCTGCGCCGTCACGCCAAGCCGCAGGAGATTGCCGCGCTGTTTGCCTATCTTGCGTCCGACGACGCGGCCTACGCAACCGGCCACGTTTTTACCATGGACGGCGGCGAGACGGCGGGCGGATTGGCCAGCCGCTGATTTGAAAATGAGCAGTTCCTTCCCTCGCAACTAAGCTTACGAAGCTGGGTTGAAGGTGATAATCGTGAGTAGTGTCTCTGGTGCGTGCCATTTTGCGCCGCTAGTCCCTGTCAAGCGGAGAGCTGCCGTCGACGGTGGAATCACAAGCCCGAAACCAATCTAATGACGGAGGATTTCAGTTGCCTCGAAGTTTGAGCCGCCCCTACCGCGCCTCATCATCAACCAAGGCTTACACTCTCCCCGCGCGAAAGCAAAACCCGTTACCGCAATCCTGCTGGGCACCCGCCGCTCTCATAGCTGTCCTGACAATCACTCTCGCGGCCTGCGGCGGCGGCGGGTCGGCGTCGTTGGTCAGCGTCCCACCATCGGGAGGAGGATCGTTTTCTCTGGCCGCTTCTCCCGCCAGCCCCAGAATTCAGCAAGGCGCAAGCGGCGCCGTCACCATCACGGTCACACCAACGAACGGTTTTTCCGGAAGCGTCGCTCTCTCTGCATCAAACTTATCCAACGGCGTCACAGCATCCTTTAACCCCTCGAGCACGACCGGCACGAGCACGCTAACTTTCACCAGTAGCAACAGCGCCGCACCCGGAACTGTGAGCGTGACCGTCACCGGCTCGTCGAATAGCATTAGCGAGATAGCCACCGTGGGCCTCACGGTTTTCGCGCCGCCGCCCGCGAACGCCGTTCCTGCCAGCTTCTTCGCGCTGAACAATGTCAATCCAGCCGACAACCCCATCACGGATGGCATGAGTTACGGCGCCATCGGCCATCCCATCAAGTTGGCTTGGCCTTACATCGAAATCTCGCGGGGCGTTTTTGATTTTTCGTTTTACGATCAGTATGCCGCGATCGCGCCGCGCGAAGGAACGAATGGAAATGTCGCTGTAATGGACCTCACCTTGGGCATGACTCCCGGTTGGGCAGTGAGCGACCAGAGTAGTTGCCGCGCCGCTCCCGATGGAACCATAATCTGCCAGGCCCCGCCCGATAACATCGCGGATTGGCAGGCCTTCATTACCGCGCTGGTCAGCCACTACAACGGATCGACCGCGCCCTACATTAAATATTACGAATTGTGGAATGAGTGGAACGTAGTCGACGCCAACAACGGTTTCTGGAATGGAACCGTGCAACAACTGGTCAACCTTGAACAGACCGCCTGCACAATCATCCACGCTGCGGCTCCGAATTTTTCTTTCGTGCTCACGCCATCAACCGTTGGCCCCGCCGGGACGTCCACTAACGCCGCCCCGCAATCGCTTCAGCAATTTTTCACCACCGGAGGAAATGCCTGCGTCGACGGCGTTTCCTTCCACGGCAACCTCGGGCTAATGAGTTTGAGCCCTTATCCGTTGCCCGGCGAAGGCTGTCAGGGATCTGGTTGCAATGGCACCATCGTGCAGATCGCCAACAGCTATCGCCAGGTCATGAATCAGGCGGGCTTCGCCGCGACCGTCCCGCTGCTCGATACCGAGGGCGGATTCGAAGCCGCCAACATTCCCGACCCCGATCAGCGTGCAGCCTGGCTGGCGCAGTTCTACGCACTGCAAGGCGGCCTTTTCAATTCCGATCAGTTGCAATGGGCTTCGTGGTTCACCTGGGGCGCACCGGGAGTTGCCGGAAATATAGAAACTGCGAACCAAACTCCCGACACTGCGGGAATCGCTTACAACCAGCTCTACAACTGGCTTATCGGCCGCCTGCCCACGCCCTGCGTGCAGAGTGCAACTGTCTGGACTTGCGGCCTCACCGGCTCCGCCAGCTACCAAGCCGAAATTACTTGGGACGATTCGCAGACATGCAGCAGCGGAAACTGCACCACTTCTCCGCAACAGGTACCTTCATGGGTCACCAACGCGCGCGACACCGCAGGTAACCAGGTAACGATTACCAATGGCACCGTGCCCGTCGGACTCAAACCAATTATCGTTGAGAACCAGTGACTCAAACGGTTGCAAGAATTTGCACACTCCGGCTTCGAGCAAGAAAATTTATAAATCATTCTTATACGAACATTTCCTGACGCTATATACTCGTAACAATCAGCAAGACGAAGCGGTAATGTAATCCCCCTGAGTTTTAGTTCCTCCTCCGCCAATTTGAGTCGCCGTTTCACGTCATGATTTCAGGACCTTTGCTACCTATGAGCACCAAGGAATCGGTACGTCCCTTGCATTTCTTAGCGGCACTCGCCCTGGGCCTGTGTTTTGTGTTGGCGAGCCATGCCTCCGCGCAGCAAGCTCCTTCCACGAAAATTAACGTTGCCGAAAATTTCGCGAAACTTCCTTTGACCTTCGAAGCCAACCAAGGCCAAAGCTCGTCGCGAGCGCAATATATCTCCCGCGGAAGTGGATACACACTTTTTCTGACCGCCGACGAAGCACTGTTGAAATTGATTCCGCCTCCAGAAAATGAGCCAGATCATAAGAATGACGCCCGCTTCGCGGCATCGAAATCATCGCTGGGATCAAGCGCTCCAACCAACGCCGGCAAGAGCGGGAATTTCTCCGGACTGCTCCACATGCGACTGGTGGGCGCAAACTCCGCGGCAAAGATGAGCGGCCTGGAACAGCAGCCGGGCAAGAGCAATTATTTCATCGGCAACGACCCGAGCCGTTGGAGAACGGGAGTTCCCAACTACGCGAAAGTTCAGTACCAGAGCGTTTATTCTGGCGTGGACCTGGTTTACTACGGCAACCAGCGGCAACTGGAATATGACTTCGTGGTCGCGCCCGGCGCCGATCCGAACGCCATCGCGATGGAAATCGCCGCAGATTCGCCTCCCGCGCAATCGCGCATATCGACCCCACTCAGCATCACCGCCAACGGCGACCTGAAAGTTTCGCTGCCAAACGGGCACGTGCTCCTGCACAAACCGCTTGTCTACCAGACGACATCACTTCGCAACAACAGCAGAGATATCATCCCCGCACGCTGGGTCATTAAAGATCGCAATCGCGTCGGCTTTGAATTGGCTTCCTACGACAGGAAACGACCTTTAATCATCGATCCCGCGCTGAGCTTCTCCACCTATCTCGGCGGCAGCCTCGACGATACGGCCTATTCCATCGCAGTCGACAGTTCTTCGAACGTGTATGTGACAGGCACCACCGATTCCACCGATTTCCCCACGCAAAGCGCAATGCAGTCGGCCAACGCCGGCAACGAAGATGTCTTCATTACCAAGTTCAACTCCACTGGCACGGCTTTGATTTATTCGACCTACCTGGGCGGCAGCGCCACCGACTTCGCATTCGCGCTCGCCCTGGATGCATCGGACAATGTTCACGTCGTCGGCACCACGCAGTC
>Ga0209010_1000117_pt1 | contig 29018 bp, 33 predicted proteins | sample BlaSpr_A8_OM1_O3_FD_187985 | JGI IMG/M metagenome (GOLD analysis project Ga0209010, IMG submission 187985) | Forest soil microbial communities from Thunder Bay, Ontario, Canada - Black Spruce, Ontario site 2_A8_OM1_O3 (SPAdes) (version 2) | ecosystem: Environmental > Terrestrial > Soil > Boreal...
CTTCCGCGGATCTGGCCCTCTCGCAAAACGGAGGCAGCGGCCTCGCGCCAGGCATCGAAGACCATCTCCAGCCGCTTCCGGAATCCCGCGTCGAGAGGAGACATTTCCTGCGCCAGATTGTTCAGTTGACAGCCGCCGCATACATCCTCGGGCCCAACGGGTATGCCTTGCACGATGCCGATCAAAGCGTCGATAGGATTCTTGACGCTCTGTAAAGGCCGCACCCATTGGCCGCGGACGTTGGGGAAGATGACCTCTTCAACCACGGCATAGCCCAACGCTTCCTTGTTTTTGAAGTGGTGGTACAGCGCTCCCTTGGTGACGCGAGCAGCGGCCAGAATTGTGTCCAGGCTTGCACTCTGGAAACCCGATCTGTAGATCTCGCGAGATGCCGCGTGCAGCAAGCGCTCCCGCGTGCGCTCAGGATCGCGCAGCGTGGCCGCTCTACGTTTCGGATTCTTGCGTTCTGCCAACATACCAAACAGTATGTATGGTAACTATAATTATCTGGAAGTCAATCACAATGGTATGAAAAGTGGGAGAATCAGTCGCTCGAGACGTTTTGCGTTCGTCCTCGGATTTTGTTAGTCCGCCACTCGTTTTCCACTTCTGAAGGCTTGGTCCTGTTGCGTCACGTAATGGTTGTGAACCTGGAATACCGCATGCTCCGTCAGTTCGAGGCCAGCCATCTCGACACGAAAAACTTTGCTCGCACGAAAAGGAGAATTATGAGCGCACGAAGAAGGTTGCGGAATTTCTGGATCCCATGGGTTGCGATGATTGTTCTAGGTTGCTTCAGTGATGCGCTCGCTCAAACGAGCTACAAAGTTACCGATTTGGGCACAGAGGGGAATGACATTCTGGGGTGCGCCATGTCCCTCAATAATGAAGGCTGGACGGAGGTCATGGCCCAGAACCTGCCACCGGGGCAGCAGGATAACTTGGGAGGGATGCTTCTAAGCGGACGCTTATTCCTGGATATCGACGGGTTCAAGCTCGACCTCGGCACGCTGGGAGGAACGAATACTTCGAGCAACTGGGGCGAGATCAATGATTTCGGGCTGATAGTGGGTGATTCCGAAACGGCTACCCCAGACCCAAACGGCGAGGATATTTGCGGCTTCGGCACGCACCTTACGTGTCGCCCGTTTCTCTGGGAATTCTCCAAGATGAGAGCTCTCCCGACGCTCGGCGGAAATAACGGGCAGGCGAGCTCGATCAATAACCGTGGACAAATCGTGGGATTCGCGGAAAACGGCGCCCTCGACCCCACCTGCACGGCTGGCATAACGAATAATCGGATTGCGCTGCCGGCGAAATGGGAAAACGGCACCGTCAAGCCTCTTCCTTTGGTGACTGGCGACTTCGACGGAACCGCGTTTTGGATCAACGACCTGGGCCAAGCCGTAGGCTACTCGGGAAACTGCCTCGTAGCGACTCACGGCGCATCGTGGGAGCACGGCGTCGTCTCCACGCTTCAAGACCTCGGAAATGGCGCTATCGCTCAGAGCATTAACAACCGCGGGCAAATTGTTGGGCAAATCGGCAGTGCTGATGGCTCAACATCCATTGGTGGGGTTTGGCTGAACGGCAAAGACGGCGAAGTCACAGGTATCGTGCTTCCGCAGGGAGATGCTATCGGTCTCGCCTCCGGCATCAACGACCAGGGCCAAGTGGTGGGTAGCACGCTGGACCCCAAATTCAACTGGTCCCATGCATTCATCTGGCAGAACAACGTCCTGACCACCCTTGACACCCTGTTTCCCGAGAGTTCCAACCTCTTCCCAGTCATGGGTAACAAGATCAATGACCGCGGACAAATCTCGGGCATGGCAATCGTAATGAGTGGGCCTCATAAGGGCGACATCCACGCCTTTCTGGCGACCCCTGTAGACGAAAGAGTAGGCAGGTCGGTTGCAGACGTCATGCCTACACACCCGAAATCCAATTCGCCTGCAAATGTTAACAAACAGCTGTTGCCGAAAGTAGGGATCGGCCGCGCCGAGCCGTAAAAGGTATCTTTCGAGGCTTCCGCACTCCGGCCGTATGTTGCGTGAAGGCGCAAGGCCGAAGGTTGTGCCGGGACAACCTGGGTCACGTCGAATATCGACGTGACCCAGAATGCTTGTGGCAAGAACTGGTGGGAGACTTGAAAAGACTCTGTCGTCGCGGTTTGTAGGCGAGCCGCACTGGCCAATGCGATTCGCACGTGAAGGGAGACGACCCGATGCTGCGTCTGCTTATCTTGGGTTGTGTCTTTGCGTATGTGACTTTGTCGGCGGCCCCCGCTCAAACGACGGACGCCGGCTATCCCGATGAATTGTCGCCCTCACTGGCGGGCAGTACCAAGGCGATGCACGCGATGATTCGCCGAAATCTAGCGGAAGCAGCAGAGAACATGCCTGCGGATGAATATGCCTTTCGGCCGACCCCTCAAGTCCGGACGTTCGGTCAGATTATCGGTCACGTGATCGATTCGAACTTCTTCTTCTGTTCGCAAGTTGTGGGCGAAAAGTCGCCAGCAACCGCCGACTACGAGCAAATCACGGCCAAGGCCGCACTCGTTAAAGCGTTGAACGATTCGCTCGTCTATTGCGACCGGGTATATGCAGCGACCACCGACGCTAACTTCTTGCAGCCGGTGCAGATTGCCCATGTTGTTGGCAGGGGTTCGAGCAATACCGTCCGGGGCGCCGTGCTGATGTACAACATCGCCCACAATAATGAGCATTACGGCAACCTCGCCATCTACATGCGACTGAACGGCCATGTTCCGCCCTCAACAGCTCGGGTCCAGCACAAAAAAAATTCGTAACGCCTGCTGAGTCATGCGGGTTCCAGCGTGAACCGGTGTGCACCTCCGCGCCACCTTCAACGATGTTCGTTGAGTGCATTCTCGAGCGCCGGAACAATTCGCACGACCGGTCCGTTCCAAAAGACTGAAGTTGGCTCGTCCTTCCAGAGCGCGTGCGGTGCGTAAAGAATCGCATCATCCCAGTAAAATCCTTTCTGCACACAACAGCCCGGCTCAGGCTGCGGGGGTTTTTGCTTAACAATCTCACTTAGCGCACTTGCCACGGCATGCTTCGAGTCCCAAAACTGCCGGGCCCGCTGGTCCGGAATTCGCGCCAGCGTATTTGCGCCGGGCGACGTCCAGTCAGTTGCCAGGATCGGCTCCCAAACCACCAGCACACGGAGCTTCCACTCAGGGTGGCGCGTCAACAGTTCCTGAACTGCGGAGGACCCCCGCAGACATGTTGGTCACGTCGGAGACAGGAGCAGCACCAGCCGAGGAGCATCGGAGCCGCGGTCAAAGGCATTCTCGAATTCACTGAAATTTGTATTCGATAGCGCAACCAGGGGCTCTTGGCCTCGCGGTACTGACGACGGGCCCCACAGACACATCACAGCCAGAAGTAAGACGATGGCTATCACCGCCAGAACGATTACTCTCTTCGTCATTTTCCCGTCTCGTAGAACCGGTCGGCGATGAATCCAGCAATTTGCTGGGGAAAGAGAATCATCCCTGCGACCACAACCAATGCGGCCCAAAGCAGCACGCTGCCGAGCAATCTACCCCGGACGGCGCATTGTTTCGCACGATGCTGTTGCCAGAATCCGAGACCAAGCAATACAACGGAAAGACCCAAAAGCCAGGGACGCAACGTCGTGAAGAAAGCGCTCGCGGCGCCGGCTCCGAGAGCGGCAGCGAATCCGAGCGGAAGGCAACAACTCATCGTCGCGACGGAACTCAGGATCGCCACCAGTGAGGCCGAGATGCCCGTTCCAGTTTTCACGATCTGCCCTCTTGCCGCGCTGCCAGCATTGCTCGGTGAATCACTTCCACGGGTGGAAGACCGACTTGTTTCGATCCCGGATACAAACGGCAGCTCAGCGCAAAGCTCTGCGCTTTCTGCGACTCTCCGGCCACATCTCGTCCATTGATTCGGATCGTCGGCGAACCCCTAAATCTAAGTTTGTCAGCCATTCCTTCGTCTCTAACGAACACTTCTTGGATCTCTACCGCGACACCTTCAGCAGCCAGGACCTCCTTGACCAGTTTTACCGCTGCGGGATGCGACGGGCACTCCGCCACATACAGGACTTCAACTTTCACTTGGCACCCTCCGGCCTGCTTGGGTTTCTTTTTCTCAAAATCGGACAACGAGCGGACCGCTTGCTCAGCTGTCGATTACAACTGCGCAGAGACAAACGCAGCTCGCGCTCCAGCTTCTGAAGGTTGGCAAGTTTCTGCTGTACGTCACAAAGCTTTTCTTCCAATCGCCGGCGTACCGGGGCACACGGCTGTAACCGGTTCCCCCGCAGATTTAACAGACCGCGAATTTCGCTGAGTTTGAACCCCAGCCCCTGTACGCGGCGGATAAAGGCGAGTGTCTCCACGTCGCTTTCAGCGTACTGACGGAATCCACCCTGCGTTCTTGGCGGTCGCCGAAGCAGAGCATTGCGCTCGTAGAATCGAATCGCGTCAACGCTGAGACCAATCTTCTTCGCGACGATGCCGATTTGCATGGCATGGGCTCCTCTTTGAACGGTACACCCTGGAGTATAGTCCAGAGTCAAGGGCACCTTGGAAACCAGCGGAGTTCTGTTCGAACTCTTCCGGTGGAAGATAGCCCAACGCAGAGTGCAGCCGACATCGGTTGCAATAGTGTTCGATGAATGCTTCCACGCTCTGGACAACATGTTCTAGGTCCCGGTAATCGTGAGCGTAGATTCCTCTTGCTTCAGCGTTTTCATGAAGCGTTCGCAACTGGCGTTGTCATACGGATTCCCAGGCCGACTTACGCTCGGAATCATTCGATGGTTTCCAAGCATCTGAACGCAGTCTCCGCAAGCATACTGAACGCCCCGGTCCGAATGTGGTCAAGCCTGCCCAGTAACTATCCAGAAATGCCAGTCGTGGAAACCGAACCGCGTGCGGCTCTCAGCGTCCCCGAAGCGGACGTCTGGCTCGTCTCGCCGGATTCACATCTACGAACAATTCGTTTACCTTGCCCTGACAAACTTTGTACAACCGTAGTGAAATGCCCTCGTGTCCACTGTTGCCATTGCGCTCAACATGCTCTTTGTCCTTCTTCAGCCGCTGCCTCTAGATTGATTTTGCGTTTCCGTCAGGAAAAGTCTGTCTCACCAAGTCGCTTACGATCCTGGCGAGGCGTTCTACGGCACCAAGCTTTTCCTGACTTGCACTATGTAGCGTGATCGGAACCGAGTCCAGTGCCGGGAGATCGAACATCGTTGGATTCGCTGTTAGCGCGGCAGGGAGGCCAATGCTACCCCGAACTGTGATTCCCAATCCGGCAATCGCTGCGGCCCACAAACCAGTCAGGCTCGGGCTGACTGCCGCAATGCGCCAGGGAATTCCTACCTCATCGAGCGCTTGCAGCATTTGCTGTCTGAACATACATTGTGGCCCCAACGCGACAAGCGGCAATACCTGATCTTTTCGCCGGGAGAATTCAGGCCCAGCAATCCAAACCAACTGCAGTTCACTTAGAAGACAAGCTGTTTGCCGGTTTGCGTGCCCGATGGCAAGCGCCAGATCGAGCTGACCGTTCTCGACCGCATCCACAAGAGCTGCATTCCCATCTATCCGCACTTCGATCTGGACTAGCGGATAAAGCTTTGTGAAGCTCGAGAGAGCCTGCGGCAGGATTGTTTCGGCAAAATCCTGAGAAAAGCCAAGCTTTACATCTCCTGCGAGAGCCGCGCCTCGGACAGTATCCAGGAGTTCGTCATTGAGATCCAACATGCGGCGTGCGTAGCGAAGGACAATTTCTCCGGCTTCGGTTAGCGCGAAAGTTCTTCCATTCTTGCGAAAGAGGGTCGCGCCTACGTCCCGTTGCAGCCGCTTCATTTGCAGACTGACCGCAGACGGAGTGCGTCCCAGCCGCTGAGCAGCCTGACCATAGCCACCCAGATCACAGGCCATGACAAGCGTGCGGAGCGTATCAAGGTCTACGTTTGTCAGGACCATACACTTAAATTCTAATTAAGTATTCTCTAAAAACAACCAAATTGTATTGATTCTCGCTTATCGATAGGCTGCTTTTGAGGGCGAGGAGGAGATATTACCCCATGACTCGCAACAAGGCGTTCACACTTTCCATACCACTACTGCTTCTTGCATTTGCGTTATTCGCGGGCAAGGCCACTGCACAGAAAACTGCAAAAGAACAGCTTGTAGGAACTTGGACACTCGTTTTAGTGGACAACGTGCTTCCGGATGGCAGCAGGGTTCAGCTTTACGGCCCCAATCCTCAGGGAATCGTGATGTTCGATGCGAGTGGCCGCTACTCCATGCAAATCCTGCGGGACGACCGTCCCAAATTCGCATCCAACGATAAAAGCAACGGCACGCCCGAGGAGTACAAAGCTGCGGTGCAAGGGAGCAATTCGCACTTTGGCAGATACACCGTCAATGAGACGAATCATACTGTTACCTTTTACATCGAGCATGCTTCATTTCCAAACTGGGAAGGAACCGAGCGGAAATCTCCCTTCACGCTCACGGGCGACGAATTTAAGTACACCGTCGCAAATCCAACAACGGGCGGTCCAAACGTAACTGGCGAAGTAGCGTGGAAACGCGTCCACTGAGCGCGGGACGGTGCTCCCTTTCGATACACGAACGACCGCGTCACGTTCTGGGGTGTACAAGTTATCTAAATCAGATAATCGGACACTGCCTGTCACTGGCCTGAAACGGGGTTCGAAGAGATCAGACAACGGGTAGCAGTCAGTGGCACCGCACTTCCCCCAAGCCGACTTATGGCTCGGAGCAGTTTCCGGGTTGCCCGGGACTCGGGAAGAATCGTGAGGGGTCATCCCTTAACCAGGCATTGCTTACTGAGGCTGCCGAGACTACTTCAAATATTGGTCGAACCACTCGATCCAGACGCGGTATATGTCGGACTCGTGCACGGGATAGTCGTCGGGCCAGTGTCCGTGTATTGGGAGGGCAATGAATTTAACGGTGACGCCGTTGTCCTTGAGCGCGTGGTACATCGCGTACGAGTTAGTGATGGGCACGGTGGGGTCGCCGGTGTCGTGGAGGATCAAAGTGGGCGTGGTGATGGCGCCCGCATAGGTTATGGGCGATTGTTCCTCGTAGGCTTTTGCGTACTCCTTCGTCCACGGCGAGCCGCCGAACTGGAAACCCTCTATGATGTTGTAATCCGAGAGATTGTATTGGTTGGCCCGGTTGTTCGGAGCGGCACCGGTGACGGCCGCCTTCCAAACGTGGTAGTGGCCGATCAGCCAGGACGTCATGAAACCGCCATAAGACCAGCCGGAAACGCCGATGCGCGATTCGTCGATGAAACCCCGTTTTTCGAGTGCGGCAATTCCGGCCATGATGTCGCGTCCGGGTCCGTCCGCCGCATCGTTCATGACGGCGCGCGTGTACTTGTTGCCGAGGTTGTCGCTGCCGCGATAGTTCGGCTCGAAGACCAAATAGGCATGCGACGCTAAGAGCTGAGGGAAAAAGTCAAAGTTCGTAGTGGAGGCCTCCTGCGGGCCGCCGTGAATGTAAAGAACGAGGGGGTATTTCTTGTCGCGCGAGAAGTTCGGTGGGTAAATAACGACGCCATCTTCGGCGAAGCCATCCGGCCCTTTCCATTCGAAGCCGTCGGTATGGCCGAGGTCAAGAGCCGCGATCTCGTGATTGAAGTCGGTGAGGCGTTTCGGCTTTGCATCCGGTGACGCAAGGTAGTAGAGCTCGGTCGGTTGAGTGGGCGTGCTCCCTGTGAAAGCAATCGAGCCGTCTTTGCCGACGGCCGCGTCCGCCTCCAACCAATAAAGCCAAGAAGGATTGGCGTCGCCGATGTCGAGCTTTCTCGCAGCGCCATCGAGTGGCTGAATCCAGATGACCGTCCGTGTGCCGTCGGTCCCGCTAACCAACAGCGATTTGCCATCGGGCATCCAGATGGCGAGCTGGACATTGCGATCGAGCGAGCGTGTGAGATCAGTTCCTTCGCCGCCAGTGGAGGAGGTGACAAAGATCTCATTCTCACTGTTGCTGAAATCCCCGTCACGCGGGAACAAATACGCAATCTTTGAGCCGTCGGGTGAGAACAGGCCGAAGCTTTCGAATGAAGTGCGTTTCGTCAGTTGGCGGATTTGTCCGCTGTCAACGTCCAGAATCTCGACGAGGGTTTGATCAGAATCGCCGGAGTGCGGGTCGGCCTGGCGAGTAAAGCAGATATGCGTTCCGTCCGGCGACCACGAAAGGGGGGAGGGGGGAGCAAACCCCTCGGTCTTTGCCACACTCCAGGCGCCGGACGTAAGGCGCTTCGCCGTGCTACCTGAGGCAGAGACCAGCCATATGTGCGAAGGAGTGGGAGCGGAGGTAGCGAGAAAATCGTTGTTGCCCACTTCAAAGAGGTCGTGGTGCTTTTCGATCTCTGCTTTGTTAAGCGGGTCGTCGGGCGAGACAAAGGCCAAGAAGGAGCCGTCCGAGCGCCAGGAAAACTGCTCAACGCCTAAAGGCGCACTGGTGATCTGCTGCGGCTCGCCGCCGTTCATGGGCAGCACAAAGATTTGCACAGCAGCGTTCTTTACTTCGCCAGCTTCCGCAAGGAAGGCGAGACGGTCGCCGGAGGGCGACCATTGCGGCGAGTCCAGTCCTTTACGGATGTTGGTAAGTGGCCGCTGCGCGCCGGTGGCGACATCCACGAGTATGAGCTGGCTGTCGTGACGGTCTTCCTCCCAATTCACGCGGGAAACGAGGATGACGATCGACCTTCCATCTGGCGAAATTGCCGGGCTGGAGACAGTGACGATTTTCCGAAGGTCGCCCAGCTCGATCTTTTGGGCCTGAGCGCTTGCCGAACCATGCGCAAGGAGAGCAAAAAAAGCGTATGACGAAGCGGAAGCGAAAACAGTGCGCAGTGAGTTTAGTACGAGTCTCATGCGTGGTACTCCTAAGCATTTTCAGCCCGCGAATGCAGCCAGACTGGAATTAGAAAACTTGACGAAGAGGGTATCACGGACGTTGGAGGCGTCAACCGATTCGCAGCAGTATCGCGGATCGCTGGATCCGCCAATTCTTTTGGAGGGCGACCCGACGCGAGCCCAAGCGCTTGCCGCCGAATGCATAAACCGTCGGGGTTGGCGGCTTCGCTCTGATGCCTGCGAACATGAATCAGCTTGTCTTATACTTCGACGCAGGAAACTACCATTGTCTTGTACGGTCAGGATCCGGTGGAGTTCATGTACGTGAATACCGCTGACGATCCGCGCGTGGCGAAGCGGGGAGCGAAGTAGCGGATGATGTCCGGAGGTCGTGATGCGAGAGCAAAGGAATATCGGGAAACGCCGGTCGCCCCTGTCCATCGGTTCCCAGGAATTTCGGGCATTGGGGTATCAACTGATTGACCGGATCGCCATTTTTCTGGACTCGCTTCCCGAGCGAACCGTAACTCCTGGCGAGGCACCCTCAGCGGTTCGAAAAGCGTTGAAGGCCGAACTTTCGCTGCCGCAAAAAGGTACCGACCCGGCGCAGTTGCTACAACATGCCGCAGACCTGCTTTTCGAGCACTCTCTGTTCAATGGACATCCTCGGTTTTGGGGATACATCACCTCGTCTGCCGCCCCAATCGGTGCTCTGGGCGACTTGCTCGCTGCAGCAGTAAACGCCAATGTCGGAGCTTGGTCACTCTCGCCGATGGCAACGGAAATTGAAGCCCAGACGATACGCTGGATTGCCGAAATGTTGAGCTACCCATCAGATTGCGCGGGCCTCTTTGTCAGCGGCGGCAACATGGCCAACCTGGTGTGCTTTCTCGCTGCCCGGCAGGCAAAAGCAGGTTGGAATGTGCGCACAATGGGGATGAACCACAGCCACCTGCGAGTCTATGGCTCAAAGGAAACACACACGTGGATTCAAAAGGCGGCTGACATTTCAGGGCTGGGAACCGATGCGATCCGTTGGGTTCCCACCGATCGTGAATTGCAAATGAACATTGTCGCTCTCAAGAAGCAGATTTCTAGCGATCTTGAAGATGGCGACAAGCCGTTTTTGGTAGTAGGCACCGCTGGCTCGGTCAGCACCGGTGCGATTGACCCGTTGCCGGAGTTAGCCGCGATATGTCGTGAATTCAATCTCTGGTTCCACGTAGACGGCGCCTACGGCGGCCTGGCCGCCGTCTTGCCAGATGCTCCCGATGCTCTCGCTGCACTACGCGAGGCTGACTCGGTGGCCGTAGATCCTCACAAGTGGTTATATGCGCCACTCGAAGCAGGTTGTGCACTGGTGCGTCACCCGGAACATTTAAGAGAAGCATTCGCCTATCATCCTCCGTACTATCATTTCGGGACGGAAGCGATCAATTTCTTTGACCTCGGCCCCCAGAATTCGCGAGGGTTTCGAGCGCTCAAGGTATGGCTCGCGCTCCAGCAGGCCGGGCGAGACGGGTATGTTCAGATGATTGCCGACGATATCCGCTTGTCTACAGAACTCTTTCAGCGAATACCGGCGATTCCGGAACTGCAGGCGTTTACCCAATCATTAAGCATCACTACATTCCGCTATGTTCCGCAGGATCTCGATTCTGGCGAAGAAGAAGTGGAGCAGTATCTGGACGAATTGAACCGCGAGCTGCTAACCCGTTTGCAGAATAGCGGCGAGGCCTATCTATCGAATGCAGTCATCAATGGAAAATTTGCGCTACGCGCTTGCATCGTGAACTTTCGCACGTCGCTGGAAGACCTTGACGCGTTGCTCCCCCTAATCGTCCGACTGGGTAAGGAGGTAGATTCAGCACTACGGCCCGCGGGTCTTCGAAGCCGCAGCCGAGCCGCGTCACCGGCATGGAACCAGGAAAATGGGGAGCCATAGCATCCACAATCGCTTGAACCTAGCCCAACGTCAGTGATCGCGGAACTATATAATTCGGATGGTTGCAGGATTCGGGGAAGCTTCGGATTTAAGACTACTCGTATCTCAGTGCGATCATTGGGTCGACACGCATTGCCCGCCGCGCGGGGATATAACAGGCCGCAAGCGCCACACCCGTGAGCACCAGGGTGACGCCAACAAATGTAAGCGGATCGGTGGGCATTACGCCATAGAGCAGACCTGCCATCAGGTGCGCCACGATCACCGATCCTACCAGTCCCAGCGCTGCGCCGGCCATCGCCAGCCCCAGTCCCTGACGCAGAATCATCCCCATGATCTTTCCTCTCTGCGCCCCCAGCGCCAGGCGAATGCCGATGTCCCGCGTGCGCTCGCTCACGATATACGAGATCACCCCGTAAATTCCCAGCGCCGCCAGCAGCAACGCCGTTACCGCGAAGGCCGCCACGATATCCATCGAGAATCGCCTCTGCTCCAGCGACGCCGTCACCGCATCGTTCAGCGTCTGCGCCCCGTAAACCGGTAGCTCCGGGTTTACGGACTGCACCATCGCGCGCACCTCTTCCGGTACCGCACTCGCATTCAGGTCTCCACGCAGAAAGATGGCCAGCTCCTTGGGCGTCTCCTGGTACAGGCTCAGATAGATTTGCGGAACGCTCGCGTTCGCCAGCGACTCGGTTCGAGCATCCGCGATTACCCCCACGATCGTGATCCAGGTCTTGCTCGCACGTTGGCCAACCCCAGCCCTCCCAGCGCCAAGCCTCAGCCGCTTCCCAAGCGGATCCTCGCCCCGCCAGTAAGTCTCCGCCATCGCCTGGTTGATCACGGCGACCAGCGGCGCATTCTCGTCGTCGCCGTCGTTGAACAGACGGCCCCGCAGCACCGGAATCTCCAGCAAGTGAAAATATTCCGGCGTAACTTGCGACCGCTCCACCAAGGGAGTCTGCTCGCTCTGTGTCTGGCGTCCTTCCACGATAAGCGCGCTCCGGTTGCGGTCGTGGTGCAGCGGAATCGACGGCTCCGCTCCCAGCGCCGCCTCCTGCACTCCCGGCAGCAACCGGCTACGCCGCAGCAATTCGCGCGCAAACACTGCCTCCTGAGCAGCCGTTCCATAAGTGTCCGTCTTCGGATCGTTGGGGCTCGGCAGCCACAACTGGACCGACATCACATGCTCCGGATTGAATCCCAGCGGCGCCTTGCACAAATCCCAAAAACTGCGCAGCAGCAGGCCCGCGGCCACCATCAGCACCAGCGACAGCGCAAACTCCGTCACCACCAGCACGCGCCGCGTGCGCGTCTGCTCGGTGGAACCCTTCGACCCACGCCCCTCCACCCTCAGCGTACTTGCCAGATTCAACCGCCCTGCCTGCCTCGCAGGCGCCAGCCCGAAAATTACCCCGGCTGCGATCGAAGCCGCCAGCGCGATCAGCATCACGGTCCAGTTGATCGACAGGTCGTTCAGCCGAGGCAGGCTCTCCGGAATCAGCCGCAGCAAGAATCCCTTCATGCAGAACAGAATCACCAACCCCGCCACTCCGCCCAGCAGCGAAAGCAGCAGGCTCTCCGTCAGCAATTGCCGCACCAGCCGCTGGCGCGCCGCTCCCAGCGCCTGGCGCACCGCCATCTCCCGTGATCGCGCGCTGGCCCGCGCCAGCAGCAGATTCGCCACATTCACGCAGCCGATCAGTAGCACCAGCGCCACTGCGCCCAACAGCAGGATCAGCGACTGCCGAACGTTGCCCACCACGTTTTCCTTCAGAGGCACCAACCGCACCGTCCACTTGCTGTCGGCCGGATAATCGCCCGGAAATTGCTCCCGCAACGAAGCAACCAATGCGTCCAGATGGCTTTGCGCCGCTGCAACCGTCAGCCCCGGCTTCAGGCGCCCGACCGTTTCCAGGGGCAACCGCAAACTGCGGTTCGGGGACTTAGCCGGATCATCCGAAAAACCCAACGCCGCCCACTGTTCCGTATTCCTCTCGCCCACGGTTCGCCCCGGGTCGCGAAAACCCGGCGGCATCACCCCGATCACCCGATACAAATCGTTGTCCCCGCGCAAACTTCTTCCCACAATGTGCGGATCGCTCCCGAAAGCCCGCTTCCACAACCCGTCACTGATCACCACATCCAGCGTGAACCCCGGCGTTTGATCCTGAGGATCGAACGTCTGCCCCAGCTCCGGTTTCACCCCCAGCATCGCAAAATACGCCGGCGTCACCCCCTCATACTGCATCCGCGATGGCTGCGATACACCCGTCAGGTTCGCCGACCCGAAAATCTCCAGCACAACATACTGAAAAATTCCCGAACGCTGCAGATCTTTAAACTCCGGAATCGAGATGCCCGCGTCGGTAGCGGCCGCACCAGGCAGATCGTCCTCGATGCGTACCAGTTCCTCCGGGTGCGGATAGGGCAGCGGATGCAGCAGCGTCGCATCGACCAGGCTGAAAATCGCCGTGGTCGCGCCGATCCCCAGGGCCATCGTCAGAACCGCGATAGCAGTAAACCCCGGCGACTTGGCCAGCATGCGTATCGCGAAGCGCGAGTCCTGCAACAGGTTTTCAAAAAACGGCAGCCCCTGCTCTGCATGGAAATCTTCTCTCACTGTCCCCACCCCTCCGAACTTCATCACGGCCTGCCGCCGTGCCTCTTCCACATTCATCCCCGCGCGCAGATTCTCCTCCGTCTGCCGCGCCAGATGCTCCTCCATCTCTTCCCGCAGCCGTTTGTCGTCTCGCCGCCCGGTGGCAAAATTCTTGAGGCGCGCCAGAAACCTTCTCAGGAATCTCATGTCAAGTCCTCCGCCTTCACCGCGAAGAATCGTGCGATGATCGCCGCCGTTTGCTCCCAGTCCCGGGTCTCGGCCTCGAGCAGCTTTCGTCCCGACCGTGTCAGGTGATAGAAACGCGCTCGGCGGTTGTTCTCCGAGGCGCCCCACTCGGACGAAATTGCGCCCTCCTGCTCCAGCTTCAGCAGGACGGGATACAAAGTGCCTTGGTTCACGGCCAGCAGATCCCCGCTGATCTGCTCGATCCGCCGCGCAATCCCATAGCCATGCAGTGGACCGAGCACATCGAGCGTCTTGAGGGCCATCAGCGCCAGCGTTCCCTGCAGAACATCCGCTTTTTCAGTCATAGAGTCGATCTTTGGGTTTCCCACAGGAATCATCGTGCCACACTTCCTTTTGGAAAACAACAGGTAATGATTCGAATGGCCCGAATGTTCGCAACGTCCATGTTATTTCTGCTTGGATTAAACGGACCGAAAATTGCCCTTGCAACAATCGAACAACTCGCCGTAAGTGACCGAAGTTTTCTCCGCGAACGCGGTGCGTTCGATCCAACTTCACGCAGAAGCTCGACGCTGCTCGCGGGACGACCGGCGTTCACGCGACCAATGAGCTCTTTGAGCGTTGTACCAATGTTGCCGACGAATTCGACCTGCCGGCGGTAGTCGATGTCAGCCGAGAGAACGTCGAAGTGAATCAAATTCCGCTTCTTCCCGTGGTTCCAAAAGGTGGGTTAGGTGCCCGCCTCCTTCCGATGCCCGCTGCCGTTTTGTGTTCCCAAATTCTGGCGGCCCGGCTGCTAAAATTTTTCTCCAACCATTTCTTCGCTTTTCTTCCAGAGTGCCTCGGCGTTTTTCGGGTCGAGCGCATAACTGCGCACACCTTCGCTCACCGCGGTGATAGTCACATCATCTGGAACCATTTTGCCCACGTGGCAGTTCTCGCAATACTGTCCGCCGACCTCATCAGCCGGAGCAACTACGGCGGCCCATACCGAAGTTGCGGCTCCTTGAGGAATGGTCTTCAACTGGTAGGGTGCTTTGCCCTCGGGCGCACGCTGCTTATCGATCTGCTCGATCATCTTTTGGATGTGGATGGGGTCCATGTGGCGGCCCAGTTCCGTCCGGACGCCTCCTGGATGTACCGCCGCCGCGCGTATGCCATTCCCTCGATGACGCCTGTCAAAAGCAACGGCGAAGAGGATATTCGCAGTCTTGGACCTACCGTAGGCAACGAAGGGTTCATAAGGCGCCCTCACAAAGTTGGGATCTTCAAGGTCAACGTTGGAGAAGCGGTGCCCGGCAGAGGAGAGATTGATCAGACGCCCTCCCTTGCGGATGAGTGGCGCGATACGGTTGACGAGCACGAAGTGCCCCAGGTGATTAGTGCCGAACTGGGTCTCGAACCCATCGGCAGTGTGGCCTAAGGGTGTGGCCATAACTCCCGCGTTAGCGATAATCGCGTCGAGCCATTCGCCTTTCGCCAGCAGTCCATCGGCACAGGCACGCACGTTCTTAAGGCTGGCCAGATCGAGCTCGACCAGTTCGAAGCTGCCGACGCCAACGGTGGCGTCCTTGCGCACCTGTGCGGCGGCGTTTTCCGCTTTGGCGAGATCGCGCGCCGCGCCCGTGACATGGGCACCGTGGGCGGCTAGTGAGCGGGCGGTCTCAATTCCCAGGCCAGCAGAGACACCGGTAATAAGAATCCGCTTGCCCCGCAGATCGATCCCAGACAATACATCTTCTGTTGTTGAAGTTGCTCCAAATCTGTTCGTCATTGTACTGCCCATTTTTTCTCCTTTGTACGCCTCCGACACATCACTGGTGCTCTGATTGATGACCGCCAATAACAAACGCCGGGCTGCTTGCGGGTAGAGCTCTTTAGATTGACGAGCCATGTATACGGCTCCGCATTCAGTGCGATGGAATCTCTGCCGGTAACATTGAAGACTTCGGGGGGTTCAGCGGTCTTGCGTCTTCATAGAACGCGCCATGAAGTTCTTGGTGCAAATCTTCCCTCATCAAGAGATCCGCTCTTCGCTCAGAGGCGGGTGGCTTCCTACTGACTCCTTCAAGGTTGCTGAAACCACGGCGCGCTGAGTCCCCGATCATTCGAACGCCCGACTCTGCAAGTTCTAAGCCGCGCTTGCCCACTGAGCCGAGGAGATACGCCAGGCCGCTGAGCGCAAGCAGAATCGCAAAGGCAACGCCGAAGAGCAATTCCGCCGCGACCAACTCACGGACGAAATAGAACTGCAGAACGAAGAATGCTGTGAGGACAGCCACGGCGATGCCAGCCATCATGCTTTTGCGCATATTCGCTTTTCAACGACTGAATTGGCAAGCCTTTGAATCTGTGCCCAACCTTTTTTCATGAGCTCTTATCCACCCTCGCTACAGTATTCGACGTTCTTGTCAATCCGCTGTCAGTCTGCGAGAGCACCTGCTTCCAGAGCAGGTAGTCCTTGTCACGAAATTGTACAGACTCACTATTAGAATCATATGGTTGCAGGGGGCGGTAGCTCAGCTGGGAGAGCACCTGCTTTGCAAGGAGGGGGTCGCCGCTTCGAATCCCGGTCACGTCCATCAACTTTCTTTCTGATTGCAAAACACTTACATTGACCAGGCCGAGCGTTTGTGCGACTAAATCTGGAGTAGCTATAGCGCGCTGAGGTTTTTTTTGGTTTGCCAGCGTTGCCCTCTTCCATTCTCATCCAAGATCAGAAACCTTGATCTTCCGCCTTGCGCCGTGGCGGATGTGGAGCACCCATACCACTTTCCTTCGTTCATCAACTTCATAGATCACCCGATAGACACGGGATTTTTCGCCATAAAGCAGGTGCCGCAGTTTTCGCCTTGCTCTCCGAGCTTCCGGAGCGACCGGGCACCGAAAAGGATACTCAGCGAGCGCATATACCGCTTCCTCCAACTCGTTGTACCAGCGAGAGGCAGCGCGTGATTCCGCAGCGTTTTTTTCTATATAAAGAATTTCAAGGTCGCGGGACGCACGAGCGGAAAACTCAATGAGGTATGCCATGTTTGCGGCGGATCTCGTCAAATACTTCTTCCGCAGGGCGAGTGCGTCCGTGGGCCACGTCATCAAGCCCCTGACGGATGCCTTCCTCTGACTCGACACCGGCCGCAACATCGAGCAAGCGCTGATAGGCTTCGGCATCCTGGACAATAGCCGCAGCTTTCCCTTTCACCGTCAGAACCACGGGGCGCTTACTCTTCTTGAGCTGTTTCATGAAGTCGCCGGAACGTCGGCGGAAAGTAGTCAGCGATTGAATGTCCTTAGTGATGTCCAGCACCGGCCCGCTCCTTTTGATAGCACCTTATTAGGTGCTATCAGTATACTCGTTCCCTCCAGAACGGAAAAGGCCTTTTGGGGCGCATTTGCTCACGACCGGACTTTGGAAATCAGCGCGGGTCAAGAATGTGTCTCAAGACAGGAGCTCAGCCACTGTGCATGAACTGTGCAAGAATCCAACCTTTTCATGCCATTGGGGATAGCTTTGAGCGAAAAGCAGGTCCCCGATTTGTTGGAAACGTTAGTAGTTGGTAGTAATGGATGGAGCGGTTGGAATCGAATCCGATGCTTTGCAGGCAGGGGATCACGGGTTCGACCCTCTATCAACACTTTCCAAGCAAGAACGCCCTTCTGAGCGCAATCATCGAGCGTGAAGTGGCACCGCTACTTGGTGTCAATGAAGAGCTGGCCAACATTCAAAGATGCGACGTAGCGCTTCAGTGCTACATCCGCGCGTCTGTGCGGCATCAAATGCGCCGGCCTCATCTGGCGAGACTGGTCGACATTGCTGAGAAGCGCGAGATGTTCAACGATCAGGTCTCAAGTACAAGGTCTCGTCTACAGGCTGTCGTCGAAAAGATCCTTCGTCTCCCGGACGCACGTAGAGTTGCGAACAGGAGCGTTGCGGCGGCTGACCTGCTGGCGATCATAAGAAGTCTGATTGATGCGGCGGGCGAAAGAGGAGAAGGCGAGTCCGTCCAGCTCGTCCGACGTGTAGCTGGTGCCGTTTGGGGACATCTACGATGAACGACGCTATCGCTAATACAGGCGACTGACCACGCGGTCTCACCCCGAACCTGCAGAGCCCCCTCCGATTTCTCTGACCTTATCCACACGTAAGATCAGTAACTACCCAAAATCTGGACAACGATTTCGAGAGATTGCACACAATCTTGCTCAAGAGGACGGCAGAAGGGACCGATGATCATGTTAACAAGACTAAACTTTTTGGCCCGTGGAGGCAGGCGGGCGAATCTCGATCCAGTTGGGGGATAGGGACGTCTCTGTTCACTTCTTTTTCCTCACTTTCCTAGCTGCGAATTCCAACGGAAGTTCATCACCCGCGATAGGAGGATTTCCCTTACCCACACGAGCTGGAATTCGGCTGACTTTTGCCGGATCGGCGCGTCGCGCACGTTCCTCAAAGTATTCTTCCGTGCGCATAGCGGAAACCTTTTCTCTAAGTGCGAGAGTGATTAGCTGGTTGAGAGCTACTCCTTCCGATTCGGCTGCCTTACGCGCTTCGGACAACAGGGCAGGCGGTACCCGCAAAGCAAAATTGCCTCGTCTCATGAATTCACTCCTTCTCTGGCTTTCACTTGGTTTCTTCTGCTAGTTCCCGAATCACTACCCCCGGCCGCACCACCGAACAGCGAAAACGTGCCACCGCTTCCAACATCCCTACGACGGTCGTTGAAGTGGGATCGCGGACTGGAAATGGCCGAACACAAAACCTTTACGGTAGCCACGAATGTGAAAGTCTACTTTCTGTGATCCGCACAGCCCCTGGCAACGAGGAACAAACGAAAACACCAACCGTTTGCTGCGACAGTACTTGCCAAAGAGAACCGACCTTTCCGCCTACACGCCATCCCAACTGGACAAGATCGCAGTGCGTTTAAATCAACGCCCGCGAAAAACTTTGGGCTTTCAGACTCCAGCGAGTAAACTGCGCGCAAGTTCGTGTCAAGCGTGGTCCCTGTATTCATTTTGGTCACTTTCGTAACCTCTCTGAAGTCCCGGCTGCGGTCGCTATGTCAGCATCTTTGCAGATGCCGGAATATTGGCACCAAGTCTCAATGGCGACAAGATTCGTTCAGTAGCAAGGTGCTTTTTTCCATGGAGATTCATGCGCTGGCAGTTCGGACCCCGGAATGCTGAATGCGGAACTTGGAAAGCCGAAAGGGTTCGATCATCGCTTCGGAGACGATTTCGGCCTCTTGGTCGATCGGAAAACCCAAGGATCACGCGAGACGTCATCAGCCCAGGACTTTTGTAACACTTTATGTTTCGTGGGCCCCCTGGCAAAGGATCGGTCCTTCGCGAGCGATGAAACTTTACTTAGATTCAAGACCACCGCGCCCGGGGAAAGTAGGACCAGGATTGCAAAAAAGGAGAAATACAATGGACGATTACGATAAACCCACTAGCGAAACGCCATACGGACAGTCGGAGGGTGGAGCTGCAACCGCAGCGCGCAAGAAGCTCTCAGAAACGGCCGCAGAAGTGAAAGAGAAAGTTGCCGAGTTCGGCCGCAAGACGGTGGACAACATCGACGAATCCCGGAAAGGCACGGCGGGCGCTTTGGGCCAAGCAGCTGCGAAACTGCACTCAGGGGGAGAACAAATTTCCGGCGTGGCGCACGCTACTGCGGACAAGCTTGAAGCCGCCGCGGACTATATTCGCGAGACGGACTTGAAGGGCATCGGGGAAGATTTAAAGGACATCGTAAAGCGGTATCCGGGGCCAGCGCTCGCCGCCGCGGCTGTGCTGGGCTTCCTTGTGGCGCGTGGCTTGCGCCGCGACTGACGAATGTGGAATCGGTAAGGAGGCTGCTGATGGCAGCGCCACAAGTGCAGCGGTCGGTGCCGGAAATATTGGAGAACATCGCTGCGAATCTGACGCAGCTGGTGCACGCTGAGATTCGGCTGGCCAAGAGTGAGCTGAAAGAAGGGGCGGAAAAAGTCGCAGGGCCAGGCGCCGCGCTGGGTGCAGGTGTGGCCCTGGCGTTTTACGGATTGGGGTTCTTGCTGCTTGCCGCTGTGTACGCGCTGTCGTTGGTGATGGCAGGCTGGCTTGCGACGTTGATCGTGGGCGGTGTGTTAGTGCTGGCGGCAGGAATTTTGATTGGCGCCGGCAGCGCGAAATTGAGGCGGGTAAATCTAACACCCGACGAAACGATGCAAACGCTGGAGGAGGACGTGCAATGGGCGAAACAACAAATCAAATAGAGTCGGAAATCGTGCAGAAGCGAAGTGAGCTGAGCGATAACTTGATCGAGTTGAAGCAAAAGGCGAAAGCGGCGGTGGATTGGCGCGCGCAGGTGGAAGAACGTCCCGGAACGATGATCTCACTGGCGTTCGCCGGCGGCATCGTCCTTTCGGCGCTGTTCAGCGTGCTGCGCGGACCGGCGAAGATTTATGCGCAGCGGTCGTCTTCGGGAAATGCCGCCGAACACGATGGGCCGGTCTCCAAGGGTGCGCCCCGACCACCGAGTAGGCTCGCCAGTGCAACCCGAAAAAATCTAGATGCTCTGGGCGGAGCTTTGCTCGGCATTGTGGCAACACGTACGACAAGGATCCTGGAAGGAATTCTGCCCGGATTTCAGGGTGAATTTGAACGAGCGAGGAACTCGCAGGGCCAAATCTAAAAGCAACAGAGATTAGAGTTAGAGGCGTCGTCCTGAGCCCTTGTCGTCAGGATATTTTAATCTGTCCGTTTCTGCGACTCAACAGCGAGTGGAATTACTTCCGACTGAATCGTTATCCAACTGCGATGGACGCCCAAAGTAACATTGGTACTTCGATCTTGGCGTGCTCGGGGGGTGCACTCTTGCAGGGTCAACTTCCGGTCATAGGCCGCGAGCAGCTCGCCATGATCATGTTCGGAACTGTGTTCCTGTTCATCGGACTGGCCGCTTGTGCCTTTGCGGCGGTTCGCCGCTGAAATGCACGAAATGGTTCGATTCGAGTCGGTTTCGTAGGGTCACGACTTTGGTCTTGTGCGATTTACGCGTAGCTTGGCAGTCCATGCGTTGTTCTACGTTGTTGTAAAGCCGAAGCAGCTACGCTGTCGCGGCATAGGCCGGTTGTCTAAGCCGCTACACGAATCATTGGCAAGCGGAACGCCAAGACTAAACAATTCGGATGGTTGCAGGCCTCCCCAATCAATTGTTGTTTCCTATGAAGAAGTTCTCGGTACCCTGCAACCATCCGAATTTGTAGAGAATTTGTCAAAGCCCATAACTATTCCCGTAAGTCATTTGCGTGGTAAGGAACGACCACCTCTTGTGCCTCTTTCTGCAGGCCGGGGACGAGCCAAGCGAAGAGGTACGTGGCAAACAATGCGCCGGCGATCTGCGCCGCGATGAAGGAGGGGACGTCCGCCAGTCGAATCCCGGCGAATGTATCGGACAATGCTCTTGCGATGGTTACGGCGGGATTGGCGAAAGAAGTGGACGCCGTGAACCAGTATGCGGCAACGATATAGCTCGCAACGGCGAATGGCGTTGCGCCTGAACGTGTCCGAGAGCAGCCCCAGATCACCGACAGCAAACCAAAGGTGGCAATGAATTCGCTCAAAGTCAGAGACCATCCACTGCGAACATGCGAAGAGAGCGAGTACCAGCGCAGACCAAACATCAAATGAGCAAGAATCGTTCCCAAGACTCCACCGACGCATTGGGCGACGATATAGACAGGAACTTCGGCCCAAGGAATTCCGTGTTCAATGGCATCTGCGAGTGTTACAGCCGGGTTGAAGTGCGCTCCTGAGATCGGTCCGAACGTTAGAATCAGGGCGATCAGTGCAGCTCCAGTTGCGATGGTATTCGCAAGCAGCGCGATTGCGACATTGCCTGCTGCCAGCCGCTCACCCATGATGCCGGAGCCCACCACAGCTGCAACGAGCAGTGCCGTGCCGAGAAATTCAGAGACAATGCGGGCACGCAGGTTGAATTTCATTGATGCCCAATCTTGTCAATTTCCTTTTTGATTGCGAGCCGATCCAAAGCTGGAAGAGGAAGGCACAAGAACAAACTTATTCTGCGGTCGAGCAGAAAAAACGAGTCGCGAAACGCTTTCTCGACTCGCTCCTTGCTTCCAGTAACCGCTGCCGGGTCGGGTACGCCCCAGTGAGCTGTCATGGGCTGGCCGGGCCAGACGGGACAAATCTCTTTGGCGGCATTGTCACAAACCGTGAACACAAAATCGAGATTCGGAGCACCAGGCTTAGCCAACTCGTCCCATGCCTTGCTTCTGAGACCATTCGTGGGAAGGCGGGCCTCTTGAAGTTGGCTCAATGCTTCCAGTCGAACGGTTCCAGTGGGATGGCTGCCTGCGCTATAAGCAGCGAATGTCGGCTTGCCCTTATGGTTGAGGATAGCCTCGGCCATAATCGATCGCGCTGAGTTTCCCGTGCACAAAAAGAGAACGTTATACCGTCCCTGCATTGGTGTTCCTCAGTTGCAGCAACTCGGGCCGCAACAAGATTATTCTGGTTGAGCCTTCACAGCTCGAATGAACGCGCTCATGAACTTGCCGTCAATTTGAGGTGCGATTGCATCCACATCGATGTTCTGATTGGAAAGGAATTCACGGGCATCCTCAATTCGATAGAGCCTCGTTGGTTCAACGTCGATTTGTTCAAATCCCGCCTCTTCGAGCTTCTTCCGGTATTCCGACTCCTCAAGAGCCCCGGCAACGCAACCAACCCACAGAAGGACACTTTTTCTTATTTCAGGCAGCATTTCGCCGCGTGTTACAACATCGGAAATCGCAACGCGCCCTCCTGGTTTGAGAACCCGGAACGCTTCTTTCAGGACGCTGTCTTTGTCTGCGGATAGATTGATTACGCAGTTCGAGATGATGACATCGACAGAATTGTCAGGGAGAGGAATATGTTCAATTTCGCCTTTAAGGAATTCCACATTCTCGATTCCCGCCTTGTGCTTGTTTTCGTTCGCCAGGGCGAGCATCTCGTCCGTCATGTCAAGACCGTAGGCTTTGCCGGACGGACCAACGCGCCTCGCTGACAGAAGGACATCGATGCCTCCGCCCGAGCCGAGGTCCAGAACGACTTCGCCTGCATTTAGTTTGGCTAACGCAGTCGGATTGCCACATCCGAGCGAAGCAAGCAGAGCTTCTTGGGGAATCTGACCCGCTTCAGACGCGTCATAGAGGTCCGATGTGATCGGGTCGCCACAGCCGCTCGGACTCGCCGGACTGCTACCGCAACAAGAGCTTCCGCCAACCGTGACTCTCAAAGCGGCCTCTGCGTACTTCTTTTTAACGACTTCCTTGATATCTGGGACGCTCATTGATCCTCCTATTTGCAAATCTGGATGATTGCTTCTGGACTGAGTGCCTTGTTGCGAGTGCAGCATTCCGCGTACAGAAACTGTAAGAGTTCCTGAAGTGATTCCGTATTTGCCGTGTAGTGCAGGAATGTGCTGTCGCGGCGTACACGGACAAGGTCTTCGGCCTTCAGCTTATCGAGATGGTGAGATAGCGTAGAGTTTGGAATTTCTAGTTCCTGCTGAATCTCGCTTACTACGAGGCCTTCCGGGTGCGCCGACAGCAACAACTGCATGATTCGCAACCTTGCTTCTGTTCCCATAGCTGAGAACATATCGGCATATTTGACGACTCGTTCGATCGATCGCTTGGATTGCGCCGTACTCATGTTTCTATATTTGCAGAAATACGGTTACATGTCAAATGGCGACAGGACTCCACATTGGAGAGTGATAAGCCCCAAGGGGCTACGATGTCCGCCTTGTTCCATTGTGCTCAAATTGAATATCGATTTACGATAGCTGGTGAAGTCGTTTGCTGTTGGACAAGCTAGACTTGAGCGAAAAGACCAGATCGCGCCGCGATTTCTTGAAGCTGACGGGAAGTGCCGCCTGTACTGCACTGCTACCGGGCGGCGCGAAGTCTGGTTTGGCGACAATGCTTCCTGATCTTGGAGCGTCAGGACAATCCGCGCCGGATCACACTTTGCGCATCGCCGCAAGCCCGGTTGAAATTGCGCCGAAGCATATCTTTTCCACAACAACTTATAACGGTCAGTTCCCAGGACCATTGCTGCGTTTCAAAGAGGGCCAGCCTGTCACCGTAGATATTCACAACGACACCGATGCTCCCGAGCAATTGCACTGGCATGGTCAGATGGTCTCAACAGAAGTAGATGGCGCAGCGGAAGAAGGAACACCCTTCGTGCCGGCGCGCGGAATGCGGAGGGTCTCGTTCACACCTCGTCCTTCAGGTTTCAGGTTCTATCACACGCATATTCGCGGGGGTGCCGACCTCCACCTCGGACAATACAGCGGGCAGGTCGGTGGAGTTTACATCCAACCTACGCGCGAGCCGGGAAACTATGACCGCGAGGTCTTTCTCGTTCTCAAAGAATTTGAACCATCGTTCAGTCAAGGCGGGGACATGGCTCAGGATTTTCTTGTTCCTGTCATGCGGGTCAAAGAACTGGAAGCGAGCGGCGAATCTGCGATGAAAGCATCACTCGCGAAAGGCATGCCGCACGGTTATGAAGTGGGCTATCGCTATTTCACGATCAATGGCCGGATGTTGGGGCATGGGGAACCGGTGCGGGTCAAACAAGGTGAGCGGGTGCTCTTTCACGTGCTGAATGGTAGTGCAACTGAAATTCGCAGCCTCGCGTTGCCTGGACACAGTTTCAAAGTCGTCGCGTTAGACGGCAACACGGTCCCAACGGCGGTCGAAGTTCCAGTGCTCTGGCTGGGAACCGCAGAACGCGTTTCCGCGATTGTTGAGATGAACCATCCCGGTGTATGGATCATGGGTGACCTCGCGGATGATGACCGCAGCCACGGCATGGGCATTGTCGTCGAGTATGCAGGACATAAAGGCAAGCCCCTGTGGATGCCGCCAAAGTCAGCTCATTGGGATTATTCGCGTTTCGCAAAAGCGGACGCAATAACGCTTGCTCCAGACGAGACTTTCGATATGACGTTTGCGAAGGACAATGCCGCCGAAGAAGGTTTTAACCGTTGGACGGTCAATGGCTCTGCGTTTCCGATGACTCAAAGCGTAGTCCCTGCCTCGTTTCACTTGAGGCAAGGAAAGCGCTATCGCATCCACATGCGCAATGGCAGCGACGATATTCATCCCATCCATCTTCACCGGCACAGTTTCGAGCTGACCAAGCTGGCCGGCAAGCCCCTCGCTGGCGTGATGAAGGACGTAGTAATGGTGGGCGGGTATCAGGAAATCGAAGTGGACTTTACGGCAGACAATCCCGGTCTAACGCTGTTCCACTGTCATCAGCAGTTGCACATGGACTTTGGCTTCATGACCCTGTTCGATTACATTTGAAGAGATTGATCTCGCCTCTAATAATTCGGTGTTTCGGAAAAAGAGAGCAATGCCGATAAACGCAGAAGAAATGTGGGCGAATCGAGCGAGTCGGGTCCGCATTCTCGTTGGTTGGGTTTTCCTTTCCGAAGGTATCCAGAAGTTTTTGTTCCCGGAGTCCCTGGGAGTCGCGCGGTTTGTGAAAATCGGCATACCGCGGCCCCAAGTCATGTCTCCTTTCGTCGGGATGGTCGAGATTATCTGTGGCTCCCTCGTGTTAGCCGGTCTTCTTACGCGGCTGATGACCGTTTCCCTTCTCATCGATATCGCTGTCGCTTTGTATTCCACCAAGATCGTGACGTTTGCAAAGAACGGGTTTGGGGGAACATTGCATGAAGCCCGAACGGATGTGAGCATGTTATTGGGTCTCATCTTTCTGCTGCTGGTCGGTGGTGGCGTGTGGTCCTTAGACGCATGGTTGGCAGGAAGACGAGGCGCAATTCATGGCTGAACAGCCAACGCTTCAGTCCTCAGATGTCATTTCCGAAAGCAGACAAGTTCCTCTCGGCGAGCTTGCTTTGTTCTTTCTCCGCCTAGGCACGACAGCGTTTGGAGGCCCCGCAGCCCACATCGCGATCATGGAGGATGAACTCGTCCGCAGGCGTTCTTGGCTTTCGCGTAAGAAATTCCTCGACCTCCTCGGCGCAAGCAGTCTCATTCCTGGACCGAGTTCAAGCGAACTAGCTATTCATATCGGCTATTTGTGCGCTGGCTGGAGAGGACTGCTGCTCGCAGGAAGCTGCTTCATTCTTCCGGCGGCCTTGATGGTTGGCGGCCTGGCGTGGTTATACGTCCATTTTGGGAAGCTCCCGGCGATTGCAGGCATCCTCTTTGGCGTAAAGCCGGTGGTCATCGGTATCGTTTTACAAGCTCTGTGGAGCCTCGGACGAACAGCAGTAAAAACAACGTTTCTTGCATTTGTGACCGCGTTCTCTCTGTTGTTATCTGCCTTCGGTTTGCATCCTCTGCTTTTGCTTGTTTTGGCCGGAGGCCTAGCGTGCCTCCCCGCTCTAAGGGCCTCGCGCGGGCACCTCTTTTCGATCACTTTTGTACGCTTAGTAAGCTCGACAGCGGCAACAGCAGTATCGTTCAGTCTGATTTCGTTGTTTCTGGTCTTCCTGAAACTCGGGGCTACGGTATTCGGAAGTGGGTACGTTCTGTTGGCCTTCCTGAGGGCCGATCTGGTCACCCATAGGGGGTGGCTGACGGACGCGCAACTCGTCGACGCAGTTGCTGTAGGGCAGGTGACGCCTGGACCAGTGTTCACCACAGCCACTTTTATTGGTTTCGTCTTGGGGGATATTCGCGGTGCCATCCTTTCCACCGTCGGCATCTTCCTTCCCGCATTTCTGCTGGTGGCAGTAAGCGGTCTTCTTGTGCCGCGAATTCGACAATCCAAAACTGCGGGAGCTTTTCTCGATGGCGTTAACGTCGGGTCCCTTGCATTGATGGCTGCGGTCACTTGGCAGCTCGGTCGAGCGTCCCTCATTGACGCCATTACGGTGCTTATAGCTGTGGCGTCGCTGATTGTATTGTTGCGGTTTCGCGTGAATTCCGTGTGGCTTATCTTGCTCGGGGGAATTACTGGTCTGATCGCGACGGCATTTCATCGATAGCAGGGCTGTCCGAGGTGGCCGTCAAAAATTCTCCGTAACGGACCAGCACAGCCTTATAGGACTTCGCTACGATGGTCAAGGATTTCGACCAGCCCTCCGAAGATGCAGACGAAACTAGAAATCAGTCGACAAGCTGAGCTCTTTCCATCTTCTGGCTTCTTCCAACCGCGCAAGGTCGTTCTTTTCTGCGCCATTGTACGCGTCGCTGCCGAGTAAAAGCCGCAACGGTGGATTTTGCTCCTGAGTCAGACGAACGATTGCTTGAGCAGCCTTTTTCGGATCGCCCGGCTGCTTTCCATTGTAGTCACGCTGAAACCTGGCGGTCGCGCCAACTGTCGAATCGTATTCGGGACGCCCTTCGCTTAGCCTTGTAGAACTTCCCGCAAAGTCGGTGCGAAAGCCACCCGGTTCAACAATGGTGACCTTAACGCCCAGCGGAGATGTTTCGCGCGACAACACTTCGGAGAAACCTTCAACGCCCCATTTCGCAGCCGAGTAGGGTCCGCGACCCGGAGGTCCGATCCTTCCTCCCATCGATGAAAATTGAACAAAATGACCGCCCTTCCTTTCGCGGAAATACGGAAGGGCTGCCTTTGTCACAATGATCGTCCCGAAGAGGTTCGTTTCGATTTGCGCGCGAAAATCCGACATGGGTGTGTCTTCGACAGACGAGAGATTGCCGTATCCCGCGTTGTTGACAACAACGTCCAGCGAGCCAAACGTATCGATAGCTGTCTTCACGGCAGCAGTCGCGGCGGACTCGTCGGTCACATCCAAGGCAAATAGTTTCACCTGATTACCGTAGCGGTCCGACAGATCGTTAAGTGATTCGGTGTTTCGGGCTGTCGCCATGACCTTATTACCGGCTGCAAGGCTGGCCTCGACAATGGCGCGACCCAGACCGCGAGAACTACCCGTAACTAACCACACTTGCGACATTCTTCCTCCTGTTTCGAACTGGTTTCGATAGGGGTTGGGCCCTGGTGAGTCTTAGCTACTTCAAGCCGTACGGGCGGCACTCTCAATCGGGAGAACCCTCACAAGTTACGTTCGCGTTCGATGAGCATTCGCAACACAGTTTCCATTGCCACATTTCCTCTGCGGGAGCCGGCTTGACCAGCCTCGAACTCGATCCACCCTTCGTTGCACCGTGGTGGCCATCACGCTGTCATGCGACGGCTTGCATCAGCCTCCCACGCTTACCGAGATTCTGTATGCAATCGGCGCCCATATCTTTCTTGCCCGTTCGCTGTTGGGCAACCGCTCGTCGCCCCACCGCGACGAATCGGTTTCTGGGCCAAGGCAATGGCAAGCTGGGTTGGCTGCACTTGGCGTTCACCCGCTGTCGGAGGGAACCGAACTGATAGGCATCCTCACTTGGCAGCTTCCTTTGCCGGCGAGAATACTCGCTCTGACGCGCAGACTCTAACATTTCAGCCAATGGCAGTGTTACGCATCGGCGGCGGTTGCTACGTTCGATCGAGCAGTATTTGGAGCTTCGATATTCCTAACAACAAGAACTTGATGCCGCTGGCTGTCGTCGGCAAATCACAAAACGAGCTACTTTGAGAGCGCACGCGCTGCACTCTCAATCACATCTGCAACTTCCTTGGGATGTGAGACGTAGACCGAGTGGCTGGCGCCTGCGACTTCGACCGTGTGGCTCTTTGCACGTTTGGCATACCAACGTTCCAAGTCCGGGCTGATCGTTCGATCGCTTCCGGCCACCACCATCCAGCTCGGTTTGGTTCTCCAGGCAGCCGTGGTGATCGTCGCTGAGAAATTGTCCGCAAAGTTGAACACCTGCGATCTCGCCATGAAAGCGGCCTGCTCGGCCGGCAGGTCCGCAGCGAACAATTCATGAAATTGTCCCGGATCGATATACGTGAAACCGTCCGGAGTTTTCTTTATGGCGCCCGATTTGGCCAGGTCGCTTGGGAAACGCTTTCCGTCGTCAGCCTCATTCTCTCCAGTATCTGGCATGTGCGCCGCGACGTACACCAAGCCGACCACCGATGGATCCGCGCCCGCTTCCGTAATTACGGCTCCCCCATAGCTGTGCGCGACAAGAATGCACGGTCCATCCTGCAGGGCGAGCACACGCTTCGTCGCAGCCACATCATCCTTGAACGACGTCTCCGGCTCCTGAACGACGCTGACGTTGTAGCCATCCTTTACAAGAATTTCGTAAACGCCTTTCCACCCAGAGCCATCTGCCCAGGCTCCGTGCACCAGAACAATATTCCGAACGCGATGCTCCTGGTTCTGCGCCGAGAGCACGCCGCAGGTCAACAGCAACAAAACGATGCACAAGG
>Ga0209010_1000119_pt1 | contig 28915 bp, 19 predicted proteins | sample BlaSpr_A8_OM1_O3_FD_187985 | JGI IMG/M metagenome (GOLD analysis project Ga0209010, IMG submission 187985) | Forest soil microbial communities from Thunder Bay, Ontario, Canada - Black Spruce, Ontario site 2_A8_OM1_O3 (SPAdes) (version 2) | ecosystem: Environmental > Terrestrial > Soil > Boreal...
GCCAAACGTCATCGGCCAGACGGCGGATTTGCGCGCCCAGTTAAACACGTAGTCCACCGTGCTGATCATGAAATTCTTTTCGAATTTGTTTTGCAGCCAACCCATGGGAGATCCTCGATAATCGTTACAATGGCAGTCTAGGTAGGCGCGCCGCGCGTGTCAATGGCGACGGCGAATTCGAGCCGCCGAAGAGACGCGTCTGCAAAGATCATCGGGACAGGTCCAATATTCTCGAATGAGGATCACTGCCAGGGATCTCAGACACTGGTTGATTGCGTGTTGCGGTCACGGCCGGTATCGCCGCAAGGCCGATCAGCCAACGACATAAACGCGCCGGCGACAATCTCGCTCGGTTTACCGCAGAGGGACATATAGGGACATATGAGGTTCACGGCTTCCTGTTTTCTGCTTGTTTGTTTGTCAGTTCGAGTTTTTTCCGTTGACCCAGCAACATCGGGAAGTGGTCCGCACTCCATTGCGGTAAATGGGGATGTGGAATACACTCACGATCCTTCGATTGCGAAATACGGGGACACCTGGTATTTGTTCGGCACCAATAATGGCCCCGTGCGAGAAGGCGAGATGCCGATTCGTTGTTCGCAGGATTTGCATCACTGGAAGCTTTGCGGATATGTCTTCGAAAAGCTTCCGGAGTGGATTAAGAAAGAAAGTCCGGCTACGAAAGAGCTTTGGGCGCCGGACATTTCTTACTGGAACGGTGAATACCACCTTTACTATGCGTTTTCTGTTTTCGGCAAGAATACTTCCGGAATCGCACTGCTCACCAACAAGACTTTAAATCCTGCCAGCCCCGATTATCTCTGGGTGGATAAAGGCCTGGTTCTCCGATCACGGGTGGAAGATGATTTCAATGCGATCGATCCGAACCTGTTGATGGACGAAAACGGGCGGCCATGGCTCGCTTTCGGCAGTTTCTGGACGGGAATCAAGATGCGGCGCATCGACGCCAAGACTGGATTGCTTTCCGCTGAGGACACGAAGCTCTATTCGCTGGCACAGCGCAAGAAGCCAGCGAATCCGCCGCCGAATCCCCCAGGGCTACCGGGCGATTGGCAGGCAATTGAAGCTCCGTTCATCATTCATCACGAGGGCTACTTTTATCTATTCGTGTCTTTCGATTTGTGCTGCCGCGGAACTAAGAGCGATTACAAAACCATGGTCGGGCGTTCGCGCTATGTGACCGGGCCTTACGTGGACGCGAAAGGGACGCCGATGCTGGATGGAGGCGGAACGCCTCTGCTTTTGGGAAACAGCCGATGGGTGGGGCCCGGGGGAGAATCATTGCTTCAACAAAAAGATGGAGACATTATTGTCTTTCACGCTTATGACGCGACCAGCGGCGAGGCTTACCTTCAGATCTCGACCCTGGCTTGGATCGATGGCTGGCCGCATGCGCAACTGGAGGGCGGCAATCCCGTCGAGAAGTAAGCAAGTTCCGCAGTCCGACCGGACTATTGGCTCTGTGGTGCAGCGGGTACGCGAAGTTGATCGGAATCGACTATCTTCAGGTGGTTGCGTTGCTGTTCGGCTTCTGCGTGCTCGAGTTCACTGGCAATTTGCAATTCCTTTTCGGATTCTTCTTTTCGGCCCAGGCGGGCGTCGGTAAGGCCCAAATAGTAGTGGGCTTCCCGCAATTTGGGATCGATTGCAATTGCGTTCGTCAGCAAAGAAGCCGCGCCGGCGTAGTCCTTTTCTTCGAACTTAACGCGGCCCAGACCAGTCAGCGCACGTGCGTGGCGCGGATCGCGCTTGAGCACACGGTCGAACTCTTCTCTCGCCTCTTTCAAGTTCCCCATCTCCAGTTCGATCAATCCCAGTTGAAGATATGATTCGGTTTGTTGCGGCTGGAGTTGAACCGATCGGTTGAATTCCTGACGGGCATCGGATGTGCGTTGCAAAGCTTGCAAGACCATGCCCTGCGCGTAGTGGCCTGAAGGATCTTCGGGGCGTAGCTTCAGATATCGTTCAAACGTCGTGTGTGCGTCTTCGAACTTTGCTAAGGACATTTGTGCGCGGCCCAATCCGTAGAGAGCCTGCGGATCGTTTGCTCTCAATTTGAGAGTCTGCCGGAAACCGTCGATGGCATCCGTGAACAAAGTCATCTTAAGGGCTACCAGACCAAAGTCATATTCGACGTCCGGATCGGATGAAGTAAGCTTGCGAGCCTCGACCAGGAGAGCGAGGGCTTTTTCCAATTCGCCCTGGGCCACGGCCGCATGCGCCTGATCCCGCCAAATGGTTGTCAGCGCGGCTTGAGCGTCGGAACGTCCCGGATCCAGTCGCAGAGCTTCTTGAAGTTGGGGGATGGCAAGATCGGATGTGCCCATTTGCACATAGAGCAGGCCCAATCCTGCATGCGCGCCTGCGTAATCGGGTTGCAGCGCGATCACATGCTGAAACAGACGCTCCGCTTCCTCTTCCCTCTTTTGCTGGGCGCGAACAATTGCTAACAGGTTAAGAGCGTGAAATTCATTGGGAGTGGAGCGCAGAACGAATTGAAGTTCCTCCTCGGCGTGATCTAACTTGCCAGCCGCGATCTCGGAGGCAGCATCTTTGATCATCGCCAGGTTGCCGACCAAGGGTTGCTGCTGGGCGGAAGCCGGCTGCAACATCGGGGGCACAAGCAGACCCAACAGTAGACAGATTTTGCCGGCTGAGATAATCATAAAGTCTGGGTCCATCCCCTCGCGACACATCTCCTCTAGTGCGGATTCACTCCAGAAGCCATTCCAGTCGAACTGGAGTCCTTGGCGTGCAAAGTTTCCGCGGTCAAGCGAAACTGCTCCTCCGCGAGATGCTTATCGCCAAGGCGTTGGTAGACGCGCCCTAACAGATAATGATACGAGCTATCGCCCGGGTTTAACTTGACGGCTTCCTGAACCTGGGCACGAGCGAGATCGAAGCTATTCGAATCGAAATAAGCCTTGCCCAGTTCGTAGTGAGCCTTCGCCTGGTTGGGAGCAATCTCGCAGGCTCGCAGCAATAACGGAAGCGCCTCTGCAAGACGATTCGACTTCGCCAGCAGCGCTCCCAAATTCAAGTATGGTTGCTCGCTGTGCGATGGGGAAGATTTGTCCAGGTCGATCGCTTTCTGGTACGTGGCGATGGCTTGTGCGTTTTTGTTTTCAGCTTCCAGGCTCAGGCCGAGATTGTCCTGCGCCTTTTCGTTATCGGGTTCGCGACCGATGACTTCCTGAAAGGCCGCGATGGCCAGATCGAATTTATTTTGCTGATAGCGCACGCGGCCAAGATGGTAGCGTGCTTCAAGATCATCGGGATCCATTTGGAGTGACAGCTCCAGATAATGGGCGGCATCGCTGTAGTCATTGAGCAAAACGTAGTCGAGCGCGACGATTTTGAGATCGTTGGCGCTGGGAGGCTTTAATTTCGCCGCGTCAGTAAATTGTTGCAGAGAGTCTTTCGGCTTGTCCTGGCGAAAGGAAATGTAGGCAAGCAGGTATGCGGCGTCGTCAGATTGCGGATGCAGTTTTGCATAATTTTGCAGCGCCGCTGCTGCGTCCTCGAACTTGCCAAGATTGATCAGCGCCTTGCCCCGGTAAAGGAGGGCATCAGTGCGGCCCGGGGCGCTGTTTTCGCATTCGGCAAATGAAGCCTCGGCGTCTGACCATCGGTGTTGGCGAAACATTTCACGCGCAGAGGTGCACGAAGCATTCTGGGCCAACGGTGCGGCGGGAAAGCCAGTTGCCGCGAGAAGAACGAACGCGATAATGAACCTGCCCATGTCCGATTCTCTACTGGGATGGAGAATTCGATTCCGTTATCGTTAAGAGTTGATCCACCTTCACGTTCGACAGAACCTGCTTCGCCCCGCTGGGCCAATGGATTTCGACCCGATTGATCGACGAGGCCGGACCCAGGCCAAAATGCACGCGCTTATCGCTCGACGATTGATAACTGCCGCTCGTGGTGACGGTCGCGAACTGTTTTCCGGCAGAGGTGGCAATCTCGATCCGCGCGCCGATGCCATCCCGATTGCTTTTGGTGCCGACCATTTTAAGAGTGATCCAGTGATTCTGGGCCGGCATTTCGTTGCGCAGCACCCAGGCGGGCCCGTCGTTAGAAGTCACTACAACATCGACTTTGCCATCATTGTCGATGTCACCGATTGCCATCCCGCGTGCAGCCCACTTCTGCTCAAAGATGGCCTCCGATTGTTCCGATACATCGACGAATCGCTTCCCTTTATCGTTCCACAACAATAGAGGAGACTCGCGATAGCGCAAATGCGGTTCATTCACCTCGATCGTATCCATTACATGCGATTGAACGATAAAAAGATCCTTCCACCCATCGTTGTCGTAGTCGAGAAAACGAACGCCCCAGCCGGAGTGCAACAGGGTAATGGCTCCCAGCCCGGTGGTCGGCGTGGTGTAATCAAAGCTGCCGTCTCCGGCGTTGGCGTAGAGCGCGTATTTCTGATTCGCCAGATTGGTGATGATCGCGTCCGGCCAGCCGTCATTATTGTAATCCTCAAAATCCACGCCCATCCCGGCGAAGCTGGCGCCGGAGCCATCCAGCGCGATTCCGGAAGGTAAGCCGACCTCTTCAAATGTTCCGTTGCCTTTGTTGTGAAAAAGATATTCGGGGATCGAATCGTTGCTCAGCAGAATGTCCATCCAGCCGTCGTGATCGTAATCGGCGATCGCCAGGCCCAACCCCTTGCCTGGCTTGCCGATCCCAGCCTTCGCGGCGACTTCCGTGAACTTACCGTTGCCATCGTTGTGATAGAGCAAAACCGATGCGGGCTTGAAAAGGTCGGGATGACAATAGGAGCGGAATCCTTCTTCGCGGTGACCGCAATAGATATCGTCGAAGTCCCACTGCATGTAGCGAGCGACGACAAGATCGAGCAGGCCATCATTGTCGTAATCAACCCAGGCTGCGCTGGTCATCCATCCTGACCCGGCTACGCCGGCGCTCGCGGTTACGTCGGTGAAAGTGCCATCGCCGTTGTTGTGGTAAAGCGTGCTGTGGCCGTAGCCGGCGACGAATAGATCGTCAAGGCCGTCGTTGTCGTAGTCCCCAACGGCAACGCCGGTGGAATAGCCCGTTCCAGCGACGCCGGCTTTTTCGGTGACATCTTCGAACGTGCCGTCCGGTTTCTGGTGGTAAAGACGGTTCCAATAAGCTGGACCATCTTTCTTCGGTATTGCGCCCTTGGGCATGGGATCATCGATGCGGGCGCCATTGGCGAAGAAAATATCCAGGCGGCCGTCATTGTCATAGTCGAAGAGGGCGACGCCGGAACCCATGGTTTCAAGCAGGTATTTCCGGGAGGTCGGCGAGGCTTGTTGCTTGAAGTGAATGCCGAGTCTGTCGGTCACATCAACAAACTTACCCGCAACTCCAGGACCTGGCGTTGAATTGGAGGAATGGGTCGGCGTAGATGTCTGAGCGGCAAGGATAGAAATCGCAACTAGTAGACAGATGAATAAGAACGGGGACTTCCGGCCCACGCGGGAACGGATGCCACTGAATGTCTTCACGACCTTGCTAGTTTATTACGCCGGATGAATCGAGGTGAAGGCCTTAAAGCATGGGGGAGCGAGGCCGCCGCCGAAGCGACGGCCTCGCATAGAAGCCGCGTCAGAACTCCACCTTGAGTTGCAACTGGATTCTTCGGGGAAAGAGGAGGTATCCTCCACCTCCGGTTGTGGAGAACGTCTGGTAATTGATGAGGCCAAATGCCGTTCCATCGTTGGGATTTAGATCGGGTGGCAAATTCCAGATATGCCGGTTGAATGCGTTGAGGAAATTTGCCTGCAACAAGACGTCACTGCCTTCAGTTATCTTCGTACGTTTCAGCAAGTTGAAGTCTTCGCTCAGATAGGGGCGCATTCGTACCGCGCCGTCGACACGGGTTAGTGTGCCGAAGGCATAGCTCCCACGGGCGGCCAGGTTCGCGCTCGAATTGGGATCGTCAAACGCCGGATTCACAGCGCCTTGCAGTGTATCCACAGGATTGAAAACGCTATCGGTAACGGGATTAAAATGTCCGCTCTTCCAAGCACTACTCTGGAGGGAGCTTCCTGGAATCTGGTCGTAGCGAATGCAATCGGCATACGCAGGAACTCCCGTGGCGCAACCAAAGGCCACGGGCTGGCCGCTTTCATACCGCTGGATGCCGCTGACGGACCATCCGCCAACCACGCGATCCAGAACCTTTCCTTGATTCAGAAACTTCTTGTTCTTGCCGAAAGGCAGTTCGTAAACATAGCTGAGCACAAAGTTTTGGGGCAGATCTTGATTGCTGATTGCCTTGTCGCCATTCTTATCGAAGGCATTCTGCGGAGCACCGCCCTGGTGCAGAGTAGCAAAGAAAGGCAGAGCGGAATCGGCATCTGTCAAAGTCTTAGACCAGGTATAGGAAGCCATTAAATTCAAGCCGGCACGGAAGCGGCGGCTCAACTGAGCTTCCAAAGCGTTGAACGTCGATTGCCCCAGGTTTTCCAAGCAGCAATCGGTATTGAAACCGAAGTACTGGGGGAATGGGATAAGCGCCTGTGCGACCAGAGCTGTGCTAGGAAACCCAGCAAATGGCGGAGCGACTGCGGTCTGAGTGCCGATTGGCGCCGCCAATTCGGTGCCGAGTGAGAAATACTTCGGGTTGAGGGAATTGACCGCGTCAAAATTGGAGCGCAGATTCGTGGAATGCTGTCCCACGTAAGCGACGTCCACAATCATGTCGGACGCAATTTCCCGCTGAACTTCCAAGCTCCAGTTTTGTATCATAGGTGGCCGACCGTATGAAGGCGCGATGTAAGTTGGGCCGGTGAAGTTCAGTTGCGTAGGATCGAGATTCGGCGGCGGAGCGAAACCTGGCAGGCCCGCGTCGAGGGCGAAGGCTGGATCGAAGCCGTTGACGCTGTTGAATGACGGATTGGCCTGGAAGCCGGTGCGGTTGTCGCCACCGAAATCTGCGTATTGCAGGCCACCGTAGAGGATCCCGTAACCGCCACGGAACACCATTTTGTTGTTGAAGATGGCCGGAGCCCAGGCGAAGCCAAGACGTGGACCGAAATCTTTCTTCCAGATGTTCGCCCAGCGCTCGTTGACATCTCCATTGCGTCCGGCTCCCTTGCCCGCGAATATCAAAGCCCCCGGCAAGTTCCCTGCCGCCGCATTGGGCGTAGTGGGGCTAATCATGGAAGTGTCGCCGTAGGCTTCCTTGAATGGCTCGTCAATCTCGTAACGCAGACCGTAGTTGACGGTGAGGGTTGGAGTTAGCTTGAAGCTGTCCTGGAAGAATCCGGCAAAATAGCTGCGCAGCCAGCGTGCCTGGCTCGCATAGGCAGTTGCGGTAACGCTTTGCGGATCGCCTAGCAACATGCTGGCGATGCCATTGCCACTTAAGTTGGACGTGGTTGGTGTCGCAGCCGTTTCTCCGCGGGCGAAAGTGAACGATCCGCTGGTGTTTTGGAAATTGAGCGGAGAATACTGCTGGTACCACTGTTCATAGCCGAACTTGAAGTCGTGCTTGCCTTTGACCCAGCTCAGCGTGTCGGAAAAGCGGAATCCGTTGTCGATCGTGTCGCCGTCAACGTTATCGCCGAATCCGGCTGTATTCGCTTCGCCCGGAGTAACGCCGGGGAACATCGGACCGCTTGCCTGGCCGGCAAAACCGAGCTTCGCATCCCAATCGGTTCCGTTGCCGAGAGCCACGCCCGCGCCGACGTTTTTACTATTGGTGCGGTTGTAGCCGAGAGTCAGGTGGTCGAGCAGACTTGAGGTGAGGGCGTAGTCATAACCGAAACGAATGTAGTGGGTGCTAAAGAATTGGTTTCTTCCATAACCCGCCGGACCGGCCCATTCGGGAACCGTAGAAATGCGGGCGTTGTCTCGCGAAGAGTAAGTGAAGTATGCCTTGCTCTTTTGGCTGATGTTCTGGTCGATGCGGAACGTCATCGCCGTATCGAGAATCGGATAGCTGTAGGGAAATACGTAGTTGTTAACCAGGCTGCCGTTCTGCGGCGCCGGATAGTATGAGAGAAGGTTCTGGCCTACGGTCGAAAAACGGCTGGCGGGGATCACGTTCCCGGTGCTGCCCGGTTCATTCATGAAGGCAGTTCGGCACTCTACTCCGCTGACGGTCCTCGTGGTTGCAGGGTCGAAAATTTCTCCTTGATAGATCGGCGTTAGATCACAGGGATTCGTTCCCAATACCGTCGCCGTATCCAAGGTTTGGGAGAAGTCTCCGCCCAGTTCCGCCGTTGTGGGGACGGTGGAGAGTTGAGTGCCTCCGACATGCTGCCGATATTGCTCCCAGGAGAAGAAGAAGAAGGTTTTGTCTTTTCCGTCGTACAAGTGAGGCAACCGGACCGGGCCACCGAAGGTTCCGCCGTAATCATTCTGCTTGTCCAGCGGAGTCGCGAACGTAGAACGATCGGCCGGATTCTGGGATAGGGCGTAGTCATTGCCCCAGGTGTTGGCGTCGAGGTCGTTATTGCGGAAAATTTCGTACAGTTCGCCGTGGTACTTATTGGTTCCAGACTTCGTGCTGAAGCTCTCAATGCCGCCGGTGGTTCTGCCGAACTCCGCGGGCAGGGTCGAGGTGATGACTTTAAATTCGCCGAGCGCATCGACCGAGGGCGCAGTTTCGTCGAACGATGAGCCATTCTCCGAGCGGGTCATGGCAGCGCCATCAAGCAGGACCTCGGTTCCATAGGTTTGGCCGCCGCTTATTTTGGCTTCAAACGTACCGCCGTTGCCGGAATCCGACCCCGGCCCAACCACGCCGGGCGTCAGGAAAACAAAGGCCTCGGGAGATCGCATGGCTTGGACCGTGCTACCCAGCGCGAGAGGTAAATCGAGAATCTGCTTGGTGCCTACGACCGTGCCAATGTCGGAACTCTCCGATTCCACTGTTGGAGCATCGGCGGTGACAATGACCGACTCGCTCACCGATCCAGTAGTGAGCTTGATGTCCAAGGCAGCGGTGGTTGCAACTTCCACCACAACGCCCGTCGCGGTGGAAGTCTTGAATCCGGGAGCGCTTACAGTAACGTCGTAGATTCCTACGTTCACATTAGGGAAGCGGTAGACCCCGGCGCTGCTCGAGACCGCATGGTAGACGCTGCCGGTGGCCTGCCCCTTGGCGTTCAGCTTTGCGCCTGCAACCAGGGCGCCGGTGGGATCGGTGACCGTGCCGCCGATTGCCCCTTGGTTAAGTTGGCCACTGGCAAGGGAAGACAGCAAGAGGGCGGTCACTAATAGAACGCCGCTATTGAGCGCTTTACTCAGCAGATGCTGCAGATTACGCATAGTGGACTCTCCAAAGGAACCTAAAAAGGTCTCAACCGCCCTCAGTCAACAGCGTCTAGCAAACGTTTACTCGTTTAGCCTAAAAATTATGCCGATTTATCGGCTGGCTTCCGCCGATAGCTTCATCTTGTCCTGCAATTTTTGCGCTTGGTTAACATCAGCCTGTTGTTTCAAGCGCAGGAACGAATCCAGGGCAGCGCGCGAGTCCTCCGGGCGCTGCGCCCTCCGGTACAACTGGGCAAGCTGATAATACGATTGCCGCAACGATTCGCTGTCAGCCTGATTCGGTTTCGCAACCTCTGCCTGGAAATCGGCGATAGCGGCGTCTACTTCTCCTAGCTGGGACTCGGCTCGCCCCTTCTGGTAGTGCGCGTCGCCGTAAGCCGGCGAGCGGCGCAGTAAGCCATCCAGCAGCGAAACCGTGACGTCTGGCTTGGATCGCTCCAGGCTGACTACCGCCAGCTTGTAGGTCGACGAAAGACTTTCCGGATCGATCTTAAGCTCTTGCTGAAACGCGCCTTCCGCCTTCTCCAGTTGATTCTGTTTCCAGTAAATGTCCGCCAATTCTTCGTGCAGACCGGGTTCGCTGGGCCGTATGTTGAGGGCATTGTTGCACTCTTTGATTGCATCTTCGAGTCGATCGGCTTGGACAAACGACTGGGCCAGGGCCTCATGCACGCGCCAGGAATTCGGATCCGCTTTGTACATTTGCTCGTAACTTTCTTTGGAGACGAGCATATGCGCCCGACCGCGGTGATAGAGGATGTCCACGTCGCCCGGACTTAGGCGGGCGGCCTCGTCCAAAGTTATCGCGGCAGCTCCGTTGTCGCCGGCCGCCAACTGTGCTACCCCCAGCCACATGAAGGCCTTCGCATTCTTGGGGTCGATTCTGGTTTCGCGGCGCAACGCGGCGATGGCATCCGGGTAGTCATTTGTGCGGTAACGGGCGATGCCCAAGAAGAGATTCACACCGCGCAATTTTGGGTCGAGAGCGGTAGCATGCGTAAGCGCCGGAAGGGCCTCATCGGGATGCCCTTGCTGCAACCGTGCTAGTCCGAGATTGAAGTTCGCTGGTGCCGAGGCGGGCAAAATAGTGGAGGCGTGGTTGAATGCGGCAGCGGCCGCATCCCAGTCGCCTTTTTGCATGGCGACCGTCCCCTCGTTAAACGCTCTCTCAAAGGGATGGTCCTGCGCTTTGATGAAGATAGGACAGGCAAGAGCGGTACAAAGCAGGGGAAGCGCAGCCCCAAACCTCAGTCTTGTGAGAGAAAAAGGAATCTTTCCACCTTCTCGGACCGTGCTGAATCTAGTACCAATGCATTAGGAGTGTCAAGCAAATTTGTAAATAAATGCTATTTTTAGCAAACGATTACTCGTCGCTGCCCCGTTTGCACCCCGAAATACCGTCATTTCTTCATCCTCTGGCAAAAACGATTTGGCAGAAGCGATTAAACGATCTGGGCGACGCTCCGAAGGCTCCGCTGAATTACTCCAATCCTAGTTGGGACCGATACCCTTTCCTTCCATCACCGTGAAGATCCGGTCAACCGCGGGAACGGAAAGCCGCTCAATCGTGCCGCTTGGCCAGTGAATTTCCAGGCTATCGATCTTGGAATTGCTCCCCAGGCCGAAGTGCACTCGAAAGTCGTTGGAGGAGGCGAAGCTGCCTCCGCTAATCACATCGCCACGCTGGCGGATTCCGCCAGCCGTCACGTAGACGACGGATCCAATGGCATCGCGCGGGCTTCTTGGGCCGCCAATCAGGCGAAATCCTACCCAGTGGTTGTGATCCGGATTCACGTTTCGAAGAAGAGCGGGGATGTCTCCCAGTTGATTAATAACCACACTGATTTTGCCGTCGTTAAACAGATCACCGAAGGCCGCACCGCGAGCCGTTAGTAAGCGCGCCAGTCCGGTGCCCTCACGCGCGGGCGCCAATTCGAATTTATTGTGCTGGACATTGTGAAAAAGCAGTGGCCGCTCGGCAAACGTTGTTCCCCAATCGCTCTTATCGACCGCCGGATACACATGCCCGTTGGCCACGAACAAGTCCTTCCAGCCATCGTTGTCGTAATCCAGAAAGCCGGTTCCCCAGCCCAGGAACGGAATCGTCACTTCCGCGATACCGGTCTGATAGCTCACGTCGCTAAAGTTCCCGCCGCCGTCATTGCGATAAAGAGGGTTGTAATCGTCGGAAAAAACCGTGTTATATAGGTCCAACAGGCCGTTGTTGCGAAAATCTCCGACCGCAATTCCCATGGAGGCAGTCTCGCGGCCGTTCTCGTTCAGCGCGTAACCTGATGCGTAACTGGCGTCTTCAAATGTCCCATCGCCCTTGTTGATGTAAAGATAGTTCGGAGTCGAGTCGTTGGCGACCATCAAATCGAGGCGGCCATCGTTGTTGACATCGGCGAAAACAGCGGTCAGGCCGTAGTAATTATTTGGATCGCCGACACCGGCCTTCACGCTCACGTCGGTGAATGTTCCGTCTCCGTTGTTGTGAAAGAGATGATCCGGTTCACCCTTTAGACCGCGCGGCCCGCACATCACTTTGATCGCGCGGAACTCGCACGTGGAAAACGCAACCGCAGCCGATCCGGGTACGGGAGGATGCTCCAGATCGTAGTGAACATAACCGGGAACGAAAAGATCGAGCCAGCCGTCGCCGTCGTAGTCGCCAAAGGTCGCTCCGGTCGACCAATTGCCAAGAACTACTCCGGCTTTTTCTGCCACATCCGTGAACGTGCCGTCATGATTGTTGTGATAAAGGCGGTTCTTGCCAAAATTCGTTACGTAAAGATCGGGCCAGCCGTCGTTGTCATAGTCTCCCACGGCGACACCGAAGCCCCAGCGGTCGTTGGTCACACCGGCCCTGACGGCAACATCGGTGAACGTACCGTCGTGATTGTTATGGAACAAGGCCGCGTGGGGAGCTTCGGCCTTGCCGTTCATCGCGTCATAAGTCGATCCGTTGACGAGATAGATGTCGAGCCAGCCGTCATTGTCGTAGTCGAGCAGCGCGACTCCGGACCCAACAGTTTCAAGAATGAACGATCTTTCCGCGGTTCCCATAACGTGCCGCCAGCGTGCCAGCCCAGATTTTTCGGCGACATCCTCAAAAATAACCGGCCCTTCCTTGACGAAACCTCCGGCGGTGATGGGGCGCTTTTCCGCGTCGAGTACGGCCGCATGGGCGCCCCCGGTGGAAACTACACCCGGGGCCTGCGGAGCGGCCTCTTGCTGAGGAGTGGTTTTGCTCTGGGAGAAGCACCTGGCGGTGAAAATGAGAATGCTCAGTGTAAAGACTGACGACGCGAGGACAGCCCGCTTCATCTGAGTGCTCCATATCTCAACGCTGCCTGGAAGGAAGAAATTCGGATCCGCTTTCCAATTCACGGTTAGCTCTTCGACCTGAGGCTAGCGCGAACCTCTCCCTGTCAACTGCCGGATCAATTCGACTTCCCGCGCGTCGTAGGGCGTACCATCTTGGCGCAAGATATCATGGAACCATGGCGTCGGTTCGCCGCTGTATGCTTTCTCCCACGAATCCCAGGGATAGATCGTCTGCGTCTTGCCGTTGACGAAACCCCAGTTGTACGCGCCAACTTTTTCCTGCTTCAGCAGCGGCAGGATCGCCGCGAATGTGCTCCCCAACGGCCGCGCCATATATTCCGTGCAGATGATCGGGCGCTTGAAGTGGCGAAGGAATTCGACGTGCTTCCTCATGTCTTCCGGCGCCGCATAATTGTGAAAGGTAATCACGTCGGAATTTTCCAGTTGAAAGCGTTCGATGCCGATGAGCGTCGCGTCGCTTGACCAATCGCCGTGCCAGACGCCGCTGGTAAGCGGTTGCGATGGGTCCGCGGCACGCGCCCATTTCCATTCTTCTTTCAGCAATGAAAAGGCGCGAGCCGCTTTGTCAGGCAGTTCGGTGCTCTTGTATTGTTCCGCTTCGTTGTCGGGTTCGTTCATCAAGTCCCACATGAGGACCCGCTTGTCATCGCGGAAGCGTCCTATCACGCCTGTGATATAAGGCTTTAATTCCTTCTCCCAACGCGAGGGATCTTTCAAGATTTCCGCTCCAGGCGCCTGCATCCAGCCGGAGTTGTGAACATGCGGACGGGGTTCCCGTTGTTTTCCCAAGTGCGGAGTCGGGTCCCAAACCGAGTCAAGCAAAACAAACGCAATCCGAATGTGATGCTTGTCGGCCACGGCGAGGAATTGATCCATGCGCTTTAGAAATCCTGCCGAATCTTGCTGCCAAAGCAGGTTGTGCAGAAAGACCCGCATGGTGTTCATGCCCAGGCCTTCGGCCCAGCCTAGCTCGCGGTCGATTGTGGGCAGGTCGAACGTGTCGGCCTGCCACATTTCCAATTCGTTAATCGCCGTACTGGGAATAAAGTTGCTGCCAACGAGCCAGGGCTGAGCCGCATACCACTGGCTGGCTTGTTGCGTGGACCATGTTTTGTCTGCGGCGAGGAGCGATGGCACAAAAACCACCGCAGCGAAAACAAAGAATAAAACCAAGGAACAGCATGGGCAAAGATTTCTTCGCATATTTGCCGAGCCTAATAATTCCCGATTAGGCGAGACTCAACTCCAGCTTCGTCACCGAAGCGGCCGGAAATGTGTAGTTGAGCATCTTACCTTTGATCTCCAGCGCTTTGCTCTGCGGAACCACAACGTCACGGTGTTCGAACGTGTTGTGAGCGTGAATATCCGAACTGGTCAGCGTCGTCGCCGACCCTGATTGAATGCTCGCGCCCCGAACCGCAATTTCGGTCTCGCGCGCCTGATCGACGCTCGGGTTCACGACCGTCAAGACCAGATCCTTATCGTGCCGCGAAGCCGATCCTTTCAATCCCCAGAATGAACTGGGCTTGCCATCCCGGTCATAGTTGATCGTAGGCGCGGAGAAAATCGTGCGCAGCGCCTGGCCTCCCTGGTGCGCGGCATAGATGGCAAACACATGGCCGACAGGCGTGACCACAAAACGATTTTCATGCGCCAGGTACAAACTGTTCAGGCAATTGATCAACTGAGCGCAGTTCGCCATCGCAATCTTTTCCGGATGGCGATTAAAGATATCAAGCGTCATGCCGCTGAAAATCGCATCGCGGAGGGTCGGCATCTGCTCCAGTTGATCGCCGGGCGTCGCTTCGCTGCCGGGCCGGTACCACGGTCCCCACTCATCCACCACCAGCTTCACCCAATGCTCCGGGTCTTCTTCCCCCATAATCTGCCAGTGACCGTTGATGAGTCCTTCCATGCGCTCGCCTTCACGCAGCAATTCATACCAATCCACTGCATCGAAATGAAGCGCGTCGCCTTTGCCCTGCACCCAATCTCGGGTTTTGCCCCGGCTCAAATTCCACGCATAATGATGAAGCGCCCACCCGTATACGCTGCGCAATTGAGAGCGGCCTTTGCGCACGATCTCTTCGAAGAAACCGCGCGTCCACGACCAGTCGTCGACATTCGGGCCCGATCCGATAAACGACAACTCCTGTCCATAATGCGGCGCCCACGTGGTGTAGCGGCGGAACTCGGCCGCGTATTCCTGCGGCGTAAAGTTTCCGCCACAGCCCCACGCTTCGTTTCCCACGCCCCAAAAACGCACGTTAAATGGCTCTTTGAAACCAGCAGCCGCGCGGGTGTCGGCCAGCGTCGTAGTTCCAGCGGGAGAGTTGCAATACTCGACCCAGCGATAGAATTCCTCGGCGGGCAAGCTGCGCAAATTTGCGGCGAGGTAAGGTTGGCTCCCGATCAGTTTGCAGAAGTGCGTGAATTCGTTCGTTCCGAATTCGTTGGGATCGTAACGGTGACTCGCCGGCGCTTCCGGAGATTCGCCCTGATTCCAAAAATTAGTTCGTCGCGGACGCTTATCTGCCGGGCCAATTCCATCGCGCCAATCGTAGCTGTCGGCGAAGCAGCCTCCGGGAAAGCGCACAACGGGCGCCTTGATCTTGCGCATTTCGTCGACCAGTTCTTTGCGAATGCCGTCGATGTTTGGAACCTTGGAGTTTGCACCGACCCAGATTCCGTCATAAACCACTCCGCTCAGATTCTCGGTGAAGTGTCCGTAGATATTCGGCGAAATTTCGCCCAGGGGCTCGTTCAGCAGAACTTCGATACGAGAGTCGTTGGACTCGCTCCATGCGAAAGGAGAGAAATTCCTGACTGCCATGAATCCGCCGGCCGTCGCCAGACTGGAACGGAGAAATTCTCTGCGTCCGATCATGAAAAAAACCTCGTTTCAGGAAACCGGTCGCTATAGTAAACGTTTGCCACCAACGATGCTATAGTTTTCTGGACTCGATCTTTTCGTTTGCATGACGCTCGCGATCTAGTCTGATATTTAGTTCATCAGCAGGCCGCCGATGATTAGTCGCCTGGCAAAATCGTGCTTCGCCGCCCGTTTCGGCTTGCTCTGCATTCTGATTCAATCCTCCATCCTTCATCCCGGGTTGCACGCACAGAGTTCAACCGGAGCCGTCGGGTTGCGGATCATCGTGGTTGAAACTTCCGCGCAGGCCGATCAGGTTCTCCGGGAGTTGAAAGCTGGCGCCGACTTCGCAGCCATGGCAAGAGAAATTTCGATTGATCCGACTTCATCCGGGGGCGGATACATGGGGCGCGTCGATCTCTCGAGTCTGCGCAGCGAATTGCGCGAAGCGGTCAAAGGCGTAAACCCCGGTCAAATCACGGGTGTAATTAAATTGCCTTCAAGTTACGCGATTCTCAAGGTCCTCCCCGAAAGCGAAACCTCGGCATCCGGAACCGTGAATCCGGCCGCCGCTTTGCCCTCATCCGCGACCGGCACGATTCGTTACGCGCCGAACGTTGGGGGAAAAGCGGAAGCGGATCTGGCCTACCGAAAATTCCCCAAGCCGGAGAACTGGAATCGCGATTTGAACACTCTGTGCCAGATACGCCGCGATTCCCTGGCCTCGGTCATCGAAACCCTCACCAAGAGTCTTGACCCAGCAAGTCCTCAGGGCGTTTCGCCCGGCCGTCCACTCGACGTCATCGAGATGCACTACGCGCTTGCGAATACGTACGCATATGAAGGCAAGATGGACGAGGCTATCGATCAGTGGCAGGCAGCTTATCAAATCGCGTTGGCGCAATTGCCGGCGGCGGTGCCGGAACTGGAAGAGGTGCTGGGCATCGCATATCTGCACAAGGCGGAGATGGACAATGATGTGTACCGTCATCCCGGCGATCAATGTATTTTCCCGCCGCACATGTCGAACCAAAGTTTCGCCAAGCCGGCAGCTTCAGAAAAGGCCATCGATTATTTACTGAAATACTTGCAACGCAAGCCGGATGCACTGGACGCGAAGTGGATTCTCAACCTCGCCTATATGACGCTGGGAAAATATCCCGATTCTGTTCCGCATCAATATCTCATCGCGCCTTCTGCGTTCGAATCGGTGGAAGACGTCGGCCGGTTCGTGGATGTGGCTCCCGCGGCCGGTATCAATCTGTATTCAATGTCCGGCGGTTTGATCGTCGACGATTTCGAACAGAACGGCCTGTTTGATATTGTCACTTCCGATTACGGTCAATGTGCACCCATGCATTTTTTTCACAACAACGGCGACGGCACGTTCGCGGACCATACGGAGCAAGCTGGGTTAAGCAATCAGATGGGCGGACTCAACCTGATCCAGGGCGATTACAACAACGACGGATGCATGGACATCCTGGTTTTGCGCGGCGCCTGGGAGTTCCCGCAACGGAAATCGTTGCTCCGCAATAACTGCGACGGAACTTTTACCGATGTCACCGTCTCCAGCGGTCTGGGCGAACCCACGCAAACGCAAACCGCGGTGTGGGCTGATATCGACAACGACGGATACATCGATCTTTTTGTGGGCAACGAGAGCGGGCCCGGCCAGCTTTTCCGCAATAAGGGCGACGGCACGTTCGAAGACATCTCTCACTCTTCCGGCGTCGATCGAATTGGCTACACCAAGGCCGTAGCCGCGGCTGACTATGACAACGACGGCTATGTCGATTTCTTCGTATCGAATCTGAATGGCGATAAATTTCTTTTTCACAATAACCACAACCGCACATTTACCGACGTTGCCGCGCAGGCCGGAGTGCAAAAGCCGTGGCAGAGTTTTGCCGCGTGGTTCTTCGACTACGACAACGACGGATGGCCGGACCTGTTTGTCACCAGCTACTACGTCTCCGTCGATGAATCCATCCGCAGCTATCTCGGGCTCACAGCTAACGCGGAGACCTTGAAACTCTACAAGAATCTCGGCAACGGCAAGTTTCGCGACGTGACCGCCGAGGTTGGCCTGGATCGAGTGTTCATGCCGATGGGCGCGAACTTCGGCGATATCGACAACGACGGCTTTCTGGATATGTATCTGGGTACGGGGAATCCGAGCTATGCTTCCTTGCTGCCCAACGTTTTATTGCATAACAAAGAAGGAAAGTTCTTCACCGATGTCACCGCTGCTTCGGGCACGGGTGAGTTGCACAAAGGTCATGGCGTGGTCTTCGCGGATATCGACAACGACGGGGACGAGGACTTGCTGGAGGAAATCGGCGGCGCCGTCCCCGGTGACAGCCATGCCTTCCGTCTCTTTGAGAATCCCGGCAACGGCAACGACTGGATCAGCCTTCATTTGGTTGGAGTCAAAACTAACCGTGCGGCGATCGGCGCGCGCGTTAAGGTCACAGTGCGGGATGAAGGCAAGCCGCCTCGCTCAATTTTTCGCACTGTCACCAGCGGAGGATCTTTTGGCGCATCTCCACTAACCCAACACATTGGACTGGGGAAATCGGCCCGTATCACCGAACTTGAAATTACCTGGCCGGTCAGCGGCACGAGTCAGGTCTTCACCAATGTCGCTCCCGATCAGTTTCTCGAGATCAAAGAATTCTCCAAGAACTATTCCAAACTGGACCGTCATTCGTTCCGGTTGGGCGGACCGTCGCGCGAGTCGACCCCTTCGGCGGCATCGCTAAAAGGAGACAAAGGCCGGAGGTTGCCCCAATGAACTTCCGAAAACACTTCCGCTTTGCTTCCGTGTGCGTGCTGACGCTCCTGCCAGTCGCGGCCACGTTCGCGGCATCGCAAAAATACGACGCAACGGGATTGCTCCTGCAATTCGATGACTCGCATCGCAACATAACGGTTTCCTGCCGGGCAATTCCAGGCTACATGGATGCCATGGTCATGTCGTTGCCGGTACGTGGAGGGAAATTACCGGCGAACCTCCAGCCAGGATCGGCGATCGAGTTCGATCTGGTCGTGAAGAAAAGTGGTTCCTACGCTGAAAACGTACGAGTGAAGCAGTTCGCGAGTCTCGAGTTGGACCCGGCCCAGGCGCGTCGCCTCAGGCTGATGGAGGGGGCAATCGATGCAAAAACCTCCGCCGATGCCGCCGTCCACATCGGCCAGCCAGTCCCCGACTTCCGCCTGACCGACCAAAATCATCAACCGGTCTCGCTTGCCCAATTCAAAGGAAAAGTTGTCGCGCTCACTTTCATTTACACACGATGCCCCCTGCCGGACTACTGCATTCGCCTGACCAATAATTTTGGCATTCTGCAAAGACGATTCAGAAGCCGCATGGGTGAGGATCTTATCCTGCTAACGGTGGTGATCGATCCGATTCACGACCAACCTGACATTTTGAAAAGTTATGCGCGCACCTGGAAAGCTGACTCCCGCAATTGGCACTTCCTGACCGGCTCATCTGCGGATATTCAGCAGTTATGCCAAAGATTCGACATGGCGTTCTATCCAGACGAGGCCCTGTATGTGCATTCCTTTCATACCGTCGTCATTGACCGCAAAGGAGAACTGGCTGCCAATCTCGAAGGCAATGAGTTCACGGCTAAGCAGCTAGGCGATTTAACGCAGACTGTAATGGAACGCTCCCAATAGTTGAAGGCCAATAGTTGAAGGAAAGACAACCGATGCCCCATGAGTGCGCCATCCAATCACGTCAGCGTGAGTAAACGTATGCTCGGTGTGCTATCATTCCCGGCGTCTTGCGGCGCGGGGGTTCGCGCTCCCTGGAATGATGTGTGGGTCATGAGAATTTCATCGATTTCCCTCGTTCGGCGAGGCGATCACTGTCCGCTTAACCTTGGAATTGTTGCCCTGCTCCTCCTTACGCTTCTTCCCTGCTTTGGCGCGACTCCTCCAGATGACCATGCAGCAGTTCAGGCGGAATTGGTGAAAACCATCGAAGCGGGACGCATGCAAGTGGGTGATGCAATTTACGCTAAGACTGATCTGGCCTGGAATTCTCCCGACTGTAGACTTCGCGAAGGCGCGATTCTTAAAGGCCGCGTCGTCGCGCAGAGTCCCGGTTCTAAATCCGCGAAGTCGTCCCAACTCGCGCTGACCTTTGAGAGCGGGCAATGCGGCGGACGCGATATGAAGCCACTCCGTCTAACACTGGCCGCCGTGCTGGCGCCCGATCCGAATCGCAAAACCAGCTTGTACGAGGACCAGGAAAGCCAACCGCTCAGCGCAGCCGTGGGTCTCAGCTTGGGACAGGCCGGCAGCGGAAGCCCGATGAGAAGTATCACGAGTGCCGCTGCAACCGTGCTCGTCGAACCGCCCCGATACAAGCCGCCCGTCGTAGTAATGCCGGGCCAGGTAATTGGCATCTCGGATGTGAAGTTGGGTCTCGCGACCGGCCCAGAAGGCAGCACTGTGCTCTCCACGGAAAAACACAATCTGCGCCTCGAAGCAGGATCTCGTTTCGTGCTGGTGCCCACCGTGAGCGCAGGGGCCTCGGCGTCACCGGCCAAGTCCTCCGCGGCTGCAACCGAGTCGCCGGCAGCCACGACGATTGTGGCATCCCCCGAGCCCGATGAAGACATCTGCACCGCGCCTTTTTGCGGCATGGCTTCCGCTGCCGATGAGATAGAGACAGTATCGACGGTGCCGTCCTCTTTTGTTTCGCTAGGGCAATTGGGATTTTCAGCCGGAGCCGATCAGGCCATGTACAGCCTGAACTATGATTCTGCGGTCACCTATCTGGGACGGCAAAAGCTGCTGTTCACATTCAACCCGCACGTTCTGGTACCTCGCGTCGGCGCTGAAAACCAACTCTCCAAACTTCACGTGGTACGGGCCGTATTAATCGATTTGCAAACTAAGAAAGTGATTCGCACTACCGAATGGCGTGTCCATGATGCCGGACGATATCTCTGGCAGATCGGCGACGATCACGTGCTTGTGCATGTGGGCCAGCAGTTGCGCTTATATGGGCCCGGTCTGGAACTGGAGCAAAAACTCGCTCTGGCTGGACCTCTGGCTTTTGTAAGCGTTGCCCCTTCAGGCGATTACTTGGCGGTAGGAGCTATCCGAGAACGACACTCGGCAACTTTGCATCGCCAGCTTCTGGAAGCCGAGAATCGAGAGCCTGAAGAAGATGTCAAACTGCAAGTTCTCGACGCGAATTTCCGTGTGCTAACCACGGTCATGAGATCGTCCAGCGAGGCGCAGCCCGTGTTATCGGAGCGCGGCGAAATTCGTGTTCCGACCATTGGCAAGAACCGGTGGCGGATTGTTGAATACACCTGGACCGGTCAGCGGCGCGTGCTGAAACAAGTTGAGTCCACGTGCCGGCCGGAAGCCACAAGCGTCCCGCGTGACCTGTTGTTTGTGACCGGCTGCGATCGTCTGGCGGATGGCAGATGGTATCGCATGATGCGGCCGGACGGAAAATTGGTTTTGAAAGGATGGTCTTCGTCCACAGGGCAGTCTCAGATAGCCACTGGAAGTCTCGGCAGCGGCATGTTTGCCATTGGAATCGCCGAACTTGTAAAACCTGTCGATGTTTCATCAGCCTTTCAATCCTCTGACTTAAAGGCCCTACGGGTCAGCGTCTACCGGGCGGATATTGGCAAAAAGACGGCCGCAGTAACCATTCCGGCTCCTCTGCCGACAGTCCAAACTTTCGCTTTGTCCCAGGATGGCCGACAGTTGGCGGTTCTCGAAAACGATCAAATCGTTTTTTTCAATATGCCGGCCAATGTGAACGGCAATTGAAGACAAGCATGACAAAAAATTGACAATGATTTGGAGCATCGTTTAAAGTCGAGCATTCTGAGTAAACGATTACTCACCGGTGCCCTGTAGCTTTGCCAAAACTATCTAAGAAACGCGCCGGCATCGTCAGTGCAAGAAACGAAGCAGACGCAGCCCACGCGCGAGGACGAGTCTTATGCCCGACAAGAAAATGACGATGGGCCTTATTGTGGGGAATCGCGGCTTCTTCCCCGATCATCTGGCCAAGACCGGACGCGAAGAAATGCTTCGGGTGCTGCGGGCAGCGGGCATGGACGTGGTCGCGCTCACCCCGGAAGAAAGCAAATACGGCGCCGTGGAAACGCGGGAGGAATCGCGACGTTGCGCCGAACTCTTCAAACGCCATCGCGAGACAATTGACGGAATCATCGTCACCCTGCCCAACTTCGGCGAGGAGCGCGCCATTGCCGATACCCTTCGTCTGGCCGATCTTCGTGTCCCAGTGCTGATTCAGGCCACACCCGACGACCCGAAGAAGATGACGATCGCTTTTCGTCGCGACAGTTTTTGCGGCAAGATGTCGGCCTGCAATAATCTCCGTCAATACGGTATCGCCTATTCCATCACTACGCTGCATACGGAATCTCCCGACTCGGAGGAGTTCGCCCGCGATCTGCAATGGTTCGCTGCCATCTGCCGCGTGATAAAAGGATTCCGCAATTTACGAGTCGGTTCCATTGGTGCGCGCCCGGCTGCGTTTAACACCGTTCGCTATAGCGAAAAAATCCTCGAGTCTCAAGGAATCTCCATCGAAACCCTGGATTTATCCGAGGTTCTGGGCCGCATCGATAGGATGAAAGACAGCGATGACCGCGCCCAGGCAAAACTGGCCTCGATCCACAAGTACGTTGATTCCAGCGGTGTGCCCGGCCCCGCGCTTTTGAAAATGGCGAAACTCGGCGCCGTAATTGATCAATGGATGGCCGCAACCGAGGTGACCATCAGTGCCGTTCAGTGCTGGACTTCGATCGAAGAAAATCTCGGCGTCGTTCCCTGCACGGTGATGAGCATGATGAGCAACGAACTGCTCTCCAGCGCCTGCGAAGTCGATATCTGCGGCGTGCTGGGAATGCACGCTCTGCAACTCGCTTCCGGAACACCCTCCGCGCTCCTCGACTGGAATAACAATTACGGCTCCGATCCGAATAAAGCGGTTTGCTTCCATTGTTCCAACTTACCCAAGCATTTCTTTCGCACAGTCAAGATGGATTTTCAGCAAATCATCGCGGGCACGGTCGGCAAGGAGAACACCTTTGGCACATGCGTCGGGCTGATCAGGCCGGAGAAAATGAGTTTTGCACGCTTCTCCACGGACGACACCTCGGGAAAGATGCGGGGCTATGTAGGCGAGGGACGCTTTACCGACGATCCGTTAAACACCTTCGGCGGCGCGGGAGTCGTAGAGATTCCGCACCTGCAACACCTCTTACGCTTTATTTGCGAGCGCGGCTTTGAGCACCACGTGGCCGCGAATCTTTCCACAGTCGCTTCGGCCGTGCATGAAGCCACTACGCGTTATCTTGGTTGGGACATGCATTATCACGGCAGAGAAAATGGAGCCAGCTGATGGCAATCGTGGCCGGCGTCGACTTCGGCACCCTAAGCGTTCGTGTTTCTCTGGTCGATAGCGAACGCGGTTTGCTCGACTCCGCCGTCGCCGAATATCCCCTGCACCGGAAACGCGAAGATCCCGAGTATGCCACTCAGTCCCATCAGGATCACATGCGCGCGCTGGCATCCGCCACGCGGGAAGTGCTGAACAAAACCGGCATCGGCGGCGATCAAGTGCAAGCCATCGCGTTGGATACGACCGGTTCGTCTGTGATTCCGGTGGACAAAAATCTTCAGCCCTTGGGCGAATATTACTTGTGGTGCGACCACCGCGCCAAAGGCGAAGCGGCGGAGATCACCGAAGCCGCGCACCGCGAGGGTTTAGAGGCGATTCAATGGTGCGGCGGAATTTATTCTTCGGAGTGGGGATTCTCCAAGCTACTGCATTGGCTGCGCCACAATCCAGATAAAAGGTCGGAGTTCGCTTCCGCCTTCGAGCATTGCGACATGGTCGCGGCTACGCTTTGCGGTATCACCGATCCGCGAGAAGCAAAACGCAGCATCTGCGCCATGGGCCACAAGTGGCTGTGGAATGCCCAACTCGGTGGCCTTCCGCCGGAAAGTTTTCTGGCCAAGGTCGATCCTCTCTTGCGCGGAGTGCGGGAAAAACTGGCCGGCGTGTACGCAACCTCCGATCAAATCGCGGGAAAGCTTTCGCCGGAGTGGGCGGAAAAACTGGGTCTCAAAGCTGGCATTCCAATTCCGGTAGGCGCCTTCGACGCGCATTGGGACGCGATTGGCGCCGGCTGCCGCACCGATGACATGGTCAACGTGATCGGTACCTCCACGTGCATCATCGGCATCACTCCCTCCGTCAATCTGGTGCCCGGCGTTTGCGGCGTCGTGCAAGGCAGCGTACATCCTCTGCGCACCGGCATCGAGGCCGGACTCTCCGCCGTGGGAGACATATTCAATGCGATCGCTTCCCGTGCTGCAACCGATGTAAAGAGGCTGAGCGAAGGCTTGGAAAAATATCGCGCCGGGCAAACCGGCTTGCTGCGCATGACATGGGACAATGGCGACCGAACCGTGTTGGTGAATCCCAATCTGCGCGGCGTGACTCTGGGATGGAACCTGCAAAGCACAGCCCAGGACGAACTTTTCGCCGCCATCGAAGGAACCGCCTTTCATACACGCATCATTCTGGATCGCATGGCCGGCCACGGAGTTCACATCAAACGCGTCATCAATGCGGGAGGCATTCCGCAGAAAAACGACGTTCTAAACCAGGTTTATGCCAATGTTCTCGGCCGTCCCGTGCTGGTTCCAAGCAAGAGCGTGGTCAGTCTGGGTTCTGCGATCTTTGCTTTTCTTGCCGCCGGAACTTTCCAGACAATTGAGGAAGCGCAGGATAAGATTTGTCCATCCGATCGAACTTTTATGCCGGAAGACTCGGCCCAATCCACTTACGACCGCCTGTATGCTTTGTATAGCAAGTTGTATTTCGCCTTTGGAAAGTCCGACCAGAGCATGGGAGATATCCTGCCGACATTGATTGCGGTAGCCGAATCGGCAATAGCTCCAGACAAACACTAACTACGATTGGCGACACAATAGACTGCTGAACGCGATGCCTCAAACGCGAATTTTCCTTGGTCCCTCGACCCCTCGATGTTTCCGCGACAAAATCTTTTCTGCTCTTTTCGCAGTAATTTTCTTTTTCGTGACCTGCCAACCTGCCGTTGCTCAGCAAGCGCCGCAAGGCGTCACGATTCAAGTGCAGGCAGATCGTTCCGCAGGAACAATCTCTCCCATCTGGAATTATTTCGGATACGACGAACCCAATTACACTTACGCCGCCAATGGTAAAAAACTTCTCGGCGAGTTAGCCGCGCTGGATGCCGCCCCAGTGTACGTGCGCGTCCACAATCTGTTCACTTCCGGCGACGGATCCGCTTCGCTGAAATGGGGCTCGACCAATATCTACTCCGAAGACGCGTCGGGACAGCCCGTTTACGATTGGACAATTCTCGATCGCATCTTCGATACATTTCATGCGGCGGGCATTAAGCCTCTCGTCGAAATCGGCTTCATGCCAAAAGCTCTTTCGGTCCATCCCGATCCGTATCGCCACACTTTTCCTGACGTTCAAGCTGGAGACATCTATACCGGATGGGCATATCCTCCGAACGATTATCGCAAGTGGTCGGAACTCGTTTTCCAGTTTGTTCATCATCTTCGCGAGCGCTACGGCGATGCCGAAGTTCAGACCTGGTTGTGGGAAGTGTGGAACGAACCAGACATTGGCTATTGGAAGGGGACGCGAGAAGAGTATTTCAAGCTCTACGACTTTACGGTCGAGGCCGTGCGACGAGCGTTGCCCGCGGCGAGCATTGGTGGGCCGGACAGCACCGGGCCCGCCAATCCGAAAGCGGCGGATTTTCTCCGCTCATTTCTAGATCATTGTGCACATCAGAAAAACTTCGCTACCGGCGCCGTCGGAGCGCCGCTCGACTTCATCAGCTTTCATCCCAAGGGTTCTCCCGCCTGGCAGGGAGATCATGTGGAAATGGGCATCGGTCATCAGCTCAACGCAATCGAGCAGGGCTTCAAGATCATAGCCTCTTTTCCCGAATGGCGGCGCACCCCGATTGTTCTTGGGGAATCTGACCCGGAAGGCTGCGCTGCCTGTTCCGCCAAGAAGAATCCTGCGAATTTGTATCGCAACGGCCCGCTATACGGCGTCTACACAGTAGAGGTGTTCAACAACATTTTGTCGTTGGCTGAACAGGAACGTGTCAATTTCCTGGGAGCCGTTACGTGGGCATTCGAATTCGAAGATCAACCTTTCTTTGCAGGCTTCCGCGAGTTAGCGACGAACGGCATCGACAAAGCGGTTCTTAACGCCTTTCGCATGCTGGGCATGTTAGGTACCGACCGCTTGAAAGTAAATAGTTCCGGAGCGTTGCCCAGCAGCGCGATGGTAACAGGCGGCGTCCGGGCGCAGCCTGATATCAACGCGATTGCAACCCGCAAGGATCAGGAGATCGATATTCTTGTGTGGAACTACCACGATGACGACGTGCCCGTCGACCCCGCAATTATAAAGGTAGAAATCGGCGGTTTGCCTGCGAAGGCAAAACGAGCGTCGCTGGAACATTTCCGCGTCGATGCGAATCACAGCAACGCCTTCGCCGCCTGGAAAGAGATGGGATCGCCACCGTCGCCGTCCGAGAGCGAATACCAGCGACTCAGCAGCGCAAGTGGCCTCCAGTTGTTGCAGTCGCCGGATTGGATAACGATCGAGAAAGGTAGGGCTCAGGTGCAATTTACTCTGCCTCGCGAGGCCTTGTCGTTGTTGCGACTTACGTGGTGAGTCTGCAATGCGGGAGTTAAAACGGTCGCCCGAAATCTCTCGAGTCTGAGGTTGGAAAGTGCTGCGCGATCACGGTTGCGGCGGAACAGCGAGTCCTCGACCATACACCGCTCTCAGGATTTCATCCCCGCCGAGGGCGAGCAGCGCTTCTCCAGCGTCGCTACCCAATCTCACCGGATCATCTCCATCGCGCGAATCACGCAAAACTTTGGTGCCGTCGGAATCGGCGACAATGGACTCAAGGTGGAGTCTACCGTTTTCCACTTCGGCGAATGCACCGATGGGGACCTGGCAACCTCCGCCCAGGCGATTGAGCAGTGCACGCTCGCAGGTGGTGGCTGCGTGAGCGGCGGCATCGTCCAGAAAGGAAAGCTCATTCCGCACTCGATCATCGCCCGCTCGGATCTCGATGGCTAACGCCCCCTGGCCGGCGGCTGGACACATAACATTCGCCGGGATAATCTGCTTCATCATTTCCGTCTTGTTCAAGCGTTGCAGTCCCGCTGCGGCCAGGATGATGGCGTCGTATTCGCCCTGTTCGAGCTTGCGCAGGCGGGTGTCAACATTGCCGCGCAGAGGATGCACGTCGAGGTCGGGGCGGATGGCTTTGAGTTGCGCTTGGCGGCGCAGGCTGGAAGTTCCCACGCGCGCGCCTTGCGGCAGGTCTTCAATCCGGGAATACAGGCGCGAGCAAAAAGCATCACGCGGGTCCTGCCGCTCAGTGATCGCAGCAATCTCAAATCCCGCAGGCAGTTCAGTCGGTAAATCCTTCAATGAATGCACGGCAAGGTCGACCTGCCCCGCAGCAAGCGCTTCCTCGATCTCTTTGGTGAACATACCCTTAGTCCCGACCTTTGCCAGGGCAACATCGGTGATCTTGTCTCCGGTGGTATGGATGACTTCGATTTCGACGATGTGTCCGCGAGCGCGAAGCAGCGCAGCAATATGATTCGCCTGCCATAAGGCAAGCTGCGAACCGCGGGAGCCGATTCGGAGTTCAAGCATGGTAAGCGACCGGAGGCAGGATATCTTACAAAAGCGAAAGGCGGCTGGTTAGGCCGCCTTCAAAAAACTGAACCGCGCTTAAGAACCTACCCCAAAATATCATCCGAGAAAGGGTCCGTCAAGAACCACTTGTGGCTAAGCACGTTTTGATACAATGGCGTTGACCGGCATGCGAGTACCGCGCAGCACCGGCACCCCGCCCAGCACTTTTGGCCTAACCTCGACTAAAGGGCATTGCGACCAATCGATCTGTTCACCTACCGCGATAATGCGCCCCCGCCCTTTATGATTCCACGTAATCCGGCAAAACGCTAGACGGATGTGCTCCTTGCCTAAATCTTCTCCCATCCAACAGGGTCAAGTCCGTGTTTTTTTAAGTAGCTGTTGGCTTCTTTGAAATGCCCGCAACGGAAGAAGCTGTGACGGGCGGAAAGCGGCGATGGGTGCGATGCTTCCAGCACCTTATGTTTCTTGCGATCAATCAGCGCGCCTTTTTCTCGCGCGTCGCGACCCCAAAGCAGAAAAACGACGGGCTCAGGCTTTTCGTTGACGGCGCGGATAATGGCGTCGGTGAACTTCTCCCAGCCTTTGCGGCGCGAGCCGGGGCTGCCCTCCTGCACGGTTAAGGCCGCATTCAGCAGCAACACCCCCTGCGTCGCCCATCCCGTCAGGTCACCATGGCTCGGCATCTGGATACCGCAATCTCTTTTGATCTCTTCGTAGATATTTTTGGGCTCCGTGGGATTTTTTCAATGTCCTTGCGGACCGAGAAGCAAGGCCATGCGCCTGCCCCTTGCCGTGGTACGGATCCTGACCGATAATCACGACTTTAATATTTTTGAATGGGGCTAAGTTGAACGCGTTGAAAATTTCCTCATCCTTGGGATAGATGGTTTGTCCATCTGCTTTCTCCCTCTGCAAAAACTGTTCCAGCGCCGTGTAGTCGAACTCGCCGGCGATAATGCGGCGCCAGTTTTTGTCGAGCCTGTTCGACAAGGTCGTCATCCGTGGGTTCCCTGTTCTTTGTCTTTCTCCCTGAGATTGAACAACCTCCGCACAACCTCCACCAGCGTTGTCGCCTCCGCTTCCCTGGCCGCAGTTTTCAGCGTGGTCACCGGCGTGTGCATCACTTTATTAATGATCCCACGGGTCAATGCTTCAACGGCCAGTTCCTGTTCGGGAGTCATCGGCCCTAGTCGGCTGCGGACGCGGTCGATTTCGGCCTGGCGAATTGTTTCGAGATGATCTTGCAGGCTGACGATAGTCGGAACCACATCGAGCGTGTGCGCGCGGGCTTCGAAGCGTTCGACTTCGCTCGAGATAATCGCTTCGGCGAGTTCCGCTTCTTTGCGGCGGTCGGCGACGTGACTGCTGACAGCCTGTTGTAGGTCGTCGATGTCGTAGACGAAGATGCCGTCGAGCTTGGCCATTTCCGGCGAAACGTCCCGCGGCACCGCAATGTCGATAAAAAACATGGGCCGGTTCTTGCGGCGGGCAAGGAATTGTTCGCCATGTTCGGGACGGAATATGGCAACCGGCGATCCAGTCGAGGTAATGACGATATCGGCGCGGTCGCATGTGTTGTAAAGGTCGTCGAACTT
>Ga0209010_1000120_pt1 | contig 28805 bp, 15 predicted proteins | sample BlaSpr_A8_OM1_O3_FD_187985 | JGI IMG/M metagenome (GOLD analysis project Ga0209010, IMG submission 187985) | Forest soil microbial communities from Thunder Bay, Ontario, Canada - Black Spruce, Ontario site 2_A8_OM1_O3 (SPAdes) (version 2) | ecosystem: Environmental > Terrestrial > Soil > Boreal...
GAACCGGACTGCAGAGAACGGACTGCTCGGCATCGAATGCAGTACTGTCCCGGCTCTTCTCCGGAAGGCACATGAGCAGTCCGGTTTCGAGGAGGGCGTGAGGCGAATGCAATGCGATCAAAGGCCCGGAATTCCACCCCAGCGAGTTGACTTTTGTCCGCGCCTTGGACACGGAGTTTGGGGCGTCCCATAAGCCCGTTTCCGGCCCGTGTCAAAAGTTGAGAGCGTTCTTGATTTTCATCCGATCCTACCCTTGTCGGCGCGTGATCTGCGGCCCGTAATTAATGTGGCGAACGGCTTGCATGTCGAATGGAACATCGTCGCCATTTTGCGTAATCAGGATCACGGTGCTGGCCTACCTTTCAGATTGGCGATGGAGGATGTCTATTTCAGAAATTGTAATTTCATTATTTTCCCAACGGCCAACGGAGAGAGATTAGCTAGGGCGATATTGGAATCACGCCCGGCGAAAAATGTCAGGACCTCACAATCGTTCCAGAAGCGTTTCAACGCACTATCACGACACTAACGCAAGTTTCTGCACATTGTCTTTTCACAACGCCTTACATTAGAATTCTCTGCGCCTTCCCCAAATGTCTGCTTAGTAGTTCTGGGTCCCGACACGCCGGTTTGCAATCCCCAAGAGTCTCTCTTCGAGAGTCTCTATACTGAGAGGTCCGTCTATGCCGCGCTTGAAAGTTGCCGCCCTTTTTCCCTTCACGCTTGCGCAATTCATTCTGAGTTTGGCTGCTATGCTGGCAGCAAGCTCCCTTACTTTCGGTCAAGCAGAAACGATCGTGCACGATTTCATTGCTCTTCCCCACGGCGGAACACCGGAAGCCACACTGATCGCCGATGCGGCGGGGAACCTCTACGGAACTACTGTAGACGGGGGCACATACGGCCTAGGGACGGTCTTCAAACTTGCTTTAGGCACAAACGGCAAATGGACGCAGACGGTGCTCTACAGCTTTCAGGGCGGAAATGACAGCGGTTTGCCGTCGGCGGGACTGATTTTCGACGCGGCGGGAAATCTTTACGGCACCACCGCGAACGGTTCGGTGCAATACGGATGCAATCAGGGCACGCCTTGCGGAACTGTTTTCAAACTCTCGCCGAACTCGAACGGAACCTGGAGCGAGACGATTCTCTATACGTTCAGCGAAACGAATGATGGCATGACTCCCGTGGCGCCGGTGGCCTTTGACAAAGCCGGAAATCTCTACGGCACGACGTATTATGGCGGCGCGCAACGATACGGCAACGTCTTCGAACTCACGCCGACTGCAGAAGGTCCGTGGACTGAAACGGTGCTTTACACCTTCAACGCCACTACCGACGGCGGATACCCGAGCGCTGGCGTAACTCTCGACGCGGCCGGAAATGTATACGGCACCACACAGTTGGGCGGAGACATCAACTGCTTCAACGTTGGCTATCCCCCGTACGGGTGCGGCACGGTTTTCAAACTAACGCACAATTCCGATAGCTCATGGACGGAGACCGTTCTTCATTCCTTCTCTGGATACGACGGATTGTTCCCGCAAGGCAATGTCATCTTCGACGCTTCCGGCAACCTTTACGGTACGACTCCATCCGGCCCTGGCTTGAATTGTCCAAATGGCTGCGGCACGGTTTTCAAGATGGCTCCGGGCAGCGGCGGCAGCTGGACCCTGACCACGGTCTATACCTTCGCCGGCGGCTTGGATGGGGAGAGTCCGCATGGCGGACTAGTGCAGGGGCCGGACGGCAATTTCTATGGGACGACTCAATTGGGCGGTGGAACCAGCAACTGCCAGTATAGTTGCGGCACCGTGTTTCAGCTCACTCCCTCCAGTGGGTTGGTGTGGAAGGAGAAAGTCATTCACAGCTTCAACGGATCGGCGAACGCACCCTACGGCGTGGATGGAAATGCGCCGATGGCGAACGTTGTCTTCGATCAGGCCGGCAATCTTTATGGCACTGCGTCCGGTGGAGGAACAGTTGCTTCCTGCAATGGCCACGCTTATTTATGCGGCGGAACGGTTTTTAAGATGAACAAAAACTCTTCCGGCCAATGGGTGACCTCGCTGCTGTATTCGTTCTCCGCCAGCGGCGATGGACTCGATCCGATTGGCGGCCTGATTTCCGATGCTTCCGGAAATCTGTACGGAACAACGCAGAATGGAGGCGCTTACGGCTTCGGTTCGGCCTATGAATTGATCGCGCAATCGGGCGGCGGTTACAAAGAGCTCGTGATTTACAGCTTCGCTGGCGGAAGCGACGGCTATAATCCATCGGGCCGCCTGGTTTTTGATGAGGCCGGCAATCTTTACGGCGCAACGTACTATGGCGGCGTCAATTCGCAATGCACCCAGAGCGTCGGCTGCGGAACGGTATATGAGTTGAGTCCGGGTGCGGGCGGCAAGTGGACCGAGAAGCTGCTCTATCTTTTCGGGGGAACTGGCGATACAGGGGCGAACTCTTCTTTGATTTTTGATTCCGCCGGCAATCTGTATGGCACGATTAGCGGCGGAAACTCGTCAGACGGAGAAGTCTACGAGCTGTCGCCTTCTTCGAGCGGCTTGTGGACAATTTCCATCCTGCACAGCTTTAGTGGAACGGATGGCGATGCTCCCGGGCCTGTAGTCTTCGACACGTCCGGAAATCTCTTCGGCGCGGCGTATGGCGGGTTCAAAGGCATCGGCGTCGTGTATAAGCTTTCCCCCGGCGCTTCTGGCTGGACGGAAACCATCGTACATAACTTCGCCGGTGGAGCAGATGGCGAAAATCCCTCGGGCGTGACGTTCAATAAGAATGGAGCGCTGATCGGCACTACGTATGGAGGTGGTAACACCAATTGCCTATACGGTTGCGGGATCGTCTTCGAGATCGTGAAGTCGGGAAGTTCCTGGCAGAAGAAGAATATCTATTCGTTCGCCGGCGGAACCGATGGCGCTTACCCCTACACCGTTCCCGCCATCGACGCCTCGGGAAATGTTTATGGAACGACGGAGGCCGGTGGTGGCCTTTGCGACGCTCCTCTCGCTGGCTGCGGCACCATCTACAAACTCACTTCGTCGTCGGGCACGTGGTCGGAAAGCATCCTCTATGTCTTCGGCCTGGTTCCACACGATGTCTCTCAGGCCGGCCAGTTGCTGCTGAGTCCATCGAACGTTCTGTATGGCGAAGGGATTGGCGGCGACGATGGCAACGGTGCAGTCTTTCAACTCGATTTAAATCAAGCGGGCTCGAATCTTGCCGCGCGTGAGCAACTGGAAGCCAGCCATCCGGGACCGTGGCCGCGGTCGCGGCCGCCCGCTCTCATGCGTCCCTCGCCACAAGGCCGTCTCATCAATTCCGCAACCTCAGGAAAGGGAGGTAACTAATCATGCTTCGTACATATTGTTTGAAATCCGCTCTTTCCCTGAAGGCCGCCGCACTTTCTTTTGCGTTTCTGCTTTCCTGCTCACTAGTTGCCTCGGCAGTCACGGAGACGATACCGCATAGCTTCAACCGCACGCCCAACGGAGCGCACTCAGAAGCCGGTTTGATTGCCGACGCCGCGGGCAATCTTTACGGCACTACGACGCAAGGCGGGGCGTATGGCGTTGTCTTCAAGCTGACTCGGAACTCGCACGGTCAATGGACGCAAACCATTTTGCACAATTTCAGCGGCGGCTACAACGGCCCGGATGGTGTCTCACCATCGGGAGGTTTGTTGTTGGATGGAGCGGGCAATCTCTACGGCACGACCGGAGGCGGTGGATCCTCCGAATGCGGCATCGCCTACGAACTCTCGCCCACCGCAAGCGGTCCGTGGAAAGAAACGATTCTCCATAACTTCGCCTGTTACCCCAACGACGGTACCCGGCCCTCCAGCGGTTTGATCTTCGACGGTGCGGGTAATCTGTATGGTGTCACCTCCGAAGGCGGCAACGGCAGCTGCAATGACGATGAGGGCGACCCGCCGTTTGGTTGCGGCACAGTTTACGAATTGTCGCCGGCCGCAGGTGGAACCTACACCGAGACTATCCTTTATAACTTCCCGGTGGGGGGGAACTACGAAAGCTATCCCGAGGGCAATCTGGCTTTCGACCAATCGGGAAGTTTGTATGGCACCGCGAGCTCCGGTGGCAGCGGGGTTTGCTCTTTCTACGGCGGCTGCGGCACCGTGTTCGAACTTGCTCACAGCAGCGGCGGCTGGACCGAATCCACCATTTACAACTTCCAGGGTAAGTCTGACGGCGACACCCCAGTTTCCGGCGGCGTGTTCGACTCCACCGGAAATCTCTACGTCACGAGCGCGGGCTATTACAATTACGGAGCCGTTATCCAACTGACTCCTGGTTCCAGCGGCTGGACGGAAACCAGTCTTTACACTTTCCCTTCGTATTACGACCAACCGTACGGAGCGGTCGTGATGGATGCTGCGGGAAATCTCTACGGAACCACCGTGGGCGGCGGCTCGACTACCGCTTGTAACAGCAACGGTTGCGGTTCCATCTATAAACTTTCCAAGGGCTCCTCGGGCTGGACCGAGAGCACGCTTTACGCCTTTACCGGAGGGACCGACGGCGGGGCGCCATATTCAACTCTGCTGCGCGATTCAACGGGAGACCTCTACACAACCACCGCCAACTACGGCAACGGCGTAGGCTCGGTCTTCAAGCTGGCGCCGGCTTCCGGCGGCAGCTGGAAGGGGACTGCGCTCTACGATTTCCCGGTTCTGATCGAGGGCGCGCATCCGTATGGAGGTCTGCTCGCGGACGGCCAGGGCAACTACTACGGCACGACGACGCAAGGCGGCCTAAACGTCGACTGCGGCTATTACCTGGGATGCGGCACCGTTTACAAACTTTCGCCCTCCGGTTCGGGTTGGAAGGAAACAGTTCTCTACAGCTTCACCGGAACCGGCGGAGATGGCGCCTACCCCGCGGGAAATCTTGCCCTCGATGCGGCTGGAAATCTCTATGGGACGACCGAGTACGGAGGCAACGTCGTTACCTGCAACGGCGGTCTTGATCAGTGCGGCACCGTTTATAAGCTCTCGCCCAATAGTAACGGCAGCTGGACCGAAACGGTTCTCTACCGCTTCAACGGCTATACCACGGGGGATGGATCAAATCCGACCAGCGGCGTGGTCCTGGACGCGTCCGGGAATCTATACGGCACCACGCCCACGGGTGGGCAGTATGGGGAGGGAGTTGCCTTTGAGCTGAAGTCATCTTCCGGAACCTATACCGAAACATTGCTGCGTACGTTCGGATCACCCGGCGATGTGGCCAACCCCTCCTCGAGTTTGATCTTCGACAAGAGTGGCAATCTCTACGGAACAGCGGGATACTACAACAACATCAACGCCGGAGTGGTTTACGAGCTGTCGTCTTCCGGCGGCAGTTGGAATGAGAGCGTCCTGTTCCAGTTCGCCACGATGGCCTCGGGGTATGGTCCGGCAGGCGGCGTGATCTTTGACGCGGAAGGAAACCTTTACGGCACCACCTATTCTGGCGGCAGCTACAACGTTGGCCTTGCCTATAAGCTGACGCCCATCTCGTCGGGCTTCTGGAACGAGGCCGTCCTCTACAACTTCATCGGAGTTGACGGCGATGGTGCCGAGCCGCAACAAGGCCTCGCGTTCGACCGCGCCGGCAATCTCTACGGCACCACAACCTACGGAGGCGTGTACAGCAATTCGTGCACGACGATTGGCTGCGGTGTAGTCTATGAGCTGACGCCAACCTCCAAAGGCCCGTGGCACGAACGCGTGCTGCACCGTTTCACCACTGGCAACGACGGATCCAACCCCGATGCGCCGGTCGTGGTGGATTCTAGCGGCAATGTTTTTGGGACGACCTTCAACGGCGGCGTCGGTGCCTGCGGCATCGTATTTGAGATCAAACCGTAAGCAGATTCGGATTTTGTTCGGATGTTTTCGCCGCCCGTTGCATCCTACGGGTGGCATTTTTGTCTACTTGATAACAGCTGGATCCGAAACCCGCTGTTGGTAGAGGGCACTGCTGCGCCATGGCTTCCACGTCGAGTTCGAATAAAAAGAAATCTTTTAATGTGCGTGAGACTGCGTGGATCGGCCAGCACCTCGTGGTATTGCGCTTGAGCAAAGATAGATTCGGCTTGTTCTGGAACCACAACTCCACCCCCTTAAACTCTTGAGTGACGGGATGATCCGATGATCCGATGACCCGAAGCTATTCCGGGCCAGAAGTCGGCTTCTGGGAAATTAGCAGGATACCAATGAATCTCGCTTCGTTCGCCTTTCGGTAGGCGCGGCATGCAGAGATAATATGCGATTTCAGACTGCCCGCTAGGCACGCAGTCACATACGAACCCGAACCAGGCAACCGAGGCCCTCGTACAGTGACTTTCTTACCTGAGAATCGCCTTGCGTTCGCTTCTTAGGTTCGAATGGATGGCGAATCGAAACCGGACTAGTTGGAAAGTCTGATGTCAGGTTTTAGGGTGAAATTCTCTGGTAAGGTTTTGCTATCTGCAACTTACGGATGAGTCGGGGCTTAGCGTGGCAAAACCGTACCGAGGGTTCGAATCCTACTTGCTCCGCCACGCAGTCTGAACTGCAGAGAATATCTGCGGTTCTTCCATCGAAATACGCGAAACATGCCCGTATTCGCGATAGTGCGCTAACGAATACGACTAGAGAGAACGGACTGCTCGGCATCCAATGGGACCCCTGTCCGGTCTTTTCTCTGGGAGGCAGAGGGGCAGTCCGGTTTCAACAACTCCGCAAGGCGAATGCAATGCGATCCTAAATCGATAGTGTGGCGAATGGGGGTTGACTTTTGTCAGCATGCGAACATGCGCCGCCATTGCCAACGTCATCATTACGCCGGACCTTTTCGAACGGGAGCGCCTGCTGGTGACAAACAGCAAATTTATTCTGGTGGAGGGCACACTCCAGAATCAGGATGGCGTAATCCATATCAAGGCAGAGCGGTTAAAAACCCTCACGGGAGATGCCTTGGAACTACATTCCCACGATTTTCATTAAATTGATTCTAAGGACCCGGAAGCCGTTCCTCCAGCGTCTGGCTTAGCGACTCAATCGAGGTGTTCTGACTAAGCTCCCGAATCTCCTTGTCGGCCACGATGTTCTCAAGTCCCATGCGGCCGCAGATTGCCCGTACCATCTGCAACAGCTTCGTGATTTCCTTCTCAGACAACAAGTCGATCTGCAAATTCAGATGATCCCGGCGCTCTCCTCGCCGCATCATGCGATTCTGGCGCATGAGTATGAAACTGGAGAGAATTACCGCCTCGACTGCAACAATCATTCCGAGCAACGAAAAAGGATAAGGATCGAACGGTCTTATCCGGGTGATTATGCCGCTGTTTGCCAGTAGCCACAGAATCAAGAGTAGAAGATGAAGAAGAATGAAAAGCGGACTTCCCGCGAAAACACCGACCGCATCAGCGAACCGTTCTGCGTCCGATCTTCGCTCCAAAGCTTCTTCTTCCTGTTTCACAATCGCGTCGATATGCGACTGCCCCTGCTTGGACTTTTCGCTCATATTTTTCCTGACGCGAATTTGCTCCCTTAGGAGAAGAGAGGCTGCTGATCTTGGGAACGCGATGGTTCCGTAAATACAAGCGTGTTATCGGTACGCCCCCCATCTGGCGCGCCCAAGCCGAATCGAGATGAGTGGTTTTTGCCGATTATCCCACTATCGCCATTTGACTAAATAAGTTCGCACGTCCGAGATGGCGACGGCCCGGCAAAGCGGGCGTCTTCCGGATTGATGACGATCACCGAGAATGGGACCGTTCCATCCTTCCCTCGACTATGTACAGGAAACTGCGCCTCATTGAACACTCAAGGTGCTTGGTCGAAAGAACCGCACTTCCGCCACGCGGTCAGCGGTATTTCCAAGGATTCGCGCCTGAGCAGACTTATCTTGAGCACCTCTCGTGGTGACTTCAATTGGAATGGATTCTCCTTTGAGGCGAAGTAGCTGTGTTATGCGCATCGAAACGCACTCTGCCCGCGACATAGAGAGCTCCCTTGCGTCGCCAACAGTTCTAGCCAACGCCCGACTCATGGGCATTGCGTCCGTAGAACCGATCACCAAGAGCCCACGAGGCCTGCGATTTTCCACTTCCGCAACAATGCTTTCGATTTCGCGCATCGCATCAGGTGACGTATCACAGGTATCACCAGGCGCAAAATGAACGTCGTAACTCACGTCGGGCAGGGTCTTCGCAATGTTGGCCACTGCTTGTCCAGCGCGTTCACTTCTAGTCAGTACGAGTGCCGTTACGTATCCAGTAAATATCAAGCAATAAAGAGTGCTATAAAGTAATAGCACGCCGGCTCGATAAATCGCAGTACGTCCGACCAGTGCTCTTATCAGATTCATCAATTGATAATCGTATTCTGCAGTTCCAGCTGATCTCATTTCTCCCCAACGGACACGTCCAGCGCCACGTAGACATACCAGAGTCGTCGTAAACCAGAGCCAAGAGAGTGAAATTATCAAACTCGCGGCCAAATTCCGCTCGCTCTGCGCCCAAATACGCTAATAATGCCCGTATTTCGCGATTATTCCCAGACAAACCGGACTGCGGTGAACGGACTCCTCGGCATCGAACGCAGTGGTTGTCCAGGTTTCTCTGGAGGGCACATGCGCGGTCCGGTTTCAAAGTGTGCGTAAGGCGAAAGCAATGCGATCAAAGGCCCGGAATTCGACCCCAGCGAGTTGACTTTTGTCAGCGCCTTGGACACGGAGTTCGGCGCTTCCCCTAAGCCCATTTCTAGCCAACCTTCCGGTTCGCCGACAATCAACTCACTGGAGATCTGGCCACTACCACTAGGCCGTTTTTAGGAAGCGGCAGAGCGAACCTTGCTGTGACTTACCAGAGCAGCTATCCCGAACTCTGGCGTTATGAACTCTGGCGTTATCACGTTCGACGAACGATGGATGGCTTCATGAAGCAGAGCTCGAAACCCGAATAGTATACTACGTTCTCCATCGAACTACTCGGCATTTGACTAAAAACCGTTCTTGACTCGCCTTGTTCAAACCAAGTTCCTTGAGGGATCATGACGTTGATGCCCTCGACTGTTCGCTCGGGCCGTTTCGGGAACGTAAGTAACACCACCAAAGTGGCATTCCGGCGACGCACGCGACACTATACCATATAGTCGATGGAAGTAATGGACATTGTTAGGCGTTCTTGGAGGCAGCGATGAGCATGATGCGTACAACATTTGGCTCTCCGCACTTTACATTCTCAATCGCCATAATCGGGGGGGGATTTACCGGAGCGGCTTTGGCTGCGCAACTGATGCGCAACTCCGGCGGCAAAATTTCTGTTGCTATCATTGAAAAAGGCACACAACTTGGCCGCGGTGTGGCATACGGGACTGCATGCGTGGACCACTTGTTGAACGTCCGCGCACGGAATATGAGCGCCTATCCCGACGATCCGGGGCACTTTTTAACCTGGGCGCAAGACAACTATGAACCACGCGCGAATGCCGACGATTATCTTCCACGGCAGGTGTACGGTCGGTACGTCGCCAGCCTGCTCCAGCAAGAAATCGAATTGCATCCCAGCCAGCTTGAACATTTCAAGGATGAAGCCGTCTCTATCGCTCGTGTCGGCAATAAGGCAGAAGTCCGTCTTCGCAGTGGCAAGATACTATTGGCCGACAAAGTCGTGCTTGCGTTGGGCAATTTCCCCCCGGGTGATCCGCGATTTCCAGGAATGACGGCAGAGAGTCGGCGTTATGTCTCCGATCCCTGGGCGGCGGGAGCATTGACGGATGTGGCGCAAGACAAAAAAGTTCTACTGGTTGGTTCCGGTCTCACCAGTGTGGACGTTGCCATTGCTCTGTGGAAACAAGGATTCGATGGGACGATCCATACTCTTTCCCGCCGCGGACTCCTGCCGCAACGCCACCGAGCGACCAGTCCATGGCCGCAATTCTGGGACGAAAAATCTCCCAGAACTACGCGCGGGCTTTTGCGGTTGATTCGGAGTCAGGTCGAATCGGCACAAGCGCACGGAAGCGAATGGCGCGCCGTAATCGACTCGCTCCGTCCTTTCACGCAGGAAATCTGGCGTTCCCTTCCGCGGGGGGAACAGCGAAGATTCCTGCGACACGCCCGGCCTTATTGGGAAGTCCATCGGCATCGTGTTGCGCCGGAGATCGGCAATCTGCTGGAGTCGCAAATGCGAAATGGACGAATCGAGACTCATGCAGGGCGGGTTATTGAATACGGCGAAGATCGCAACAGCGCCGACGTGACTTACCGCGAACGCAAGACCGGCGAACTCGTGTCTCTAAGAGTCGACAGCGTCATCAACTGTACCGGACCCGAAGTGGATTGCCGCAAAATAAACAACCCGCTATTGACCGATCTCCTCCGCCAAAAATTGGTTCGCCCCGATCCTCTATTTCTGGGATTCGACACCTCCGATTATGGCGCCCTGATTGATGCTAGCGGCGAGCCGTCGGATTTTCTTTACGCCGTTGGTCCGTCGCGCAAAGGAAGCTTGTGGGAAGCCACGGCTGTTCCCGAGATTCGGGATCAGGTTGCGGAACTCGCAGCGCTATTGTTGGCTGGTTGTGAGCGGATCGACTCCGCAGCGCGCGAGGAGGAAACAAAGCCCGTTCTACTGAAATGACTGTGGTTCCCTGATGCCTTCAGGAGTTCACTTAGTCTTCGAAGGGTGGAAAGCCGCTCACGCCATCGCTTGTGGCTAGTCTCCTGCGGCGGCTGCAAACGTTTTGTAGAATTTTTTCTTGGCCCGGGCGCGAACTTCATCGAGTTCAGCGTGCAACCGCCTGATCTCCGCGTCAAGTTCAATGAAGGTCAGGCACTGAGCGGTGATCAGGCGGTCTGCTTTCACTCCGGCGTAATCCTGCGTCCCGGCGGTCTTCAAATAGATGCAGGCGGAGGGCTGTTGCGTTCTGGGATCGCTATCCAGATACACAAAATCCAGGCTCGTAGTTTCCATGGTGCAGCGATTATGGCATGATTTGTTTCGCGTCACATTATTAAATCAGGCTCACCGGGGAAGGTGCCGTCCATACTGGGAAGACGCTCACTGCCGAACTTTTCGGATGTTGAAATCCACAGCCTGGCAACTTATCCACAATTGGCGAAACAGTTTTCTGGCCCTATAATCCGCGCTATGGAAACTACGAATCTCGATCTTGTTTTTCTCGACAATGAACAGAAAACCAAAGGACAAATGGCTCACGTGTGTGTAAAAGCGGCCGATAACAAGAAATATGGTTCGCTTAAGAGTGAAGGGTTGATCACTTCGCCATGTATGAGTTTTCGCGAATTCGATGCGGAGATCCGTCGGCTGCAGACAGAACTGGAAATCATCCGAGCCGAAGCGCGAAAAAAGTTTGCCCGGGCGCAAGCAGTAGTGTTGTCGGCGGCCTGATTGGTTCGGGATGGCGGCTGCACATTGCGCTGGTGTTCTCGCGCGCCGGTTTTGCCGCTCTCAGCTCGAACGCATGGCCAGCAAACTGACAGCGGGAGCGGTATCCGATAAAGACGATCTTATAGCTTGACATTAATTGTCCAAAGCGTTAAACCTCTTAACGTCATCCAACACCTATTTTTATTGCGCCTGGGAATCGCTCGCGCAAAAGTGTGTCCCGGCAATGGGCTCGTTGACTGAGACTGTTCACAGAAACTGAAGTGATATCCATCACAGACAATGTAGACAACGCATCGGGTAGCGTCTGGTGTTCGCTTATGACAGACCGTGTCGTTCGAAGCGTCCACAATTCTTCGTACCGCATGTGCCCACGAATTCCTTTTCCGCCACAGAGGAGCTAATCCATGCCTGAGAAAGCAGAAATTCGTCATACCCTGAGCGAGCAGCAAGCACGGCAGCTCGCGAACGTCACCAAAACCGTTCCGATGATGGAAGCGATCACGCCGCGGTGGCTGGTCACTTTCCTTTCCTGGGTACCGGTAGAAGCCGGAACCTATCGCGTAAATAGGGTGAAGCCTACGCGGCCGGGAACGCGCACCATCGAGTGCAGTCCGGACGAAGAAGTCGACTTGCCGGAAATTTACGTCGACTACGAAGAAAAGCCTCGCGAGTACACGCTGAACGCGGTCACCACCGTGCTTGACGTGCAGACGCGCATCTCCGATTTGTATCGCAGCCCGCACGATCAGATCCGCGAACAGCTTCGATTGATGATCGAAAAAGTAAAAGAACGCCAAGAAAACGAACTGGTCAACAATGCCGAGTATGGTTTGTTAAATAACGTGGTGCCGGAGTTTCGCGTTAAAACTAGAAAGGGAGCGCCCACGCCTGACGATCTGGATGAGTTGATTGCAAGAGTCTGGAAAGAGCCAGGATTTTTCCTGGCGCACCCGCGCACTATTGCGGCATTCGGACGCGAATGCACGCGACGCGGCGTTCCACCTCCCACGGTAAATTTGTTTGGCGCGCAATTCCTGACTTGGCGCGGGCTGCCCCTGGTTCCCTGCGACAAGCTTGCGATCAAGAACGAGAAAACCAACATTCTGCTGCTGCGAACCGGCGAGAAAAAGCAGGGCGTAATCGGTCTATTCCAGCCGGGACTCCCCGGAGAAGTGACGCCCAGCCTTTCGGTTCGCTTCATGGGCATCAATCACAAAGCGATGGCGTCGTATCTGATTTCGCTCTACTGCTCGATTGCCGTGCTTACCGAAGATGCAATCGGCGTGCTGGAGAATGTCAATGTCGACCAATACCACGAGTACAAGTAACCGTCTGGGGGCCGATGTGCTGACATCATCTCCTGCGCAGGAACATCGAGAAGATGCGGAACAATATGAAAGCGCGTCACCCTTTGTGACGGCGGTACCCGACGCGGCGGTGATTGCAAAACTCGCCAACGAGTTCTTTGCGGCGCTGCCGCTTGCACCGAAGTTGCCGCAAGAAATGGTACCTGAGGAATTGGCGAGTGGCGCGGTGCCAGCGATTCCTGGTATGCCGCCGCGACCGGCTATACCGGATTATCCGCGAGAGATGTTCTCGTTTCCCACTACACCGAATGTTCCCGTTGTTCCGGGCGTGCCGCGACCGCCATCGTCGCCTCCGACTGCGGCATTAAATGAGGCAGACTTTCGCGCGATTGCGGCTTCGCTGGCGGGCGCAACGTCGCTGGCTCCGCAAATCACAACTGGTGCTCCAGTTCCCGCTATACCCGGCTCGTCCTCGGCTTTTCCGGATGGCGAAAAAGCTGGCCCGTGGTCGGCTGCGCCGCGGCTTGCACCCAACACCGAGATGTATTCTTTTCCCGCGGTCCCGGACATGCCGTCGTCACCGCCGACAGCGCCGCCGAGCGGATCGGATCTCGCGGCTGTTCCCAACTCACCAGCCGCAGCAACCGCAGTGACTCCGGGAGTCCCTATTCCGCCGACCGCTTACCAGCAACCCGGCCAGTCTGGCGATCAGGGTCGAACCGATCCGTGGGCGCTGGCGCCAAATTTCCCTACGCAAAGTGAGGTATTTTCTTTTCCACGCGTGCCGGGCGCATCAGTTCCCGGCATCCCGCAAGTGGAAACCTCGCAACCAAGTTTGCCTGCGTCTCAGCCGGTGCTGGGCACCGTTCCACCCGCGACCCCTGTTGCGCCGCCGGTGAATGTGCCGGAGTCGCTTCCCAGCTCGCGCAGCGCCATCGCGCCTCACCCGCAACTTCCGGTTACAGGCGAGTCGCTGGACGCCGGAAAGACGGCATACGGCATTTCGGCGCCGAATCTTCCGTCAGCGAGCAAGATGTTTTCTTTTCCCGGAGTGCCGGGCGCACAATCTCCTCCCGGTGTTCCTGTCGTGCCATTGTCACTACCGACGGCGCTTCCTCAGGAAAACGATCTGCGAAACGCAACTACGTTTCCAGGTGCATCGGCAGTTACGGCGCACGCTCCCGGCAGTGTTGGGCGCTCCAACGCTCTCGCGCCAGATTCTCCCAAGGCGTCGCCAGAAGCGGTTGAGTCCTTCGAGTTCCGCCCGGATTTGGCTCCAGCGGCACTTGGCACCGCGAAGCGTCCTCTCGATCCGCGGCTGATCCGACAGGATTTCCCGATCCTGCAAGAGCGGGTTCATGGCCGGCAGTTGATCTGGCTCGATAACGCGGCGACGACTCAGAAACCGAATGCGGTTATCGATCGCTTGTCCTATTTCTATCGTCACGAGAACTCCAACATCCACCGCGCCGCGCATACGCTCGCGGCGCGAGCCACCGACGCTTACGAGAGCGCGCGGGAAAAATCGCGCCGCTTCCTCAATGCGTCTTCCACCCGCGAAATCATCTTTGTTCGCGGCACCACGGAAGGCATCAACCTGATTGCGCAAAGCTGGGGACGCCGCTATGTCGAGAAGGACGACGAGGTCGTCATCACATGGCTCGAGCACCACGCCAACATTGTTCCCTGGCAACAACTGTGTTCAGAGAAAGGCGCTCGCCTGCGTGTGGTGCCAGTGAACGATCGCGGAGAAGTGATTCTCGAAGAGTACGAGAAACTGTTGAGCTCGCGCACCAAAATCGTTTCGTTCAGCCAGGTTTCAAATGCGCTGGGCACGATCACTCCGGCGCGCGAGATGGTCGAGATTGCGCACCGTCATGGTGCCCGCGTTTTGGTCGATGGCGCGCAAGCCGTCTCCCACATGATGGTGGACGTGCAAAGTCTCGATTGCGACTTCTATGTATTTTCGGGCCACAAGGTCTTTGGCCCGACGGGTATCGGCGTGGTCTATAGCAAGCTCGATGTGCTCGAAAACATGCCGCCCTGGCAAGGCGGCGGCAACATGATCGCCGATGTCACCTTCGAGAAGACGACCTACCAGTCTGCGCCGGCACGCTTTGAGGCCGGCACCGGCAACATTGCCGATGCGGTCGGCCTGGGCGCGGCTCTGGACTACGTGGAAGAAATCGGACGGGAAAGCATCGCCGCCTACGAGCACGAACTCCTGAACTACGCGACCGCGGGATTGCTCACAGTTCCCGGCTTACGCCTGATCGGAACTGCGCGAGAGAAAGCTGGCGTGTTGTCGTTCGTCCTCGACGATGTACGCACCGAAGATGTCGGCGCCGCGCTAAATCAGGAAGGGATTGCGGTGCGTTCGGGACATCACTGCGCTCAGCCGATCCTGCGCCGGATGGGCGTCGAAAGCACGGTGCGTCCGTCCCTGGCCTTCTACAACACCTGCGAGGAGATCGATACGCTTGTCATAACTCTGTTGCGGCTACAGGCGGGGCGAGGATAGCGCACGCTGTGACGGTAGTATAAGGTCTTATCGTAAACGCCGAGGCCGTCGGCAGCTATATCATCAATTGATAGGCGGGCGTTTGTATCGTGGAGGCAGCGGGATCGTAATCTCCGCGCATGATTACGGTACCAACCAGATTTCATGCGGCAACGTAGTGGCCGTTGTGCCAGGGTTCATCAAACGTTTTCAACCGCAACCAAAAGATGAAGCCGCGTTATACCATGGGGTGTGGACCTTCCAGTAAATCCGCCGATCCTGCCGATGCTTGCGAAACGAGTGGATGAATTGCCCGCAGAGGGCGACTGGATTTTCGAGCCAAAGTGGGATGGGTTTCGCGCGCTGGTGTTTCGCGATGGAGATGAGATTTTCATCCAAAGCCGCGATGAAAAACCACTCAATCGTTACTTTCCCGAGTTGCTGGAACCACTGCGCGCGGCGCTGCCCGCACGTTGTGTGCTCGACGGAGAGATGGTCATCGTCAAAAATGATGGGCTTGATTTTGATGCTCTGCAATTACGTTTGCATCCCGCTGCGTCGCGCGTAAAGCTTCTATCCGGACAGATTCCCGCGTCGTTTGTATTCTTCGACCTGCTTTGCCTTGGAGATCGCGACCTTTGCGGCGAGGCGTTTCAAAAGCGAAGACGCGAACTGGAATCACTGCTTGCTTCAGCTTTACCGCCGATTCATCTAACACCTGCAACCAGCGATCTGAGCATTGCTGCCGATTGGTTTTGCCGCTTTGAAGGCGCAGGCTTGGACGGTGTGATGGCCAAAGATCCCGCGGGAACTTACGAGCCGAACAAGCGAGCGATGCTTAAAGTCAAACATGAACGCGACTGCGATTGCGTAGTGGCTGGATTCCGCTGGCATAAAAAAGGCGAGCGCACAATGGTTGGCTCGCTGCTGCTCGGTTTGTTCGACGATGCCGGCGCTTTGCAACACGTCGGAGTCTGTGCGAGTTTCAGCACGGCAAAACGACAAGAACTGGTGGAGTTTCTCGCGCCTTATCGAAAAGATGCGTTGGTGGACCATCCGTGGAGGGCTTGGGCTGAGTACGCAACCGAGATTGATGAAGGTGTCAAGCGGATGCCCGGCGGACAGAGTCGCTGGAGCCAAGGCAAAGATTTGTCATGGGAACCGTTGCGGCCTGAATTGATTGTAGAAGTTGCTTACGATCACATGCAGGGAGATCGCTTCCGGCACACGGCGCAATTCCGCAAATGGCGAACGGATAAAAAACCAAGCGATTGTACCTATGGCCAGCTTGAAGTTGTTCCTCCGCAGGAACTGGCGGCAATTTTTTCGCAGGGGAGGTGAGTCTTACTCGTTTGCCTTTTTCTTCTTCCAACGCTGCCGCCACTCACGTGTGGGATCATCGTCCGGCTCTGGAGTTTCCTGTAGCGGCCGTTGTTCCTCGGGGACATGACGCAGATTGATGCGGACACGTGTCCATGTGGATGAGCGGCCTCGCATGGAATCGACCAGCACATCGTCTACGGCAAGCAGGCTGGCGACATCCGCATGTGTGGCCTTCCATCGCTCTAGACCCGCCAACGCGGCCGCTTTATCGGGCGAATTCGCGACTGTAATCAGCGGCATCTTCACGCGCGGCCTCTTCGTTGCTGTCTTGGTCACGAAAGATTTTGCGCGGGAAGGCATCACGCGCGCAGCCTCGCCTTCCATCTTGCGGAAGTGCGGAGGCCAGGGCGCGTCGGCGATACCGGCGGCTTCGTCTTTGACGGCCAGTTCCAGTAATTTTTCCAGCGAGCCAGCCGATACATCCATCTCGGCATGCGGATTGCCGATTTTCGCGAAGCGCTCAGGAACCGTGAAAATGGTAAAGTCCGCAGGATCGCAGTCTGGGACTTCTTTCCAATAAAGAGGAGTCGAAACACGAGCATCCGGGAGCGGGCGCGCCGAATAGGAAGAGCACGTGGTCCGATCCTTCGCGTTCTGGTTGTAGTCAAGAAAGACACCATGACGCTCTTCCTTCCACCATTTCGAACTGGCCAGTGTCGGGGCCCGGCGCTCAACCGCTCGCGATAAGGCAACTGCCGCACGGCGAACTTGCGTGAACGTCCAGCGCGGTTCGATGCGCACATTCACGTGCATTCCGCGTGAGCCGCTGGTTTTCGGCCAGCCGCGAAGGCCGACGCCATCTAGAAAGCCCTGCACTTCAAGTGCGACGCGGCGAACATTGTCCCAACTAACGCCGGGAATCGGATCCAGATCGATGCGTAACTCATCCGGATGATCGAGATCGTTGGAGCGTACCGGATGCGGGTGCAATTCGATGCAGCCAAGGTTCACGATCCAGGCAAGCCCGGCTGCGTCATCGACCACGATTTCTTCAGCGGTTCGGCCGGAAGGGAACGACAGAGTGACCGTACGCAACCAAGCCGGCCGCTTCTCAGGCGCGCGCTTTTGATAAAACGCTTCCGCCCCGGCGCCGTTGACGAAACGTTTTAGGACGATCGGCCGATCCTGAATCCCGGCCAGCGCACCCGGCGCGACGGAGAGATAGTACTGAACAAGTTCGAGCTTGGTGACTTTTACTTGCGAAGAAAAGTACAACTTCTCCGGGTTCGTGATCTGGACTTCCTGTCCGCTGATCGATAGAACGGTGCTAGCCGATTCCTTTGCCACTAGACAAGGCTACCACCGATGATCTTTATCGTAGGCGATACAAATTCTGGCCATGAATCAATCATCATTCAGTCCCATAGGCGGATCGACGCGCCAACAGATATTCGAAAAGGAGACGTGAGCAACGTGGCGACACTTTGCTGAAAGAACAGATATCTACGTAAGATGTAAAATTGAGGTTTCAAGAGTTTTATTGTCTTGGGACTTGTCTTCCGGTCCAAGCGATCGTTCGCAAGAACTCTCCAGGAGAAACAATCATGGCTACCGCCCCCACGGTCGAGTCCTTTCAATTTCAAGCTGAAACCAGGCAGCTTCTAAACCTGATGATCCACTCGCTCTATACGCAAAAGGAGATTTTTTTGCGAGAGTTGATCTCCAATGCCTCCGATGCGCTGGACCGACTGCGCTTTGAAGCCCTCACGAATCGCGAATTGGTTCCCGCCGACCACAAATATGAGATGCGGCTGAAACCGGACTTGACGGCCCGGACTCTGACGATCGCCGACACTGGAATCGGCATGAGCCGCCAGGAACTCATCGATCATATCGGGACAATTGCCCGCTCCGGGACGCAGGAGTTGCGCAAAAACATGAAGGAAACTCAGTCAGCGGAAGCATTTGCGGAGATGATTGGGCAATTTGGCGTGGGGTTCTACTCGGCATTTATGGTGGCAGACAAAGTGAGCATCGTCACACGCCGGGCCGGCCAAAGCGAAGCTATCCGATGGGAATCCACGGGGGATGGCAATTACACCTTGACGGAAGCGGAAAAGGCAGGTTGCGGCACGGAAATCACTCTTTATCTGAAGCAACCCGATGCCGACAACGGAATCGAGGATTACACCGACCGTTGGAAACTTTCGATGATTGTTCACAAATATTCGGATTTCATTGCGTATCCCATCATTTACGAGGGACCTGCACAGGAACCTGGCGTAGAGGAAGACAAGACCACGGAAGTCAAGATCGAAACCAAAACGCTGAATTCCATGAAGCCCATCTGGACGCGGACTCGCTCCGAGGTCAGCGACAGCGATTACAACGAGTTCTACAAGCACATTTCCAACGACTGGACCGAGCCTCTGAAAGTATTGCCGCTTAAAGCCGAAGGAACCTTCGAATACGAGGCACTTCTCTTCCTTCCGTCGAAAGCGCCCCATGACCTTTTTTACCATGCCGCTGAAGCGGGCCTCCGGCTCTATGCCAAGCGCGTGATGGTGATGGACAAGTGTGAAGACTTGCTTCCCCGGTACCTGCGCTTCATCAAAGGCGTGGTTGATTCCAGCGACCTGCCCCTCAACATCTCGCGGCAGCGATTACAGCAAGACCGCCAGATCAGCCAGATTCGCAAGTGGCTGACGCGCAAGGTGCTGGATGCGCTCGGCGAAATGAAGGAAAAAGAAAACGAACAATATTTGAAGTTCTGGGACGAGTTCGGCAGGGCCTTGAAAGAAGGCGTGAGCTCCGATTATGAAAACAAGGAGAAGCTGATTCCACTTCTGCTGTTCCAGTCGTCCAACGATCCTAAAGAGTTGACGACCTTCAAAGCGTACGTGGAGAGGATGAAGCCGGAGCAGACGGAAATTCTTTATCTGACCGGCGAATCACGCAAGGTTATTGAAAACTCCCCGCATCTGGAAGCTCCAAGACAGAAAGGCTACGAGGTGCTGTATTTCAGTGATCCTGTGGATGAATTGATGCTCCAACCACTATACGAGGTTGAAGGCAAGAAATTGAAATCGGTCACTAAAGGAAAAGTTTTTTTCGGGACTGAGGAGGAGCAGAAGCAGCGGGAAGAGGAGCTTAAGAAAAAAGAAGAGGAGTATGCAAAATTTCTTGAAGCTGCTCAGAAGAAATTGGACCAGTACGTGAAACGCGTCCAACTCTCGACCCGTTTGGTGGGTTCGCCCGCCTGCCTGGTGACAGAAGAGCACGAAGAAAGTCCGCACCTGCAGCGCCTGCTGCAAAGAGGCAAGGGCGGCGGGCCGAAAACACGCCGCATTATGGAGCTGAATGCGGACCAGCCGCTGATTACGCGACTCTACGAACGCTTTAAATCCAACGCCGAGGATCCGGTAGTGAATGACTCGATGGAAATTTTGTTCGAGTTGGCGCTGCTGGCCGAAGGATCGGAGATTGCTGATCCGGTGCGTCTCAACCAGCTCACTCTGGAGCTGCTACAGAAGTCGGTCTAGTTCAATTCTAGGGAGAAAAACACCGGTCGTGGCGCAGACGGGTACGAGATCCAATAGGTCTCGTCGCGTCTTAATCGATTGCGCGAATTTGCTTGTCGAGAGCAGCGGCCACTGTTGCGGCCAGCACCAGCGCACCTGAGCCGATGAACATAAGCGAAAGCTTTGCCTGCGCGAGAGCGCCTGCTATGGCGTAGGAAATTGGAAGCAGGCCAAAAGTGGCAAACATGAAGATGCTCATCACACGGCCCAGAAAATTACGATCTATGCGTGCTTGCAACCAGGACTGAAAGCAAACCGCAGTGAGTCCGCTTCCAAAACCAAGAATGGCAAGAAGGACCATGATGATATTGAAGCTATGCAGCAAACCCATGGCAATCATTTCGGCGCCAATTACGGCACTGAAACTCAGAACTATCAGGCCACGACGGTAATGGAATTTGATTAACGCGGGCATTAGAGATCCTAAGAGAGATCCTACGGCCAGTGACGAGAGTAGCATTCCAAACGCAGCCGCCGAGCCATAGCGCTGCTTGGAGATGACGGCCAAGCCTACGGTGAACGGACCGCCTACGCAGAGATTCAGGACAATTATCAGAAACATCAATGAGCGCATCGGCGGGTCTTTCATCACGTAGCGCCAACCTTCGAGGATGACCTTCCATATGCCGTCCGAAGAATCGCTTGCAGGAGCAGACGGCACATTCTTCACGCGCCACAGAGCCAGAATGACCAAGAAAAAACCGATGGCATCGATGACGAAAACCGAAGCAACGCTACCGATTTTTAGAATCAGCCCGGCGGGAGCCGGCCCGGCGATGGCGGCGGTCTGAGCGCCGCTATTGAGAAGCCCGTTCCCAGCAGGCAGCTGTTCCCCGTTGAGCAAGGCGGGCACAAGAACTTGTCCGGCTGGCATGGCGAAAGCATCAGCGGTTCCAAAAGCCAAAGCCAGACCATATAGATGCCAGAGATGGAGCCGGTGCAAGTAGATCAAGGTCGCGGTCGCTGCCACCAGCAGCATACGTCCGGCCGCAGTTGCAATGAGTATCCGCTTGGGAGAGATACGGTCGGTTAACGCCCCGCCAACCAACATAAACGCGGCGCGAGGCACAGCTTCCAGCATGAGGACTGTCCCCAACACCAGGCCCGAGCCATTAAACAAGAGCACCAGCCACGATAAACCGACAAAATAGAACTGATCGCCAAACGCAGAAATTGTGGAGCCGATCCAGAGAAAACGGAAATCGGAGTTCCTGAGCGGATGGGCCTTCGACACGTCCGGTCCCAATGGAATGGCAGCAGTTGTTTTCGAATCATGTTCTTCAGGAGCAGTCCGGAGTTCCGAAGAAGTCAAGTACGCGGGAACAAGTTGGTCAATTTTTCCTATCGAATCTGGGGTAGTAAATTCCGCCATGGATCTCCTTGTTATTCTTCCCGCAGGGCCACGTTCGCATCCACCAAAGTGGCGCGCCGGGCGGGGAAATAACATGCGCAGAGTGAAATAACAAATAGGACGGCCACCACGCCCAGCAAGGTCAAAGGATCGTACGGCGGGACGTTAAATAACATGCTGGAAACATAGCGGGTGAGGAGGAAGGTGGCGGCCAATCCGATCACTACACCCACTACTGTAAGACGAAGTCCGTGCGCCAGGACCAATTGCAGCACGCGGCTTCGTGACGAACCCAGGGCAATACGCAATCCCAGTTCCCGCGTGCGCTGGGCGACTGAATAGGACATGACGCCGAAAATACCGACCGCAGCCAGAGCCAGAGCGATGCCCGCAAAGATAGCCAGCAGAACTGTGCGAAATCGCGGTTCGGCGATCGATTGGGAAACGTTCCCCTCCATGGTGTCGATTCCGGTAATCGGTTGATTGGCATCAATCCCATGCACGAGTGCGCGTATGGAGTTGGCTTGAGCCAAAGGATCTCCGGCGGTTCGAACTACCAGGGAAAGAGCAAAAACGGGAAGAACAGAGTCCGCCTGGCGATACGGAACGTACATCTCTTCGGCCGATTCGCTGGCCAGAGACTGCTTCACGTCAGCAACGATTCCCACAATCTGCATCCAGGGGACGCTAGGATCGGGCATCTCTCCCAACTGTATATGTTGGCCAAGCGGAGACTGATTGGGAAAATGCGTTCGTACGAAGGTGGAATTGATTACCACCACTGGAGGCGCTTGTTCGCGATCGCGATCTTCGATCCAGCGTCCTGCGATCAGCGGTACACCCATTGTCTTCAAATAGCCGGCGCTCACCACGCGATAGCTGGAGATGGTGAATTGCTGGGGAGAATTGGGCGGACGGCCCTGAATATTGAAATGCAGCGCTGAGCCGGTACCAGTTACCGGTAGGTTGGATATGGCCCCGGCTGCACGGACACCCGGCAAAGCCGGGATCTGCTCCAACAGGCGATCAAAAAAGCTCAGGCGCACATTGGGATCGCTATAGGTGGATGAGCGCACGATGTTTGCGACCAGGATGTGATCCACGGAAAATCCTGGAGAAACCTGGGACAAGCGCTCAAAGCTCTTGAACAAAAGGCCGGCGCCGACCAGCAGCAACATGGCCAAAGCAATTTCGGAAACCACCAGGACCGCGCGAGTGCGCAGCACCGCCCGCACCGAACCGCCGCGGTTTGTCTCGTTCAGGGCTTCCCGCAGATCGACACGCCATGCATGGCGGGCGGGAGCCAAGCCAAACAAGATGCCGGCAAGTACGGCAACCAGCAAAGTAAAAACGAGAACTCCAAGATTCATGGAGATGCCGTTGCTTCGCGGCAGGCTGTCTCCGGCCAACCTAACCACGAGTGGCATGGCGACCCATGCGAGCGTAAGCCCAAGAACCGCGCCGCCGATGGCGACCAGAACGCTTTCCACCAATAGCTGGAGAATAATATCGGAGCGCTGCGCTCCAAGCGCCGCGCAGATAGCCATCTCGCGCCGCCGCCCCGTGGCCCGCACAAGCATCAGATTTGCGACGTTGGCACAAGCAATCAGCAGCACAACTCCTACGGCACCGATTAAAACCAGCAGCGCCGGACGAACGTTCTGCACAATCTGGTCCTGCATGAGATCTACCAGAGAGGACACATTGGTATTTGTGTCCGGATATTGTTTTTCCAGCCGTTTGGCGATTACATCTATCTCCGAGCGGGCCTGCTCAAGATGTACTCCAGGCTTCAGGCGGGCGATAGGCAGAATCCCCGGATGCCAGCTGCGATCGTCGGGGAGCGTCCTAGCCCATGGTTCGAGCGGCAGGATCACGTCCGGCGCTTGCTGAAGAACTTCGAAACCGGCCGGCATGACTCCAATGATCGAGTAACTTTCATTGTCCAGAATGATGGATCGGCCAAGAACGGCGGGAGAGGAGGAAAAATGCCGTTGCCAAAGACCATGGCTGATGAGCCCTACGGGAGGCGCACCCGGCGTGTCTTCCGCCTCAGAGAGGGCGCGGCCCAATTCCGGTTTGACCCCTAGCATGTCAAAAAGATTGGCCGTCACGTTTTGCGTGGGAAGACGTTCGGCTTCGGGGACGCCGGTCATGGTCATAACGTTGTTCCGCACAGCAGCTACTGCTTCGAACGAATGGCTTTGGTCGCGCCAGTCACGGAAATTGAGATAGGACAAGGAGAGCCGGGGAAACTGCGGCCAATGTTCGGAGAGCAGCACCAATCTTTGGGGATCGCGATATGGGAGAGGACGAAGCAGAACCGCGTTGATGATGCTGAACATGGCGCTGTTCGCGCCGATGCCCAAAGCCAGCGTGAGCACGGCAACGATGGTGAATCCGGGGCTATTTGTTAACCTTCGAAGCGCGTACTTAAAGCTCTGTGCGAGCTTAGACATCACCGGCCTCCGGGATCGAGGATCACTTCTCGGTCAATTATGAAGCTGCTTTCAGCGCAGCCTTGCGCTCTTCTGGCGTCATTCGGCGGACCATGAGCCCGATCTGCGCTACTCTTTCTAGCTCTGAGGCGGTGCGGCGCGAGACGGAGCGCAATGCCTCCGCGAAGTCCATCAGAACCGGGTTTTCGAAAAGCGCCCGGACTGTCAACTCCGTTAGGAAATAGTCGTTCACAAGGAAAATTACCCTGAGGGCCCGCAAAGATTCACCACCGAGGTTGAAAAAGCTGTCGTGGCGGCCCACCTGCTCCACGTTGAGCACTTCAGCCCACATCATAGCCAGCACGGTCTCCACATCTCCCGCGGGAGCTTCATAGGCGCTCACTGGATACGCGTTGATTGTTGGCTTTTCCAAAGCTTTACGGTCCAGCTTCCCGCTGGGGGTCAAGGGCAACCAATCCAGGCGAACGTAGGCTGCCGGGACCATATAGCTCGGGAGTCTGGCCGCCAAGTGCGCGCGCAACTGGCTTGGTCCCACGCTGTCGATGTTGTCGCCGCCTGCATGCTGCGTAGCGCCATTCTTCGCGGCCGCGTAGTAGGCCACCAAAGTTTTTTCTCCGGCGAGATCGCCCCGCACATCATTCCGCACGTCATTCCGCGCATCACTTTGCACTATGACTACGGCTTCGGCGATGCCTGGATGTTCCAGCAACCGAGATACGATTTCCCCGGGTTCAATTCGGTATCCACGGATCTTTACCTGATCGTCTATACGTCCCAGGAATTGAAGGTTGCCGTCCGCAAGCCACTTGACTTGATCCCCAGTGCGGTAAAGCCGTTCTCCCGGCCGTTCCCCGTACGGATTTGGCAAGAACCGCTCCGCCGTGAGCTCCGGTCTCCCAATATATCCGCGCGCTACACCTACGCCGCCGATGTAGAGTTCTCCTGCGACTCCGACCGGCACTGGCGATCCTCGCCGATCAAGAACGTAGATTTGCATGTTGTCAACCGCATTGCCAATAGGCGCGGGAGTTCCTTCCAGGCTTTCTGCCCCCACCTCATAGAGCGTCCCGCAGACAGTGGTTTCCGTGGGTCCATACCCATTGACAATTTTGAGCCCCGGAACCAATGCGGTGAGGCGAAGAAGAAGCCTGTTCTCGATTGGTTCCACCCCAACGAGCAGTTTCTTCAACTGGAGCTTTCCCGGCCAGTGCTGGGCCCATTCACACAGCGTAGCCACCATGAAAGGAGGAATGTAAGCGCTTTGAATCCTGCACTCGCTCAGCCAGCGGCCCATCTCCCGGCCGTCCACTCGCACCGGCTCAGGCACTGGTTCGAGCGTGCCTCCAAAAATCAGAGATGAGAAGATCTCGTAGACGGAAACATCAAAATTTAAACTGCTCAGGAAGCTACAACGGTCGCCGGCTGCCCACGGCTGGCGGCAACGGAAACCATCAAGCAGGTTCACGACTCCGCGATGCGTACACTGGACTCCCTTGGGGCGTCCGGTTGATCCGGATGTATAGATCACATACGCCAGGTTCTCGTCGCTTAGCTGCACTGGGGGCGCTTGCTGCGAACAAGCGCCGATGACTTGCCGGTCTTTATCCAGGAGAACAGCGTCGAGCAGGAGAGTATCGAGCAGTGCAGTTCGTCGATTGCCTCCCGGTTGCAGCCGGTCCGCAACGTCTGAGGTCGTAAGCAATGCCGATATTTGCGCGTCCTGGGCCATGAACTCAAGGCGATCCTGCGGATATTCAGGATCAAGCGGAACATAGGCTGCCCCGGCCTTGAGTGTAGCCATCAGCGCGACGATCATTTCCACGCCCCGCTCCAGGCAGATTCCTACCCGCGACTCCGGCCTCACCCCGAGCGACAGCAAATAGTGCGCTAACTGATTCACCCGCTGGTCCAGTTCGCGATAAGTGAGTTGTTGATCGCCAACCACCAGCGCGAGGGCTGTGGGAGTTTTCTCTGCCTGCGCTGCGAAGAGATTATGAATGCAACTTCCCGGAGGAAGTTCAGTAACAGCGCCATTCCAGTCATACAGAATTTGCTGAAGCTCTGCTGGGCTGAGAATGTTCAGACTCTCCACCACTTTTGTTTCATCTACTAGCATCGCTGCCAGCAACCGGAGAAGATAGTCCGCGTAGCGCTTGATGGTCTGTGGGTCAAATAGCGCGGTCGAATATTCCAGCCCGCCAACGATGGCGCCATTCGCTTCCTGCAAAAAGAGCGTCAGGTCGAATTTCGCCGCGCGATAAGATATCGCCTCCAGCGGCTCCACTTCCACGCTTACTCCTGGAAGCACAAGTGCGCCTTCTGGCATGTTCTGCCAGGCGAAAGCTGCTTGAAATAATGGATGGTGCGCAGGACTCCGCTCCGGAGCCAGGATTTCCACCACGCGCTCAAACGGCAGATTCTGATTCTGTTCCGCGGCCAACGCGACTTTCCTTACCCGCTCCAGCAACTCTTCTACAGTGGGCGCACCATTGAGATCTACTGGGAGCGCCAGCATATTTACAAAGAATCCGATCAGTCCTTCCAGTTCGGGCCGTTGCCGATTGGCGACGGGTGTGCCCACGACCACATCCGATTGACCTGACAACCGGGCCAGCAGTGCTGCCCAGCCAGCGAGAAGCGTCATATGCAACGTAGTTCCCGCTTTCCGTCCCATCTCCTTTAAGCCCGTCGTCATCGGTTCATCCACTAGCAACGGCTCGACTTCTCCCCTGTAGTCCTGTTGCGAAGGCCGGGTGCGATCGGTGGGCAGCTCCAGCAGGGCCGGCACATTTTGCAAAGCTCGTCGCCAGTATTCCCCTTGCCGGCGTGGTATTTCCCCTTCCATCCACTTCCGTTCCCATATGGCGTAATCCGCATACTGCACCGGCAATTCCGGCAACGAAGCTTCTTCTTTTCGCCTGAATGCCGCGTACAAGGCGCTTACCTCTTCACAGAAAATCCCCATAGACCACCCGTCGGAGATGATGTGGTGCATGGTGATCAGGAGCGTGTAGCCATCTTCCAACTCGCGCACCAAGCGCCCTCGCGACAGTGGTCCCGTCTGTAGATTGAATAGAGCGTTTGCTTCCTCAGCAGCAAGAGACTCCATCTCCATTTTGGGGTTCGGATGCCGGCGCAGGTCGTGTTCCATCAGATCGAACCGGCTGTCTCCAGCGGAGCCGATCCGCTGCACGGGTTCGCCATCGTTCAAGACAAAGGTAGTCCGCAATGCCTCGTGCCGCGCGACCAGGCGATCCAATGCCCGCCGTAAAGCATTCACGTCCAGGTCGCCACTCAAGCGCACAGCCATTGGTATGTGATAGGCCTTGCTTGCATCCTCCATCTGCGCCAAGAACCACAGCCGCTTCTGTGCAAAAGACAGCGGAATCCGTTCTTCGCGGTTCGCACGGCTGATGGGAGGGAGATCGGCGCGCGCAGCGCCGCTCAGCGTAGAAACCAGGTCGGCAAGAATGGGATGCGCAAAGAGATCGCCTAGCGTGATTGTGACGCTTAATTGTTGCTGGATTCGTGCGATGGCTCGCATGGCCAGCAGCGAGTGTCCGCCTAAAGCAAAAAAACTATCCTGCCGGCCTACGTGTTCGACCGGCAGCAAATCCGCCCAAATCGCTGCGACAGTCTTTTCGATCTCATCCACCGGCGCTTCGTATTCCTCGACCGCATACGCACTCGCCGGAGGCATGGGCAACGCTTTCCGGTCGAGCTTTCCGGTCGGTCCGAGAGGCAAGCTATCCAGATTCACAATCGCCGCCGGAACCATATACTCAGGAAGCTGCTCCGCTAGGTATTTTCGTATCTCTCCCGCATTGATGTTTTGTCCCGCAACTGGCACTACATAGCCCACCAGCCGTTTCTGCCCGCGATGGTCTTCTTGCGCCAGTACTGCCGCCTGTTCCACCATGGGATGACTTCTTATCAATGCGGCGACCTCTCCGGGTTCGATTCTGAATCCGCGGATCTTTACCTGGTCGTCCACACGTCCGACAAATTCCAGGTTGCCATCGTTCCGCCAGCGCCCCAGATCGCCTGTCCGATACATCCGCTGCCCCGGTTTTCCTAGCGACGTTCCGTAGGGATCAGGCACAAATCGTTCCGCTGTCAGCGCCGGTCTCCCCAAATACCCGCGCGTTACCCCATCTCCCCCGATATGGATTTCGCCCACGACGCCCACTGGTATGGGCCCTCCGTCCTGATCGAGAACATACAACTGAGTATTAGAAATCGGCCGGCCTATCGGAATACTCCGGTCATCCGTCGCCGTTATTTCGTACCAGGCAGCAAAAGTCGTGGTTTCGGTGGGGCCATAGAGGTTCAGCAAATGTTGCGGCTTGCCGAGCGCCAGCGCTCGGGTTGCGGACTCTGTTTCCGCTTGCTCGCCCCCAAAAAGCAGGTAGCGCAGCCCAGAGAAGGCTTGCGGGTGATCGGACACCGCTTGATTGAACAGCGACGTAGTAAGAAACAGGACGCTGATCCTGTGCTCTTTGATTCTTGCAGCCAAGCCCCCGGGCGAGAGTACATCCTGCTTGTGAATGACCACTAAACGCGCGCCGGTCAGCAGCGCGGCCCAAAGCTCAAATAACAAAACGTCGAACGACGCATTCGATACTTGCGCGATTACATCATCCGGGCCAAGCTGCACATAATTTGCGTTGAGAATCAGCCTGGCTATCGAGCGATGTGCAACCTCAATGCCTTTGGGCCGCCCCGTGGAGCCGGAAGTGTACATCACACAAGCCGGGTGACCAGCACTCAGCTCTACGGCACTACGATCCAAATTGGAATCAGATTCATCCTTCCATGGAGAGGCAGGAGCCGTCACATCCAACACCAGCAGCGATGGATTCATCC
>Ga0209010_1000121_pt1 | contig 28789 bp, 21 predicted proteins | sample BlaSpr_A8_OM1_O3_FD_187985 | JGI IMG/M metagenome (GOLD analysis project Ga0209010, IMG submission 187985) | Forest soil microbial communities from Thunder Bay, Ontario, Canada - Black Spruce, Ontario site 2_A8_OM1_O3 (SPAdes) (version 2) | ecosystem: Environmental > Terrestrial > Soil > Boreal...
GTTCGAGAAGCCGTCCAGTGCCATTTTGACGAGGGAACGGCGCCTCCGGTGATTCGCTTGCATATGGTGAAGGACGAGGTTATTTCCACTTGAGATTGCCTCGTGATCTTTCCGGTCACGAACTCATCCGCCTGCTCCAGCGCTACGGTTATGAACGCACTCGGCAGATCGGGAGCCATATTCGCCTACCAATCGAGCGTTTGTGGCCATGTGCATCACGTGACGGTCCCAGACCACAAGAGCTTACGACTTGGAACGCTGACTCAAATCCTTTCCGACGTTGCCGAATATCTCAACATTGAGCGCTCGAATCTGGCGCAGGAACTCTTCCACAAATGACTCGCGCAAAGCCTCTGATCCTCATCATCCTCGACGGCTGGGGATATCGTGCCGAAACCAAGGCTAACGCTATCGCACTTGCCCGCAAGCCTACTTATGATCGCCTGCTACGCGAGTATCCCAACACGCTCATCCATACCAGCGGGCCATTCGTTGGCCTGCCCGAGGGCCAGATGGGCAACAGCGAAGTCGGACACCTCAACATCGGCGCTGGCCGCATCGTTCATATGGACATCACGCGCATCGACCTGATGATCCAAAACGGGGAGTTCTTTTCGCATCCAGTTTTGCTCGCGGCCATGAAGCATGCCCGGGTCGGCGAACGCCGCCTGCATCTGTTCGGCCTGCTCTCTGACGGTGGAGTTCATTCGCAGCAAGCCCATCTTTATGCGTTGCTGAAGATGGCCAAGCAGAATGGAGTCGAGCGTGTCTTCGTCCACGCCTTTATGGACGGACGCGACACGCTACCCACCAACGGCGCCGGCTATCTCGAGCAGTTGCAGCAGAAGATGCGGGAGTACAACTCGGGGCAGATCGCAACGGTGAATGGCCGCTACTATGCGATGGACCGCGACCGTCGCTGGGAGCGCATTGCCAAGGCCTACAACGCGATGGTCTTTGCCGAAGCTGAAGGCGGTAAGAGTGTCGATCCAGTGCAGGGCATGAAAGATTCCTATAACCGAGGCGTGACTGATGAATTTGTTGTGCCATTTGTGGTGAACGATTCGAAAGACGCGGGCAAGAGTGCCCGCGCCACACAAACGATTCGCGACGACGATGCCTGCATCTGCTTCAACTATCGCGCCGATCGCGTGCGCCAGATTACACGTGCGCTCGCCCGTAACAGTGGACTGAACGCCCAAGGGGGCAGCAATCTACCCGGCGCTGCCGATCTTGACGCTACGATTCCACGCGATCGCGTCCCGAAAAATTTGCATTACGTTTGCATGACGCAGTACGACAAGAATTTCAGCTTGCCCATAGTCATTACCCCCGAGTCGATGGCCAACATCCTGGCCAACGTTATGGGCGGGATGAACATGCGCAATCTGCGTGTGGCTGAAACCGAGAAGTATGCACACGTCACATACTTCTTCAACGGCGGAGTCGAACAGCCATTTCCCGGAGAAGAGCGTCTGGTGGTTCCTTCGCAGAAAGTCGCAACTTATGATTTGAAGCCGGAGATGAGCGCCGCGGGCATTGCCGACGCAGTCGTCAAAGCCACCGAAGACGGGACGTTCGATGTGATGATCGTAAACTTTGCCAATGCAGATATGGTCGGTCACTCAGGCAAGATCGAGCCAACGGTAAAAGCGGTCGAGACCGTAGACGCATGCCTGGGCCGCATCGAAGCTGCGGTTCGGGCGAAAGGCGGCGCAATGGTTATCACCGCCGATCATGGCAACGCAGAGATGATGATCGACCCCGCCACCGGCGGCCCGCATACCGCCCACACCACGAATCCCGTTCCGCTGATTGTCGTCGCGGAAAATGCGAAACAATTTACGCTGAAGCCGAACGGATCGCTGCGCGATATCTCGCCGACGCTGCTGGGAATGCTGGCGCTGGATGAGCCGAAAGAGATGACCGGCGCCGACCTGAGGATCTTCGCGAAGCGAGATTGAGAGATCGGGGCCATTGAGAGATTGGGTGATCGGGCCATTGAGGGATTTGAAGAATTGCGAGATTTGGTAACTTAGTAGTGGAAGCGCAATTTTTAGAATCGCTCAATCACACAATCGCGCAATCGCTCAATTTCTCCCATGGAACCGCGCCTCATCCTGATCCATCAGATGCTGAAGCTGGGCGTGGCCACCGCCGTCTCCAGTACTCTGGTCCGGTCCAAGGAATTCAAGTCACTGTTGTTTCGCGAAGAGCGCACGGTCCGACAAAAAGTGTATCTGGTTCTGTGGTTCGCATTGCCGATCATGTTGGGCGTTTGGATTCGCATTTTCGTCCCCAGCTTTGTGGCGGGCGATCTGAGTTTTGAAACTGCGCTTCTGCTGGGAGTCATCGGCGGACGATGGGCCGGTTCCCTCGGCGGAGTGTTGATGGGTATTCCGGCTCTGCTGCATGGTGAGTGGGCCGCGCTGCCCTTTGGCGTGCTGTCCGGTTTCATTGCCGGCCAGTTGCGCACCATGGCCGCCGACAAAGACGATATCTGGTCCTTTTCGCCCTTCATCGATCAAAGTATCATTCGCCTGATTCGCCGCAATCTGGAACGCCCGCGCCTGTTCGACTGGCAAGTGATGTTCTTCGTTACAGTACTCGGCTTGCGCTTTGTGCAAACGGAATTGGCTCGATCCTTCCCGCACTCCATCTTCAGCCTCGAGAGTCCCGAAAACTATTGGGTGTATGCGGCGATCTATGCGACCTCGGTGACTGCGATCGGCATCGAGCTGAAAATTTTCAATAGCGTCCGCATTCAGATCAAACTCGAAGAACAGGAACGGCTGCTGCTGCACGCGCGCATGGAAGCGCTGCAAAGCCAGATCAACCCGCATTTCCTGTTTAACACGCTGAATTCGATTTCATCGCTTGTGCGCTTCGATCCGGACACTGCGCGCGAGGTAATCACCAAGCTAGCGACCATCCTGCGGCGCTTGCTGAACAGCAGCGAGGCTTTCGCGCCGTTGCGGGAGGAGTTCGAATTCGTCGACAACTATCTCGACATCGAAGTGGTGCGCTTCGGGCGCGACAAATTGCGCGTGGTCAAGGAACTGGATCCAGGTTCTCTGGATGTGATGGTCCCGAGCATGCTCCTGCAACCGCTGGTCGAAAACTCCATTAAGCACGGACTTTCTCCTAAGATCGAGGGAGGAAGCATTTATCTCCGCAGCCGCGTGGCCGAAGACAAGCTTGTCATTGAAGTGGAAGACGACGGTGTGGGGATGAAACCGGCGCGGCAGCAACGCGGGGGATTATGGGCGGGCGCAGGCATCGGAATGGCCAACGTTTCCGAACGCCTCAATGTTCTTTACGGAGACACCGCACAACTGACCATCGATAGCCACGAAGGGAAGGGAACTCTGGTACGCATTCGCTTGCCCTTGTTGCAGGAGGCAAGCGCGGTTCCGGTGGGATTTTACGAAGAGCGTTCCAGCACGCGCCGGTAGAATTCTTCGTATTGCGGCACAATCTTCGACGAGCAAAAGCGGCTCTTGGCGGCTGTTCTCGCCTGCTTCCCCATTTCGCGAAGCCGGCTTTCGTCTTTCAATAATTCGATGGCAAAGCGCGCCATCGTGTCGACATCTCCCACATCGGCCAGATATCCGCTTACTCCATGCTCGACAACTTCCGGAACTCCGCCCACCCGCGTCACGATCGGGACCACCTCGCACGCCATCGCTTCCAGCGCAGCCAGACCAAACGATTCCAGTTCACTGGGCATCAGCATAATGTCAGCCGCGGCCAACTTTTCCTGCACCTGATCCTGCTTGCCCAGAAATAAAACGTCTTCGTGAATCCCTTTCTGCACCGCCAACCATTCCGCAACCGAGCGGTCTGGACCATCGCCGATGAGCATCAGCTTGGAGGGAACTTGTTTGCGAACGCGGTCGAAGATTTCAATGACGTCGGTAAGCCGTTTCACCGGACGGAAGTTGGAGAGGTGGACCAGCAAGCGCTCGCCGCCGGGCGCGTATTCCTTGCGCACTTCGGCGGCAAGTTCCGGATTGCGGCAATAGACATCGCAGTTCACCGAGTTGTAAATCAGTTCGATCTTATTCTTCACGTCGAAAACGCGTACTGTGCGATCGCGCAGGTAGTTGGAAATCGCCGTGACGCCGTCGCTCTGCTCGATGGAATATCGCGTGATGGGAAGATAGGAGCGGTCCAGGCCCACCAGAGTTATATCGGTGCCGTGAAGCGTCGTAACAAACGGCAGTCGGCGTCCGCGCGGACCTTCCGCCAACATCTGCCGCGCCAGCAGCGCGCTTACGGAATGCGGGATCGCATAGTGGACGTGGAGCAGATCAAGGTCGTAAAGCTGGGCCACTTCCGCCATTCGCGTGGCCAATGCCAAATCATAAGGGGGATAGTCGAACAGCGGATATCGGGAAACTTCCACTTCGTGATAGTGAATGTTGGGCTCGGAACCTCGCAGACGGATAGGCGGGGCGTAGGAGATGAAGTGGATATCGTGCCCACGCTGAGCCAGCTCGAGCCCGAGCTCGGTGGCGACAACGCCGCTGCCTCCGTACGTGGGATAACAAGTAATCCCAATCTTCATCCAGCCCGCTCCTTTTATTTCCCGTCTTATTTTCCGTCGTGGGGCTTTGTATTCGATGGCAGGAATGAACTGCGGATGCAGATTTTACGGGAGGGCAGGCGATTGCGAAAAACAGATCGCCCGAAACAGCCGGAGATCACAGTCAAATCCCGGTGTTAGGCGCGGCGGATAGACTCTCGTCGATTTCATCAAGATGAGCCTGAAGGCGAAGCTTCGTCTCTTCGGGCATTCCAGTGAATTCAATCCCCATGCCTACGCCAGGATCGCGGGTGCGCACGAGGGCCGCAGTCGAGATGTGCTCCTCACCGATCCACAAATCTATTTTCAAAGCGGTAGCGATGGCCAGCGGCATAACGGTTTCGACGTAGCAACCGCTGCCGCTCACATCACTGGCATTGACGCGCATGGGCATGTTGACCCGCTCGTCGCGCATCTCCAGGGGAAAAGAAACTTTGTGGCGAGTGAAGTGCCTGCGGTTGTCCGGCGATTGCGCGATCGCGCCATGGGTCGGCAATTCTTTCGGCACCATGGCTAGCCAGGGACATTCCTGGTCGGTGACCAGTTGTACTCCAACCTGCATTTTTTTCAGGCCTCCGGCGTCGACGATCCAGATAACCTTGCAGCGGGCTTTTCTGGTCTCATACTGCACGCCGATAACGTCGCCCACTTTGAGTCCGTGCTCGATTCCGTAGATGCACGCACCGGTGCTGCTGACGTTTTGCGCCGTGGCATTCTGAAAAAAAGGCTGGTCATTGGACCCCATGCCCCAGACGCGGACGCGCAAGTCCAGCGTGGCTCGCGGAGCTGCTCCTTGCGCTGATCCCGACGCTGACATGCGGCTTCGTCCTCCTCGCGTGAAGGTGCTCACGCGGCTTCTGGCACAATCATACTATTAAGGTTCGTACAGATAAGTTACGACGGTACCCAATGCATCCGCCGATAAAGCTGCGGTTAGTGTTGGACGAGGTCCCGGTAGGAGATCAATTCAATGTCTTTTTCGGCCAGCAGCGCGCGAGCCGTGGGCAGGGTCAGAGCTTGCAATTCCAGTTCTCGTGATTCGCGCAAGCGCGTGTTCGCGGCTTGCAGGTCGGCGTCGTTGTAGCCCGGATGGCAGACAAATTCCCAGGTGCCTTGGGGAATTGTTTCGGCAATGGCGCGAAACAGGCGCTCGTCGAGGACTCCGGTGACCTCGATGCCCAGCGTGCCATCGGGCGTGCTGAAGCCCAGGCGATCCACCGATTCGCGAAACTTGCGGGCAAAGCCGCGAAGAATGCGGACCTCGGCAGTGCGCTTCCACAAGCTGGGTGTAGCCAGCAATTCGCTGGAACGCAGGGGCAGGCGAGGGCCAAAGGGATTGCGGACAGCCGATACGCCGCAGGCAGCAGCGGCGCGCAGCAGAGGCCGCAATACCGGAGGAAAAATATGCGTGTGCTTGTGCGTGTCGAAATGCGAGACCGCGATGCCGAAAGATTGAACTTTGCGAATCTGCGCCGTGGCCTCGGCTTCGATTTCCTCAGGATCGAGCAATCCGGCGATGGATCGCGCGGCAAAGCTCATCAAGCCGTCGCGAAATGAGGGCCCGCCACTTGTGCCGCGGAGGGATGAGATTTGGTTGGGTGCGAGCAAAGGCGAGCCATCGATGAGAACCACATGACACCCGACGCTTAATCGTGGTGTGCCGCCGGCGATGCGCGCTGCCTCGGAAAATGCCGGCCCGTTAGCCATGAGCGTCGTCGAGGTGACGATGCCGCGCGTGTGAGCCTCGACGATAGCCCGGTTCACGCCCGCGGTGTAGCCGAAATCATCTGCGTTTACGATCAAACGCCGCACCGGGCAAGTCTAGCAGGAGTAGGATCGCTACCAACCGTCGGCGGGTCGGCATTCGGCACTCAGCGGGGCTGGCTCCTAGTCGTTCAATCCCTTCGGAGTGCGCGGTGAAGTGTCCGCTCAGGTTGCGGATGCTTGTCGTTTGACGGCGCCATCGATGGCGGCTTCGCCGAGGTGGAAATAAAAGGTTGCTCCCTTGTTGACCTCAGCTTCGGCCCAGATCCGCCCTCCGTGTTTTCGGACGATACGCTGCACGGTGGCAAGTCCTACGCCAGTACCTTCAAATTCCTGGTCGTTGTGAAGCCTTTGAAATACTCCGAAAAGCTTGTCGGCGTATTTCGGGTTGAACCCAGCGCCGTTGTCTCGAACAAAAAGTACGAGTCCACCCTCCATCGTCGACTGGTCGATCTCAATGACTGCCCGCTCCCGGTAGCGTGTATATTTGACGGCATTGGATAGCAGGTTCGCGAATACCTGCTGGATCAGTCCGGGATCGCAATGGACTGAAGGCAGCGATCCTACACGCCAGTCAATCTTCCGATTCATTGTTTCAGATTCAAGGTCTCGTAGAACATTCTTCACCACCGAATTCAAAGAGGTTATCCGCGGCGCCATGCTATGACGGTCCAGCCGGGACAGATTGAGAAGATCATCGATCATCCGGCTCATCTGGAGAGCGCGTTCCTGAATGCGTTTGAGTTGTTGTTGAGCTTCGGGCGCCAATTGGGAACTATGGTCCTCGATCAAGGCGCCGGCAAATCCATTGATATGGCGGAGCGGCGCCCGGAGGTCGTGCGAAACTGAAGAGGAGAAGGCTTCGAGTTCGCTATTTGCAGCCGCGAGCTGTGCAGTACGCTCAGCCACGCGATGTTCCAGGTCTTCATTCAATTTCTTGACCTGTTCTTCGGCCCGTGCGCGCTCGCCCAATTCAATCTGCAACTGGTGGTTGGCTTGAGCCAATTGAGCTGTCCGCTCCGCAACTCGCAGTTCCAGGGTCTCTTTCGCCTGCTGCAATTCCCGTTGTTTCGTCTCAAGTTCTTCGTTGATTTGCACCGCACTTTCATAAGTCGAGATCAGCAAATCCAGAATCTGCTGTTTTTCGGCGGTAATGAAGTGCGATTGCCCGCCAAAGTGAAGTTGTACGCCGACCTGCAATCGTTCGGTCTTTCGCAGTTCCACGTTCGTCAAGATGTATTCGACTCGTGAAAGCAAGTATTTGTCGTCGTAGGGTTTTCGGATAAAACTGTCCGCACCGCATTCCAACCCCCGAACGATATCTTGCGGTCCGGAAAGAGACGTTAACAGGACAACGGGAACGTCTCTAAGATGCGCGGAAGATTTGATCTCCTTGCAGAGCGCGTAACCGTCCATCTCCGGCATCACCACATCGGTAATGACCATTTCGGGCCTGCTGTGAAGGGCCGCTGCCAGTGCTTGCTTACCGTTTGTAGCCACCGTCACAGCAAACCCGCGCGCTTTGAGGTAGTAATTCAACTGCGCGGCTTGGGTTTGGCTATCTTCCGCAATGAGTATCTCAGCTCCGCTCAAGAAGTTCTCCCTGATTCGACCCATAGATCCTCGACTTTCTGTTCTTAGCCCCCAGAAAGATCGCGTCTGGGAAAGAGACCATAGATCTCTGAGACGCCGTCTTGTCTGTTTGCCATTGCCTGATCGTTGTTGCTTACAGTCCTGCCGGCCAGGCTTGTTAAGGCCAGGAAAATCTTCTCCGGTGGGAGAACGTACGTTGCTCCTCCCAGCTTTATTGCTTCCCCTGGCATGCCATGCACAACCGACGTATCCTGATCCTGGGCGATTGTGACCGCTCCCTGTTCTTTCATCGACCTCAACTCCCGCGCGCCATCCTTTCCCATCCCGGAGAGCAGTACCCCGACCGCGCTCTGTCCATACGCTTTCGCGACAGAACGAAACAGACACGCGACAGATGGCCGGAGCCCATTCTCGGGCTCGTCGGATCTGAGCTGGATGCAGCCATCGGCGTCCACTCCCATGTGCAATCCATCTGGAGCCACGTATGCTTGTCCGGGAAGAACAGATTGACCATCTGCGGGTATATGAACCGGCAGGCTTGACGATTTATCCAGCCACTCGGCAAAACCCTCAGTAAAACCGGCGGCAATATGCTGGACGATCAAGACGGGGAGGGGGAAGGTCCTCGGTAACCCCGCCAGAATCGTTTGAAGGACTGGCGGACCACCGGTTGACGCTCCAATGGCAATGATTTTCGGTTGCGATTGCGCAGCGGGGAGCCTGATTTCCTTGCAGAGCGGGATTTCCGCGGCGACTTCTGCCGGTCGATAACGCGGCCATCTTCTGACTACCTTTACTTCCGACATCACCTTTACGGTGCGAATTAACTCCGCGACGCTGTGTTCATGGTCTGGATGGCCTAAGCCGGGCGGTTTCTGTAAAACGGCTAAAGCGCCCGATTCGATCGCCCGGAAGGCTTTGGACGTGTCGGTAAAATCCGTTGTTCCACTCACGATGACAATCGGTGTGGGACGAGTTTCCATGATCCGCCGGGTTGCGTCGAAACCGTTCATCCTTGGCATATGGACATCCATTGTGATGATGTCGGGCCGGGTGCGTTCCACCGCTTCGAGCGCTTCCTCTCCGGTCTCCGCTGTCCCGACCACTTGTATCGCAGGATCGGAGCGGAGAATCTGGAGCAGAAGTTCTCGCACCGTTGGTGAGTCCTCGACAACCAGAACTCGAATCATCCACAACTCCTAGGCCCGTCAGATTAATCTGCGGACAACTTCCAGCAGATTGCCTTGATCAAAACTGCTCTTCACGATGTAGGCGTTAGCTCCAACATCGACCCCGCGTTCCCGGTCTTGCCGAGAGTCAAGTGCGGTTACCAGCACTACGGGCAACTGGGCCAGCCTTTTATCGGACCTGATTCTCGAAGTCAGATCGAAGCCGCTCATCCTGGGCATCTCGACATCCGACACCACTAAGTCGAAGGCTTCGGCCGCCAGCACGGTCAATGCCTCGGCACCGTCGACCGCCGTTTTCACCCTGTATCCCGCAAATTCGAGGATATTCTTCAGCAGTGTCCGTGAAGTGATCGAATCTTCCGCGACCAGAATGGACTTGGAAGTCTCTTCCGCTTCAAGAGCTGCACGGGCAGGAGTCATTTTGACCGCGGACTGCATCAGGTCCGCTACGCTGAGTACAGGCAACACCTTGCCGGTTCCGAGAACTGTAGCGCCGGCGACATTGCGTACATGCGGAAGCTGTTTTCCCAGGCTCTTCACCAGAACTTCCTGCTCGTCGAGAATCTCGTCGACGAGAAATCCAATTTGCTCGCCCGCCCAGGCAAGAACGAGCACTGGTAGTTTTCCTTTCGGATCGGCGTCCGCGTTTCGTTGAGTAATCTGCAACACAGCACTTAGACGAACGGCCGAAGTGGCTCGTCCATTGACCTCGATCGTTTCGCGGTTTTCGGCGCTCTTGATTTCTTCCTGGCTCACCCGGAGCACTCTTTGTACGTGTCGAGTCGGAACGACAAATAAACTCCCGCCGACACGGACCAGGATGCCCCGAAATCTGGCAAGAGTATGCGGCAGAGTGAGGCGGAAAGTCGTTCCAGTCCCGGCACGAGTTTCGACGGACACTGTCCCGCCCACCTTCTCGGCCTTTTCCCGCACAATGGCCAGTCCAAGCCCCCGCCCTGAGATTTCAGTGATCATCGGACTGGTGGAAACGCCGGACTTGAAGATAAGGGACGCTATCTGCTGCTCATCCATTTTCGCGGCATCTTCGCGAGACGCGAGCCCCAGCTTGAGCGCCGCCGCGCGCACTTTCTGGATATCGATACCGGCGCCATCGTCTGAAATAACGATTTCGATTTTGTCCGCACTTTTGGGAGTGATGGCGAGAGCGATGGTTGCACGCTGCGGTTTGCCGCTGTTTTCCCGCCGCTCCGGCATCTCGATGCCATGGTCAACGCAGTTTCGTACCAGGTGAATCAGAGGGTCTTTCATTTCCTCCAGGATTCGCCGGTCGATTTCGATCTCGCCGCCAACGATGGTCAGCTCCACGTCCTTGCCGCAGTCCCGGCTGAGATCGCGAACCAGCTTGGGGAAAGATTCAAGCAAGATGGAAAATGGAAGCATCGATACCCGCTTCATGTCTTCCACCAGGTCGTCGACTCTGCGCTCGAATGCACGGCGGTCGTATTCGAGCCGTTTGCCGAGGGCCGCCAGCTTTTGTTTGACCGAATGCAGCGTATTCTCATTTCGGCTCAAGAAGGCGGAGATCTTGGTAAGACGCAATTGTGTAGAGGCGTGCCCGTTTGCCGTGTGATTGCGGCCGTCGGGCCGGGGTTCGCCCTTCACCAGGGAGGGCAAGGCGTGCGTCAGGGGCCGGATTTTCCGCCATTCTCTTTCCCATGAAATCAGCGCCTGGCTGATTTCACTCAGCTCGATGACGCGCTGGCCCACGGTCGCTTTAGCCGGAATCAATTCTTCGGCCTGGCGAAGAAGCGCATCAAGCTTCGATGCGGATACTCTGAGGGTCTCGGACGAGCTCTGCTTCTGTTCTGCGAAGCGTCCCTGCTCAGGAGTATTTTCGGGTTGAAAGATTGTTGCCGGGCGGGAACCGCTGCCTTCTGGAGAACGCAAGGCAGGCGTCCCGGCATGCGGGGCAATCGTATTGGGTTGAGGAGGTGCTTGCGTCCGATCCAGGAGGGGCTCGACTCGTGCGAACTGAGGGCTCTCGTCGGAAAGCGAGGCACCCAGGGTGTCCGCCATTCGATGGAGTTGATCAAAGATCTCCGGTGAGAGCTCTATTTCCTGGGCTTTCAGTTTGGCGAACAAGCCTTCAAGGGACTGGCAGGCGCCCTCGATCTTGACCAGATTGACCGCGCGCGCCGCACCTTTCAGGCTGTGCGCTTCCCGGAACACTCTCTCCACCACTTCCATTTGTTGTGCAGGCAGGGACACTCTCTCCAGTTCGACCAGGCCCGAGGAAATGGCGGCGACGTGCTCCTCCGCCTCGACTTTGAAGGTCGCGAGAAGCTTATCGAGAAGCTCTTTGTCCTTGAGTCCCATGTTTACACTCAGGAGGCGGCGGCCGCCATGTTCCGACTCTCGACCCTATAGAGGGCTACAAGTTCCGTTAGTTTCCGCCCCAGGTCTCCGATGTTCTTCGCCGCAGTCTCCGTTTGCCGGCTGCTGTCCACGTTTTGAGTGCTCGCCATCCTGATGTTTTCCATGGCTTGTGCCACCTGATCCATACCCGCCATCTGCTGCTGGCTGGAAGCCGCAATCTGGGTCGCGGCCTGCGCGGTTTCCGCGATGCTCTCGGCCAGTTTTTGCACCGACTCTCCGGCCTGGGCAGATTGTCTTACTCCCGCATCTACGGCTTTGCTGCCTTGCTCGGTCACCATCACCGCCGCATTGGTCGCCTTTTGAATGTCGTTCAGGATGTTTCGGACCTGGACTGTCGCCTGCTTGGATTGTTCGGCAAGATTTCGTACTTCCTGCGCCACCACGGCGAAGCCTTTGCCCTGCTCTCCCGCCTTCGCGGCTTCAATCGAGGCGTTGACTGCCAGCAGGTTCGATTGTTCGGCGAGGTCGTTAACGGTGAGCATGATTTCGCCAATCGCCTGGCCCTGTTCGCTCAGGCGGACGATGCTCTCGGCGATGGACTCCATCTGCTCCCGGATCTGCTTCATGGCATCGATGGATTCCGCCACGGATTTCTTCCCGTTCTCAGAAACCTGCGTTGCCCTTTGCGCGCTTTCCGATACGAACTTCGCTTTCTGAGTGGAGAGCTGGGCTGTCTGTTTGACTTCTTCCACTGTCGTAGTGGTCTCGGTCACTGCGGTTGCGGTCTCCGTTGCGGCAGAGGCCACTTGCGTGGTGGTGGCCACGATTTGCTGGGCCGAAGAGGAAAGAATGCCGATCGATGCCTGCATTTCTCCGGTGACCCGCCGCAGTTTATCCAACATGACGGCAAAGGCTTTGCCCAAAGTGTCTTTATCGGACTTCGCTCTGACCTCCACCGTCAGGTCGCCCTCGGAGATCTGCTCGGCCACTCTCGCCATTTGTCCCAAGGAGAGCGTCATCTGCGCGAAGGCCTTTCCCAGCACATCCCTGTCCGATTTCGGTTTCACCTCGACGCTGAGATCGCCGGCGGAGATTTGCTCGGCAACGCGGGCCATCTGTCCGAGCGAGAGCATCATCTCCTGGAAGGTTTCGGTTAAGACTCCTACCTCGTCGCTGCGGGAACTGGAAGCCATCTGTGCCGACAGATCTCCAGCAGCAATCTTCCGCGCCGCCGCGGAAATTTCGCCGAGCGGCACGGCGATGTTGCGTGTGAGCAAGACACCGGCCAGGCCCAGGATTACGAATGAACCCAGGCTCCCTGCAAAAATAGTCAAGTTGGTGCTGCGCACACGGTCTTTTTCCTCGGCGGAGCGCTGAGCCAAAAGGCTTGTCTCTTCGGCGTCCATGTCGGCGACCAGCTTGCGAATGGAGTCCATCACATTCTTGCCTCTATCGGTGACCACCACTTGCTCGGCCGCCGCGAACCCTTGTGTCCTGCGCAGGTCAATGGTTTCTTGTAACTCGGCGAACTTGGCGGCAACCAGAGGCTCCAGGGCGGCGATCCGCTGTTGCTCGTTCGGATTGTCGGAGGTCAATTCCCGCAGTTGTCTTAATTTCTGATCGGCCAGTTCACGCGCGCCCTGGTAGGGCTCGAGATAACGCGTTTCCCCGGTGATGACATAACCCCGCTGGCCGGTCTCGCCGTCCTTCATCGCGGACAGGAACTCGTCGAGTCCGGTAACCACCCGATGCGAGTGCCGGACCCAATCGGCGGAAGCGATGAGATTGGCCGTACTGTCATGGGATACGAGTCCCACGCCAAGGAGCACCGTCAAAGCAACGCCAAAGATGCTGGCAATTTTGGTTCCGATCGACCACCTCATGGAACTCTCCCTTCCAGCATCTACGGTGCGTTCTACGACGAGGCCCGGGCCGCCATGCTCCGCTCGTTGACGTTGACCTTGTATAAGGCGATCAGTTCCGTAAGCTTTCGTCCCAGTTCCTGAATATTCTTTGCCGCAGTCTCCGTCTGCCTGGTGCTGGCCACGTTTTGCGTGCTCGCCATCTTGATGTTTTCCATGGCCTGCACCACTTGATCCATACCCACCATCTGCTGCTGGCTGGAAGCGGAAATCTGGGTGGCAGCCTGAGCCGCTTCGGAAATATTCTCCCCCAGTTTCTGCACGGACTCTCCGGCCTGCACAGACTGTTTCACCCCGGCTTCGACGGCTTTGCTGCCTTGCTCGGTCACCATCACGGCGGCATTGGTGGCTTTTTGAATGTCGTTCAGAATGCTCCGTACCTGGACCGTGGCTTGTTTCGATTGCTCCGCCAGATTTCGCACCTCTTGCGCCACCACGGCGAAGCCTTTGCCCTGTTCGCCCGCCTTCGCGGCCTCGATTGAGGCGTTCACCGCCAGCAAGTTCGACTGTTCGGCAAGATCGTTCACCGAGAGCATGATTTCTCCGATCGTCTGGCCCTGTTCGCTTAAGCGGACGATGCTCTCGGCGATCGACTCCATCTGCTCCCGGATCTGTTTCATCGCTTCGATCGAGTCGGCGGCAGATTTCTTTCCGCTCTCCGATACTTGTATCGCCCGTTGCGCGCTCTCCGACACAAACTTCGCTTTCTGGGTTGCGAGCTGGGCGGTTTGTTTTACTTCCTCGACCGTGGTTGTCGTTTCGGTGACGGCGGCCGCGGTCTCGGTGGCGGCCGAAGCCACCTGCGTGGTGGTGGCGACAATCTGCTGGGCGGAGGAGGAGAGAATACCGATCGATTCCTGCATCTCTCCGATAATCCGCCGGAGTTTTTCCACCATGACCGCAAACGCCTTGCCGAGAACGTCCTTGTCCGACTTCGGCTTCACCTCCACGGTAAGATCGCCGTCGGAGATTTTCTTGGCCATTCCAGCCATTTGTTCCAGCGATGACGTCATCTCGGTGAAGCTCGCGGCGAGGACTCCGACCTCATCTCGCCGGCCATTGGAAATCACCTTGACCGACAAATCTCCGGAGGCGATCTTCTGCGCCGCCGCCGAAAGCTCGCCGAGCGGGACGGCGATATTTCGCGTGATGAATATGCCCGCCAGGCTCAGGAGTGCGAACGCACCCAGGCTTCCAATGACGATGGTCATCTCGGTCCGATGCGCGCGTTCCCTCTCGTCAACGGAGCGCCTGGCCAATAACCCAGCCTCTTCATCCTGCATTTCTCCGGCCAGCTTCCGGATGGAGTCCATTGCATTTTTGCCTTTGTCCGTGATCACCACCCGCTCTGCCGCCTCGAACCCTTTTGCCGTTCTCAGATCGATGGTTTCCTGTAGTTCGGCAAACTTGCCGTCGATCAGAGGTTCCATGGCGGTGAGCCGTTGCTGCTGGACAGGATTGTCGGCAGTCAATTCCCGCAGAGATTTTTGTTTCTGATCCACCACTGCGCGCGCTCCCCGATACGGCTCCAGATAGCGGGCTTCGCCGGTAATGACGTAACCGCGCTGCCCGGTCTCGGCATCCTTCAATCCCGACAGCAGTTCGTCGAGGTCCTTGAGTGTCTCGTTGGTGTGCCGAACCCAGGCGGCGGACTCGATCAGCTTGGTTGTGCTGTCATAGGAAACTGCGCCGACAATCGCCAGCGCAATCAAGGCCAGTCCGAAACCGCTTCCAATCTTTTTTCCAATGGACCACCGCATTGCAGTTCTCCCTTGCGCAAATCTTGGCGTTTCAGGTTCTGGCGCCCACTCCATCGTTCACCAGGATCTTCTCGTCGGAAAGGATTCTCTCTACGTCGAGAACCACCAACGGGTCTTTCGTAATCCCTTTCAGATACTCCTCCCGTATCCCCGTCTGGGTCGGAAGAGCCGGGTGAAGTTCTTCCCGCGCAATGCAACGCACGCCGAGAATGGCATCGGCAAGAATGCCGAGTTCCATATGATCGGCGCGGACAATAATGACCTTGTTCAGGTCGGTCAGACCTTTTTCCGGCAGATCGAAAAGCTTCTTGATGTCGATGATGGAAAGAATTTGTCCCCGCACATTGACCAAACCGAGTACGAACGACGGAGTGCAGGGCAGCGGTGTAAATTCGCTGAGCGGATGGATCTCGCGAATATGACTCGATTCAATGCCGTAGCGCTCGGGGCCCAGGACAAACTCCACAACCTCCAGGGGCAGGTGCGAAGACGTTGCTTCCGCTTTGCCGGCCGCGGCCAGCGACCGGGCGCGGTCGCGGAGAATTTTCTGCTTTTCTTCCCTGCCGGGAGCGAGTTTCCGCTGCACCGCCGCATGGGAGGCATCCAGGCGACGGTGAAGTTCGGCCCAGTCAAACCCGGCTCCGCTTCCTGGATGCGGAGCGGGATTGGCCGGCAACTTCCCCTTTGTCACTTCTACGCTCATCGGGTTCCTGCCTGCTCCACGCGAAGCTCGCCGGCGCGATGGAACGTGCGCCGCGACAGTGCAGCACCGGTGCCGTTCGGAGCCACGCCACCGCGCTCCGAAACGATCATCTCTCTCAGCCTGCCCGCCGTGAGTCCCCCGGATTCCGGCACGATGTCTTCTGGCTCATAGTGCGACAGCAACAGCCGGACATTTTCGAAGTGTTTCTCCGATTCGCCGGGCTTTCCGTGATTCAGGGCCAGTTTGCCCAGGGAGAAATGACCCAGGACAAATTGCGGTTCCACATACACGGTTTGTTTGAATGCGAAGGCAGCCTCCGCCACGGAACCTTGTTCTTGCAGAATGATTGCCCGCAGATAGTAGGCGCGCGCGGTCATTTTGTCGGCGGCAATTGCGCGGTCACACCAGTGGAGCGCCAGGGCTAGTTTTCCCTGGTTGGCATAAGCCCGCGCCAGCAGAAATATGGCTGGCGCGCGATTCCCCTCGCTTGACGGAAGGGCAAGGATGGTCCGCTCCAGATCCTCGTAAAGCTTGCCTTCATAAAGCGCCAAAGCCTGGTCATAAACCGGGACTGGGGCGGCATTTTTCGAACGAGTTTCCTCCTCTGGAGTCTCTTGATCGGCCTCGTCGAATGAGATTTGCGCTGGCTCCGAAGCGCGTGCGGTCCACTCCGGCGATGGAACGACTGGCGTGGTGTCGTCGAGCAGGGGCGAAAAATGGATTGTAGGCAGGCACGTTGCTGACTTCCTATGATCTGACTTCCTGTAAAAGGTGGCGTCGCCAAAACTGACAGTTGCGAATTCGGAGAACAGTTCGCAGGAGGCTTCGGTTGGGCTCACGATCAGCCAACCGTCCGTAGCCAACGACTGGTACAGGCGCCGTATGACTTTGTTCATTCCCTGCGGCGTGAAATACATGAGAACATTCCGGCAGAAGATCACGTCGCAGCCACCTGTCCAGTTCGAAAGTGGAGGATAGGCGTCATCCATCAGGTTGAGCGGAGCGAAACGGACCATCTTTCTGATCGCGGGGACAATGGTGCAGCGGCCGCCTTCGGCTGCCTCGAAGTATGTGCGCCGCAGCCGCAGCGCCGTGTCGCGAAAAGACCAATCCCCGTACGTGCCCGCCGAGGCTTTTTGCAGGGACTTGGCATTGAGGTCGGTCGCCAAAATCTCGACGTTCGGGTCCGGCGCGTCCGCCAGCAGTCGGTTGAGCGCGATGGCGACAGAATAGGGTTCTTCGCCGGTGGCACAACCCGCGCTCCAGATTCGAATCGGTACGCCCGAGCCCGCGCGGGCACGAACCAGATCTGGGACAATGCGTTCTTCCAGTATCTGAAGGCTCCGCTTTTCCCGGAAAAAATAGGTCTCGCCAACCGTCAAGTGGCTGGCCAGAAGCCCCAGATGGTGGTCAGACGCAGCGGATAACAATACGCCCTGGACGTAGGCGTCCAAGTCTCGCCCGCAGCCGCACTCCTGAGCGGCGCTCTCCACCGCCCGCTGAAGTTCAGGCCACCGCTGTCTCGGAAAGTGCAAACCGAGATGAGCGGCAATAAAATCGCTGAGCTGGGGAAGCAACGGATCTGAGATCTTCATGATCATTTTCCTGTTCCTGCGCTCTGGGCCAAAACGTCATCCAGGTGTTGCTCTTCTTTCTTCGAGAGCAACCGGTCAAGGTTGTGAATGAACAAAATGCCGTCCGGCAGCCGGGTCATGCTTTCCACATGTTGCATACCGGGTACGATCTCCTGTGCCGCCGTCCGTTCTTCCGAGATGCACTCGATCACTCCTTTCACCGAATTCACCATAAGAGCGACGCTCCGTGTGCCCAGGTCCGCCACAAGGAGTTGGTCAGTCAGGAGGGCCTCTGGTTCCGGCAGGCCGAACCGTTTTCGCATGCTTATGACCGGAACGATATTGCCCACGAGGTCGATTACGCCGAGAACAATCTCCTGTGCCTCCGGTAACGGGGTTACCTCCACGATGCGCACAACTCGTTGCACGCGCTCCAGCGGAAGAGCATAGTGTTGGGCGTCGAGGGTGAAGACCACCAGCTGATTTGACATGTGACGTCTTGCGTTCTTCCACGCGATTCAGTGCATCCTTGTCAGGCCTCGATCGTGCGGATCGTCGCCAGGGAATGCCGCTGCACGCCGGCGTAACGAACCTCAGGAGCCGCGCGGCAAACGTTCAGCCGCATAGGAAGATTCCGCGCAAATGAACTCGCAATTGCGCACACCAACGGCCGTGAAGTCCTTGGATGGGCGCGGCGGTTTATTTTCTGCACGCATGAGGCAACCTTCTGCTCCGCGCCGGGACAAACAACATGCCGGTCCGATCTGGATTTCCGGGGCACTGCCACGCTGGGCGATCTATTGGATACGGAGACTCATTAAGGGAATATCGACAGGATGAGACTTGTCCTTGATTTTGTTCGGCAAAACCGCCCGGCTCTGGTGCCGCTTCTGAACCGCGCGTAGTGAACCTTGTAGAGCCCGGATGCGGCGCCTCGCGTGGGAAACCTTAGCCCTGGCACTGGCCCTGTCAATAGTCGGCCTGGAACCCTCAGTGCCGTGGTTGCGTGTCGTCCTCATGTCAGGCAATTTTTCCTTTCGTCGCTCCTTAAACGAGTCGAAATAGTCTCCGTTTCGACGAGACTAGATCGCCGCAAAAGGCAAAGCAAGCCGTTTCCCTGGAGTTTTTCCGACTCGACCAGTTCGATTCCCAATTGGGATTGAATGTCCCAAACCAGTCCGCTCAGGGCGAGCAGACCGCTACTCGGCTCGACAGGCTGTGTTTTCTCCGCGTGAGGTTACGTGACTCGTGCACTGAACCGCCGCCTACGCACTTACTGTGCGCAGCGGGGATCTTGCAGGGTGACGAGCCTGGGGTTAAGCTGTTAAGCTGCTTGCAGTTAGCTAGTGGGCGGTTAGCTCAGCTGGTTAGAGCGCCTGCCTTACAAGCAGGAGGTCGCAGGTTCGAGTCCTGCACTGCCCACCATTTCCTTAAATAGCGGAGCCTGCGTCAGGCTTAAGATAGAAGTAAGGCGCAGCCATGGTTGACGATTCCATTACGATCACTCCCGGTTCGCAGTTCCGCGCGGCCATGATATTGGCCCTGATTGCGGATGCGGTGCAGATCATTATTTTCCCCGTATTCGTTGAAGGCGGCCTGTCTCCTGCGGATGACGTGCTTGATTTCGGCGTAGCCGCTCTGATGATTCACCTGCTCGGCTGGCACTGGGAATTTCTACCGTCGTTCCTTGGCAAGTTGGTGCCGGGACTCGATTTGGTCCCTTTGTGGACCATCGCTGTCGCCAACGTCTATCGCAAATCGAAACGGATTGCCGTGGAAGCGGAAGAACAGCGAGAGCAGTTGGCGTTAAAGGACTCGCCAGGGTCGTAGACTGCAAATCCGTTGGGACTTATCGGCTGCCTGTTGGTGGTGGTGTAATTGAGTCATGAAGGCCGTAGCACTACGCGCGAGATCCTTCACTTCGCCTGAAAAACGGCTCCGTTCAGGATGACGCCTTAAGTAAGATTTAAACTTTTGAGCTCAAACTGCACCACTACCTGCTTGTTTGCCGATATTGTTCGGAAGCGGCAGTGAGATAGAATCTTCCGGACATGACATCGACTCCGGACGCTCGCAAATCATTCGTTACGCTGCTCGCCGTCCTCCTGCTCTCACTCGTTGTATGCGCCGCCGATAAGCCTTCCGAGGTGAAGGGCGGCAGTGGAATTATTCTTCCGCCTCCGCCTGCGACCGAAGCCAAGCCGGTGACCGAAGACATTCACGGCACGACGCTTACCGATCCCTATCGCTGGTTGGAGGACGGCAAGAGCCCGGAGACGCGCGCCTGGATTGGCGAACAAATGAAATACACCGACCAATATTTGTCGCAGGTGAAGATACGGCCCGAGATCGTCAAGGAACTGACCAGGCTCGAGCGTGTGGAGAGCTACAGCATTCCGATCGAGCGTGGCGGGAATTATTTTTTTAAGAAGCGGCTGGCGGATGAAAACCAGGGATCGATCTATGTGCGCCACGGACTGCGCGGCCAGGATGAACGGCAGGTGGACGCGACGATGCTGAGCACCGACCAGAACACGTCCGTGCAGATCAACGATATCTCCAAGGATGGCACGTTGCTGGTTTACGGCACGCGATCCGGCGGTGCGGATGAAGAAGCGGTGCATGTTCTTGAGGTTGCGAGGAAGCACGATCTTCCGGATACGTTGCCCTCCGCGCGTTATAGCGGTATTCAGCTCAGCCCGGATAAACAAGGGCTTTACTACGCGCGCTTCGATCCGGCGGGATCGCTGGTTTTCTATCACAAGCTCGGCTCGCCCGCTTCGAGCGACGAACTGATCTTCGGCAAGAGTTTTGAAGGCGAGAGCTTCGGCCCTATGGAGTTGATCGGCGCGGAGATCACGGAAAACGAGCGCTACCTGATGATCACCGTGGCGCATGGGGTTCCGCCCAAGCGCGAAGATATTTACATGAAGGATTTACGCAAGCCGGACGCGCCGATTCGTCAAGTGATTCACGGCATCGACAACCGCTTCCAGCCGGTGAACTATGGCGACGATCTTTTCGTGATGACCGATTATGGAGCGCCGAATTATCGCGTGGTGAAGTTGCAGATTGCCGACCCGCAGCCGCAGCATTGGAGCGAGATTGTGCGGGAAGGGAAGGATGTAATCTCCGGCATTTCGATTGTCGGGGGAAAGTTGTTTGTGACCGGCTTGCATGATGTGGTCACGGAAACGCGCATTTTCACGCCCGAGGGCAAGCAAGTCGGAGATATTTCTTATCCGACTTTAGGTGCGGCTACGGAATTGTATGGCCTCACTGATTCCAATGAAGGATTCTATAGCTTCGAATCGTTCATCATTCCGCCGACGATTTATCACTATGACGTTGAGACGGGAAAGACCGAAGTCTTCGCCAAGCCGACGGTGCCGTTCGCTTCCGATCAATATGAAGTGAAGCAGGTTTTTTACACGTCGAAAGACGGCACGCGGGTGCCGATGTTTATTTCGTCGAAGAAGGGCGTCAAGCGCGACGGTACAACTCCGACATTGATGTTTGCCTATGGCGGATTTCTGGTGAACCTGACTCCGTCGTGGAATCCGGAATACGCGTGGTGGATGGAGCAGGGCGGATTCTATGCGCAACCGAATCTGCGCGGCGGCGGCGAGTATGGCGAGAAGTGGCACCAGGCCGGGATGTTCGAACACAAGCAGAACGTGTTTGACGACTTCTTTACGGCGGGGGATTATCTGATCAAAGAGAAGTACACATCGCCGGAGCGGTTTGCGATTCGCGGGCGCTCGAACGGCGGCCTGTTAATGGGCGTAGCCATGACGCAGCATCCGGAGATGTTTGGCGCAATCTGGTGCGGATATCCGCTGCTGGATATGATCCGCTTTCAGAAGTTTCTGGTAGGGAAGTGGTGGACAGCGGAATACGGTTCTGCTGACAACGCCGACCAGTTTCCCTATTTGCTGAAGTATTCGCCGTATCAGAATGTGAAGCCGGGAACAAAGTTTCCCGCGATCATGTTCAACACGGGTGACAGCGATACGCGTGTCGATCCATTGCATGCCCGGAAAATGACCTCTCTGGTTCAGGCGGACAACGCCAGCGACCGGCCGATCCTTCTTCACTATCAGACGGTGAGCGGCCATAGCTCCGGGGTCTCGATCACTCAGGCCATCAGTGACACGGCGGACGAGTTGTCGTTTTTATGGAATGAAGTAAGCGGGAAATAAGATTGCGAGGCAATCGCTGGAATTTTTATTTATGGGATTTGCCCAAAGCCTAAGCAGCTTTCGGCGACTGTCCATCGAATCGGCAGCCGCTGCCCGTCAAACTTTGACGCCGAAGTGCGCGCAATAACCTAACTGTTCAGCACCGAATCGCTACTTAGGACTGGCCAGCGCGATCGCCCGGCGCACGTTGCCTCTGGACTTTTTCAAAGCTTCCATGGCCTGCGCACGCCCCACTCTCGCCATCAGCATCACCAGCGCCACCGGAGTCCGATTGCCGGAAGCCGCCAGCGTCCGGCCCGCGGTCTCATGATCCGTTCCCGTAGCCCGCTCCAGAATCCCAATTGCCCGCTGCGTCAGCTTCTCGTTTTTCGGAACGACGTTAACCATCAGGTTGCCATAAACGTACCCAAGCCGCGTCATCGCTCCCGTCGAAATCATGTTCAGCACCATCTTGTGCGCAGTCCCGGCTTTCATGCGCGACGATCCCGCGAGAACCTCCGGCCCCACTTCGGTGATGATGGCGAAATGAGCCGCGCGTTCCAGCGGAGATTTTCGGTTGCAGGTAAGCGCAATGGTTTTCGCCCCGCGCCGCCGGGCTTCGCCGATAGCCGCAACGGTGAACGGCGTGCGCCCGCTGGACGCGATGCCGATTACCACATCGCGCTTTCCCGGCTTCCGTTTTTTCATTTCGTCTCGCCCCAGTTTTTCATCGTCCTCGCTGGCTTCCGTCGCGGAATCGAGCGCCTCGTGTCCGCCGGCAATGATGTATTGCACAGTGTGTGGATCGACGTTGAACGTCGGCGGGCACTCTGAGGCGTCGAGAGCTCCGATGCGTCCGCTGGTCCCCGCGCCCACGTAGATGAGCCGCCCGCCCTGGCGGAGGCTGGCAGCAACCAGGTCGATGGCGCGCGCAATCTGCGGCAAAGCGCGGCGCACCGCCGCGGCCACCGTTGAGTCTTCGTCATTGATGGCCCGCGCGATTTCCTGCGCGGATTTGCGGTCGAGATCGGTAACGGTAGGATGGGACTGCTCAGTGCGTAAACGGCGGAGATCGGTTTTTTTCCAGGCGGTCAAGAGAGTTTTTCTATTCTAAGCGCGACTGCGCTTCCGCGATTGAGAATCCAGGAACGCTCTTCGCTTCATTGCTTCATTACGCCGAACAAAATCTTCGTCACGCAAAGTTATCCACCGCCTCCACGACCGCGTCATGAAATTCCGGCCGCACCTGCTTGATCGCCTGATTCGAGCAATCGGGCCAAGTGCGGTTGGTCAGCAGCGTAATCGAAAGCTGGCGAACGGGATCAATCCAGAGCGACGTCCCGGTGTATCCGAGATGGCCAAAGGATCCCGCACTGAAATATTTTCCCGACTGGGAGGGCGACGATGGCGTATCCCAACCCATAGCGCGCGTCGTGCCCGCCGGCTCAGTTTCGCGCCGAGTGAAGAGCGCGACCGTTTCCGGACGAAGAATAGGCGGACCAGCATTGAGCATCGCATTCGCGAAGCGCGCCAGGTCTTCTGCCGTGGAAAAAAGGCCGGCGTGCCCAGCGACACCGCCCAGCACGCCGGCATTTTCATCCTGTACTTCGCCTTGAATAATGCGATTGCGGAAATCGCTGCCACCGCTCGTCTCGCGCCCATCCGACGTCGGTGAAATTAGCGGACGCAGCTCAGACGCAGGTTTGAACGCGGTCGTGCTCATTCCCAACGGCCCAAAGATCTCCCGCTGACCAAATGTATCCAACGATTCCCCGGCCAGCCGTTCCAGAGCCGCGCCGAGAATGATAAAGCCAATGTCGCTGTATTCCGCGCGGCTGCCGGGGTCCGCGGTTAAAGGCGTGGAAAAGGCTGCGCGGAGAAGTTCTTCGCCGGAGCGCGTTTTCAGAAATAGCTTTTCATGCGCAGGCAATCCGGAAGAATGCGCCAGCAACATGTGAAATGTTACATCACGACGGCGGAGATCACGATCCGTCGCGTTCATCCCCGATAGAAATTCGGGAACGACACCCGCGATCGGCTCGTCGAGATCCAGCACCCCGCGCTCATACAACAGCATGGCCATGGTGGTTGTCGCCACAACTTTCGTGACGGATGCGATATCGAACGGCGTCTCGGCAGTAACGGCCTTGTTCATCTCTGGCCATGATTCGAAGCTGAAACGTCCGAACGCTTTGCGGGCGATCAGCTGTCCGCGATGCGTAACTGCGGCGGACGCGCCGGGAAAGGCGCGGCCCGCAATCGCCTGCTCGACAATCGAAAAAGCGGAATGAAATATTCGATCTTGGCCGCCGCAAGTAATGTGCAGCGATGCTGAAGCCGCGCTGGGAATAATCGATTTCACGCCGTCAGTTCCGCCGTCGAAGAATACATGAATGGTCCTTAGATTACCCCTTACTTGAGTTCCTTGAGTCACGCGGCCCTGTTGTGTACAGTCGAAGCATCCTCTTCAATCGATCCAATTCGCGTGCAGGTGTCCGTGCTTTTCGAAAGAGAGCCTCGCTTGGTTTCCCACGGCGTTGGGGAGGGACAACCCTCTTAGCCTTCGTCGCGGTCCTTTCCGGAGTCAACTGTTTTGCTGGCGTTAATGTCGACGCAAAAACCTCGACGGCGACTCTCCATCTTCCCGCAGTGGACGCGATTATTCAGCAGTCAATCGCTGACGGAACTATTCCAGGAGCTGTCTTGCTGGTCGGCCACGAGGGCAGAATCGCGTACCGCAAAGCGTATGGCAATCGCGCGCTTGAGCCGCGGCGCGAGCCCATGACTCAGGATACAATTTTCGACCTCGCCTCCCTGACCAAAGTGATTGTAACGACGACCGCGGTAATGCAGTTGGTGGAGAACGGAAAGGTGCGCCTCAGCGATCCAGTGTCCAAGTATTTTCCGGAGTTTGCGCAAAACGGAAAAGAAGACATCACGATCCGCCAGTTGCTGACACATTACTCCGGCTTGCCGCCGGATTTGAATTTGAAAACTAACTGGCAGGGCAAGGAAACAGCCTATCGCATGGCCTTCGCCGACACTCTCGACGATCCGCCGGGCTCCCGGTTTTCTTACAGCGATATCAACTTCATCACGCTCGGGGCGCTCGTAGAAAAAGTCTCGGGCGAAATGCTCGACCAGTATGCAATACGGCATATCTTTGCGCCATTGAATATGTCGCATACGCGCTTCCTCCCGCCTCCGGCGTTGCGTTTCAAAATTGCGCCCACTCAATATGACGAGAACGACCACATGCTGCGCGGCGTGGTGCATGACCCTACCGCGCGGCGCATGGGCGGTGTCGCCGGCCACGCAGGATTGTTTTCAACGGCGGACGATCTGGCGAAGTTCGCCCAGGCCTTGCTGAATGGTGGCGGCGGAATTTTGTCCGCGTTTTCGGTAGAAAAAATGACATCGCCCGAGCAGCCTCCCAATGCGCCCGTGCTGCGCGGCTTTGGCTGGGATATCGATTCTCCTTTCTCTTCGAATCGCGGCGATCTGTTGCCGGTCGGCTCATTCGGTCACACGGGATTCACGGGAACATCGATGTGGATCGATCCAGCCACCAAGACGTACATCATCCTGCTGACCAACGCCGTGCATCCGCGAGGCAAGGGAAACGCGATTGCTTTGCGATCGAAAGTGGCAACCGCGGTAGCAACTGCTCTGCCGTTGACCGCCGACGAAAAAGACAGCCTGCGATGGTTGAGCATCACCGGATATAACGAAGCGCAAAGCGCCGCGCGGCGGATGAGTTCGCGCAACGGCGCGGTAAAGACTGGCATCGATGTCCTCGAAGATCGTGGATTCGATGTCCTGAAAGCGCCGCAGGGAAAGAAACGCATCGGCGTTGTGACCAATCAAACCGGAACGGATGCGCAGGGACGGCGCACAATTGACGTGTTGGCGCAGGCTCCTGGCGTGTCGCTCGATGCGATCTTCAGTCCAGAGCACGGAGTGACCGGAACTCTTGACACGACCGATGTGAGCAACTCCAAAGACGCTGCGACTGGCATCACGGTGTATAGCGTCTATGGAGCCAAGGACGCAGCGCGACGTCCGCCGCTCGATGTGCTGAAGAATCTGGATGCGGTCGTCTTCGACATTCAGGATGCGGGTGCGCGTTTCTATACCTACGAAACGACGCTGGGATATTTCCTCGAAGCGGCGCCGAAGGCCGGAATTGAACTGATAGTGCTCGATCGTCCGGATCCGATTAACGGTTCGTTCGTGCAAGGGCCAGTTTCCGATGCGGGACGAGAAAACTTCACCAACTACTGGACCGTTCCCGTGCGTCATGGAATGACGATCGGCGAACTGGCGAAGATGTTCAACGCCGAACGCGGCATCAACGCGAAACTCATTGTCGTGCCGATGGAAGGCTGGCAGCGCGGAGACTGGTTCGATTCGACGGGCCTTGCGTGGGTGAATCCGTCGCCCAATCTGCGTAGTGTGACCGAAGCCGCGTTGTATCCCGGCGTCGCGATGATCGAGGGCACGAACGTTTCCGTGGGACGCGGAACTGACAGCCCATTTGAGTTGCTCGGCGCGCCGTGGATGAAGAGCAGGGAGCTGGCCGCGTACTTGAACGCGCGTGGAATCGCGGGCGTTCGATTCGTTCCCGTGACTTTCACTCCGACTTCGGCGATCTACAACGGCCAGATCTGCGAAGGCGTAAACATTCTCTTGACCGATCGCAACGGACTCGACGCGCCAGAGTTGGGCGTCGAATTGGCTTCCGCGCTGCACAAACTGTACGCCACAGATTTCAAAATGGATCGCATGCAGGAGTTGCTGGTAAATCAAAATGTTTACGACGCGCTGGTTGCCGGACGCGATCCGCGACGGATTGCGCAGGATTGGCAGGAAGAACTGGATAAATTCGTCCAGCTACGGAAAAGGTATTTGCTCTACTAACGGCTCAAGTCGGGAAGTCCACGCTGCCGAATCCTTCTTAATTCCTCCGTTCCAGCCGGGCAGCGCCGATGACAGAATTCGCATCCTAGCCGCTAAATGACGTGGTATTCTCGCCTGAATTGGAGGTAACCCATGCGCTGGCTGATTTCGGCTTTGATGATGATTGGAATGGCCTTCGGGCAGGGAACGGATTCTTCGCGGCCTGCGGACAGCGCATCCGTGCATGCTTCCGGCGCTGGCGCTGCGAGTGCCGCTGCTCAAAGCGTGAACGCTGTGATTCCCGCCGGTTCGCGCATCCCCTTGCAGCTCAAGCAAGCGATCTCCACCAAGAATGCGCGCGAAGGCGATTCCGTCTATGCCGAGACGGCGTTCCCGTTTGTGTTGAACGAGCGCGTGCTGGTTCCGGCGGGAACCTACATTCAGGGAAAAATTTCGCACGTGGAGCGCGCCGGCCACGGCCACGGCCGCGCCGAAATCCTGATGCACTTCACTTCCATGATTTATCCCAGCGGATATACCGTCATGTTGCCGGGGTCGGTGCAGAACACGCCCGGAGCCGAGCACAACACGGTGAAGGGCTCGGAAGGAACGATCCAGCAGGATAGCGAAACGGGCAAGAAGGTCGAAGACGCGGCCAAAGGCGGGGCCATCGGCACGGTGGGAGGCGCAACCGCAGGAGGCCTGGCCACGGGTGGGCTCAACGGCGCGCGCGTTGGAGCGGGAGCGGGCGCCGCGGCCGGCATTGCATGGGCTTTGCTGAAGCGAGGCAGCGATGTGCGGCTGGAGGTTGGGACCTCGATCGAGATGGAGATTCAACGCGACGTACCTCTGGATTCCAGCCGGCTCACGCTGGCGCGCGCTGGGCCGTAGGCACACCGGTGGCGGAGTTCGTCAAGGTTGCTGGGGTGTACGCGCCGTTTAAAGCGAATCCGGTTTCTAAAGTTTACCAGTTTGCTATCCCCCCTCCCCCTTGGTCTTTGAGAATCATCACGTTAGCAGGAATCTGCCCGCAACATACGTCGGCTCAATGACTTAGAGCTAAAATACGTCGAACAAAGGAGTTAGGCCGACTCATGAGAGGTCTTGTTCGAGTTAGTCGCACTTCCTCTGCTTGGGCGATTATGAAGCGAGTTCGGATTGAGGCGCAAGGTCAGACATCACACGAGGGCTGTGGATTTCTTTGTGACGAAGGGCGGGAGCCCAAGTCTCCGCTCTTCAGCAAGCTTAGGGCAAGTTCCGTCGCGCAGGATGCGCCGCGGGCAGCGGTGCCCTCAGCGACTGCGCTGAAGGGATGCCTGCCCCTTCCGCGAAGCGGTCTGGACATATAGGGAATGTTGAGCGAGGAGGTCGTCGTTCTTGGTGCGGAATACTAGCCTCCCTTCCTTGGCCTCGTTGTATACCAAGTCCTCCAGCCGTTGCCCGAAGTGGGCCGCACGGTTGATTTCATTATCAATGGTCACCGACATTAAGCCACCTTCTCGATCAGTTTGTCCCCGAAGATGTGCAATATTAGACCATGTCTTTCATCGGGTGGCATGGGATTGCAGTTGGTGTCGCCGTGTTCGCACTGGCATGGTGCATTGTCTGGATCAGGATTCCGAAGAGTCGTGGCTTCTACTTTGACGAAAAGGATGGATCGTTTGAAAAGCTTCTCGCGATTTACTTGGATGTTTCTAAATTCATCCTTGGGCTGGCCGCGGGTGGGATTGTTCTTGTGGTCGGCTCGACTGCCGTTGGCAAATGTCAGAAGCTTGATCCAGGGTTTGCCTCGCCGCTATTCCTACTCGCGATGAGTATCTTTTACGGTCTCCTGTTTATGCCGTTCCTGGTTCTCAATTATGAATCTTATAAGCATGGAAAAGAGCACACTCGTTTGCAATACATTAGGAACAGGGTTCTAGCTTATTCAGCGCTCGTTTGTTTCAATGTCGGTTATGCGTGGCTGATTTGGGGCGCTGCCAATCGCTAACCGGTTTTTAGCGATCTCATGAACTGCTCAATTTTCCCCGGATCGTCGGAATCCGCAATGGCCTCGATACACGCCTCTATCCTCTAAATCCGGGACTAGAGCGCTGGCCCGGCCTTTCTGAATCGGAGTCTTCGATCACGCGCACACGAAATCAAAATCCCCGCCCTGTCGCACAAAACGCGACAAGGGCTGATTGGATAAGAGTGAAGGCTCGATTCGGAACCCATATAGTCTTGGTTTGAGGACAAAGACGCTGGGAAGAAAGGAGCCTTCGATGATGATTATAGG
>Ga0209010_1000122_pt1 | contig 28739 bp, 19 predicted proteins | sample BlaSpr_A8_OM1_O3_FD_187985 | JGI IMG/M metagenome (GOLD analysis project Ga0209010, IMG submission 187985) | Forest soil microbial communities from Thunder Bay, Ontario, Canada - Black Spruce, Ontario site 2_A8_OM1_O3 (SPAdes) (version 2) | ecosystem: Environmental > Terrestrial > Soil > Boreal...
CCAAGCCGGTTGCTTACTGTCCATATATTTTCGTGGACAACGACGCGGCACTGGCGCGCGGTTGGACGCAGGGTTATCCGAAGCGCCTCGGCGAGGTTTTTCAAACCAGGTATTACGCTGCGACAGGAAAGGCTGGCCCAGCTCTCGCACCAGGATCGAAGTTCGCTGGATCCCTCACATCGGCCGGACAAAGGCTTGCCGAAGCTGTTGTCACTCTGAGAGAACCGGTAACCGACATGGCGCTGTTGAAGGAGAAGCCTGTCATCAATCTCCTCCACACCCCGCGTCTTGCAGCTGACAAGCAAGACCAACCGGCAATTCACGAGCTGGTCGAGAATATTCCTCACGACGTGAAGATCGAGCAAGCGTGGATCGGTGAAGGTTCTTTGACGCTGCCGGTCTGCAAAGACGAAGAACTCTCCGAGCTGGCGCCCGTTCGTTGTGGCAAAGGCCTGCGGGCTTCCATGGCATACGTCGTGGATGATCTAAAAACTCTGCAGGACTTGAGAAGGTAAGGTTCCCAGTGGCATAATTTGTCGCCTCTTTTTTCTGCGCGGAGGTCTAAAACCTTTACGCGTTTCGCTGCCACTTTCCACAAGAAAGAAAGTTCCGGGATTCAACAGGGGTTCGAGAAACAGGGTTTGGGAAACAAGGTTCGGGAAAGGAATAGTAATGGCAAAGAGAGTGGCTGACCTGTTGGTAGATGTCTTGGTGAAAGTGGGCGTTCAGCGAATTTATGGAGTCCCGGGCGATTCACTCAATGGCATCACGGATTCGATTCGCACCCGCGAGAACATTGAATGGATTGGCGTGCGCCATGAGGAGGCAGCGGCGTTCGCAGCCGGTGCAGAGGCGCATCTCACTGGCAAATTGGCGGTATGCGCCGGAAGCTGCGGACCTGGAAACATGCACTTGATCAACGGCCTTTACGATTGCCAGCGCAGCCGCGTCCCCGTTCTGGCCATCGCGGCGCAAGTTCCGAGCGCTGAGATCGGGAGCGGATATTTTCAAGAGACTCATCCGGAACATATCTTCGGGCAGTGCAGCCATTATTGTGAGCTGATCTCGCAGCCCGAGCAGATGCCCCGTGTGCTCGAGATTGCGATCCAGACTGCGATTTCACGGCGTGGCGTTGCGGTGGTTGTGATTCCAGGGGATGTGGCCTTGCGAGGTGCGATTGAGCAAGAACCACGATTGCTTTTTGCCGAACCGAAACCGACGGTGTGCCCGTCCGATGACGAACTGAGCGAACTTGCGGAAGTTCTCAATCGCTCAAAGAAGATCACCATCCTTGGCGGCGCCGGGTGCGCCGAAGCTCACAGCGAACTCCTTGAGCTCGCGGGCAAGCTGCAAGCTCCCATCGTGCACGCTTTTCGCGGCAAGGAATTCATCGAGTATGACAACCCGTTTGATGTAGGCATGACCGGCCTGCTCGGATTCTCATCCGGCTATCACGCCATGATGAGCTGCGATACGCTGCTGATGATCGGCACCGACTTTCCCTATCAGCAGTTCTTTCCGAAGAACGCGACAGTGGTGCAGATAGATGTTCGAGGCGAGCAGCTCGGGCGTCGCAGCAAAGTTGATTTTGGCTTTGTGGGAGATACAAAGGCCACGCTGCGAGCACTGTTGCCGAGGCTGCAACAGAATCAATATGAAGAGCATTTGAAAGAATCGCTCGAGCACTATCGTAAGGCACGCCTGGGTCTGGACAAGCTCGCAAGCGGTGATTCCGGCGAAAAACTTATCCATCCGCAATATGTCGCAAGCGTGATTGATCGACTCGCATCCCAGGATGCGATCTTCACCTTCGACGTCGGAACGCCAGTCATCTGGGCAGCGCGCTATCTTCGGATGAATGGCAAGCGTCGCCTCGTTGGTTCTCTCAACCACGGCTCCATGGCCAACGCATTACCGCAGGCCATCGGCGCACAAGTCAGCCACCCCGGCCGGCAGGTGATCTCAATGTCCGGCGATGGCGGTTTGGCGATGCTCATGGGCGAACTGCTTACATTGCGGCAGCACGATTTACCGGTGAAGCTGGTCGTTTTCAAGAACGATGCGCTCGCCTTTGTCGAGCTGGAAATGAAAGCGAACGGCTTTCTCGATTTTGCAACTACCCTTAGGAATCCAGATTTTGCAAAGATTGCGGAGGGAGCCGGCCTTCTCGGTCTGAGAGCCGAAACTCCAGACCAGGTAGAACCGGCGATCGTACAGGCTCTCAAACACGACGGGCCGGCATTAGTCGAAGTTCAGGTGTCGCGCCAAGAGCTTTCGATGCCTCCAACAATCACCTACGAGCAAGCCAGAGGCTTCGGCCTTTTCATGCTCAAGGCCGTTCTTAGTGGACACGGCGATGAAATCATCGATCTCGCCCGAGTGAACCTGCTCCGCTAGCCGAAGCCGAGTCCAGCGACAAAGAAGAAAGGATAAAAGGCTAGACATCGTCACAGGAGTGCCAGCTACCAGGCAGAACGTGCCGTCTAACTCTCTTTGAGGCATCCTTGTTAAGGTCGCGTCAATTCTTCCAAAGCGTAGAGGAATGACTCATAGGGGGCGTGAGTTGCGTACTCCATACCGACTTCACAGGTGCGGTTCGCACACAGATATAGATCCAGATTCTTGCCCGCGACTTCTCCGGCTTCCTCTCGGGTTGCGGAACGAGTGAGTTCTTCATGCAGCAAGCCGCGGTCGCCGGCAAATGCACAGCACGTACTCGTCAACGGATAAAAAGGCTTCTCTGCCAATTCGGCGGCAATCTTCCTGAGTGTTGTAGCGACAGCCAAGGTATTCATCGAGCACGTCGGGTGCAACGTCGCCGACCGGGCCTTCTGTTTCACCTTTAGGTTCGGCAGCAGCTTCTCGTCGGCCCAAGTGATCGAGTCGTAAATCGTAAGGTGCTTGTGCCTGTCCCGGTTTTGCGGGGTGAGATAGTCCAATACCTCTTGTTTCAGACCGAGGGTGCAGGAACTCGCATCCGAAACGATTGGCAGCGAACCCTCTTTGCTCCAGCGCCACATGCTGTTGACGACACGATTGGCCATCAGTATATTGCCGGCGTTATAACCCTTCGAGTGCCAAACGGTGGCGCAGCAGTTGCCGACGACGTCTGGAGGAATGAACAAGGGACACCCAGCTCTTTCCGAAACTGCTACAAGAGCGTCGGCCAGTGACATAGTGTGTTTCGAAAGCTTCGAACCTCCAAAGATTCGGTTGATGCAGGCCGGAAAATAGATTGCCGCAGCACCCTCCTCGTTCGTATGTGGCAGCTTGGAGGAAGCAGGCATAGGCAGCGACTCCACCCAACTGGGAAGAAGCTCGGGGCTGATCACTTTTCGAGCTGCGTTGAGAATCGAACGAACCGTTCCATTACCAAGCAGCTTCGCCGCGACGTTGCCGGCGAACATCGAGGCGCGAGCTATCGGTTCCACGGCACCCCAATGTTCAGCGATCTTCTTGGCGATCCATTCCTGCCACTGGCTGTGCTCGAGATGGCGGAACTGTTTCATCATGACCCCAGTGTTGATTTGGACGGGACATGCATGCTCGCACGAGCTATCGCCAGCGCAGGTCTGAACCGCGTCGTATTCGTATTCCTTCAGCAGCGCCTTCTGAACCGGAGAACCGGGCTCATGCCGCATCATCTCTCGACGAAGTGCAATGCGCTGCCTCGGCGTAGTTGTCAGATGACGGCTGGGGCAGACGGGCTCGCAGTAACCGCATTCGATGCACGCATTGGCAACATGTTCGATTTCAGGAAAGGTGTGTGTGTTCTTGACGTGACCGCGAGGATCTTTGTTGAGCAAGACCCCGGGGGCGAGCAGGCCCTTGGGGTCGAAGAGCTTCTTGATGCGCCACATAATGGCTGTCGCCTTAGGCCCCCACTCCTTTTCAAGAAAAGGCGCGATGTTTCTACCCGTCCCATGCTCGGCCTTGAGTGAGCCATCGTACTTACTGACGATCAGGGTCGTCATCTCCTCCATAAAGGCGGCATACTTATCGACGTCGGCAGGAATTCCGAAGTTCACCCCTATGAGGAAATGCAGATTACCAGCTGACGCATGCCCGGCAATGTTCACGAGGTAGTTGAACTTCCGTTGTAAAGCAATGATGTCGTTGGCAGCATCTCCCACCTGGCTCTGTGGAACGCACACGTCCTCAATCATCAGGCATGTCCCCTGGGCTCTCCCCGCCGCGACGATCGGGTACAAACCTTCCCGCACTTTCCATAAGACTGCCGCAGCTTTTGGATCGCGACTGAATAACGCAGGATCATGCAGATCAAGCGTTGATGCGAACTTGAGTCCCTCTTGCTCCATTTGCGTCAATTCATCGGGACTGGATGCGCGAAACTCAACGAGCAGAGACCCTGCATCCTCGCTCACTGCCTGCCAGCTCATGGGTACATCAGGAAGCGTGGTCGCAAGATGCAGACATCTTCCATCCATCAGTTCCGCAGCCATTGCACCGATCTCAATGAAGTGGGGTGCAGCGGCCGCTGCATCATGCAGAGTAGAAAATATCAGCAGACCGGTCGACCGAAATGGTCTCAGCGGAAGAGTCTCAAAGGTGACCTCGGCAATGTATGCGAGCGTGCCCTCGGACCCGACCATCAGCTTCTGAATGATTTGAGCGGGAGTTTTGCCGTCAAGGAACGCATCCAGCCGATAGCCATTGGTGTTCTTGATCGCGAACTTCTTCCGAATCCATCTCGCAAAGGGATCATCCCGCAGGATCTGGTCACGAATCTCCAGTAATCCATCATGCAATTCGCGCTCGTACTCAAAGAGCTTCGCTTCAACACCTTTGTCGCTCGTGTCGATGAGGATGCCGGAGGGAAGGAGTACCTTCATTGACGCGACGGTGTGATAGCTGTTGAACTTCGTACCGGCGGTCATGCCACTGGCGTTGTTCGCTACTACACCGCCAATCGTAGCGACTCCGCTGCTGGCGGGGTCCGGTCCCAAGACCCGGTTGTAAGGTAAAAGGGCGCGATTGGCGACGCTGATGATCGTGCCAGGTTTGATCCTCGCATAGAGGCCGTCTTCCAGTATTTCAATACCGTTGAAGCAGTTCCGTACATCAATGAGGATGTCGTCGCCCTGAGACTGGCCGTTCAGACTGGATCCAGAGGCGCGAAAGGTCACGGAACGGCGATTCTGTTTTGCGTATTGCAGAGTCTTGGCGATCTGTTCCACCGATTCCGCGACAATCACCACCTGCGGGAAGAGGCGATAGGGACTGGCATCTGTCGCGTACTTCACCAGATCTGTGACGCGCGAGCGCACCGCAGTAGAACCGAGCAGAGCGATCAGATCGTCGCGCAAGGCGGCAGGCGTGCCGTCGGCCAGATGATCGGGGGCGCGATCGGGCGTTGCCTGAGAACGAAGGGGAGTAAGAGCATCCGTATTCGGTGAGAAAAAGCACATGCCAAAGGCTCCCCCTGTGGGCCGAAGAATGATCTCGAAGAACGATTCCATTCCTCCGGAACATCTACTTGTGACCGACAGATGGCAATATCTGCCCCATCTCCATCGCATTGCTCGAGGGAATTTCCTGGAGGGATATAGCCAGCTGATCGGTGGGGATGCCGGTGAGGCCCTGGAACATCGACCACAGTTGCTTCAGCGTCTCGGTCTTTTCGGCATCAGTGTGGCCACTCCGCAATACACAGTTCAACGCTGCGGTGGGAGCCTGTTCGCCTCCCGTATATCCAGACCCCTTCGGATAGGAGAGGAAGATCACTCGAACGAAATTGCTGGGCACTTTCATCAATGTCGTGTGTATCCGCGTGATTTCCCTGGCAATCTTCGCCTTCTTCTCGTCGGACACAAAATCATCTTCGGTGATAGCGGTGTAGAGCGGCATTCGCCTTACCCTCCAAATCAGATGCCCACGGAGATAGCCGCACTGGCTACAATGGGCTTTACGCGGGCCCTATGAGTGCCCGTTAGGAACGAAGATCAGCTTCCTGGTGACAAACTCTTCAATACCAAGGCTGGAGAGTTCCTTTCCATACCCAGAGCGCTTAATACCTCCGAAAGGCAACTCCGGAAGGCTGATATCGGGATAGTTAATGAAGACCATTCCCGTTTCCATACGACTCGCCACCCGCTTGCCTCTTTCGATGTCTGTGGTGTAGACGGATCCGCCGAGGCCAAATGGCGAATCGTTGGCGATCGCAATCGCTTCTTCCTCGTCTTTGGCCGGAAAAACCAGAGCGGCGGGCCCAAAGAACTCCTGCTTGTAGGCGGGGTTGTCGGAGGTCACGTTCGTCAAAATCGTCGGCTCTAGGAAGGCTCCGACTTCGCCGGCACGGCGACCACCAAGGGCTATCTGCGCCCCATGATTTGTGGCCTCCTGAATCTGTCGTAGGATCAGCTGCAGAGCTGCATCGGAAGAGAGTGGTCCCAAGGTTACCGTTTCATCGAGCGGATCCCCTAGCTTCAGCTTCTTGGCTGCCGCGATGAATCGGGGGAGGAATTTGTCGAGCATCGATTTGACTACGATGAATCTTTTTGCGCCGATGCAAGTCTGCCCGTTGTTTCCGAACCGGCCCAGGATCGCCATTTCTACAGTATGGTCCAGATCGGCATCGTCCAGAACAACGAACGCATCGCTACCGCCAAGCTCCATCGTCGATTTCTTCAGGTTCTTGCCCGCGCGGGATGCCAGCGCCTCTCCTGCGCGCTCGGAACCGGTGAGAGCGATTCCTTTTATCCGCGGATCGTCGATCAGCGCTCCAGCTTGATCGTTGCTGAGGAACACGTTGGTGTAGACGCCTTCGGGTACGTCGGCCTCACGCAGAACCTTTTCAAAGGCCAATGCGCACTGGGGAACGCCAGGCGCGTGTTTGACGAGCATCACATTGCCAGACATCAAATGCGGACCGGCAAAGCGGGACAACTGATAATAAGGATAGTTCCAGGGCTGAATGCTCAGAAGGACACCAAAGGGCGAATACTCGAGTCGGGCGTCACCCATGGCGGAGTCGAGCTTTTTCGGTGCGAGGAAGCCTTCGGCCTTATCCGCGAAGTACTGCATGATGGAAGCGCTCAGTTCCACTTCGCCTCGGCTCTCGGCGATTCTTTTCCCCATTTCCAAAGTGGCGAGACGAGCGAGTTCTTCTTTCTTTTCCAGAAGAATCTGAGCAGACCTGCCAATGATCTTCGAACGCTCGCTAAACGGCCGCGCCGCCCAGGCTCGAAATGCTTCGTCCGCTTTGGCCAAGGCACCACACATCTGCTCATCTGTATGCTCAGGAAAGGTCTTAAGCACCTCTCCGGTTGCTGGATTGACGCTGCGGTATGGCACAGATGCTCCTTCTTCTTTCGAACAGATCCCTCAAGCTGCCTGCCACCACGAATGTGCAAGCATCGTGCCAAGTCAGTGATCCGCCGGACAGGTTGGTAAATGATTGAAATTGAGACGAGAAATACCAAAGTGGAGAACGGCTTCATCATCCACCGATGAAAACCCCGTCACTGTCAATAACGCGTCAACTTATTGAGCACAGGAATCTGAACCGATCGAGACCTAAATTTTCCCAGAACCGAAAATCCTCCTCGCAAACTGCAGGACATGGTTCGACAACGCGATGAAGCGGGCTTTTGGACGCAATCTGTGATTTGGCAGGCGACGTGCATTTTGCTGTGAGGCGATGCAAATGGAAACTCAAACCACCAGTGATCCTTGCATGGACGTGTCCGGCCACGAGAGTGCAGTTCTCGAAATGAAAGAAGTTCTATCACTGCGCTTGCCGTCTTTTTATCGGTGCGCCTTGCGAATTCTGGGCAACGCAGCTGACGCGGAGGACGCGGTGCAGGAAGCTCTGTTGGCCGCTTACCGACATATCGATCAGTTCAGGGGACAGTCGAAGATGACTACCTGGCTGACCACAATTGTCCGCAACTGTGCGCTGATGCAATTGCGCAAACGGCCCCGCCAGATTCATTTGTCTTTGGATGAACAGACGGGAGAGGAGAAAAAGTACTTCGTTTGGGAAAGACTCGCGGATATGCGCCCCAGCCCTGAACAGGAGTGTCGCAATTTCGAGATCTCTGTACGCTTGCGAAGATCCGCCGCGCTGTTGTCGCCTACCTTGCGCAGAACATTTCAGTTGCGTGTCTTAATGGGGTTCTCGGTCTTTGAGACGGCTCGAATCCTGGGGTTGCCACAAGGAACGGTCAAGGCTCAACTGGTACGAGCGCGAAAAAATATTGCGCGGCACATCAAGTCAGGGCTCGCACCAAGATCGGGCATCCCCCCAGCGGTCATACCGATAGTTTGACTTGCTGGGTGACGCGGGTTCACTCGGCCTCCCTTGAATATTGAACACACATTCTCGAATTCGCATCTACATTGTGAGGTTTTGAATGTTCGGCGTCGAGGTGAGAGTCGTTGATGACGAGATCTGAAAGTCCCGACGGCGAGAGGAGCTTTGTCTACATTCGATGCCTTTCGCACGATTTTAAAAATGAGGTCCTTCACTTTTCGATCCAGCGCAGATCGCCGGCTCCCAGTCCTGACACCAGTCGTTGCGACAGTACCCGAGACATCGAAATCCCATCATGCTTGCTCCGCAGAGCGGGCAGACCAAGTTACGGATAGCGGAGATCAAGCTCGAGTTGGTGTTTGTCACTACGACATGCGAAGCCATAATGCCTTCCCTGTTATGGCGGTTCTTCACCGCCGAATGCACGGAACCAAGCGCGGGGCCGCCAGACGCGTTTTGCGGAGGTCGCTCAGTGAACTTGGCCCTGCCCCCCTTGTTTGGATTCAAACGTAAGAGCAACTGAATCGCCAACCAGTCCCGGACAGCGGTTTAATGACCCTTGACGGCGCGGTAACTCCTCTTCAGCAGCCTTTCAGCCTTATGTCTCTTTCTCCAGTTCAACAAAACCCCCAACAGTCACTCTGTCGGCGGAGAGACCGGCTTTGCCGGTTTAGGCTCCGCGGCGGTTTTTTGGCGTTCTATGGGCACTTCAAACGATTGGCCCAATATATCGTTGTAGCGAATTGTGCGCTTTCCCACTAGCACGAGCAGTTCGCGTCCCGCTGCGTACTTAACAGTCTTCTCGCCCAGCGGTGGCGTATAGAGCACGACATAAATGCTATCGCCCACTTTGACCGAAACGTCATAACTCGCCGAATCTGCGGCGCCAACAGCGGCATCCTGATGAGTCTTAACCTCAATGATCGTTCCCACCTGATACTTCGACGTGGACTGGCCAAAAGCCGAAAACGTCGTCAAGGAGATACAAAACAGGATCGCTAGCCTAAGCATGGTTGCCCCTCTCCTCTGGGCGTGAACAGAGCGCCACAAAGTTGTGCCACTTTGACAGAAACGTCATAACTGTTTGACACCAGAACCACTGCCTGCCTTATGGTCTACCATGTGCGGACATAAGAGCGAACAAGCATCTGGGTCACTGACTTTCCCCTGAAAGGCGACAGGTAGTGATATCGGGGCATTATCTTTCCTGATGCGATAGCCTTGACTGTCACTAATAGTATCCATGGTGCTATGGAAAGCACTTGTGTTGCCAACAGCAAGAACGATCTCCCTAGGGAGTTGCCACGGCCTGGCAAAAACAACCATTGACTAACTAGTCCCAATCAGGTTGTGCGAGTTCAGCAGTGGGCACCACAGTCGGGCGGTCCTCTCCGGTGTTTCAGACCTATTCGATTCCTAGCCGCCAGAAGGCGATAGATACACCGTCCCATCCAGCATTGTTGTGTGGAAGGCTACATGCATGTACGAGTCGAATGAATCCCGAGTTGCATGAGAGACCTAAGACGAGGAATTGCAGCATCCGAGTCAGCGTGGCCAGGGGGCTAAGTACGGCAACCTCGTTCGGGTGGTGTCCACTCGCCTGCCTACGTGTTCGGCATATTCGACCTGGTCGGCTTTGAGTGCGCGAACCTGGACAAAGGACGGACCGAGAGTGCCCTTCTCTTGATGCTTGGTAATCCGACAAGTCGAGCGCCTTTGCTACGCATTCATTCTCAGTGCTTGACTGGAGAAGTGCTCGGATCTCTGCGCTGTGATTGCCGAGGGCAATTGGAACTCGCAATGTCGGCCATCGCAAACGAGGGATCGGGTCTGGTGATCTACGAGTATCAGGAGGGCTGTGGCATCGGGCTCATGGAAAAACTGAAGGCGTACACGTTGCAGGACCAAGGGCTCAATACGATCGAAGCAAACCACGTCCTCGGTTTTGATGCCGACTGCCGCGATTTTAGTTTGGCTGTGACTGTCCTGCGTGAACTTAACATCCAGCAGGTCCGCCTGATGTCAAACAACCCGCAAAAAGTTGAAGCCCTAACCAAGAGTGGAATCGAAGTCATCGAGCGGATTGCCTGCGAAGCACCGGCAAACCCTTATGCATTGTCTTACCTGCGGACCAAGAAGAAAAAGCTGCGGCATTCGCTCACGATCACGTGAACGATTGGAGAAATCGGTTTTTTATTGGAGCACCTATGTCTAGTCAGGCGCCAGGCGCAGTAGACCTACCTGCTTCGTTCGAAGTTTCGCGTGTGTCCGGTGGTAATTAACACGGCTCCGATCTAGCAAGGTTCTGCTCGAGTATGGGTTGACAATGGTGACTGTAGCTCAACTCGTTCGCTACAGGCTCGAAACAGAGTTAAACCAATCTTCCAGCATGCATTCATCCGCGACATATGGGCACGGCCCAGACTGGAAGAAGTTTTTGGAGGAGGATAAAATGCACGCAAATTCACGTACTGGAGGCCGGAAATGAGCGAAATTATTGCGGAACGCTCTGGAAATATCCTGAGCATTCAGCTGAATCGTCCAACCAAGAAGAATGCAATGACTTCGAGCATGTACATCATGATGGCGGAGTTCCTTGAGGACGCAGCGAAAGACGATGAGATACGTGTTGCTCTTTGGCATGCCGCTGGAGATTCATTTTGTGCGGGCAATGATCTCGAGGACTTCATGAAAAATCCGCCAGCAGCAGGGGAAAGTCCGCAGTCGCGATTGATCCACACCCTGATCAATTTCGAGAAACCGCTGGTTGCCGCTGTTCAAGGCGCTGCGATTGGCGGAGGAACGACCATGTTGACGCATTGCGACTTTGTGTACGCGGGGGAGAGCGCGAAGTTCCAACTGCCTTTCGTGAACTTGGCGCTGGTACCGGAATTTGGAAGCAGCTATTTGCTTCCGCTGCGTTTCGGATATATGCGCGCCGCCGAGCTGATCCTGCTGGGGCAACCGTTCGGCGCCTTGCGAGCAGCCGAGTTTGGATTAGTCACAAGCGTTGTCCCGGATCAGAAACTACTGTCCACCGCAACGGAAACCGCACAGATCCTGGCGGAGAAGCCCGCAGGCGCAGTGCAGGCGTGCAAGCGGCTCATGAAAGGGGCATTCCGTGAACAACTGGAGCAAGCTGTGAAACTCGAGAACCAGGTATTTGCCGAACGAGTAAGGTCCGACGAGGCGAAGGAAGCATTTAGAGCGTTTTTCGCGAAGCGCAAACCAGAATACCATCCTCAGTGAACGCGCTGACTGATTGCTCTTGCACTTCCAGGGGTCGCGCGAGCATCGGAAGTTGAGACTCGTGCGCGGATTCAGTAGTTCCGCTCGAAGCGTGACAAGACTGCTCCGCTTGACGTCTCGATTAGTGGTCGGCACCGCGCACGGAGCGAAACAACACCGCACTGCACACGGCGGAGATTGCCGTCGCAAGCCAGAGGGCCGCTGAGATCGAGTAATGTATGACGACGGCACCCAACGCCGCACCGAAAACATTGCGGCCACCGACGCAACCCTTCTCGCCAATCTCAGGTTGTTGCCGTTCGCGAACGAAGAGTCCGCACCGATGCCCGTAATCGTCAATGTCAGGACCGTTGTTGTCAGATCCGGGATTGCCAGCCTCCGGACAGCGGCATTCCGTGTGCCCATCGCGAGCGCCGTCAAGGCGATCAAAGCAAATGGTTGAAAAGAATGTTCGAGCCAATCGCCCCGGTATCCGATGCCGCAAAGCGACGCTGCAAAAAGAAAAGCGACGTCAAGGAAGAACACTTGTGCCGCAAATCGAATCTGGAAATCGGCACTCGCCCGCCATGACCCGTCCGCCGAGCATCGCCCCTCCAAGAAAAGCCAATAGCGCCGTTAACGAACGCGCGATGGAGAGTCCGGATATGTGCGCCGTTGCAAACGCGAGAAGCACGACATTCCCCGTCATGTTCGCAGTGAAGACGCGCCCAAGCGACAGAAAACTGACGGTGTCCACCAGACCGGTGACCGCCGTCATTCCCAGCAGGGCGTACGGTATGACTTTTTCAGTGGCTTGATCGTTCGCCATGAACAAGTAGCCGGCTGAGTATATTGCGATTATTCATTACCGGCGCTCCCTCTCGAAACGGCTGCACCGTTCCGCGATCGCCCTCTAGAACTTGTAGCCGGCCCACAATGCCCAGTAATTGAGATTGCGGGATGGCTGACTCTCCTTAACGAATTTCCCCGCGTAAAAAATTCCGTAGTCGGCCTGAAACCAGAGGTGACGATTCGCCTGCCAGTGCACCTCCGTGCCTGGACGATGCCCGACGAAACACGCGTCGCTCTTACCTGAGGGAATAATCAGAAATCCCGGAACGGAATATACACCGTCGTGCAAACTCACTCGCCACTGAAATATCCAATCCACGGAGGCAGTCACGCTGTGCGGCAATGTGGTTTCAACATGAGGGTGTACGTCGATAAAGTTGATGGGACCAGGACCTGCTGTAGCGAGGACGCCGAAATAATTGCCCTTCGGGAACAAGGGATTGAACGTACCGAGAGTATTCTTCCTGGGATCGTCGCCACTGGAGATATCTGCCTTAGCGCTGAATCGTGGTTTCAGCGGAACGGTCGAAAACCGGTACCCGGTTTCCGATGCCACAGTCCAGGCCCGGATATTTACGGAACCGAAACTGCCAAATTGCCAAAGCGCTTCATAATCGAAATCCCAACCGGGTTTCGTTTGAGCAATGGGCCGAGAGAGACGCGTACCGATCGTGTGCCGCACCTCTTGCCCCACACGGGACCGCGGAGTAGTGGGGCTGGCAAAGTTCTTTGTGCTGAATTGCGCGATAGCTCGCGCACCCAATGTGCCGAAAGCTCACCTTGTACTCTCGCTCGCGAACATGGTGTTGGCACGAGGAGGGCCAAAATGGATCAGTTGCTCTCAACCCGCGACCCGCCAGATTCGAGGCGCGAAGCCGCGCGGATTGCCTTGACTGAAGTGTGAAAAAGCGTCATTTCATGAGTCGCGTCATGAAATGACACCTGACATCGGACAGATGAGGTCGGCCTCAATAAGAGCAAGTAACAATACGATCCAGTCTTTCCGCGAATCGAGCCTCCCCCGCCCAATTATCGAGAGTGAGGATCTAATCTCCTAAAGTCTGGTTCAGCCAGCCTAAAGTTTGGTTGCTACGGGTGAGGCAAGAACGTTAACCTTGCCGCATGCGGGTGGACCGAACGTCCGATTGATAGCGATCATTGATGACGGCGAGGCTATGCAAGATTCACTGCGCGACCTTATGGAAGCAGCCGAACTGGTTGCGCGGTCCTTGGGGTCTGCGGAAGAATTCCTCGAATCCGATTCGCATACCGGGCTGCGCATTTTAATTGTTGATATCCGTATGCCGAAGATGTCAGGTCTGCATGAACTTGGTTGAACGCGCGGTCATCCTTTCGCGGGGCGGCGTGCTCCCAGCCCAGTTCACAAAAAGCAAACAGATCTCATGATCCCGAGTCTGCATCGCACTCGAACTTTGCACTTATCGATAACCTCGGAAGACTCGGATCGCACTTTGATTTTGGAAACATTTGGGCAGGCCGGCTGGATCCACAGTAAACCGCACGGCGCAGCGGAGAGCCTTGGACTAAAACGAACGACGCTGCTTGCCAGGATGAGAAGTTTGGTATCTTGCGGCGCCTATCTCTCAGGAAAGAACTACCAGCCTTCCCGGAGTCGCGCAATGAAGATGCCCGGATTTGAGGGTAGAATTGGCAGCCGCACATGCAATAAAGTTAGCAGTCGGCAAGCGCGAACCGATTCGAGAAGCAAAACGTGCCATCGTCTGGCCGGATCACGAGCTGGGCCTGCAACGATGGATGAAGGGTGTTTTCTGGAGACCACTGATCACGCCGACCTCCAACGGCAACGGGTTGCATGACTGGACTTTCAACGGGTTGGCATTTTGCCCTTATGCGAGTAAAGCACGCTGAAATCGCGGCAGTGGGTCGCACTGAAACCGCTTCTGCAAGCTATCTAGCCTGGCGAATCCTGAGCGCTATCGTATTTCTTAGCGTGGTGGCCTTGGTGGCCTGCCGGTCAGAACGGCCCCAGGAAACCCCGCTCATCTCCTTCACCAAAATTCCTCCTGCAGCCCAAGGTGGTCGAGAAAGAGTAGATACCATCTCCGGTCGAGTCTCTGGCGCTCGATCAGGGCAACAGATCGTTATCTATGCGCACAGCGGACAATGGTGGGTGCAGCCCTGGTCTGATCGTCCCTTCATTCCGATCAAAGCAGATTCGACGTGGAGCACGGAAACTCATCTGGGATTTGAGTATGCTGCGTTGCTGGTGGAGCCGGATTATCATCCGTTGCCCACGACGGATGTGGTTCCCACCCAAGGCGGTCCTGTTGCTCTCGTGACAATTGTGAAGGGCGTTGGCACGCCCCAACTTGCCCCGGCCGCATCGCTCAAATTCAGCGGCTATGATTGGGGCGTTCGCATGATTGCAAGTGACAAGGGAGGCTCGAACAACCTTTACGATCCTGAAAATGCATGGACCGATCCGGACGGGGCGCTCCACATGCAGATCAAGAAGAAATCGGGCGGGTGGTCGTGTGCGGAAGTATATCTAAATCGCAGTCTCGGGTACGGCACGTATTCAGTCACTGTGCGTGATACTTCTCGCTTAGAACCCGCTGCGGCATTCAGTATGTTTACCTTCGACGAATCGGCCAGCGAGCAGCACTTTCGCGAGATGGACGTAGAGGTCCATGGCCGGGGTGATGCTTCAAATAAAAACGACGCGCAATACGCAATTCAACCGTTCTACAGTCCCGGAAACCTGTTCCCTTTTGCGGCGCCCTCAGGCACCTTGACGTATGTCCTGAGCTGGGAACCTGGACATGCAACTTTCAAGACTTTTCGCGGAAGATCGTCTGGCACCGGAGCGCAACTCGTTTCTGAACATGACTTCACGTTAACCATATCCGGACCGGGTCAGGCGAAACTCCGTCTGATCTTTTTCGTCGTTGCAAGCGACAAAAATCCTATGCAGAAACCAAGCGAGGTTGTAGTTGAGAAGTTTGAATATCTACCGTGAGTACGGTTTTGGAAGGCGCTCGCTACTCAGGTGCGCGATTGCCGGTCTCGCGGCTGTCTGCTTCACTGTTCCGGCATCTGCGGTCGATCCCACTCGGACCGTGTCGCAATATCTCCACGACTCGTGGGGAACTGAGAGAGGTTGGCCGGGCGGATCGATAACGGCTATCGCACAGACCTCCGACGGCTATCTCTGGATTGGAACAGATAAAGGCCTGCTTCGTTTCGACGGCTTGAATTTTCACCAGCTTCAACTGGCCCATCCTGATCCAATTTGGATTGGCCCTGTACGAACCCTCGTCGTTGACGCGAGCGATAACCTCTGGATCTTGCTGCAAAACACCGTGGTCTTTCGTTACCAAAAGGGAAACTTCGAGCTTATCCGCGGCGAGACTGAGAATGGCACAACCGCAATGGCACGAGGGACGTCAGGTGCGGTTTTGCTCTCATCGTTAGCCGAGGGAACCCTCACATACAGTGACAACCGATTGCGAAGCCTATCGTCTGCAGCTCTTCTCACCGACGCTGCACAAGCCGTGAATAGCGAAGCTCCTGACCAGCGACCAACTCCCTTCAGTTGGTTCGATCGTCTCGCGACGCCCACCTCGGTGGTGATCTCGATGGCGCAGACTGACGACGGAAAGATTTGGCTCAGCACGGAGCATCAAGGACTCTTCTATCTTAAGGAAGGCCGCGTTTCGAGCACGTCGAATGGGCGGGTTGATACGAAGATTAATTGCCTTCTGCCTCTTCGAAACTCAGAATTGTGGGTCGGAACGGCGAAGGGTGTGCTGCGCTGGAGTGGAACAAAGCTTACTTCGGCAGGTATACCGTCATCACTTCTCAATCTCGACGTACTTTCCATTCTTCGCGACCGGGACTCGAACATTTGGGTTGGCACGAGTCGCGGACTGTTTCGGTACAACGCGAATGGGGTTTCTTTTCTGATTACCACTTGGCCGGTAAACGCGCTCTTCGAAGATCGCGAGGGAAACATCTGGATCGGTAGCGCGCGCGGCCTCGAGCGACTGCGAGACAGCGCCTTCGTCACGTACTCTCTTCCCAATTTGAAATCGCAGAGTATGGGACCATTGCACGTTGACTCCGGCGGCCGCACTTGGATTGCGCCCATTCAGGGCGGTTTGCAATGGCTGAAGGAAGGGAAAACTGGCGTTATTACTGCCGATGGGATCGCCAACGATGTCGTCTACTCCATCACCGGCACTGGCAAAAAAGATGATGTCTGGGTGGGGCGACAACAGGGTGGACTCACCCATCTTCGCTACTCCAGCAATTCGTTTACGGCCAAGACCTACACGCAGGCAGACGGCCTCGCGCAAAACAGGGTGTACGCGGTCTATCGGAGTAGCGATGGTACCGTCTGGTCCGGGACCCTAAGCAGTGGTGTAAGCGAGCTAAAGAACGGTCATTTCACAAATTACACGAATACAAGCGGTTTAGCTGCGAACACAATATCGTCGATTGCTGAAGGCCCTGACGGAACGATGTGGTTCGGGACTCCGAACGGCGTCAGTGCCATGTCGCAGAAGGGGTGGCGAACCTACACCAGCAACGACGGATTACCCTCCTCGGATGTCAATTGCCTCCTACAGGATTCAACGAGAATCCTGTGGATAGGAACAGCCGAAGGTCTCGCTTACCTCAGTGATGGGCAAGTGCATGTACCCCGCGAAGTACCTGAGTCTCTGCAAGCACCAATATTCGGCATTGAAGAAGACAAAAACGGCTGGCTGTGGATCGCGACTTCAGATCATGTGTTGCGCGTTCCGCGCGACGAACTGGTAAGCGGTGTTGTGAAAGCAGTCGATGTTCGCGATTATGACCATGCCGATGGTCTCGAGAGCACTGAAGGAGTGAAGCGGAGCCGATCGGTGGTCTCGGACTCGGCGGGCAGGATCTGGTTTTCGCTCAGCACCGGCTTGTCGGTTGTTAATCCGTACCGGATGACTGACAATTCCGTTCCCGCGCTGCCTCACATCGAGGCGATCACCGCCGATAACAACAGGTTAGACCTCGCCACCTCCGTTCGAATTCCTCCATCTCCCAGGCGAATCACGTTTGAGTACGCGGGGCTGAGCCTCGCGGCGCCGGGGCGGATTCGCTTTCGATATTTTCTCGAAGGTTTCGACAGTAGCTGGAGCCAGCCGGTTGCAGCGCGAGAAGCCGTTTACACGAACCTCGGGCCCGGTTCCTATCGATTCCGGTTAGTCGCCAGCAACAGCGAAGGGCTCTGGAACGGGTCAGAAACTGCCTTCACTTTGAGCGTTGCCCCGGCCTATTACCAGACCGTATGGTTTCGCTCTCTGAGTGTGTTTCTTTTCCTGGCAGTTCTTACTGGAGTTTATCGCCTTCGACTCCGCCATTTAGAGCGCCAGCGGGATGCTCTTCGCAAGAGTGAAAAAGAGCTTCGCGACGTGATTGACACCATTCCTGCGACAGTGTGGAGTACTCTGCCCGACGGCTCCAACAGTTACGTTAACAAGCACTTTGTGGAGTACTCGGGGTTATCGGCGGAACAGACGGCTGGATCAGGATGGCAAGCGGCAATTCATCCTGATGATCTTGAGCGGCATGCAGGTAAATGGATGGAAACGGTGGCTACCGGCAAGCCTCACGAGAATGAGGTGCGTTTCCGCCGCTCGGACGGGCAATATCGCTGGCATTTAGACCGCGGAGTGCCGCTCCGAGATGAGGCTGGAAACATCGTCAAGTGGTACGGGGTCGTGACCGACATCGAAGATCGCAGACGTGCGGAAGAAGCTATGGGGGGATTGTCGCGCGATTTGCGGGAGAGCAAAGCCAAGCTTGAAGAAGCCCAGCGCATCACCCATGTTGGGCACTGGGAATGGGAGATCTTGACGGGTCGAGTGAACTGGTCGGATGAAACTTATCGCATCTTTGGAATGCAGCCGCAGGAACGTCCCATGGACATAGCTGCGTGTCAGGAAAAGATCCATCCCGAAGATTGGCAGCGAGGTATGGCGGAGACTCTCGGCGGTGGAGTCCGCTTCGACGCCGAATGTCGTGTGTTTCGGCCAAACGGCGAAGTGCGCATCGCCCATTTTCAGGGTGATGTGAAAAGGGACGCGTCAGGCCGGCTCTATCGAATGTTCGGAACCGTCCAGGACATTACTGACCGCAAGCGCGCCGAAGAGGCACTTCAACAAAGCCAGTTTTATATCAGCGAAGGGCAGCGCCTTGCCCAAATGGGAAGCTGGGCATTTAATCCCTCTGGTTTTTTTGAGTACTGGTCTCAGGAGCTATTCAAGATTTATGGCCTGGACCCGCAGAAGAAGGCCCCCACACTTGAGGAGTATCTGGCCACCGTTCACCCCCAAGACCGCGACTTCATGGCTGACACCATAAGGAAAATGTGTGCGGAGAACGGTGGCTGCGATGTGAAAAAGAGAATTGTTCGCCCCGATGGCCAGCTACGCTACATTCGTTGCGTCGGAATTCCCGTTGTTCAAGGCGAATCGCTTAAGGGGTTTCTCGGCACCGCCATCGACATCACCGAGCAAGAACTGCTGACCCATGAACTGGAGCTTCGGCAAGCACACCTTGCCGAAGCGCAGAGGCTCACCCACACAGGCAGTTGGACGATTAACGTCCGCACCGACGAGCACTTCTGGTCAGAAGAGATCTTTCGCATTTATGAGTTCGACCCGAAACTAAAGCCCGTGTGGTCTCTCATTCGCGATCGAGTCCACCCCGACGATCGAGCAAGTCTCGATCAGCGAAAGAAAATGGAGTTCACGCAAACGGGATGGACTGACTCGGAGGCTGATCTTCGAATCGTTCTTCCGGACGGGAGGATAAAGCACCTTCACACCATTGCGCACCCGGTGATGGATGCCTCGGGCCAAATCGTTGAAATCATCGGCACAACCATGGACGTAACGGAACGGAAACGCATTGAGGATTCCCTGCGCCGGAGTGAAAGTCATCTTGCCGAAGCGCAGAGGCTGACCCATACAGGCAGCTGGGCTTGGCGCTCAGTGGATCGGGCGATGGTGCACCTCTCCGAGGAGTGGTACCGCAATTACGGCTTCGATCCGGCCGATGGAGCGCCGCCTTGGGAAGAATTTGTCGAACGCGTCCACCCGGAGGATCGCCTCACGTGGAAGGACATTGCCAGGAGAGCGACCGTCGAAAAGACCGATTACGATCAGGAATTCCGTATCCTTTTACCGAATGGAATGGTGAAGTGGATCCACACGGTTGGCCATCCGGTCCTTTCCAACTCCGGAGATTTGGAGGGGTTCGTGGGCAGTTCGACCGACATCACGGAACGCAAGTCTGCCGAGCAAGAGCGTGAGAAGTTGCGACAACTGGAGGCCGAACTGGCGCACATCAATCGTGTAAGCACGTTGGGGGAAATGGCCGCGTCGCTGGCACACGAAATCAAGCAGCCCATCGCTGCCGCCATCACCAGCGCCAACAGTTGCATCGAATGGCTGGCACACGACCCGCCCAATCTTGATCGCGCCCGTGCGGCGGCGGCCAGAATCGACAAGTATGGGAATCGTGCGGCTGAGATCATCGACCACATGCGCTCGTTCTACAGGAAATCACCTCCACAACGTGAGTTGGTCGAAGTGAACGGAATTATCCACGAAATACTCACGCTCCTGAAAGGTGAGGCCAGTCGGTTATCGGTTGCCATGCGCACGGACTTTTCCGCCGAACTCCCTAGACTCATGGTAGACCGCGTGCAACTACAGCAGGTGTTCATGAACCTCATGCTCAACGCCATTGAGGCCATGATGGTCTCCGGCGGAGAACTTACGGTGAAGTCGGAACTGCGGGACGGTGAGCTCCAGTTTTCGGTCAGCGACACGGGCGTGGGCTTGCCAACGGAGAAGATGGACCAGATCTTTTCTGCGTTTTTTACCACCAAGCCGCAGGGCAGCGGCATGGGGTTGGCTATCAGCCGTTCTATTGTTGAATCGCATGGCGGGCATTTGTGGGCAAGCGCCAACCGTGGAGGAGGCGCGACTTTTCATTTCACCCTGCCGATCCAGGTGACGGAGTCATCACCCTTGCTTGCCTGAACCCTTGCGTGCCTGAGACATTATTTCATTTCGTAACATTCGGATCTAGATGCGTTTTCGCAAAATCAAAAACGTCAGGTATACTCGGGCCGGCTTGCACCGCGGCGGCTACGGCGGAGTCGCGGAAAGCACGGTGCGAACTGACGCAAAGCCAGACACTGTCAACGTCATGACACTCAATTGACACTCCGCAATTGCTTTCTGCACTTACTTTCTGCACTTACTATCAACAACCTTCTATAAGTACATCCTATGGCATGAGTTTTGCAAGTCAAACAGTGCCGTGTTGCTGACTGCTGATCTCACTGCGGTCTCGTCACAATTGCCAAACATTTTCAACAGGGCACAAAAGCACCTGTAGAAAACCACAGGGTAATTGCTAGGGGATTTGGTCTGGCAAGAGATGGAAGACCGATGTCAAGCTTCTTGGAGTGGGAAGTAAAGAGCCATCGCTGCGCAACAAAGAGTGACCATGGGAAGCAATCGGGCCTTAGTGCCGTCGCAGGACTCAGTAGCCAGCAGTTCCGGCCCGCAGTTTGAACCGGTTCGTAAGAGTCTCCTTGAGCGCCTCCTTTCCATCATCACGGATCTCCGTGCCGGCGAGGGGCTTGGCGCAGTATTGCTGACCGCCGATCTCACTGTGCTCCTTGGCGGCTACTATCTGCTCAAGACGGTACGAGAGTCTTTGATCCTTGCCCAAGGGGGGGCCGAGGTGAAGGCATACTCCTCGGCCGCCCAGGCGGTTTTGCTGTTTGGCGTAGTCCCGGTTTACGGCTGGATCGCCACGCGAATAAATCGCAATCAACTCCTTCGGTGGACATCTCTCTTTTTTGCCTCTAATCTCCTGCTATTCGCCTACCTGGGAAGCCGGGGCACTCATGAAGCTGTGCCGTATTTCATCTGGGTTGGAATATTTAACGTATTCACCGTGGCACAACTCTGGGCTTTTGCCACTGACCTGTACACCGAAGCGCAAGGCAAAAGACTTTTTCCGATGCTGGGTGTCGGCGCTTCGATAGGAGCAGTGGGCGGAGCCTGGATTGCGGGCAAGATCATTAAGCCATTAGGCCCTTACAACGTGATGCTTATCGCCGCCGGGGCGCTTTGCCTCTGCGCTGGGCTCTCCCGTTGGGCGAGCCATGTGATCTCCGAGCGCGAAGGAGAACGGGAGCAGAAAAAAAATGTTGAGACGCTGGGCAAAGAGGGAGGGTTTCAACTACTGATATCTGACCCTTATCTCAGGCTCATTGCCGTGCTAACGATTTTGCTCAACGTCGTGAGCCTTTCCGGCGACTTCATTCTCGGCAAGCTTGTGGTGAACCACGCCAATGAAGTTGTGGGAGCGGGCAAGCAATTTATGGCCGCACGGAGTGCCTATATAGGAGCGTACTACGCGAATTACTACGCCTGGACCAATCTTGTGTCCTTCGTCATCCAGGCCTTTCTCGTATCGCGGATCTTCAAGTACATCGGTGTACGCAAGTCTCTATTTATTTTGCCGGCTCTCTCATTCGCGACCTTTGGCTCAATCCTTGTCCTTCCCATCATGAGCGTGGTTCGTGACCTCAAGATCGCGGAGAACGGCACAAACTATTCGTTGCAGAACACCGTGCGTAATGCGCTGCTGCTACCAACTTCGCGCGAAGCGAAATACAAAGCCAAGGCGGCTATTGAGACCTTTTGCGTCAGGCTGGGTGATGTGACGCAAGCCGGCATCATTTTTTTGGGAACTAGACTGCACGCCTCTCTTAACGCGTTCGCCATCATCACGATCGCCTTTACGGTGCTTTGGACCTTGGTGGCTGGCGCTCTCTACCGGGAGCATTGCAAAAAATCCCAGGAGTGCTAACAGAGGGTTAACGGACTAATGGCGGGCGCTGAAGCGTGCGAGACTTGAGTGATGAGGGCCCTTAAACAATTCGCGGGAACGGGGACATTCCGAGGTCTGCCATTGCTCCTGCTCGCCTACGCGTCATTGATGACACACTTCATTTTTGGCCGGGCATTTCGTGACTCCCTTCTAGGGAGCCATCTTTCGATTCAATCGCTCCCTTACCTCACATTGTGGAGCACTTTCGTCTCCATCATCGTAAGCCTCACGGTCTCGAACCTTCTTCGGTCGAGGCGGCGGGCGCGCATCGCTCGCGCAATATATGGCATCAATGTCGTGATCGAGCTGCTGTTTGCGCTCGCCTCCAGCCGGTTTCCCTGGTTGTACAGCCTTTTTTTCATCGAAGTGTCTGCGTCGACGCTGATCGGCCTCTCAATGATCTGGATACTTATCGGCGATTGGGCAAGCAGTTGTCATGCCGACCGGAGTCGTCTGATCCCGTCTGTGATGCTCTTCGGCACAGCCACAAGCATTCTGGCTGGCGTTGGCCTAACTCATTTGCGGGCCGCTACCAGCTTCCGGAGCGCAAATCTGATGCTGGCGACGATGAATTTGATTCCGGTGGTGGCGCTCCTGTTCCATAACAACGAAGACTGCGTATCCAGGCACGGCTTTTCCTTTCAAGATATCCAGAATCAAGCCTATCTGCCCAACAAATTGTTAAGAAAGTTCGCGTTGCTTGTTGTAGTAGCAGCGATGACCTCTACGCTGCTGGATCTGATGTTCCGCATACGAGTCGCCGAGCACTATGTTTACCAGTCCGATCGATTGCATTTTCTTGGTCTTTTCCAAAGTCTGCTCAACATTTGCGCCTTCGTTTCCCAGCTTGCGGTGGGCCGTCTTTTCCAAAAGAAATTGGTCCTGGCGTTTGTTCATTTGCACCCCGCGATTGTCGGCATCGCCAGTTGCTTGCTCGCATTCGCACCCGGATTCTGGCTATTCACGTGCTTGCGTAGCGGGGAGTATGCGCTGCGGAATTCACTTTTCCGCTTCGGTTCAGAGATGGCTTACGCCTGTTTTCCCGACCAGGAGCGAGCGACCGTGCGGCCTTTGATCGATGTCATCGGGGAACGGTTGGGAGATCTTTGCGCCTCTGGCATTCTGGCTTTTCTTTTGTTTATAAATCCGCAGCTTCCGGTGAAGCTTGGTCTATTCCTGTTGGCATTGTGCTCGCTTTTTTTTTGGTGGATCTGCCGGAGCCTCGGGCGAAGTATTCGCACTGTCCGCGCGAAATCAGATCCGGATCTGGCTGCCACGACGAAATACGCAGGGATGGCGCACGAGAGCGCCGGAATAGTTTGATCCGTTAGGAGAGATGTCCGTGAGAATTCGACTTGACAGACAATTCGCCATTCTTCTCGTCGCAAGCAGTGTTGCGGTTTCGCTTAGCGCACGCGCGCAAGACGCGGGAGTTGCCAATGCCACTACCTCGCGGGCCCAGGCGATCGCCGATGCGGAACAAGAAAAAGCGAAGCATTTGACGCCACAGAAACCGCCTCGCGGTGAGCGGAAATTTGATCACTACGAGAAAGATATACTCGGGCCGATTTTTAACACAAACGGGCCGGCCCTCAAATTTGGCGGGATACCCACGGGAGGCGGATTCTCTCTGGGTCCACAATACACACGCCAGGGCCTGTTTGCAGACCATCTAACCACGAACCTATACGTCGCCGGATCCACTCGTAAATGGTATGGAGGAGCAGCCTCTCTTGACTTCCACGATTTGGCGAACGGTCACCTGGAACTGCGCGCCGATGGCGGGTACCAGAATTCCGCGTCAGTGTGGTACTTCGGCGAGGGGCCGGATTCCAGCAAGAGCAACAAGACGGATTTCGACCGGGAGTTTACAACCGCGCACCTTTCCCTACTGAGCCACTTGTGCGATCAGAAATTGACCGTGGGCTACACGGTGGGCGGATTGCTGGTGCATGTTGGACCGGGCGATCTTAGCGGCACTCCGACGACTCAAGCGCTGTTCACCGGGGCCGACACGCCTGGCCTCACCCAACAATCGAACTTCGTCACCGGCACCACGACGGTCCAACTCAATTTCAGCCACCTAGGCTTCAGCAATCCTGAAGGCCTCCAGATCGAAGCTGACGATTCTCAGTTCTTCGATCAGAGTGCTAATCAGGCGAATTTTCATCTCCTGGCAACGCAGGCGGCATACTACCTTCCCCTCACCAATGGCATGCGAACTCTGGTCTTCCGGGTTCGCAATGAAACTGCTTTCGCCGAAGATAATCAGATTGTGCCGTTCTATCTACAGCCGACTCTGGGCGGACCAGACGATCTTCGCGGATACGACCGCTATCGCTTTTATGGAAACGGCGTATCGGTTGCCAGCGGGGAATATCGCTGGTCGATCTCGCAGATGATCGAGATGGCAGTCTTTGGCGAAGGGGGAAACGTCTATCAACGGCCGGGTCTCATCGGCATCCGCGATCTTCGTGGGGATGGCGGCTTCGGCCTTCGCTTCAAAAACAAACAAGCCAGCATCATGCGGTTCGACGTCGGCTTTTCACCAGAAGGGGTCCATGTATGGTTCGTATTCAACGACATTTTCGGCAAGCTCTACCGCACCTTCTAGTTTTTGCATTTGCGGGCGTAACGGCGTGCTCCGCGCAGCGGTTCCTGCCGGACGATCCTCTAACGCGCACTCCCGAAGTGGCGGCGGTGCCCAAGACCGACGTTCAAGACATCAACGCTCTTTATGACTTCGCTCATAATTCATTCCGCTACAAAAGTCATGGGGCAACTGACTCATTGGGCATCAACACATTGGGCGAGGTACCGGATTCGAGTTGGTTTACCAACCGTGACCTCAGCAGTCTCAGCATCGAGGCGCTAAAAAAAGGCGGGAGGTCGCATGGAGCGCCCCAGTCCCCGTACACAGTGGTTGCAGCCAAGACCGAAGGCGTGAGCACCGGTTTCCGTATTCGCGACGCCCGTGGTCTGCTTTATTTCGTGAAAGCAGATCCACCATCGAACCTTGAAATGGCCACCGCAGCGGATGTGGCGGGCGCCCTGTTTCTTTATGCCGCGGGATACAACGTGCCCGAGAACTACATTCTGGAGGGCCGCCCCGAAGAGTTTCGCCTTTCCGAAAAGGCGACGGTGAAATCGACCTACGGAAAAGACCATCGGCTTACAGCAACCAAGCTGCGACAGATTTTCGATAAAGTCCCCCGGGAACCAGACGGCCGTCTTCGGCTCATGGCTAGTCTCTCTCTCCCCCCGAAGATTGTGGGACCGTTCCGCTACGCAGGTGTTCGCTCGGACGATCCGAACGATCTGGTACTGCACCAACAGCGCCGCGATCTGCGGGGCCTCGCAGTCCTGTTTGCGTGGTTGAACCATACGGATGCCAAAGGCGAGAACAGTCTGGACACGTTGGAGGGCGCAGGTGAGAACGCCAGATTCGTGCATCACCTGCTGGATTTTGGCGACTCATTTGGCAGCGACAGCGATATTGCCAAAGATCCGCGCCACGGGCATGAATACATTGCTCTTCCTATAGCATGGAGCAGAATGCCCACCCTTGGGTTGGCCGCTCCCGACTGGGAGACAGTCCATTATCCGAAAGAAATGCCGGCCGTCGGCAATTTCACCGCTTCCGCTTTCGATCCGCTCACTTGGAAAGCGAACTATCCCAATCCAGCCTTTGTGCAAATGACTCCGCTCGATGCTTATTGGGGAGCCAAGCGCGTGATGGCATTCCGCGACGAACAAATCCGCGCCATCGTCGAAGAGGGGCAATTTCGGGATCCGAAGGTTGTGGACTATATGACCAAGGTCCTCGAATCCAGGCGCGATGCGATTGGCCGCGCCTGGTTCGGTCAGGTGCTTCCGCTGGAAGGATTTCGAATTGTTGATGATCATCTGGCATTCGACGATCTGGCAGTCCAGTATGGCTTTTCGTCGCCAAGCCACTACCAGCTTAGCTGGTTCGTCTGGCACAACGAAGCACAACAAAAAGAAGACACTCCTGCATCATCGGAAAGCCCTGCGATGCCAAACACGTTCAAGTCTCTCGCCGCGGGATCGTATATTGGTTGCCGAATCGCTCTCGAGAATGCCGGCAAGAGATCGGTCACTATCTACTTCCGTCACGAAGGAGACAACTGGAAGCTCGTCGGTATCTCGCGAACAACAGTCTAATCAACATATTCCAACCCGTGTGTTCCTCAGTGCCAGGTGCTTCCACGTGAATGATCGTTGCCCCTTTTCGGGTCTTCGTCGGCTTGGCCGTCAGCCATATGCCTCGACCGAGCGGCTTTGCGGCGGCCCGGTTTTTCGGGATTGCGGATAGTTGTTACCCAGCAGGGTTGCAGTAGGTTGAGTCCCAAAGGGATGCTCAAGGCGATTCCTGTTCCACTTCGAGGGCGTCCACGCTGGCGTAGTTGACGTCGGGAACGAGGGAGACAATTAGCTTGCCTTGCGCATTGGGGCGAAGGCCGTGATAGCTCTTGACCAACGCGCGTCCGGAACCTGCCGCTTCCACAATATCCAAGTTGCGCATCAGAGCCACGCCATTGCAAAAGACATCGAAGACGCGGCTGCCCACTCCAGCTCTCTTCGAAATATCCGATCCCCAGTATTTCTCGGAAAAGTAGAGAGTCAGCTTGTAGGTTCCGTTATCTACCGGAAGCGCGTAGTTGAAGTTACCGTACCGTTCACCGGCATATAAGCCCGGCTCCGGAGTACCGGCAATCGCAACCTTATCTGACGCAAGCTGGCCGCTGCTGAAGTAAGTATCGGGCATCCACAGATTGCCTGCCGCATCCACGAAGAAACTGTTCTGAGCCACCATGCGAATTGGCCGCAGACGATGGGGCAAGCCGGGCACGATCTCAATCGCGTTGATAAGCGGCAGACCCAGTGAACCGGCAAAGTCAAGGTGAAGGTAGCCGTCCTTGTTGGGGGTTATATCCCGGAATACGCGCACATCGGCGGTATTTGCTCCCGCATCCGAAACAATGTCGAATTGCCTTAGAAGCGGCCTTCCATTAAGTTGAACATCGAATACGCGGCTGTTCTCTCCGCCGCCGAGCGAACTGGCTGGACTGTAAGTGGTCTCAGCGAAATGGAGCCGCACTTCATAAGTGCCTGGAGCGAGCGGTATCTTGTAGGCGAAGACTCCCGTCCTCGCCGTAAGATATAACTCCGGGTTTCGGGTTCGCGCAATATGTTGGTTGGGCAGTTCCGTGACGAAGCCCCCGGTGTAGTACCGATCCCCAGCCCATACATTTCCTTCCGCATCCTTAAAGATTGGTCGCGAGTATCCGCATCGAATGCGAACTTCCGGCCCCATAGCTAAAACAGCGACGGAAGATGAGGATGCGCGCATCGCGTCGCTAGCGCTCATGCGCCGATGGCGATTAATCCACAACAGTGTCGAAGCGCCGACAACAGTAGCTAAAATCGTGCCGACGACTAGAACTTCTCGTCGGCTCGATAGGCGCTTGCGCAGCAAACCTGGTGGACGATCTTGCAGATGGATGCGATTTGTCGGCCGGGCTTTTTCTTTTTCTGCCGTCAGAGAAGGATCGCTGCTCACGAGCCCTCGTTCTGGATTCGCAGACGTCGCAACCAGCATCGAATTGCGCGGCGGACCCTGCAACGGCGCTCGCGAAGCGCGATCAACGAACTCAGGACGATAATGCCCGGTTGCGACGACAATCTCTATGGGCTGATCCACGCCTTCGCCTTCATAGAATTCGCGCAGCTTCTTTCGCAGGCGAAAAACCTCAACTCGGACGATGGAGTCCGTGGCCTGATCGAATGATGGGGATCGGCCGAAGACATCCGTCGCGATGGAATATTCCTTGATGGCATCGGTGGTGCCCTCGAAATATTTTTTGCAAATATATTGGAGCAGGTTGGCTAACCGCACCCTGCCTATAAAAGTGCCAGAGGTCAGTACCGCCTCTAACGCCGCCCGCTCCTTTCTTCTACGCCCCGGATCGACTTGGTCCGGATGAGGAATTGCTCCCCAAGTTGTCATGCCGCAAGATCTCCACCGCCATGTTATTGGCGGTTCATTTGGCCTCGACCTCGATTCGAGTTTTAATTTGTCGAGTTATCCACAATTCCAAGCCTCAGGCGTCTTGGCCTGATCTACGACCGAATATATACCCGCTCAAAGATCAATGTAACTTTTCCATGTAACTGTTCCGAAAACCGGAATGTAACGTGGATAACGTTTCGCCTATAGCTCCATTGGATTAGTGTCTACCGGCATCGTCAAATGTTTGCGAAGGATTCTCTGGTGGCGGTGAAATCGCAGGGAGTCTTATAAGGATTAATAAGTTCCACGGATCGGTATTTGACCCTATGGTCTTAAGCTTCAGTCTATGACATGAAAGCCGGGATAGCTCATACCGCCTGCGGCGATGATCGATACCTTCTACCG
>Ga0209010_1000124_pt1 | contig 28478 bp, 30 predicted proteins | sample BlaSpr_A8_OM1_O3_FD_187985 | JGI IMG/M metagenome (GOLD analysis project Ga0209010, IMG submission 187985) | Forest soil microbial communities from Thunder Bay, Ontario, Canada - Black Spruce, Ontario site 2_A8_OM1_O3 (SPAdes) (version 2) | ecosystem: Environmental > Terrestrial > Soil > Boreal...
CTTGATGTAGTCGGCGTGGCCCGGACAGTCCACGTGCGCGTAGTGCCGGTTCGCCGTCTCATACTCGACGTGCGCCGTCGCGATGGTGATGCCGCGCGCCTTTTCTTCCGGCGCGTTATCGATGCTGTCAAAAGACCGAAACGTGTTCTTCGGATTGTGCTTCGACAAAACCTTGGTGATAGCCGCCGTCAACGTGGTCTTGCCATGGTCGATGTGACCAATCGTTCCCACATTGCAGTGCGGCTTGGTACGGTCAAATTTCTCTTTCGCCATAAATCAGCTCTTAGCTCCTAGCTTCTAGCTCAAAACCTTTGTCATCCTGAGGCGCCGCTTCTGCGCCGAAGGACCTATGCAACTTGCCTGTACACCGCGCTCAGTAATACTGATACAACTTCTTAAACCTGTGCCGCAGCGCCTGATCCACCGCTTCCAGCTGCGACAAATAAAACTCACGCATCTGCGCCTGATCCGACAATGTCAGCGCCTGATACAACTCTGATGCACTGAAGCCCGCCGCGCCGACCGCATCTTCCAGCGCCTTCGCTGCAAGCACCGCGTCAAAGTCGCGAATGCGAATTCCCTTACGATCCAGCAACTTCAGAAACCGCTCGACCTTCGTCGCCTGAAACGCTTGCTCTACCGCAGTTCGCAGTTCCGCGAATTCCTGCGTCTTCTCAATCTTGATCGTTGCCTGCTCAAAACCCACCGTCATTGCACCTTAATGTTTTAGATCCCTCGCAAAACACGCTCGGGATTTCGGCTGCGGGCCGAGCCCGCAAAACGCCTCAGATCCTGGAGCGGGAGACGGGAATCGAACCCGCGACCAACAGCTTGGAAGGCTGTGACTCTACCACTGAGTTACTCCCGCCCGTAAACCGCTATCAGCTTTCAGCCGTCCGCTTACCTCACTCGATCCTTCGTTCAGCTTGCTGCTTGACAAGCGCTCTTATCAGAACCAAGGTCGCGATGCCAGAGGCGAGTCCCGCAAGCACAACAGCGGCCTGGTAAATAAGACTTCCGTGCAAGACAAGCCGAGCTAGAATTCGAATTCCCACCAAAACCGCAGCCACCCAGAACATCAGGTCCGCGCTGCGCTTTTCCTTGCTGACACGCAGACGCCTGGCCGTAACAACGAACAATGAAAGACACACAACCACTGCCGCCGTCCAAGCCCACCACAGAACAGGCCAGATGTGATACATGTCAGCACACCGCTTATCTCTGGAGCCGATGATCAGGATTGAACTGATGACCTCTCCCTTACCAAGGGAGTGCTCTACCAACTGAGCTACATCGGCCCAGCACAAGCTGTCAGCTATCCGCCTTCAGCTCTCAGCTAAAACTACTTCGCGTCGCCACCCTCAGTCGGATGCATCACATCTTTGCGCCGCAGCCAACTCTTTACCGCGAACATGGCCAGAATCGCCAGCGTCACCCCGCGAATCTTGCTATCGGTGATCGTCAGCCACGTCAGCACTCCCAGCGCAGCGTAGGCTATCAATGCTCCGGTCAGGCGATTCACTTTCCAACTCCCGCACCCGGTTCAATCTTCGTGACCCAAATCTATGTAACCCAATCTGTGGTGCACAGGGAAGGATTCGAACCTTCGTACCTCGCTAGGAGGGACAGATTTACAGTCTGTTGGCTTTAACCACTCACCCACCTGTGCAAAACCCTCTGGCGGTGGCACTCCGCAAACCAGCCCCGCACTGCGCAACCTTCCGCAAGCAGTGCTTCGCAATCAGTCTGGCCATCTCTTCACAATCAGGGTTTCGTAAAACCGGGAAACCAAGAAATTGCGCCCGTCGCGACCATGCCAAGGCAATCCTGCCAGCGCGACTATAAAAGACCACCACAAGCCGGAAAAAAACTACGAATGGAGTGCGTTGGAAAAGCCGTTGCGCCGCTTCCGAATCCGCCGCCAGCCGGAAAAATTCTCTGAGCTCCCTCGCTTCGCTCGGGATTTCGGCTGCGGACTCCCGCTTCGCTCACGCCCGCAAACCGCCTCAACCTGGAGCTGGCGAAGGGATTTGAACCCCCGACCCCCTGATTACAAATCAGGTGCTCTACCGACTGAGCTACGCCAGCACTCGGGGGACAGCTACCCTTCCGGGCACAAGTATCCCCTTGATCCCTTCAAAATGTCCGGGACAATTTACTAAGTTATCACAAGGGAAAAAACGGCGCAACCGCAGCGTTGGTTGGAACGCCTTTGGGCTCTTTTCGCCGAAACAGGGACGAGTAATTGTCAGAACGAGAGGCGCGATTCTCCGCGCCCCTCGTTACGCTGACCTTAAGGCATTGTGCAGGGGAAATATGGCGTAGGGCTTCCGCCGCTCACCAGTTGATTGAAAACAGTTTGCTGCTGTTGTTGATAAGATCCGCTTATCAGTTGATATTTCGTCCAGCGCACCTCTCCATACGATTGCATCAGGTCGAACACTTCTTTATAGGTGCAATTGTCGTAGTTGTCGTCGCACCCGTACCGGTACACCAACTGGAGATCTGGATGCGTGCCTAGATTCCCTGGAGGAGTTGTGCTGTCGATATTCAGATTGCCGTAGTTCCAAACCTCGTTCACCGTGTTCCCCAGGTACTGGGTGGTTCCCTGAGCGCAGTTGGGGCCGTATGCAGTGTAGGCCGTCTGCGTGTTGGGAACGGTAATGCTGCTGAGTTTTTCTCCTGCCGTGCCTTCCGGAATACAGATCGGCGTCCACGGCATCCCGGTCTTGCTGTTGAATGCTTTGTAATTCGTGGGATCGGTGTAGCTGTTGGTGCTGTCCGTGATCCACTGATAAATGTAGGTCGAATCGTAATATTGCAGGTCCCAGGGATAGCCTTCCCCGCTGTGATCTCCCTTGATCAGCCAGAAAAGGCCGTCGGAGGGCAGCACACTGTACAAAGGCAATGCCTGAGGGCCAGTCAGATGTTGGCTGGTGGCAGTGTCCAGCGTCATCCAGTCAAGCATGTTGTCCTGGCCAGCGGGGCACGACTGCGCGAAGCTGCGAGAGGAAAGTAGGGAGATGGCGGCGATAGATAGAAGCGCGGCAAAAATAAATCTTCTCATTGGAATTATTCTTCGTTTCTGAGCCAGTTTAGGGATGAGGAGGACTGCGCGCGAGGTAGGCGGGCGCCGGCCCGAAGGTTCCCGCCGTCAGCGTGCAGCCCCAGCCGGATTGGCGTAGGGGCCCTGGACACTGCGCAAGCAACATCGAAAACGCACGTTCACATGCGGGCAGAACGCACTCGACTGCATTTTGCGGTTCTTACGGCGTGCCGAAATTAAAGATGCCTTTAACGATTGGCAGGGCAGCCTCGGAACAAAATAAATTTTAGCGCGAGTCTTTAAGGGTGCCGGTGACGCATATTCCCAACATGATTCATCGCGTTTTTGAATTTCGACAATCCTCCCAATCGGTGTATGATCCCTGCCATGCTGGGCGGACGTAGCAGCGAGCAATGGATCGCGCAATATGCGTCCAGCCATCAGAATCCCGTCAACCGTGCCTGCCATACGCTGGGCATACCTCTCATTCTGTTCTCCGTCGTTATCTTCCTTGCCAGTATCTTCTTCCATCGACTCTGGCTTGTCGCTCTCGCCCTTTTTCTTTTGGGATGGACCTTTCAGTTCGTGGGCCATGCTTTTGAACACAAGGCACCGGAGTTTTTCCATGACTGGCGCTTCCTCTTTGTGGGCGTCCGTTGGTGGTGGGCCAAGATTCAGGGCAAAGCGTAATTAATCCCCCGGGTTTTATCACGGTCCGTTTGGAAGTGTGGCATGAACAGAAACGCAATTGCGTGCGGCGTAGCTTTTGCCGTGGTGGGATTCGTCTTCGGCCTCTACGCATTGTCGTGGGGAGCGATGCCGAACCTGCCGCTGCCCTTGGTATTGATCCTGTGTCCGGCGGCGATGCTGGGAGCGCTTGAACCTTCAGCGGCTTCCGACACGGACTTTCTGTGGCTGCTAACCCTTTTGAATGCCATCCTCTATGCGGGCATCGGAATTCTACTCGCGAATTTGCTGCACCTGGACCGGGAATAAGAATTCCTTAGCATTTTGCGGCATCGGTGAATTTCTCCCTTGCGCTGTGATCTGACGGTCCTCTATTCTTCGAATGCGTTCGCAGTGATCCTTCACGAACTGTTCGCAACTCGTCCGTTATTTAAGCGTATGCATCGCCTGACCGCCAGACTGCTTCTGCTTTTCGCGCTGTTGGGGAACTTCGTCCCGATTGCGCTGGCGGTTTCTCCTGCGGCCACGCCGAAGTGCTGTCTGCGCAAAGGCGTTCATCACTGCCAGAGTTCATTGCTGGCTGGCGAAGAACTTTCGCTTTCCTCGAACGCCTGCGGTTCCCACGATTGCTGCCGCGCGGCTAGGCCCGCGCACTGGCCCCATCCCGAAGCGAGAAATTGCTCGGCGGCAGCCCAAAACGCAGAGATTTACCTCAGCCGGGTGCCGCCTTCGCGGCTGAACCCCAAAGCCACCGCATCTCGTTCCACTCGCGCTCCTCCGGAATTCTCCATCCTCTAAAGACTTCAGCCCAAGAATCGTGCGAGGGGAGGATATTCCTCCGAACCTTTCTCCCAACCGCACGGCGTCTCTACAGAGCACACGTCAGCACAAAGGCGTGTGTAGGGCTAGTTCTCATAGGCCGGGGCTTCAGCCTGGGTTTAACTCGCCTTCCGCGAAGATGAATGATGAATGGAGAGTTTATGCGCGCCGTTCGCATCGCATTGTTTGTATCAATCTTCGCGTCGACATTGGCCGCCTTCGCCAACATCTACGGCGCGATCCGCGGTGTCGTGCACGATCCAGAACATCGCCCCGTTCAGGGAGCCATGGTCATGCTGCGCGCGAAGTCCTCGCAATGGAGCAAATCGATCACCACCGACGCGAATGGGGAATTCGAACTCAACGCTGTGCCTCTTGGCGACTATTCCATCAGCGTTGCCAGCCCCGGCTTCGCGCAGACTGCACAAGACGTCACGGTCGTCTCAGGGACCGTGCCGGTAGTGCACGTGCAGTTGCAAATCGCCACTGCCAACGAGAAAGTTATCGTCTCGGCCGCAGAAGAAATTGTGGCCACGGATTCGGCCACGCCGGTCACGCTGATCGATCAGGCCGACATTGCACGCACTCCGGGAGCCGACCGCTCGAATAGTCTGGCCATGATTACCGATTACGTTCCCGGCTCCTACGTGACTCACGACATGCTGCACATCCGTGGCGGCCACCAGACACAGTGGCTGCTCGATGGCATCCCCGTCATCAACACCGCCATCGCACAAAATGTAGGGCCACAGTTCGATCCGAAAGACCTGGAATATGTGGAAGCCAATCGCGGCAGCTACGGCGCGGAATTTGGCGACCGCACTTACGGAGTCTTCAATGTCGTGCCGCGCACCGGCTTCCAGCGCGATAAAGAAGCGGAACTTGTTTTAAGCGCCGGGAGTTTCTACCAGACGAACGATGCGTTGAGCTTCGGCAGCCATACCCAGCGTTTTGCCTACTACGTCAGCGTGAACGGAAACCGCAGCAATCTTGGCTTGCAGACGCCGGTTCCGCAGGTGGTACACGATGCGGTCAACGGGGTCGGCGGATTTGGTTCGTTTATCTTGAATGTCGATCCCTCCGATCAGCTTCGCCTGATGACTTCTTTGCGGCGCGACTACTTTCAGGTTCCTTACGATCCGTTTCCCGATGACATTGAGAACGGCTCGATCGCCGCCAACGGTTTCGTCCCGCAATATCCGAGCATCGGCCTGCGCGACGGCGAACACGAAGCCGACGCCGGAGTGCTGTTTTCCTGGGTTCACACTTTCAATGCGCATCTGATGACCACGGTCTCGCCCTTCTACCACTACAACAGCGGCGACTACGGTAGTAAGCCGACAGACTTTCCCGTGGCCACAAGGGAAGATCGCAGCTCGAACTATGCCGGAGGCCAGGCCAGCTTCGCCGCCAACTACAAGAAAAATAATTTGCAGGTTGGGTTTCTAAGCTTCTACCAGAGCGATAATCAACTCTTCGGCGCCAGCTTCAACAACGGCACGGGAAACCCTCCTTTCACCGATGTCGAACATCCAAACGCCAATCTTGAAACTTTTTATATCGACGACAAATTCGAGCCGTTTTCCTGGCTCTCGCTCTCTGTCGGGATGCGCCCGACGCGCTTTGCCGAAGGCAACATTCCGAGCACCGCTGCCGCGCCTCCGGTGAATGAATCCGCGATCCAGCCACGCTTCGGCGCTACGGTTACGATTCCAAAGATTCGTTGGACCTTCCGCGCATTTTACGGACATTACTATCAGGCTCCGCCGATCGAAACCGTCTCCGGCCCGGCGCTGATCGACTTCACAGGACAGCAAGGCCTGGGATACACGACTCTCCATGGAGAGCGCGACGAAGAACACCAGTTTGGAGTCTCGATTCCTTATCGCGGCTGGGCGATCGATGCCGACAACTTCCGCACCAACGTAGTCAATTTTCTCGATCACAACAACATCGGCGCTTCCAGCATTTTCCTTCCCCTCACCGTCTCGCAGGCCGTGATTCGCGGGTGGGAACTTACGCTGCGCTCTCCGCGTTTCGCGCACCGCGGGCAGGTTCACCTCGCATACTCAAATCAAATTGCCGAAGGCAGTGGCACCATCACCGGCGGGCTCACTAATTTTTCGTTTTCTCCGGAGCTCACTCCGCTCGATCACGACCAGCGCAACACGCTCAATGTTGGCGGCGATGTTTCCCTCCCCGCTCATTCTTACGCTTCCACCAACGTTTATTACGGCTCGGGCTTCAGCAACGCCTTTCCCGGCCAGCCCTATCCAGGCAACTACTTGCCGCAGCACACGACGTTCGATATCTCGCTGGGCAAGGATTTCGGGGAGCGAATTTCCGCGTCGCTCACCGCGCTCAATGTTGCCAATCGCCGCGTGGAATATGACAATAGCCTCACCTTTGGCGGCTTTCACTGGGATGACCCGCGTGAGATTTACGTGGAACTACGCTATCGTTTTCATTATTGATACAGAGTCATTCCTGATAAGAAGAACTGGGAGAAATTCGAGTGCCATCTTTAAGTCTGGATAAGTTGAAATTGATTTTGCTTCTTCTGTGCGTTGGCGCGTCTCTGGCCTGCACCAAACACAGCGCTCCGGCCCTTGCTCTAAAGCATTATCCATTCACCGGCCGCATCGTCTCCATCGACAAGGCCAATCAGACCGCGGTCATTGACGCCGATACCATTCAAGGCTTCATGGAAGCCATGCAGATGTCCTACAAGATCAAAGATGCCGGAGAATTCGGCAGCCTCGCTCCCGGTGACGCGGTCACCGCCGAGATCGTCGTGGTCGACATGCAGAATGTCGATAACAACAACAAAGACGCGGACCCCGACTACTGGCTGGAGAAAATAAAAGTCACGGGACACTCTAAGCCGGCGTCACCGAAACCCACCGCGCAGCATATTCCAGCCAACGGCGAAGAAGTCCCCGACTTCCACTTCACCAACCAGAACGCGAGGCAGATTTCTCTCAAGCAATATCGCGGACAGGTGCTGTTTGTGACTTTCATCTACACGCGCTGCCCCTTCCCTGATTATTGCCCGCGCATCGGCGCGCAATTCGCGCAGCTTCGCCAACAACTCGACGCTGACGCATCGCTTTCCGCCAAAACGCATCTGCTCTGCATCAGCTTCGATCCGGCGCATGACACGCCAAAGGTTCTTCGCGACTATGGCTTCTCACTGCTGCACAGCCATCAGGCGAAGCTTTTTGATCGCTGGGAGTTCGCCGTTTCTCGCTCATCTGACCTGCCGCAGATCGCCGACTACTTCGGCTTGACTTACATACCCGAGAATGGTTTGATCACGCACTCGTTGAGCACCACCGTGATAGGCCCTGACGGCAAAATCGTCAACTGGTATTACGGCAGCGAGTGGCAGGTGTCAGACCTGGTAAAGGATGCAACCGGCGCGCTGCATGCGCGGGGATAGAAAACATGTGCGCACCGCGCCGAATAGGAGATTGAAGAATGAAATATTTGCTGGTCATCCTGGCCGTGATTGGAATTGCGGTTTCCGCACTCGCGTTGCGCGAACATTACCGCGAGGAAGGCGACGCCCCGTGCAGCATCAACGAGCGCTGGGACTGCGGCATCGTCAACAAGAGCCCTTACGCCATGGTCGGCCCGATTCCCGTCGCCGTCATCGGCATCGCCGGATATCTTCTTCTCGGGGGGCTGGCCTTTCGCCGCGCCTATCTGCCGCTTCTGGCCTGCGCCATGCCCGCCCTTGGTTTTTCGCTTTATCTCGCGCACATCGAAGCGCATATTCTCGGAGTGTGGTGCGTCTACTGCGTGGCTTCGCTCGCGGATATTTCGACAATCACTCTGCTGGCGCTTGTGGCAGCGGTCACGGGATTCATTCGCAAGCCCAACCCCGCCGCATCGTCGTGAAAAATAATCTCTTTGGCTCGGCGATCTTTGCGATCTCTGCGTTAAAGGCTTTGAAGCTTCGAATCGCGGAGACCGCAAAATCCGCCGAGACTATTTCTTCGATCCCAGCTTTTTGTTAATCTCGCCCGCGAACTCGATGAAGATATTGAGTAGCGCGCCGTAACCACCCTGCTCCAGCGCCGCGCGAGTTCCTTCCGTTACGGCATTTCGCGGAGCCGGTTTCCACGCCGCAGAAATCACCCCTCCGCTGAAGGCTCCGGCATACAGTCCCAACTGCGGGCGTAGATGCTGCTCCGTCGAATCGTAGGTGACAAAGTTCCGCCAAATCGCGTGTTTCGCTCTCGGCCAGAATCCGCTGCATCTGCATTGGTCATATCGCGGATCATAACCGAGCCCGGCATTGGCTATCGCCGCCAAACTATTGGCCGTAATAAATTGCCCTTCTCGCGACGCGAAACGATCGGCGTACCCTTCCACTCCGCCGCCCCACTGATAAGGAGATCCTCGCGCCTGATCGATGCCCGCCGCGAACGCACGCTTAAAATAGTCTCCCGGCCTGGTCAGTGTTTCTGTCAGATAAATGCGCTTCCGCTGCTCCGCGGTCAGAGGCTTCGGAGTCCGGTTCTTGGGCACGAACGCGCCGGTGAACCATCCCTCCTCCCAGTCACGCAACTGCTCCAGGCCCTGCTGGGCTGCGGCTTTGGTGGTCTGCACCGCCTGCACAGTCACTTCTTTTGTCTTATCGGCGACTGCCTGCGCGGGATTCGTATCTTTATTTTCCGCGGGAGGATTCTGCTCATCTGCTGGCGGCGGATTTTGTGGAGCAGCGGGCGGCGGGTTTTGCTGATCCTGCGACCAGCCGGAAATTGAAAGAAAAAGAAATGCTGCAAGAAGGCAATTCGCGCAGTTTCTGATCGCACGGCGCAGTGTAGCGGAAGGCACGCGTGTCTCACCTCGGCCTGCATTCCGGCTCATGAACGCTGTGCCGCCGGTGCTAGACTCCATTCGATGCACTCTCTGTACAACCGTGTTGCCGGGCAAAGCGTGGAGCGCCTCGCAGGCCTCAGCGACGGAATCTTTGCCGTAGCCATGACGCTGCTGGTGCTCGACCTGCGCGTGCCTTCGGGCGAAACCGTACACTCCGAGCGCGATCTCTGGCATATTTTGCTGCCCCTGGCGCCGCGGCTGGTCATCTTCCTGATGAGCGTGATGACGCTGGGCATTTTCTGGGTCGGCCAGCAGACTCAGCTCAACCACTTCGCCCGCGCCGACCGCAATCTTTCGTGGATTCATATTTCTTTTCTGTGCGCCGTGTCGCTCATACCGTTTTCCACCGCGCTGCTGGCCGAATACATCCACTACCGCACCGCACTTCTAGTGTACTGGAGCAACGTTGTGCTGCTCGGTCTCGCGCTCTATTGGAGCTGGAGTTACGCGGTACGCGCCAGCCTGCTCGCCGATGACGTTCCCGCCGAAGTTCATCCGGCCATCGTGCGCCGCATCCTGATCGCGCAGACTCTTTATGCCGTCGGCGCTTTGCTGTGCTTCATCGACACCTATTGGAGCATCGCCGCGATTGTTTTGGTGCAGGTGAATTACGCGATAGCGCCAAGATTTTGCTGGGGAATTTTCTCGAAAAAATCGTCAGGCGGAACAAATCAGGTCTTGCGGGGCGACAGAAATACATTGATTGATGATTGATTGATGAATGATGCCAGTCACTCGGGACTCAAGTCTCGGGACTCGGGACTCCGAACGTTACCCTCGCTCAAACGCGTGCTTCTTCTCCAACTCTTCTACCGCATCCCGCATGGCATTTTCAAATCTGTGTCCCTGTCCCATCAGCCCGGCAGTCGCTTCCGCCCATTCGCCATCGATCCGCAACAATCCTTGCGCAGCCACCAACCGCGCGGCAACTTCCAATAAATGCGCCGGCGTTGTTTCCAGATATTGCGCCTCAGTCGGGTCGGCGATCCACGCGCGCTTTTCGATTCCCAGCTTTGTCTGCCAATAAGCTTTGCGCTCGATGAATTCCGCGATCACATCGTCGGCCGCCTTGCCAAAAACCCACTTCTGCCGCTTGAAATCGTAGTGGCGGCTGGAAAATGGCACCGGCACCAACTTTCCTGATTTCACAAACTCGATCTGCCGCCGGTCCACTTCTTTGCGCAAGGCATTGATCACCGGAGCTTCCGCGTCTTTGGCCTCGAGCGACGGCATCACCTCGCGCACCGTCGCCGAAAGATTGACTGCCACCGGAGCATGCATGCCCTCCGAGCCTTCAAGACGGATGTCGCCGTGCAAAACCCAGAAATCCGCGCCCGAGGTCGATTTGTGAAACGGCCACTCCAGCGTAAAAGTCAGCGGCAGACCGGACAGGGTCATCCAGATTTTCTTCTCTTGGTTCTGAGTCATCGTTTCTCATTATCCTTGAATGCAAATATTTCTGTCATTTAATCCTTTCATCCTGAACGCAGTCGAAGAATCCCCACAGCGCAAGCAGCACCGCACAGCAACAAGGCGTTCTCACCACAACTCGCGCCAGAACGCCCTCGAAGTAGACTCACGCGCGCAAATTACTGCTTCTTCTTCCCACTCACCTTCATCCCCATCTTCAACATCTTTCGCACCGCTCCGGTGGGTAGGCGTTTGGTTTGCTCGTGCAGTTCCGTCACCGCTTCGAAGAACCCGGCCATGGCGGTCAACCGGTCGCGCGTGTAATCCGCGCCCTGTTCTTTGGGATCCAGTTCCGCCAGGCAATGGCGCAGCATTTCTCGCGTAGGGTCGATCTCGCGCCGCTTCCTATGCTCAATGACCACGCGGAACATCTCCCACACATCCTTCATCGATTCATAATGTTCGCGCCGGTCGCCCAGCACGTGAACGGCGCGCACGATGCCCCAGGTTTCCAGTTCGCGGATCGAGGTGCTGACATTCGAGCGGGCCACGCTCAGAGTTTGCGCAATTTCCTCCGCGGGCAAGGCTTTGGGCGACAGATAGAGGAGCGCGTGAATCTGGGCCACCGTCCGGTTGATACCCCAGCGCGTGCCCATTTCGCCCCAATGCAGGATGTATTGTTTTTGCAATCCCGTCAGTTCCGCCATAATCATTCCTTCAGTAAGGACTGAATATACAGAAACTGCCGGAGATTTTCGAGAGTCTATAGAACCGCGCTTGCAAAGGAGCACTTAGTGCTTGCGGAAAACTTCGAACAGCAGGTTGAAGAACTGCACCAGCGTTACGCCGATGATGACGTAAACGGCAATTTCCAGCCGCCGCGCCGCTTCCTGCGTTCCCCGAAGTAAATCAGCAATGTCGGCGGTCGACTCCTGGAGAGTATCGGCCAGTTGCTCAAAATGCTGCACCGAGGATTTCATTTTCTCCGAAACTCTGGACATGGCCAAAGACGCCTCCGCGACCTGTTGCCCATTTCGCAGTTCAAGCTCGGCATGGCAAGCCGCAAACCACGGACTTCCTGGCGGGCTGTCATACATGCGCTGGCGAATCTCGGTATAGGAGCGGTTGCGCAACAGTTGCACCAGCGCGGGCACATCGTCTCCGGATCTCGATTCCGGGCTGAACTTCGGCTGGGGAGGGGCCTTGGCTTCGTCGATAAAAATCGGCATATGGGACAGCCTAGCAAGAATGGCTACTGAGCTTGAGATGTCCGAGGGTCACGCCGGACCTTGGCATTTGGACGACCTCCTGCCAGGTAATCGGTCTTACCCCCTGGCCCAATTCCCGGCCTTGCCCGCGCAATGGGCAATGGCCAAGGAACTCGCCCGGAGTTTTGCGGGCGGGTATATACTTTTGGCGTCGGTTTTACTTGGCTTCCGGCCATAGCCCGTAAGGGCCGGAACGGGGCGCAAATTTCATCCCCCTGATTCTTGCGCGCCCCGAATGATGCAATGCCGAATCCCGCTGGGGCGGCGAGGAGGAGGCACGGACGACGAGTATGCGCCGGATCTCCCAACGGCGTGGCGTCCGGAGAGGTGTTTATGGATTTAATTTTGGTACGTTTTCTTTTTGTCATCGTAGTTTCCGTCACCTGCTACTTCATCGAGCCTTTCGGGCAGCCACGTAATGTGGATGCGGCCGTAGGCGCCGCGGTCGGCGTCGCCATCATTGCGTTCGAGTGGAATCTGCGACGCGTCAGCCTGAAGCGGCTAATCGGCGCGGCCATCGGCAGCATCCTCGGAATCTGCGGCGCATACCTTTTCGCGCTGGTGATCCGCAGCAGCGCAGCCGAGGGGCCGACGCGCAACTTCCTGCAAATTCTCGTCATGCTGCTCATGGCGTATGTGGGCCTGATCGTGGGCGCAAACAAGGGCGACTTGCTCAACCTGGCCGCGTTGGGCGGAATTTTCGGCGGCGAAAAACAATCCAAGAAAAGCTACAAGATTCTCGATACCAGCGTGATCATCGATGGCCGAATCGCCGACATTGCCGAAACCGGATTTCTCGACGGCACAATTGTGACGCCGCAGTTCGTGCTGCGCGAATTGCAGTTGGTTGCCGATTCGGCTGACTCGCTTAAGCGCAATCGCGGACGTCGTGGACTCGACGTCTTACAGCGTTTGCAAAAGATGGCCAACCTGCAAATACAGATCGTCGAGGATGACTTTCCCGCGGTGCGCGAAGTCGACTTGAAGCTCATCGAACTGGCCAAAGTCTACGAAGGCAAGATCATCACCAATGATTTCAATCTGAATAAAGTGGCGCAGTTGCAGGGCGTAGAGGTGTTAAACATCAACGAACTGGCCAATTCGCTGAAGCCGATCGTGCTGCCCGGCGAGACTATGCGCGTGTTTATCCTGAAAGAAGGGAAGGAATACAACCAGGGTGTCGCGTATCTCGACGACGGAACGATGGTGGTTGTAGACAACGCGCGAAAAATGATTGGCAAAACGATTGATGTGTCGGTGACATCGGTATTGCAGACGACGGCAGGGAAGATGATCTTCGGGAAGTGGGATGAACGGTCGGGATATGCTAGAAGCGGTAGCGTTTCGGGAGCGATTCCGGTGGCTGTGCCGACGGTGCAAACAACCACGGCTTCAACGATTGTGCCGACCAATATTGCGTCCGGCGGGGTGGAGAGCAAGACCGGGTCGTCCTAACTGACTTGCTGAACTTGATTAGCAAGCCCCGTGCTACGTTCCTGCGGCGACAGAAGAGACTTTGATCGTGTGGCCTGTAAGTATGCCGGTGATTGCGGCGCGCTGACCGGCAACTTTTTTCACCTGGCTCAAATTTCCTTCGAGGATGTACACCTCGTCCCCGTCAATCAAGGCAAAATTGGCTCCGCCATGCACGCAAATGCGCGTGCAGTCGCTGGCATTCCGGGAGCTGGTGGCTGGGTGCTTGGCGCCACAACGGGAGCAGGTAATAAACCCATCATAAGTCTGCTGCGCGGCGGATGCTGGGGAGGGCGCCTGCGCCGCTTCCTGCGGGTTTACGTTTGCTTCGCCCGCCGCTCCTGCCGCGGCTCCCAGGCTGGCGAGCAGCAGCGCGACCGCGCATGCACCAGCCGCGCTCAGGGTCACGATCTCCATCCACGGGTTGGATTTAGTTTTCATGTCGGCGATTAGTTATCGACCTTCCAGGCGATGGTTGCCAGGGATGTTAACCACTTCCAATACATCGAACGCCTCGCGTTATTCTATGTGCAACTCACCTGCCAGACCCGGCAACGCCTACATTAGTTTCCTATGTTGGTGACAAACAATCCATTTATGGTTCCTGCGGGCCCGAAAGGATGAACCCGCCAAGTCCGTAAATCGGAAAGAACTTCCTTTCGTCTAACGCCTTATCCGTGAAATCCGCGAAAATCCGCGGCGGGTTTAGGGTTTACGCCGTGGATTTGAACTTCGTCGCTCCCCGCCCGTATACTTGCAGCCCGCCATGAAGGTAATTGTGATTATTCCGGCTGCGGGATTAGGGACCCGTATGGCCCCAGTCCCAACCGGCGCGAAATCCAGAAAAAAACAGAGCGCGCCCTCCAAACAATTCACCGAATTGGGCGGAACGCCAATCCTCATTCACACGTTGCGCAAGTTTGCCGCAGTCGAGGCCGTCAACGAGATTTGGATCGCGTTGCGGGAAAACGAAATTGAGGGCTTCAGCGCGAGGTTGCAGGACGAAGCGAAAGATATCGCGGCCAAAAAAATCGAGTTGGTTTCCGGCGGCGAACACCGGCAGCAATCGGTGGAGCACGCGCTCAACGCGATCACAGCATCGCCCGACGATATCGTGCTGGTGCACGATGCAGTTCGCCCGTTTGTGACTTCGGAAATTATCCTCGATGTAATCGCGGCAGCCCAGAAATATGGCGCGGCTATCGTCGGCTTGCCCGCGGTCGATACGGTAAAGCAAGTGGAGCGCACTTCGGAAGGCGCGCTGATCAAAGCCACGATTCCTCGGGCCAGCGTCGTGCTGGCGCAGACTCCGCAAGGCTTTCGCTACGGCGTAATCAAGAAGGCCTTCGACGAAGCGTCGGCGGACGGATTTCTGGGGACCGATGAATCGTCCCTGGTGGAAAGGGCGGGCCACGATGTGGCCGTCGTCATGGGGTCGCCAAAAAATATAAAAATCACCACGCCGGGAGACATGGAACTGGCCGAGTTCTATTTAGGGAAATAGCAAACCTTTTCGCCGCGGATCACGCGGATTCACGCGGATAACAAACTACGATGGGAATCGTGCACACGATTCCGGAATGGTTGAAACACCCGGAAGTCACCGAGAAAGTGATCGGGGTTTTCTACGACGTATACAACGAACTGGGCCATGGTTTTCTGGAGAGTGTCCACGAGGAAGCCCTGGCGATCGCACTGGTCCAGTCAGGGTTGAAAGTGGAGCGCCCAGTGCCGATAGCCGTGTGGTTCCGCAGACGACGGATAGGCGATTTTCGCGCCGACATGCTGATCGAAGGGAAGGTACTGCTTGAACTAAAAGCTGCACGCACCATCGATCAGGCGCACGAAAGACAGTTGCTTAACTATTTACGCGCAACTGACGTTGAAGTTGGGCTATTGCTAAATTTTGGCGTAAGGCCAGAATTTCGGCGGCTGGTTTATGAGAATGAATGAAAGAAAATCCGCGTTGATCCGCGTGAATCCGCGGCGAGTTAGGGGTGATTTTTGAGGATCGGCTACGGCTTCGACTCGCATGAGTTTCGCGCCGGCATCCCGCTGAAGATTGGCGGGCTCACTGTTCTGCACGACCGCGGCCTGGGCGGCCACTCCGATGGCGACGTGCTGCTGCATGCCATCACCGACGCGCTTCTCGGGGCAATTGCTGCGCCCGATATCGGAGCGCTGTTCCCTCCGTCGGATGCAAAGTGGAAGAATGCCGACTCTGCCATCTTCCTCCGCGAGGCATTAAAGCGGGTGAGTGATGCCGGATACGTTTTGGGCAATGTGGATGCAAGTCTCGTACTGGCTGCGCCCAAGATCGGTCCTCATTCCGCGGCGATTCGAGCGCGAGTAGCCGAATTGCTGGGAGTGAATCCCGACTGCGTTGGCCTGAAAGCGAAGACGCCCGAGGGATTGAATCTGGACAACACCGCGATTGCTCATGTCGTGGTATTAGTGGAGAAATTGAAACACCGTCCGGTCAGAAACCGCACAAAGCGCAGCAAGCGCCGCACCACCGCACGCTGAAGAATGTCACTTCGCGGCGATTCGAAGATGCGAATCTTTGGGCTGGATCAAAGCGCGGGGCTGGATCAGATCGCGGATCGAGGCGTTGGCTCCCAGCGTCGTAGCGCCCGGCTTCCCCGCGCGCGAGATTTTTCCTTGACCGGTCTTTCCCGACGCCGTCTTTCCCTGCGCCATCTTCGCCCGCCGGTGCAGCCAATCCCGCAAATGCTTTTGCGCGGAAAGCGACATGCGGGAGAAGAACATTCCCGCGTGTCCGTCGGCATCAGACCAAATGATGTCTGCCTGGCCGTGAACCTGGTCGCTGCCGGGCAGCGTGCAGCGGAAGCTGACGTTTGATTGAGGTCGAACCGGCTCAGTCGTGCGGATCGCCATGCCGTGTTCACTCAAATTGACCGCGACGGCGGGCAGCGTGCCGGTTTCAAGTTCCAGCCAAACCACGGATGTCACGTTGTAGCGCGGAGCGTTACGGCTGTCGCGCTTGGCTTTGCTGGCAGTTTCAAAAGCGTCTCTGACCTGCGACAGGTCAAGCGGCTTGTAGAGAATACGATTCGCGCCCGATTGAAATGCCTGTCCTGACCCCGGCCACACTCCGGTCATGGCCATCACCGCCGGTCGTTGCCAAGCCTCCAGAATCCCCGCCAGCTTGGCGACTTCCGCGGCGCCGGGCACATCGAAATCCACCACCAAGGCCGTGCATCGCTTGCTGAGTATCTGCTCCATGGCGTCCGATTGCGAATGGCACATCACCGGCTCGATTTCCATCTGCGCGAGGACGCTTCTTAGCGCTTGAAGGGCTGCCGGATCTTGGCATAGCAGGGCGGCGGAGCGATGCATGAGTCCAAGTTACGAGGGCGCAACCGCGGCGTAAAGTCACGCTTGTAATTCTTGTGCAGGTTACCAAAGCGAGAAAAGTTAGAGCAGATTTATCGACACAGGCGAAAAAGTCGCTCGACTCTTTCGCGGGGATTGGGGCTTGTGTTCGCCAGAAAAGAAACTACGCCCGCGATAGATACGCCCCTTCCGAGGTATCCACTTTGATCTTCTCGCCTTCGTTGATAAACGGCGGAACCTGCACCACCAGCCCCGTCTCGGTCTTGGCGGGCTTGGTCACGCTGGAAGCGGTCGCGCTCTTCAGGCCGGGTTCGGTCTCGATGACGGTAAGAATCACAGTCTGCGGCAGCTCTATGCCCACCGCTTTTCCGTCGAAGAATTCCACCTTGATTTCCAGATTCGCAATAAGGTAATCCACCGCATCGCCCAGAATCTCTTTGGTCAGGTGGGTCTGTTCGTAATTCGACGTATCCATAAAGTAATAGCTGTCGCCGTCGTTGTAGAGATATTGCATATCGACTTCATCCACGTTGACCTTCTCGATGGGATCGGGCGAACGGAAGCGGTGCTCGAACATCGCTCCGGTGCGCAGGTTGCGCAGCTTGGCCTGGATGAAAGCGCGCAGATTACCGGGCGTGCGATGCTCCACGCTGAACACCGAGTGCAGATCGTTGTTGTGCTTGATGATCATTCCGGGACGGAGCTGGGTGGCAGGGATCGACATCGACGATGAATCTCCTTTAACGATCGCACATCTTACAGTTGCATTTTTAAGATTGCGCTTTTGCGATTGCAACGCAGAGCCGGCGGTGGGCAGGAAGCTCAGGGTTTCCGCCGCCACGAAGGCTAAAAATTGATTTTACACGCTACGTGGCGGGAAAGAAAACCTTTCGCCCATGCTTCTCATCGCAATGGGGCTGGCAAAGAGCAGTGGCCAGTTGTCAGTGATTAGTGGCCAGTGATCCAAAATGGCATCGTCCGCCCTAGGTCTGAATTCGGCTGGACACTGCCCACTGCCCACTGCTCTCCAGGGGCTAGAATGTGAATAGCACGAAATCTTCGCCAACGTTTTTATGTCCGGCACAACAACCGGGCGGAAAAGAGGCTTGATATGCGTTTAGGACGATATGAATCATCCGACAGCAACACCGTGGGAACCGCGATCACTTTTTTGTTGATTGGATTGGGCGCAGGTGCGTTAGCCGGGCTGTTGCTGGCTCCCAAGACTGGCAAGCAGTTGCGCCGCGACTTGAAGCGCGGCTACGAAGATGCAAAAGAAACTCTCGACGATTGGACGGAAGAAGCCAAAGATCGTGTGCGCGACGTGCAGGACCGGGTGCGTGATGTGGCTGAACGTGGCTCCGACCTGGCCGACAACTTGCGCGAAAAAGTCGAACCGCTGCGCCGCGCGATGAACCGCAGTTAGGCTTTTATTTCCAGTACGATTTTTAGTAAAGATGATTTTCTAGTAGAGATGGAAGTCCACTTCCACGGCGATCTGCGCGGCCACCGGCTGGCCGTTCAGCATCGCCGGCAGGAAACGCCACGTACGCACCGCCTCCATAGCCTTCTCGTCCAGCCCCATCCCGAGACTGCTTTGCACGCGGAGATCGTGCGTGTTTCCGTCCGGCCCGACGACCACAAGCAGCACAACTCGGCCTTGAGCTTTCGCTTTGCGGGCTTCATCGGAGAACCCGGGCTCGGGGTTGTAAATCACTCGAGGCGCGCTCACGCCCTTGACTCCCGCAATGTAAATGCCTCCGGGACCGGGACCCACGCCCGGTCCGTGCGACGCCCCAACGCCATTGCAGCAACCAATTCCAATGCCTCCTGGCCCACCCGGGCCGTTCGAGAGCAAGCTCGATAGCTTGGCCAGCGGATCACCGTATTCCTTGCTTTCTGCCAGATTGATCTGCGGCGCAATCATCACCGTCGGCTCGACCGGCAGCTTGGGCATTTCTTTCGGCACAATCACAGTCGGCGGCGTCAATTGATCGCGCAGCGAAGCTTTAGGAAGATCGCCGTGTGATGCGGGCACGGGATCGAGACCACCGCCGCCTCCTCCACTCGGCCCTGTAAAAATCACTGGAAGAAGGGTCTTCGAAGCGTCCGCGAGTTGACCAGCGTGGATTGGAGGGTAGCGAACGGCAATGCTCGTCAAAAGAACGAGAATGGCCAGAAGTACAAGTTGGCCGATGAGCGAAAAAGCGAAGGCTTCTCGCTTGGCCGGACAGAAACCATCAATGTCGGAGGAAAAAATTGAGACCATGCCGCGACCGGAGCGATCCGGAGTAGCCAGAGTCATAGCATTGATCCTTTGGCGGAAAGGCCGGCTGAGTGCCGCCACGCTGTAGGACGCGCGCAACTGAAAAAAGGATTTCCGGGCCCATGAACGGTTACTGAAAGATGGCGTCCAAAAATCTCTTCAGCCGATGCAGGAACCTGTGATGCATCGGCTGAACCGGCTCCACGCTCGACGGCTGTGGCGGAGGCTGCACCAGCGGATCGAGGATCACCTGCCGGGATGCAGCATCCTCCACGGGCAAACTGGCTGCCGCTTGAATCGCTGGCGAAGGCCCAGAGAAGCGGTTTTTTGCGCTAAACACGAAAGGCGCGTCCACTTCAATATGGACATCATCCGGCTTGGTTCGAGGCAGCGCCGCCGTCTCAGGGCCGCTCGATAAAGTGTTTCCCGGCGAGGATGCGCTAAGTTCGGCATCCGGGGATTTGGCTGAGAGGTTTTCCGTCCCCGTAGGTGTGTCACTAGGCTTGGCATCGGCGGGCTTGTCCGTGCTCGGAGCAGGCGATGCCGGACTGGCCTTCAGCGTAGCCGGTGGCGGAGGGCACCCGCACTCCAGCGGCACGTTGGTGCTCACTTTGTCGATTCGCCCCGCCTCAAACAGCGCCTGCTCCGTTTGTTTGACCTGGTAGATTCGGTCGCCCATCAGTTCGGAAACAATCGCCGAGGAAGTATTTCCCATCAGCGCGCGCACACACGTATTGCCGTGCGAGTCGGCGCTGATCGCATAGTGGAACTCTCCCGGGCCCGCAAACAGAATTCTAAAATCCGGAGTGAGCACCGAATCCGCCGAAGCATCCAGCGAATAATGCGCTTCAAGCGCGCCGGTGCTTATGCCCAACATCAGATCGCGTGCGTTCTTCGACGGGGTAACGGAAACCGTGGTGCCCGGACAGATTCGTACTTCTCCGCCGCGCGACAGCCGCATCACGGCGGTTTCAGCCCCCGCCGTCACCGACGATCCATTGCCGATACGTGTTCCCGAGAGCACCACGGAGCCGTTGCCTCCCGTGGCCGGTACAATGGCGGGGGTCTCGGTAGTGGCCAGCGTGGTCACGGACGGTGGTTCCGAATTGTTATCCGCGCTGGCATCTCCAGGCGGCTTAAGGCGGATCATCAGCCGGTTGCCAGCGCCGTCCCAGGTATAGCCATAAGGAGCGAGCAGATCGAGAACGATCCGAGTCACCGGAGGCTTGCTTTGATATTGTTCGGCGCGGATCGCGCGAATATTTTCCTGCTGGACGGCAATATGTTTTTGCTGCAACGCGAGCCGCGTGTTGGGCAGGTCAATCACCAACCGCGGCGGCGCATCCAACGTTTGTATCTCCGGAATAACCGGCAGCGAAGCCAGAATTTCGACGTTAGGCACGCCTCGCTCTTGAACGATCCTGACGCTTCGTATGACTGCAATGGGAATTGCCTGGGCGGATTGAGTATTGTGCGCTGGGGCGCGACTCTGAGCAGCGCCCGCCAGTTGAAAGCAAATGAGCATCAGCCAGACGGTCGGCGCCACACAAACACGTAACCACGCGATTGGCGGCAATAACATCCCGGGAAAAACCAGGAGCTTAAGATTTGGAACCTTAAGCCCAGAACCTGAATTGCAAACCTGATTGCAAAGCCTGATTTCAAAGCTTATGAGAGGAACATATCATTTGCCACGGGCGGCGAGAAGTATCCGCAAGGTCCGGGGCTAGCCGGGAGGAGATTGGCTTCAGACTTCCGGGAGAAATTCGTACTCTTCAATCACGGCCGCAACCGCGAGTTTGCCATCCGACCGGCCATTGTCGACGCGTACCACGTGACCCTTGCATTGCACGCGAATGCTTTCGGTAAGCGTGATTTCCGGTGGCAGCGTGAGCGTGAAGCCGATGGGCGAGCCCTGTTCCACTGCCGAGTCCAGGTAAAAGCAAATGCCGCGCGCGCTGACGTCGCGAATCTCGGCGCTCTCGCCGGCAGAAGATTCTTCGCCGCGAGTCACCGTGATCGGAATCTGGAGCGCGAACCGACGTGCCGCCCGTTTTTCTTGCAGGGCCTCAGCCATACTTTCCTCCGGCATCTTGACTTTTTGTATGGTCACACTATCGCCAATGAATACGGGCGCGGTCAATACCACCATCGTGACCTAGAGTAGCCCGTTCGGGGGCAAAAACGTTAGTGACGAAGGGGAAAAGCGAGATTACGCGCGCTGCGTAACGCTTGTCTGTCGGCGCTGGTGTAAGCTTTTTCTAAGAGTCCTCCGATGGTCTTTGTCCTCGACAATTACGATTCGTTTACCTACAACCTGGTTCAATATCTGGGCGAGTTGGGCGCGGAGGTCGAAGTTCGCCGCAACGATCAGGTGACGGTCGCCGAGGTAGAAGCCATGCGCCCGGAGCGCATTGTGATCTCTCCCGGCCCCTGCACTCCGGGCGAAGCCGGCATCAGCATTGAATTGATTCGTCACTTCGCAGGGAAAATTCCAGTGCTCGGCGTGTGCCTTGGACACCAGGCCATCGGCGAGGCTTTCGGCGGACGAGTCGTGCGCGCGCCGCACCTGATGCACGGAAAGACCAGCTCCGTGGTGCATGACAACAAAACAATCTTTAAGGGCTTGCCGACGCCGATGACGGCCACGCGCTATCACTCGCTGATCGTCGAAGAAAAAGATTTGCCGAAAGAATTGGAAGTGAGCGCTTGGACTACCGAGAAAGATGGAACGCGAACCATCATGGGCTTACGGCATCGCAAGTGTGCAGTGGAGGGAGTTCAGTTTCATCCGGAGAGCGTGCTGACGGATGCAGGAAAAAAGCTTGTCGAAAATTTCTTAGTGATGACCGAAGCCCCTGCTCACTGACCACCGCCCCTCGCCATCTCTACCGCCCGCAACACTGCCTTCGCCTTGTTCATCGACTCCTCGAATTCGCGCCCCGGATCGGAATCCGCCACAATCCCCGCCCCTGCCTGCAAGTACGCATGCTTCCCCTGCATGAGCAACGTGCGAATACCGATGCAAGAATCGAGATTGCCGGCAAAATCCGCATAGAGCACCGACCCTCCGTAGATGCCGCGCCGCGTGGGCTCCAGTTCTTCGATAATCTGCATGGCCCGCACTTTCGGTGCGCCGCTTAACGTGCCCGCCGGGAAGCACGCGGCAAAAGCATCGAGCGCGCTCAGATCTTTGCGCAACGTTCCTTCCAGCGCCGAGACCAGATGCATCACATGCGAATAGCGCTCCACATACATCAGATCTTTTACTTTCACCGAACCGTACTCGCTCACCCGCCCCAGATCGTTGCGGCCCAGGTCAACCAGCATGACGTGTTCCGCGCGTTCCTTTTCGTCGGTGCGCATTTGCTCTTCCAGCCGCCGGTCTTCGGCTTCATCGCGTCCGCGGGGATGCGTTCCGGCAATCGGCCGATACTCGAGCTTGCGGCCCGTCACTCGCACCAGCATCTCTGGCGACGAACCCAAAATGTGCGTATCGCCCATGCGCAGAAAATAAAGATAGGGCGATGGGTTTACCTGCCGCAGCGCTCGATACAAATCAAACGGCGCGACATCCGGCGTGAAATCGAGGCGCTGCGACAGCACCACCTGAAAAATATCCCCAGCAGCGATGTATTCCTTGCAGCGCGCGACACTGCGCAGGAAACGATCCCGGTTCGTTCCCGCATGAATCTTGAGTTCGGCTGCCTTAGCCTTCGCGCGTTTGCGCCAAAGTCCGGGACGCAGTCCGTTCGCCAGCTTTCGTTCCAGCGCACTAATATCGCGAACCGCGCGATCATAAGCGTGTTTCGGATCTCCGCGCGAAACATCGGCCGCGGCCACAATGTGAATCTGATGGCGCAGGTGATCGAAAGCCAGCAGCCGGTCGAAAAACATCAGTTCCGCATCGGGCAGCGACAAATCGTCTTTCGCGCGGTCGCCAATGTTTTCCAGTTGCCGCACGATGTCGTAGGCAAAATAGCCAACGGCTCCAGCCGTAAACGGAGGCAGTCCCTGCACAGCCGCGGGACGATGGGCCCGCAGCAACTGCTTCACTACTTCGAAAATATTCCCATCCTGCGCCGAGCGCTGCCGCCCGCGCAAAACTTCCACCGCGCCCGCCTGCGACCGCACCCGCATATAGGGCCGAATGCCGAGAAACGTGTAGCGGCCAATCTGCTCGCCACGCTCCACCGACTCGAGCAGAAATGCATAAGGCTCGTCGGAGGCAATCGCCAGAAAAGCCGAGACCGGCGTCAGTAGGTCGGCGCTCACCGATTTCACCACCGGAACTAGCGTGGATTCCCGCGCCAGCCGTGAAAACTCTTTGAAATCAGGTCGCACCATAAGCGGTTTCGTCCGCTCATTATAGAAGACAGTGGTCAGTGCCCAGTGATCGGTTGCCAGAATGCCGTCCTACTGGCCACTGGCCACTGCCCTAGGAACCAGCGATCCAATTGACGAAAATGCCTTTACGGTCGAAGATTGACCAACAACGAATCTTTAAGCTATGCGGATTAATTTCTGGGGCGTGCGTGGATCGACTCCCACGCCACAAGCCGAAAACATGCGCTACGGAGGCAACACCTCCTGCGTGGAGTTGCGCTTCGGCGACCGCATTTACATCTTCGATTGCGGTACAGGCTTCCGCGTCCTGGGTCATCAATTGGAAAGCGAGTTCGGTGACCGCCCGATTTCGGCCCACGTTTTCGTGTCCCATTTTCACTGGGACCACATTCAGGGCATTCCGTTCTTCCGTCCGCTGTATAACCGCAAGAGTCAATTTTCTTTTCACAGCTCCAGCCGCACCCGCAGCCTCAAGCAGGTCATGACCGAGCAGATGGCTTCGCCCTATTTTCCTGTCGGGCTCAACGAAATGAGCGCACGCCAGGACTATTACGAAATTGAGAGCGGATTACTGCACATCGAGGATGGCGTGCAGCTACGCACGGCGTGGCTGAATCATCCGCAGGGATGCCTGGGCTTCCGGCTCGAAACCAAAGACGGCATCTTCGTCTACGCCACCGACAACGAACCCGGTGACCCGGATTTCGACAAAGCCGTGCGCAAGCTAGCCGAGGGCGCCGACGTGCTCATCTACGATTCGCAGTATCTCCCCGAGGAATACAAAGCCCGCCGCCAGGGATGGGGGCACAGCCACTGGCGTGAGGCAGTGAGCGTAGTCATGGAAAGCGGCGCCAAGGAGTTGGTGCTCTTCCATCACGATCCCGATCACACAGATACGGTCATCGACAAAGTCGTACAGGAAGCGCGCAACTATTATCCTAAGATTCGTGCCGCGTCCGAAGGCATGCAAATTCAGCTGTAAGAATCTATCCCGCGCGTCCTCACGCACCGAAAAATAATCCTACAAGAGTCGAGCATCTCTTCCCCGGCAGAGCAAGACTTCCTCCGGTGGGCCATACCCCCGCTGGTAAGCCTCGGCGGAAATCGCATACGTTTTCAAATCGCTCCAATGCCAGCGAACCGAAATCGGTTGCGCGCCGCAGGAACAGAATAGTTGGTAGTCTTCCGAAGATTCCGTGAGTGAGGACACAACGTAAGAGCCGTTATCGTAAGGACTCAGCCCCACTAGATAGCGGGTTCTGCACTTCGGGCATTCCACGCAACGGCGAAGACGAGGAGCCATATCACGTTTCCATCAAAATGAATTCGACGAAGTAGCCGCTGTTTTTCCAGCCGCTATTTTCCAGCCACACACGATCGGCGGGCCGTGCCCTAGTTGTGTCTTACAACTTACCTGCGGCGGTACGGCGCGACCATCGAAATGTGACTGCCTTACCGACGGCGGTGTCTAGCCGCCGCCCCGGCGTTATGAGATCGCGTGTGCAAACACCAGTTTTCAGTGCTGTTCCGTTGTCCGGTGAGGTGTCCACGAACTAAGCGCACCGAGCCCTGACCGCCGCAAAAGTTGCTCACGAATGTTTTCCGGAAGAACGATTCCAGTTGTATCGTTTTTTCCGTGCGAAGTTGAAGAAGCCGCTTCGGCGGCAATTCCGTTAAGAGTCGGAGTCGCCAGAAAAGCTGGCGTGTCACCGGTTCCGGAATCGTAGGCCTGACCCACGAGTTCCCCGCGGTCATTGATGTCATTGGCATAAAGCGGCGATAACGTAGATCCAGACTGAATGAGCGTACTGAGATCGGTCATTTTTCCGTTCTGCCAAATGAAGGCGCGGCTCGAGGCGAATCCCGCGCTAATGGACTGGCCCACGATTTGGCCTTGTTCGTTGATGCCAAAGGCGGCGCTGTACACGTCTCCCGGAAGCGTGCCCAAATCCTGAATGCCGTGGGCCTTGGTCCACAGAAACGCGTGGTAGTTAGGCGCGCCGCTTTCATCGCCGGGAAGATCGGAAAATCCGACCACCTGTCCTTGATTGTTGATAGCGGTCGGCGTGTTCCATGCAACCCCGCCGAGATTGCCGATGTTGATCGGCTTGCCGTTATCCCAGAGCAAAGCGTGAGCTGCCGTAAATTCTCCGACCGCGTTGTCGCAAGTGCCGGAGATGCCCACTACCTGTCCTTTGTTATTAATCGCCGTCGCCGCTCCATCCAGGTCACCCGCAAGCGGAGGCAGTTCCTGCAACTGGCCCAGTCTCGGTCCCCAAATGACGGCCTCGAACTGAAGCACTTGCGGCGGAACGCAGGTGGGATCGTGCGTCGCGTTTTCCGCCCATCCGACAACTTGACCGCGATTGTTGACTCCGGTCGCATAACCGTTGTTCCCGCCGAGCGTTGGCAACGCAGACATCACTCCGTTCTCCCACGCGAACCCAAGACACACATGCCCCGTGACGGTTGGAAAAAATGCCGAGCAGCTCCAGTTCTCTCCTAACGGATCTATGTCCGCAGTCTCGGCGATGCCCACGAGCTCCCCCGTATTGTTCTTGTTGGGCCATGCGATGTTGCTGTTGGGGCCGCCAAGCGTTCCCAGGTCAATAGGCGCTCCGAGCCAGAGCACAGCATGAACGGCCGTGTTACCGGAAAGGTTCGCCCCGCCCGCGATCCAGCCAGGATTGTTGATGCTGCTGGCTCCGCTGCTGGTACCGCCGAGCGATGTGCCCAGATCAAACACGTAGTAGTGGGTCTGGCTTATTTTTGGCTGTTGTTCTTGCGCGGCCGATTGATGTGCAGCCAACGCTGCGAACAGGCTTGCGGCAATCGTGCCAATCAGAGTCCGGGACTTCATTGCCTTCTCCTTGGAAAATAAGTCGGTTGACTTGCAAGTTCTTCCCAGCAAGATAGATCGGGCCGAAGTCCAGCGTTGGACGTTGCCGGACTTCGCTAACCGAAGCTGGACGGAAGCGGACTTCGACCCGCGCAACCTGGTCTCACAAATTCGGATCGGCATCCATCGAAAGATTCGAGCAATCGATTTTGGTTTTGATTTCTAACTGAAGGCTGATTGCTGAAGGCTGATAGCTGTTTTCCAGCCATGTCCGAAAACGTCCATTACCGTCCGCCGAACCAGTTATCATGAGTTTCGCCATGACTCTGGATTGGCAAGTTTGTTCTCGGGCAAGGCTGACGCGCGATCCCCGCTTTGACGGCAAGTTTTTTATTGGCGTGGTGGGCAGCGGCGTCTACTGCCGGTCGATCTGCCCCGCGCCCACTGCGAAAGAAAAAAACGTTCATTACTTTGCCACCGCGGCGGCTGCCGCGGAAGCCGGATTTCGTCCTTGTCTGCGCTGCCGCCCCGAATGTTCGCCCGGCACACCGGCCTGGCTGGGAACCTCAAACACCGTGTCGCGCGCCCTTCGCCTGATCGGCGAGAGCGGACTCGAAGATGGCGGCGTGGAAGTTCTGGCGGAACGGCTAGGTGTGGGCTCGCGCCATCTGCGCCGCTTGTTCCTCAAGCATCTCGGCGCAACTCCCATCGCTGTGGCGAACACGCGCCGCATGCATTTCGCCAAGAAGCTCATCGATGAGACCACCTTGCCGATGGCGCAGGTCGCTGTCGCCTCAGGTTTCGGATGCGTGCGTCGCTTCAACGCAGGAATTCGCAAGGTCTATCATCGAACCCCTACGCAGATCCGCCGCCTCGCGCGCCGCACCTCCTTGCAGCCGGAAAATCAATATCTTTTCCGCCTGCGCTACCGGCCGCCTTATGACTGGAAGGGCATGCTGGCTTTCCTCGCGCCGCGTGCGATTCCCGGCGTCGAAGAGGTCGCCGGCGGAGTGTATCGCCGCTCCATTTCTGTGGACGGGAACCACGGCTACCTTGAGGCTTCGCTGGACGAGCAGAACCATGCGGTGCTGGTGCAGGTTCAGTTTGGCGATCCACGCTCGCTGTTTTTTATTACCGAGCGCGTCCGCGCCATGTTCGATTTGAATGCCGATTGGGCTGCCATTGTGCAAAGCTTGAAAACCGATCCCGACTTGGCGCCGCGTGTGGAAAAAAATCCCGGGCTGCGTGTGCCCGGTTGCTGGAACGGTTTCGAGCTTGCGGTCCGCACCATCCTGGGCCAGCAAGTGAGTGTCAAAGGAGCGACGACGCTCGCGGGCCGCCTGGTCAAAACCTTCGGCCAGCCCTTTGTCGGGGCGGGCGGCGTCACGCATATTTTTCCCGAACCTCAAATACTTGCCAACGCCAGACTCTCGAGCATCGGCCTGACGACTTCGCGGGCGGAAACGATTCGAGCTTTGGCGCGTGCGGTCCGCGACGGTAAGATAACTTTTGAAGGCATCGCCGACTCCGAATCTTTTCTCACCCGGCTCTGCGAAATTCCCGGCATCGGCCACTGGACCGCGCAATACATCGCGATGCGCGCTCTTGGAGAACCGGACGCGTTCCCGTGCGGCGACCTCGGCCTGTTGCGGGCGTTGGGCCTGGGAAGTTCACGCGAACTCGAGCGCCGGTCCGCAGCGTGGCGGCCGTGGCGCGCTTATGCTGCAATGTATTTGTGGAGTACGGGTCACGGAGCCAGTACGTCACAGCGAGGGGCCGGCAGAGACAGCGGCCCAGCCGTGATAAACAGTGCTGACGCTTTCCCAAAACGGGAAACTTTGATTCACGCTGCGCGGTGAGAATCGAAAAAACGTTTCAGAAAAAAATGCCTCCACCGCGATTTTCAATCGGGAGCTAAATCGATTGGGAAAGCCGCCAGGGCGAGGTTTGGGACGAACGACGTACCAGAGGTCACAAAATCGCCGATCGTCGCTCCAGCGGCTTGTTAAATCGATTTAACTAACCAGTTGATTATTGTCAATGACTTGCAGCCCTCACGCCCATCGACTGCAGAAT
>Ga0209010_1000125_pt1 | contig 28403 bp, 14 predicted proteins | sample BlaSpr_A8_OM1_O3_FD_187985 | JGI IMG/M metagenome (GOLD analysis project Ga0209010, IMG submission 187985) | Forest soil microbial communities from Thunder Bay, Ontario, Canada - Black Spruce, Ontario site 2_A8_OM1_O3 (SPAdes) (version 2) | ecosystem: Environmental > Terrestrial > Soil > Boreal...
CAGATGGTTCAGACCGATATCGCCACCGCTACGGGAGGCCGTGCATTTTACAGCGACAACGGAATTAAAGAGGTTCTCGAAGACGCCGTTGAGAATGGCGCCAACTATTACACCCTGACCTACTCTCCTTCCAATCAGAACTACAACGGCGCGCTTCGCAACATTCATGTCGAGCTAGACAAAAAGGGTTATCAGTTGTCGTACCGCCGTTCTTACTTCGCCTATGACCCGAACGTTCCGGCCCTCGATAAGGTCACGTTCAAGCGCGTATCCGAAGGATCGGAGCCGCCCCCGCCGCGCAAGGTGGGCGATTCCCTCTATGCCAACATGCAGCACGGAGCGCCGCTGGCTCACCAGCTATTCTTCCGAATGCACATTCGTACACTTAGCGCTCCTGCGATGGCCACGCCTGTGCAAATGGCGAATATCGAGGACCAGCCTGCCTACTTCCGTGTGCGTCGCAAGAATCGTCCTCTGAAGGCTTTGCCTCCTATCAAGCTTCAGTCCTACGTCATCGACTACACGTTTATGGCTGGCTTACCCAAAGGTGCGACAGGTCACGCCATACGTCCGCCCATGTTGGAAGTAGCAACGGCCGCCTTCGATGATGACGGACGTATGCTCAACGGCTTGGTCGAAACAACTTTCTCTGGTGGAAACTCTGCCGGTGCCGTGACTCAAAATACCCAAGGCATCTACCGCGTGCAGCAGCAACTCGATGTCCCGCTGAACGCTGTTTCGATCCGCGTCGCAGTGCGCGATATATCTACCGACCGCATCGGCGCCATGGAAATTCCCTTGCCTCTGGCTCCCGAAATGCAAACCCAATCCGCGCCTCCCGCGCAGCCTGCTTCTCCCTCTTTGGTCCCCACTAGCCCAAATTAATTTCCGTCGCCACAAAATCCTTCGCACCTGAGGCGTACCCACAGTAGAATGTTTCGCATTCGGGCCCTGCCTCCCGGATTTTCGCAGATTGCCGGATTCGCAGATTGGAGGTCCTCGCCGCATGTCTGCAACCGTCGCACTCGGGATGCGCTGTTTGCTGATGATCCCTCTCCTTGCTTGCACCGTACTTCCCCTATCTGCGCAACAGAATTCCCCTCAACCTCAGCCAGCTCAAAATTCCGAATCGGTCGGTGCGGTATTCCACAGTGATGTCCGCCGCGTCATCCTTGATGTTGTGGTCAACGATTCCAATGACCAACCCGTTCGCGGACTCTCCCGCGACGATTTCCTAATCAAAGAAGACGGCAAGCCGCAACGCGCGCTCTCCTTCGACGCACACGACTTCAGCGAAGTCCCCAAACCGTTGCCGGCCTTGCCATCGCTGCCCTCCAACACCTGGGTCAACGTGCCTGCCGTGCCTGAAAAAGGTCCGCTCTACGTCCTGCTTTATGACATGGTGAACATGGATGTAGACGATCAGGCAGCGGCTCGCAAACAATTGCTGAAATTTATTTCCGATAAGCCGCCCGGCGCCCGCTTCGCGATCTACGTTCTTAGTGACGGACTGCGCCTGGTCCAGGGATTCACCGCCGATCAGAACCAGTTGTTCGCCGCGATGGATCCAAGTTCCCCGCGGCCTCACGTTCCTAGAATTTTTCTTTACGGCGACAACTACGGTCGCGGCCAGGTAGGTCCAATCGTCTCGGTTTTCACCCGGATCGCTCATTTTCTCGAAGGATTGCCCGAGCGCAAGAACCTGATCTGGATTACCGGCTCCGTTCCGACAACCATTCTTTCCGCCGATGCGAACTCAGGCGTGGAAGCCGTCAGTTATAACGACGAAATCAGAGAGGCCATTAACGCCATGGCTCGCAGTCACGTCGCCGTCTATCCCGTCGACGTCCGCGGCGTAGCTATCACGCACATTCAAGCTCGTCCTCAGGGCGGCGCGGGAGGCTCGGCGATGACAACCGCGAACGACAGCGCGGCCCTCAATGCCAGCTATGCCACCGAGGGCGACATCGCCGTCGCCACCGGCGGCCGCGCTTTTTACAGCACCAACGACCTGACTCATGCCCTTGCCCAAGCCACCGAAGCGGGCGCCAACTATTACACGCTCAGCTACTCTCCCAGCAACGAGAGCTACGATGGCCGTCTGCGAAATATTCACGTGGAACTTGCCAAACGTGATCCACCCAGCCACAGTCTTTTTCACTCCGGCTATCGTCTCGCTTACCGTCGCTCCTATTACGCTGACGAATCCGGCTCCCCGACGCACCCCGACAAACAACAACCTGACGATCTTCTGGTCAACGATCCCGCCCGACAATCCCCGATCGACGAACCTGCAAATTCGCTGACGGCCAATCTCCGTCACGGAGCGCCCGTAGCGCACCAGCTATTCTTCGGCGCTCACGTTCACCTCGTCGGCTCTCCGAATCCTGCTACAACCGAACAAATGGCCGCCCTTGCTAAGCAAAAGTCATTCTCAAACGGCAAGAAGCGTTCGGCGAAATCATCCCCGGTTTCGTTGCAAACTTACACCATCGATTACACCGTCTCCACACAGCAGTTGAATTCCGGATCGCGCTCCCATGGCAACGAACCCTACCTCCTTCAGGTAGCGGTCGCGGTCTTCGACGCCGACGGTCAAACGCTCACCAGCAAGCTCCAACACACTCGCGAAGTCGTTGCTCCCGCCTCTGCGAATCCCACGGAAGCCATTCCTCCCGCCGAAGAGCCAGTCCGGCCAAATTTTCTGCGCTTCCAGCAACGAATCGATGCCCCGGCGAACGCCGCTTCGCTTCGCCTCGCCGTGCGCGATGTAGCTACGGATCGCGTCGGCGCCCTCGAAGTGGCCCTGCCTCTCGCGCCGGAGCCGGAGACTCAAGCCAAAATAGGTGTCCACTCGCCAGATTCGGCTTCGGAGATGTCAGATATTTCAAAGTGAAGATCCGAATCACAGCATCGCTTCAGCGATGCCATGAATTCGTTCGTCCGCCTTTTCGTGGACCGTTGCCAGTAGCTCTGCAAATTCGGCGAATGATAGGATGACCGCAGGAATCGAATCAGGGAGCGGTGCTTCAGACGTGGGTTCACTCAAATGGCGCGCGGCTTGCAAATGGTTTGTTCCGTTTGCCGTATTAATTTTCGTGCTGGGCCTTCCCCGACTTTCTCCAGCGCAGACCAATCCTCCCGGCTTTGACGACATCGTCCTGAAAGCCGCCGCCGCTCGCGAACAGAACGATGTCCCTCAGGCCATCGAGCTCTACCGCCAGGCCGTCGAACTCAAACCCGATTGGCCCGACGGCTGGTGGTTTCTCGGCTCGCTGCAATACAGCGTCGACGCCTATGCTCCAGCTCGCGATGCTCTCACCCATTACCTTGAACTCACTCCCGATGCTGGTCCCGCGGCTGCATTGCGCGGCCTATGCGAGTATGAAACCGGCGAATACAACCCGGCCCTGACCGATATTCAGCGTGGCCTGTCGCTGGGAGCAGGGAATCAATCTCGCAACGAAAAAATTCTTCGCTATCACGAAGCTCAGCTCCTGACCCGTACCGGAAATTTCGAAGCCGCGCTGCAAAAATATGCCTTATTCTCCGGCGACAAGATACCCAACCCCGAATTGCTAGTCGCCGTCGGCCTTGCCGGTTTGCGTACCCCGCTTGTCCCCAAAGAGTTGAGTTCGGATAAACAGGAGTTATTCTCGGCCGCGGGTAGCGCGGCATTGCGCTTCATGGCTGGAGATCGCGACGCGGCGAAGCAGGCTTTTCAGGATTTGTTTCAGCGCTTTCCCACCGCTGCCAACGCGCACTATCTATACGGCTACCTGTTGTTTCCCACCGATCCCGACCAGGCCATCACGGAATTCAAGAAGGAGTTGGAGGTTTCTCCCAATAACTCCGCAGCTCAACTGATGGTCGCCTGGGACGCTCTTTTGCGAAACGATCCCGCCGAAGCGCTCACGTATGCTCAAAAAGCCATCGCCGAAGAGCCAGGTCTGCTCATTGCTCAACTTGTGCTGGGCCGCGCCCTGCTCGACACGGGGAATGTGAAAGATGGCCTCGAACTCCTGGAAAAAGAAGAGCAACGCGATCCCAACAATCTCGAGACTCATATCGCGCTGGCCAAAGCCTATTCCAAGACCGGCCGCAAAGAAGACGCCCGCCGCGAGCGCCTGCGCTGCCTCGAACTGGAGAAGAGTGAGGGCCCCGTTGTCCACCCCTAGCAGGCTGTTTGCGAGCTCGCGATCAGCGATGGATTGGGAAGGGCACGACTTTAGTCGTGCCTTTAAGTCGTTAATATCTCGCCGCGCTTTAGCGCCTGAGGCAATGCGTTCGCGCCGTGCCGTCCGCCGCTGTCTTCCATTCTCCCTAATCCTATTTATCGCGCTCACCCTGTCCGCAACCGCGCAAACACAACCAGCCAGCTCGGCATCCGCCTGCCTAAGCTGCCACCGCGCTCAAACCATCGACCAGCCCCTGACTCCCATGGGCCGCGCCTTAATGCTGCCCGGCACCAATCCAGTCGTGAAAGATCATCCGAAATTAACCGTACGCAAAGGCGATTACTCTTATACCGTCGAGACTCACGGCGACAACACCACTTACAGCGTCACCGACGGCGCCCGCACAATCTCCATCCCCGTTCGCTGGAGCTTCGGTCTGGGCGGCCAGACCTGGATTCTGGAACACGACGGCGAACTCTACGAGAGCCTCGTAAGCTATTACCCCAACGTCGGCGGCCTCGACACGACCATTGGCGATGAACGCATCGTGCCCCACACGCTCGACGAAGCGATGGGGCGCAAGCTGGCGCCGGGCGAGACAAAAGCTTGCTTCGGCTGCCACGCCACTACCGCAGTTCATGATCGCAAGCTCACCATCGAAACCATGAAGCCAGGGGTGACCTGCGAGCACTGCCACGCAGGCGCGAATACTCACCTGCTGGATGCCATTCAAGGAGAGTTCTCGACTGCCCCGCCCAAACTCGGCCAACTATCGTCTGAAGATCTCTCCAACTTTTGCGGCCAATGCCATCGCACCTGGGAAAGCGTCGTCCGAGGCCACTTTCACGGTGAGATTAACGTGCGTTTCCAGCCCTATCGCCTGGCCAACAGCAAGTGTTTCGACGGGACCGATCCTCGCATCAGTTGCGTCGCCTGCCACGATCCGCACAAAAATGTTGTCCGCGAAGATTCCACTTACGATCCCAAATGCTTGGCCTGTCACGGCTCAGCCGAGCATCCGGCGTCAACTCAGACAGCCTCGGCCACTGCCCAGCCCAAAGCCTGTCCCCTAGCCAAGGCAAACTGCGTGAGCTGTCATATGCCCAAAGTCCAACTCCCCGGCGGACACATGACCTTCACAGATCACGAAATCCGCATCGTCAAGCCCGGCGACGCCTATCCGAACTAAGTTGTTTTCGCGAAGCCGGTATCACTGCGACGTGCCATCGGGATAAATCGCAATCCGGTGATTGCGAACCAGCGGCTGAAATTTTTTACCACCCTCAAAGGAAAAGATGGCCTGCGTTTGCTGCCGTGGCATGTGGCAATCAATACAGTTGTGGACGATCTGATCGCCCATCTTCGCATACCGTCCGCAATCCTTTGCCTGGTGGCAGTTCAGGCAGTGCGGAGAAAATGCCGCCGCATCGCGCTGCTGCGTGTGAACGTCATGGCAGGTCGTACATGTCAGGGTCGTACTGGATTTAAAACAACGGCTCTTTTCCAGCAGCTGCACTTGGCTGGCATGAACGTCAACTGGAGTATCCGACGTTGCATATTGCAAGTTGACGATGTAGTCGTCCAGCACATCCCCCGGCATAAACGACAGCGAGGCCTGTATAGGCGTGGCCGCCCCCGAGTGGCACAACCCGCACACATCCATCTGCCGGTCCCGCGAAAGCGAACCTGGGTTGACGATCGCTTCTTCTGTCGTGCCGGAGCGCGGAGGAGTTTTCGAGCGGTTACGCGCAACATGTTCCCGCCCAGGCCCGTGGCACTTTTCGCACCAGATGCCCAGCACAATGCTGCTCTTGTTGTAGTGATTCACTGGCGGCGGCATCCATTCAAAGTAGCTGCCATGGCATTCCAGACATCGCGGAACAATCGCGCGATCGAAACGCGGCGATCCATCCCGAAATCCCGGACTGTTTCCCCAGCTTGCGAGGTCAGTCCAATAAGCCACGGGCAGTTGAAACAACTCGTCGCCCTTCCAAAATAGATAGCTTTGTCCCTTCCTCGCGGCCCCGGCTACGATTGCGATCCTTTCGGTGCGCGAAATCTTGTCGGACGGTCCGAGCTCTTCGACCGCGGTTTGGAAATAACCTTCTTTCGTGGCGCTCATTTCGAAGTGCAAAAAGGGATTGGCGGTCTTGAGGATGTTGGAACCCGGCGCGAAGCTTCCCGCAATCGGATGCTCGCCCGGCAAATAGGACGCAATGTGATGCGCCGTGCCGAAATAAGTCTTGGCCTTTTCCTGATGGCACGATCCGCACTCGGCGTCTCCGGCATAGGCGCGCCGAGGCGGAGGCTTTTTCTCGCCCTTCGAAGAAATCGAGGGAGCTTGCCCTTCGGGCGAAACCGATTCCGGCAACTGGCCCTGGCCATAATAAGGTGAAAATAAGACGAGTAACGCGAGAAGAAAAAATGCCACCAATCCGCCTCTAGGCGACGCGCCTGCTCTCTCTTCCGCCGCGATGCCGTCAGATTCGCTTGCAGGTGTATCGCTGCTCAATTATGCTTTTTATCATAGAAGAAGCTGCCGTGTGCCGCTTCACCAGCGCCTCCCAATACGTGACTTCGCCTTTCACGCTCGCCGAGATCATGCTCCCCAGGCTCATAAGCGTCAGGATCGGGCTCGTCCAAACTGTGTTACTGCTGGCGGTCTTTCTGATTGCAAGCCTCGCCGCTGGAGCACCCTGCACCGGCCCTCCCACGCTGGAGGCCAGACTCCACGCTCATCAAGACGATGTGCAGACCTACATCGAACTTGGTACCTGGTTTGGCGACCACCGGGTCTACGACTGCGCTGAACAAACCTATCGCGCCGCTCTCAAGTTGGAACCCGGCTCGGCTCAACTCTATTATCTCGTCGGCCTCAGCCTTTACTCTGCGGGCCGCGCCGAAGATGCGATCGATCCGCTGCAACGATCCATCTTTCTGCTACCCGAAGTGCTCAAGCCGCATCTCCTGCTGGGCGCGGCTTACGATCAGCTCCACCGCAGCGACGAAGCCAAAGCCCAATGGCAGGCCGCATTGCAAATCGATCCTCACTCCCCCGAAGCGCTCGACGCCGTCAGCAAGGCCCTGATCGAGGAGAGAGATTACGGTTCAGTGATTCAGCTTCTGCGCTCGGTTCCATACAACGAGGATTTGACGCTCGATCTCGCCCTAGCCTACGGCAAATCGAAAATGCTCGACGATGCCGAGAAAGTCCTCACTAAGGCTCTGCGCGCCCATCCCGCATCAATGCGTCTGAGCAGCGCTCTGACCACCGTTTATATCAATCAAGTGCGCTATCAAGACGCGGTTCGCGTGGCGCGAGAATCCGCCCAGTTACATCCTCGAGATTTGGAAGCGCAGAGATTCTACCTGCGCGTCCTCGTCCTCAACGGCGACGCAACATTGGCACGCCCGCTGGCGCGCAAGTTGCTGGCCGCGTCACCGCATGATTTTTATTTTTTATACTTGAGCGGCATCCTTGAAAATCAAGTCGGACAATATGCCATCGCCAAAGACCACCTGACGCAAGCCGTGGCTATCGACCCCAACCATTACAATGCTCGTTACAATCTCGGCGTCGCCTTGCTGGAACTCAAAGATTTTGCCGGAGCAAAGGAAGAGTTGGAGAAGTCTCTTAGTCTGGGCGCGACTGAGCCGGAAATTCGTTTCAAATATGCCGCATCGTTGCGTAGTCTGGGAGAAACCGATGCAGCTAACAAGCAACTCAAACTCTACCAACAGCAATTGCATGTGAACGCCCAGCATGCTCTTGCCGCCAACAAGAGCGCCCAGGCAGATAAGGAACTTGCTGGCGGAGACGCTCAGAAAGCCGCCGCTCTCTACAAAGAAGCTTTCGAAGCCAATCCCGACGATGCCCAGCTTGCGTTCAAATATGCACTCACTCTGGACAAAACCGGCGACACAGGGACTGAGCGCACCGTCCTGGAGCAAGCCATAAAGATCGATCCCACCATGGCAGCCGCGCAAAATCAACTTGGCTACCTGGACTCTCGCGGCGGCGATCCCTCCTCCGCCGAAGAACATTTCCGTCTTGCCGTCCGTGCGGCTCCCGCTTACACTCAGGCCTGGATCAGCCTCGCCGCAACCTTGGCGATGGAGTCGAAATTGTCGGAAGCGCAGGAAGCAGTCGCCAGCGCCTTGCGCCTCGACCCCGCGAATTCCGAAGCGCTGCAACTCCGCAAAGACCTTACCGCCGCGCAGGCCCAGCGTTGATGCCCTCGAAGTGGACAAGACGCCACCTGCTACGCACACTTCCCGCCGCCCTCGCATCTCCACTCGTGCCGCAACTGCTTCGTGCTTCAACCGCTAGCGCCAAACCCGCGCCTCCTTTTTCCCGTTTCGTCGATGTCGCTACAACCGCCGGCCTCACGCAGACGATGCCCTACGGCGATCCCGCTCACAACACTTACATCATCGAAGTCAACGGCGCGGGCTGCGCCTTCTTCGACTACGACAATGACGGTTGGATGGATATTTTCATCCTCGGAGGCCGTAAGCTCGAGGGCGTCGTTCCCGGCGCTAGCAATCGCCTATACCACAACAATCGCGACGGCACCTTCACCGACGTCACCGCCAAGGCCGGACTGATTGACGCTGGCTGGGCCAACGGTGTCTGCGTCGGCGACTACAACAACGACGGTTTCGAAGATCTCTATATCACCTATTACGGGCAGAACAAGCTCTATCGCAACAACGGCGACGGCACCTTCACCGACGTCACCGCCAAGGCCGGCTTGCTCGACACCGGCACTCGCTTCGGTTCCGGCTCCGCTTTCGTCGACTACAACCGCGACGGCCTGCTCGATCTCTTCGTCTCCAACTATGTCGAGATCGATCTCGCCACCGCCGCCAAACCTTCGCTAAAAATTCCCAACTGCAATTTTGAAGGCGTTCCCACCAACTGCGGCCCCGGAGGTCTCGGTTTTCCTCCGCACTCGCTGTATCGCAACAACGGCGACGGAACTTTCACCGACGTTTCCAAAGAATCAGGAGTCGCCGCGCTGCGCGGCTCTTACGGATTCACGGTCGTCGCCTTCGACGCCGACGAAGACGGCTGGCAGGACATCTATGTCGCCTGCGACGCGACGCCCAGCATGTTGCTGATGAACAATCACGACGGCACCTTCCGCGAGGAAGCCCTCATCCGCGGTGTCGCCCTCGGCAGCGGCGGTGAACCGTTGGGCGGCATGGGCGTCGGCGTCGGAGACTACGATCTCGACGGCCACATCGATTTGGTCAAGACCCACTTCGTCAACCAAGCCACGGGCATTTATCACAACAACGGCAAAGGCGAGTTCGAAGACGTCACAGCGCGAGTCGGCTTTGCCGCGGAGCGCCGCTTCAGCAGTTGGGGCACGGGCCTGGTCGATCTGGATAACGACGGCCATCCCGATATCCTGATCGTCACCGGCACGGTTGCGCCGGAACTTGAGCGCGCCTTCCCCAACAAATATCCCGCCCGCGATCCACGCCTCCTCTTCCGCAATCAGGGCAACGGAACTTTCCTTGAAATGACGGAAGCCGAAGCCGGACCCGCGATCTCCTCCCGCCACGTGAGTCGCGGCTGCGCCTTCGGCGACTTCGACAACGATGGCGATCTCGACGTGCTCATCATGAACCGTAACGAGCCGCCATCGCTCTTGCGCAACGACGCTCCCACCGACAACCATTGGATCAAAGTTCGCCTCGAAGGTGTGCAGAGCAATCGCAGCGCAATCGGATCGCGCGTGATCGTCCGTTACGGCGGCAAGGTTCAGGCCCAGTGTGTGCTCAGTCAATCCAGCTTTCTTTCGTCCAACGATCCGCGCCTGCACTTTGGCTTAGGATCGGCAACGACCGCCGACATTGAAGTTCACTGGCCCAGCGGCAAAATGGAATCTTTCGCGCATCAACCTGCCGATCAATTAATCACGATTCGCGAAGGGCAGGGAATCGTGAAGGGCTCGCCGTTTCGGAAAAACAGCGCGGCACCCACATCCTCGCGTGGATGATCATTAGCATTTGTTCTCCCGCGCTGGCAGGACTACAATTCTCCCTGAAACGCCGTGCAATATCGATTCTGCGAGCGTAAGCGCGGCTCTATTCGGGGACATTTCTTGTGGACAAGCAGGGTCTGGGCGCCGATCGTTTGAGGCAACTGAAAAAAAAGATCATACCGTTCATGGCCTTACTCTCGATTACTTTTTCCGTTCTGCCTACTTTCGCCCAAAGTGCTCCTCAACCCGCAACTCCGCCCGCCGCGCCTACGCCGGCAGCGTCTCCAGCGATTATTACCAGCGTGGACGAAGTTACGCTCGACCTCGTCGTACGCCAGAAAAACAAACCTGTCCTCGATCTCAAACCCACTGATCTCGCCATTACCGACAATGGGTTGCCAGTAAAGCTCTCCGATCTGCATTTGGTGACTGGTGACTCGAGCGCACAACACCGCGTCACGTTAGTATTTGATCGCCTCGAACCCTCCGCGGCGAAAAATGCGCACGACATTGCGGGTAAGATGCTCAAGGCCTTCCCCGCCAGCGGATTCACGTTCTCGGTAATGAACGTCGGCGGACGCCTGCGCCTGTACCAGGAATTTACCGAAGACCGTACTGCATTAAACAAGGCCATCGCGGTCGCTGTGGAACGCAATGTCGAAGCCCAGCAGTCGAATGCTCTGCCAGAGAAAAATTTAATGGCGGCAGCGCAAACCGGAATGGATCCGTCAGGAACAAGAATAAGCGCGGACCAACGCAACGCTGCCCAGGTCACCCTGGCTGCCTTGCAAGAGTCGCAGCGCATCGCACAAGACCAGCATTCCGCGTCCGGGCTCGCCAGCTTGCTGGCATTGGCGCGAACCCAGCGCCAGATGGCCGGGCGCAAAGTCGTGATCTATTTCGCGCAAGGCATGACACTTAATTCCGACGCCAAAGACATGCTGCGGTCCATCATCGGAGCGGCCAACCGATCCGGAGTGAGCATCTACGCCGTAGACGCGAACGCGATTGACGAGCAAGCCGGCCAGGGACTGATAGCAGCTTCGGCCATTGGAGGCGCGACGGCGGCGGGCCGCATGAATGGGGGCGGAGCTGTGACTTCTGGGGTGGGGACCGCCCTTACGCCGGTGGCCCAGTTGGCTCCGGGGTTGCAATCCCAAATCGCCGATACCATGGACCAGATTGAATTCGAGGGCCTTTCGGGGTACAGGAATCCTCTGGCGGAACTGGCTGCCAGCACGGGAGGCGCCTATATCGTGCCTACTGACAGCCTGAAAAAGCCTCTGCAACAGTTGATCGAAGACATGACGACGTATTACGAGGCGTCATACACTCCGCCGATCCAGGAATTCGACGGGCGCTTTCGTCCGGTCGCGATCAAGCCGGTACGCAAGGGCATCCAGTGCCGTTCGAGAGCGGGATACTTCGCGCTGCCATCGGGCAGCAGTACCGCCACGCGCCCATTCGAAGCGCCATTGTTGAAGATTCTCGCTGAGCCTCAATTGCCCGCCGACATCAAGTTTCAGTCCAACGTTCTTAAGTTCGGCGACCTGCCCGACGGAAACTCGAGCACGCTGGTTGTCGAGGTGCCGCTGTCCGAACTGGAAATTCGGGAAGATCCGAATGCAGGCTTGTTCTCCGCTCATGTGTCGATTGTCGGCGAGATCAAAAACAAAGCGGGCACGGTGCTCGAGCACTTCAGCGAAGACATTCCCCGACATGGCGCTCTGGAAACCCTGGATCGAGCGCGCTCCGAAGTTGTGACGCTCCAGCGGCATTTCGTCGCCGGTCCCGGAGAATACGTGGCCGAAGTCGCCATTCAGGACCGCAACAGCGGCAAGTTCAGCGCGCAACGTGCAAATTTCGAAATCGCCGGCACGCAGTCTGTTTCATTGCTAAGCGATATGACTCTGGTCCGGCGCACCGATCCTTTCAATCTTGAGGCCGATCCTTCCGAGCCGCTGCGCTACGAAAAAAGCAGAGTCGTTCCCAATCTTTCCGGTCAAGTGCCGCAAGATGCGAAAGCCGCATCGCTGTTTTTCCTGATCCATCCCGACGCTTCGGCTGCCGAGCCCGCGACGTTGGAGATCGAAGTGTTTCGCAACGGACAGCCGGTTGGCCGCAATCCGTTGCCGCTGCGCAAGAGCACTTCGGGAGGAGCCGTTCCCTATCTGATGTCGATTCCCGCCAACGCTCTCCCGGCGGGCAATTATGAGGTCACCGCGACGTTGATCCAGGGCGAAAAGACCTCGGAACGAACCCTATCGTTTCGAAGGGAAGGCCCCGAACTGGCCAGTGCCGCTGCGAGAAAATCCACCGCCGACGCCAGCGATGCTGAACCGGCTTCGGATGCGAATATCGAGACGACGGGTATCGTATCGCATGGCGCGCGTGCCCTCGCTATCACGGCATTCCCGTCGGAAGCCGCGACTCCTCCCTCGCAAGATGAGATTGAAGGCATCATCGCCGATGCCCGCAAGCGCGCGATCAGCTATTCGAATTCGCTGCCGAATTTCATGTGCGTCGAGAGAACGGATCGTTCCATCGATCCCGCGGGACGCGGCAAGTGGAGACACATCGACTCCATCGCCGAACTCCTGCGTTTCCACGAAAATTCCGAGTCCCGGCAAACGTTGGAGGTCAACGGAAAGCGGAGCTCCCTACAGCACGACGATCTGCGAGGCAAGAATGGAGCGCTTTCGTGGGGAGAGTTCGGCGGCGTGCTTAGCGCGGTATTTCAACCGGCGTCGAAAGCGGATTTTCAATGGAAGGAAACGGATGCCATCGGAAGCGAAACCGTGCAAGTCCTCGCATACCGTGTCACTACCGATAACTCCAGTTGGGGCCTTGCTGGCGATGACAACTGGAAGCTCTACCCCGGCTTCCATGGCCTTCTCTATATCGACAGCGCCACAAGCAGCGTGCGCCGCATTACGCTGGAAGCCGACAATCTGCCGCGCGATTTCTCCATTCACGCAGCGTCCATTATGGTCGATTACGATTATGTCGCCATCGGCGCTCATGACTATCTGATGCCGGTTCGCGGGACAGTCGCTCTGCGCCAAGGCAAGCGGGAAGGGGTGCTCAACGAGATCGAATTCAGAAACTACAGGCGCTACGCATCGAAAACAAAAGTTCTGTACCGTGGGCAGCCTCTGCCCTGATGAGGTCGCAATAACTACAGAAGACGTACCCGTGGATTTTATTCCACCTTCACCGACAGGCTCGATTGCGCTACCAAGGCTCCCTGCTGCGCCGTGATCACAACATCGCACTGTCCCGAATCCGGTGAAAGATGCACCAGCATCGGAATGGAGCCGTCGGCATCCGGTTTCGACAGGTCCAATGGTTTGCGCGCCACCTCTTTGCCCTCGTGGAACATTTGCAAGGTAGCTTTGACGTCAGAACCCGATCCCGCCTGAGACGGATAGACCACAAAATAAAGATTCACCGGCTGTTGCGATGCGACCGCATTGGTCAGCGTCGGGATTACACGCTCATTTTCTACTTCAAACGGGTCCTGAGGATTGCGCGGCTCCTCCAGCGGTTGCAGTTGCCGCACCATAGCCAGCGAACTCATGCCCAGATTCTTTCCCGGATCCACGAAAACGGCCACCCGCTTTACCGTGGTCTTTCCCGCAAGCTCATCCGTCACCGCGGTCTCCACCACGTAATGGCCCTTGGGCAATTCCACCGTCTCCGCGTAGAGAATGCGGTCGTTGGCAGCTTGCGCCAACTCCGCACTGGATACTTCCCGAGCCATGTCGCGGCTTACCTTGCCTACGACTTCTCCGTTGCCGTTATGAATCAAAGCGACCAGCGACGCCTGCACTCGCGTCTTTCCGGTCTTCGGATTCGTGACCGCTTTTAGCCCCGCCACCGGAACTTCAAACGCGACTTCGTACGCAACCGCAGCTTGCGTTGGCCGGAACTTCATCAGCGCGACTTTGAAAGGAAACTCTACGGGAGACGGCCGCGCATTGATGGCATTGAGCGCAACCAGTTCAAACGGCTGCAACGGCTCTCCGTTGAGTTCCGGCAAAGCGAAATATCCTTTGCGCGTTTGCACCGTGACTTTGGGCCGGCTTACCTTAACTTCGATCGTGCGGAAATGTCCATCATAGTTCGTCGAGGTCGGCGTATAGGCCAGTTCATAGTGGGTGCGAATGTCCTCCATCATGCGCTGCATCGGCGCCGCGATTTCGTTGGTATTTGTAACCGCAAATCCTCCCGTCGACTCCGCTAGTTCGCGCATATTCTCCGTGGTGCTCGACACCGCTGTGAGCTGGATGTCGTCATCCTGAAAGTGTCCGTGTTGCGGGTCGACCGCTTGCGCCGAACTCTCCGCCCCGGCGCGCTCCAACATCGACAGCGACTTCAACATCGGATCGTCGGTATTGAGGCCTCGCGTGTCGATCGTGTAAAACGAAACCCCCACGCGGTTGGCGTAACTGATCACGTTATCCACGGCATCGCGGCGGTTTACCGGGAAGGCCAATCCATCCGACAAATAAAGAATCACCTTGCGCCCCGGCAACTTCTCCTGACTGCGGACCAACTCCCGCAGCGAGTCCATCGCGTCCATGCCGTTCGAGAGACTATCGGCAAACCGCAACCCGCTGACCATGTGAATCTGCGTGATCAGCGCATTGCCCAAGACGACCGACGCGTCTTGCGCCGCGGCATTCCTGGCCCATAGAGGATCAGTCACGATGCCGGGCAGCGGGTTCAGCGCGATATTTTCCTCTGCTGCCGTAGTGGCCTGGCCAGTGGTCGGGGAAGCTAGTACATTCGCAACATTTGCCTGTACCACGGCATTGGCGCCCGCGCCCACCGATGCGGTCAGCCCCAATCCATCGTTGGTATAAAGCCCCTTCGCCGCGGCATTCACCGCCTTGACCAGCGAGTCTTTGTCGCTGGTGTACGCTTGCGCGATTTGCAGCCTTCGGTTGAGCCGGTAGATGGTGACATAAGTGTTCGGAAGATTGTCATTCTTCAGGAATTCGAGAACCGAGTCGCGGGCAAATTCCAGGTTTAACGGCGCGATCCCGGCGAACACCACGGAAACAAAATTTATCTCCCGCAGGGAATTCAGGGCCACTGTCTTCTCATTGGTGGCCGCCGGTGCGGCTTGCTTTTCCCTTTGCCCGCGTTCCTCCATCTTCCGCTCGATTTGCAACTGTTCGGCACCTTGCACGTTACGGAACACCAGCACCTTTTGCCGGACCCCGTCCTCGTATACTTCGACTTCTTCAGGCCGCAGATCCGCGACCGCGTGATGATGCTTGTCTCGCACCACCAGATCCAGCAGCACCTCTCTCGTTGTAGCGTGGATCACTGGCCGGTCGTTCGCCTCCGGCATCTGACCGGAGAGCATTGCCGGGGCCAATAGAGAACTCAAAAGCAAGATCGGGAGTAAGGCTGTGAGAAAGATCGGGGGAACGCGTGCGATCATCAGGGTTCACCTTCCGTCATAGCGCCGATGTCGAGGATCTTAACTCTACGATTTGCTGCTCGCTGGTCGTCTTGAGGCTCCCGGAAACCTACATTCCTGTCTCGGCCGGGCTACAAAACCAACGAAGTTAGGAAGGATTGTACCCCCGATTTGCACTGGGAGAGCGGCTATCAATTGTAAAATCTTGGGCCCCTACCCAATGGCATCCCGAATTAGACTCCGCACTTGTTCCAATCCTTAGAGTTAGAGAAATTGGGCTAATTATGCGGGCGGGACGCCCAGGTCTCCCAATCGGCGACCGCTTCGGGTATGTGTTTCCGGCAGTGGACAAACGATTACCCTCCTTGGGAAAAACGATTTTTTGCTTGACAGTCATCATTCAACAAATGTAAAAATCACCCCGGTCTCGAAAATAGTACTTTTCCATTAGAAGCGACCGTGTACGTTGACGGACAAGGCGTTCTGTTCGTGGCTGGATTTGGCGTTACTGTGTGGGGTTTGCCGCGGGGTCTCAAAAGTTCGCGGCAAACTAAATCTCCGGGAGGCGGACCATGTCGTTCAAGTCTTCTGCTGTAAAAACGCTGTTGGAAGTTTTGGCTTGCTCTCTGCTACTGGCTTCTATTTCCTTCGGACAACAGCTGACTGGAACTCTCAGCGGCACCACCTTCGATTCCACCGGCGCCGCCGTTCCCAATGCCAAGGTAACAATGAAGAACGAATCGTCGGGCGACACGCGCTCCACGGTCTCCAACGATTCCGGATACTTCTCGATCACTGCTGTTCAGCCCGGCAGCTACACGGTCATCGTCAACGCCCCCGGGTTCAAGGCTTGGCAGGAAGGCCACATCGTCTTCTCCCAGGGCGGCAACTTGACCATGCCCAATATCAAGCTCCAGGTCGGGCAGGTCAACGAGACCGTCGAAATCTCTGCTGGTGCCGATGCCGTCGTTCCGGTGGACACCGCCGAAGTCAGCACCACGCTGAATACGGGGCTCGTAGAGGACGTTCCTATCGTCGGCCGTGACGCCGGCGAATTGCTCAAACTGATGCCCGGCATTGCCCTTAACAACGGAGGCACGCAGGGGTCGAGCTTCAATCCAACGACGGTAGGCTCCAACAACGGTCCGGTCGGCGCCTATTCCGCCAATGGCACGCAGCCCAACGGCGCCATGGCCTACATGCTCGACGGCGCCAACCTCGTCGATCCTGGCAACGCCGGTACCCAAATCGCAAACATCAATCAGGACATGGTCTCCGAAGTCAAAGTTCTGATGTCTTCGTACGACGCGGAATACGCCAAAGGACCGGTGATCTTCGAGGCTTTCAGCAAGAGCGGTGGCAATCAGTTCCACGGCGAAGGCTACTTCTACGCCCGCAATAGTATTTTCAATTCATGGGACGCTTACACCAAAACCCAGTTCTTGAGCGACGTCCAGAGTTTCCCCACCCTGCGGAACCAGTTCGCCAATTCTCTCGAGCCCCCCGCGCATTTCTACTATCCGGGCGGCAACATCGGCGGTCCTATCCTTTTGCCGTTCACCGACTTCAACAAGAGTCGGAAGAAGCTTTTCTTTTGGGCCGGCTATGAGTACATGAGGCAGACGCCAGCTATCGCGCCCATCGACTACAACGTTCCCACGGCCGAACAAAGATTAGGTGACTTCAGCGAAAAGACTATCGATGGACTTCCTGGCCAGGGCCCTTCTGGGCCGTCGCCCCTTCTAACCGCGCTGAACAACAACGGGAACTATTCCTACGCCTACAGAATTCCCAACGGCACTATGTGTCCGACTTGTACTGTCGCCAACATGATCCCAACCTCCGCCTTCGATCCTAATGTCACCGGCGGCAATCCAGACGGCAAACACGGCATCCTGGCGGATTATCCTCTGTCGAACATCCTGCCCAGCGCCTCCAATGGCTACAACAATTTCCAATACACCCCCAGCGAACCGCAAAATCGCTGGGAGGCAACGGGTAAGGTCGATTATGCGATCAGCGATAATTCGAAACTGTCCGTTTCCTACACGCGCCAGATTGAGACCGACGTGCACCCCGTCGGCGTGTGGTGGACTCCGCCGTGGACTCTGCCGTATCCGTCGAACGTCACTGCGCCCACGACCGCGCAAGACTTCATGGCGAACTTCACCCATGTCTTCAGTCCCACCACCACCAATGAAGTCGTGTTCACCTACGCGCGCTATATCAATCCCAGCTCGCTGGCCAATGCCAAACTGGTGGATCGAACCAATCTAGGCTTTAACGTTACGGGTCTGTTTGGAAAAACGACCAGCCAAATCCCAAATATCGAGGGGCCATGGGGTGGAGCGGTCCCGAATATCGACGAATTTTCCTTTGCGGGAGCTCTAAGCGGTGCTAATGAATTTGGCGGCATCAAGAAGGATCCCTCGTTCTACGACAACTTCACCAAGGTCATCGGATCCCACACTTTGAAGGCTGGCTTCTATTGGGACACGAGCGAGAACGTGCAATCCACCGCCGCCCTGCAAGTGGGAGACCAGGGCAACTACAACGTGGGTTGGGGAGCGAACGACACTGGCAACGCAGTGGCTGACTTTCTCCTCGGGGTCAACGGCAACTACCAGCAGCAAAACATAATCCCCACCGACGACCTCAAGTTCCATCAATGGTCCCTTTACGCGCAGGATTCGTTCAAGGCCAATCGTCAGCTGACCCTGAACTATGGCATGCGCTTCGATCACATGGGTCAATGGTACGGCGCTCCCAACGGAGCGGCAGTCTGGAATCCTGGTTCCTACAACAACACGGCTGCGGCGCCGGCAAATACCGGCCTGCTCTATCACTCCATCGACAGCAACATCCCGCTCTCCGGCCTCAAGTCCCCCTTGTTCTACTATGAACCCCGCGTCGGCATGGCATACGATATCTTTGGCACAGGCAAAACAGTGCTTCGCGCCGGCATAGCCTGGTTCCGTTACCAGTGGACCATCGGTGATGTCGGAGGCCCGATCAGCGCAGCCGCTGGCCAGTTCAACGCGCAAAGCCCTGCCACCGGGCCGTATAACCCCACTACAGGCAAGGGAGGGTATGCGGAGATTGATGAACCTGGCTTTTACACTCCTCCTTCCCAGGTTTCCTTAAGTTCGTTCGTAACCGCGACGGGGAATGGAGCTACCATCTCGGCATTTTCAGAAGGCGATAATAAAACTCCATCGGTGATGGATTGGAACATTACCGTCTCTCAGGCGTTGCCGAAACGTTCGGTCTTCGAGATCTCCTACGTGGGCAATAAGAGCACGAACGAATTGATCAACGGAAATAACGGCGGTCTGGGCAATCTCAACAACTTTATTCTGGGTTCTTTCTTCCTCCCCGATCCGGTGTTGGGCCACATCGTTTCGACCGCTCCACCAACTTGCAGCAACGGTGTCACCGGAGGTACTGGCCAATTTTCGGATCCAAACCAAAATTCCACTCTCTGCAACGCCTTCTACGTTAATCAGGAATTAACGGCAAATGGCAGCGGTTTTTCCGAGAATCACTTCCGCCCGTTGAAGAACTACACGAATGTGAACTTGATCACCCACGGCAGCTACGCCAACTACAACTCTCTCCAGGTGTCATGGCAAAAACAATCCGGTCCCATAACCTTCCTCACCAATTACACCTTTGGCAAGGTACTGGGTATCCGCGACGGCCAAAGCGACAACGGCGCGGGCAACGGCACCACCAGTGATCCCTACAACATCAAGAACAACTACGGTCCCCTTGCCTATGACCACACGCAGATCCTTAATCTTTCCGCTGTCTGGCAGTTGCCCAAATTCGTACATAGCAATCGCGTGGTTGAAGGTGCCGTGGACGGCTGGCAGTTGTCCACTTACACGACCTACCAAAGCGGTGCGCCGTTGCAAACTAGCCTCAATGGAAGCTTGAATGAAGCATTGCCCGGCCTTACGGTTCCCAGCCTCGGAGCTCCGAGCCTTCCCAACAATAGCGTGCCGCTGCCCAACGGTTTGGTAGCGACTACCGTAAGCGAATCCACATGGCTCGGCACCAACGCTTACGGCGGGTCAGGCGGCGGCCTGCTCTTGCCGCAACTTGTATGTGATCCGCGCCACCACGCGTCCGGTCTATATTTCAACCCGAATTGCTTCCAACTGCCGGCGCAAGGCACACAAGGAACCTACATATGGCCCTACGTCCGCAATCCAGCCTATTTCGATAGCGATCTGGCGCTGTTCAAGAACTTCCAGATCACCGAGCGGCAAAAGCTCCAGTTTCGCATCTCGGCTACTAATTGGCTGAACCATCCCTTGGGCCAGTTTGGCTTGGCGGGTACAGGCGATTCGTCCCTCAACTTCTCAAACAATTACACTGTGACCATTCCAGCAGCAGGAGGAACTACCGGGAATCAGTGCACGTTCCTTAATGCCACGGTAAACAACGGGACCTGCACAGTAAGTGTTACGGGTATTTCTCAAACCAATACCAACACCAACCTGACCGGCAAGCCGGCCTTCAAAACCGGCAGCCGCCAGGTACTGTTCGCGGTCAAGTATTACTTCTAACCCGAACCCGGGTTACAATCGACAACAGGGTGGCTTCGGCCACCCTGTCTTTTTGTGATCGAAATTTTGTGAATGAAATATGCTTTCTGTGAAACGCGCCCGCCTGGGAATATTTAGCCTGTCGTTCCTCTCCGCCGCTTTTCTTTTTCTGCACGCGGCTCAAGCGCCCAGCCCCATCCGTTTCGAACTAAGAAAAATCCCCTTCCGCCTGGAGAACAGCGAAACTCCCGCCCGTAATGCTCCCGAAACCATGCCCGGCGGCGTCGCCATCTTCGATTACAACGGAGACGGCCGTCCCGACATCTTCTTCACCAACGGCGCCAATATCGCCACCCTGAAGAAAGACTCGCCAAAATACCGCAACCGCCTTTTCCGCAATGACGGCAACGGCGCTTTCACCGACGTGACCGACGCGGCCGGCCTGGCTGGCACCGGTTACGATATGGGCGTCGCCGTCGCCGACTACGACAACGACGGCTTCCCTGACTTATTCGTCGCCGGCCTTCACCACAGCACCCTCTATCACAACAACGGCGACGGCACCTTCACTGATGTCACGGTGAAATCCGGCCTCGACGCCGCCATCAATCATCCCGATCCCGAATTCGGCTCGATGTGGTCGATCACCGCCGCCTGGGTCGACGTGAATAACGACGGCTTGCTCGATCTCTTCGTAGTCAACTACATGCAGTGGGATTACAGTTCCAAGCCCTTCTGCGGATTTCAAAACGTGGCCGACTATTGCAGCCCCAAGTTCTACAAAGGCCAGCCCAACCAGCTTTTCCTGAATAAAGGCGACGGCACCTTCAAAGACGTTTCCAAAGAATGGGGCATCCGCGACCATGTCGGCAAAGGCATGGGAGTCGGCGTCGCCGACTACGATCTCGACGGCCATCCCGATCTTTTCGTCACCAACGACGCCTCTTACAATTCTCTCTTTCACAACAAAGGCAACAAGTTCGAAGAGGTCGCCTTCGAAGCCGGAGTCGCGCTCGTCGAAGACGGCAGCTTTATCTCCGGCATGGGCCTGGACTTTCGCGACTTCAACAACGACGGCTATCCCGACATCGTCTTCGTCGCACTAAACAACCAAACCTTCCCACTTTTTCAAAACACAGGCAAAGGCGACTTTCGCGAAGTCACCACGCAGAGCGGCATGCGTGATCCCAGTCGCCAGATGTCCGGCTTTGGCGCCGGCCTCTACGACTTCGATAACGACGGTTGGAAAGACTTGTTCGTGACGCGCGGCCACGTGGAATCGATCACTATGCCTAACCAGCCCGTCGATCAGTTCAACACGGTCTTCCGCAATCTTGGCTCCAACGGAAAATGGACCCCGTTGACCGAAGAAGCCGGACTCGACGCTTCTCCCGCAGCCCGCCACCGCGGCTGCGCCTTCGGCGACCTCGACGGCGACGGCCGCATCGACGTAGTCTCCACAGCCCTTGGCCAGGACGCCGAAATCTGGATGAACCGCAGCGAGAAATCCGGCCACTGGCTCGACATCGCCCTGCGCGGCATCAAAAGCAATCGTGACGGCATCGGCGCGCGCATCAAAGTCGTAAGCAAGACCGTCGGCGCACAGTACAACCACATGACCACCAGCGTCGGCTACGCCTCGTCCAGCGACGGTCCCGTCCACTTCGGCCTCGGCCCCGACAGCCAGGCGGATCAGATCGAAATCCACTGGCCCTCCGGAGTGGTGCAAACGCTCCATGACGTCTCCGCCGACCGCATTCTGAAAGTAATGGAGGCCGCGCCCTGAGTACCTGGAGGTCATCCGAAGACCCGTGTTTTCACCAGCGGGTCGAGGGATCTCGCGGGTATTGGAACTGCGGGCGGAATCAAGCGCATACCGCCTTTTGAAGCAAATCGCCGTTTGCTGCTACACTAAGGTACCTTGATCCCCCGGTTGTAACCCCTTTACAGTAGGGCAAGAACTTCCATAATTCCCGGAGAATTCCTATGGCTCATGACGATCTTGTGCTGGTGACTGGCGGCGGCGGATTCATCGGCGGCGCTCTCGTGTCCTCGCTGCGGCAGCAGGGTTACAAGCGCATTCGTGCGGTCGATATCAAGCCGTTCGATCACTGGTACCAGCGATTCAACGATGTCGAAAATCTCTGTCTCGATCTCAACGAAAAAGAGAACTGCGAAGTCGCAGCCCAAGGCGCGCGCGACATTTTCAATCTCGCCGCAAACATGGGCGGCATGGGCTTCATCGAGAAAAACAAAGCTATCTGCATGCTCTCCGTACTCATTAACACCCACATGCTGCAAGCTGCGGTCAAGCACGGCGTCAGCCGCTTTTTCTATGCCTCGTCGGCCTGCGTTTACAACGGCGACAAGCAGAAGACTTTCGAAGCGCCATCCTTGAAAGAAGAAGACGCATATCCCGCGCTCGCCGAAGACGGTTACGGCTGGGAAAAACTATTCTCTGAGCGAATGAGCCGCCACTTCCGCGAAGACTTCGGCCTCTACACCCGCGTCGCGCGCTTCCACAACGTTTACGGACCCTGGGGAACCTGGTTTGGCGGCCGAGAAAAAGCTCCAGCCGCAATCTGCCGCAAAGTGATTGAAGCGAAACTCTCCGGCAAGCACGAAATCGAAATCTGGGGAACCGGCAACCAGACCCGCAGCTTCATGTACATCGACGACTGCCTGAACGGCATTCAGAAGATCATGAACTCCGATGTCATCGATCCGATCAACCTCGGTTCAAGCGAAGCCGTCAGCATCAACCAGCTCGTCGATATGGTAGAAAAAATCGCCGGCATCCGCCTCAAGCGCAACTATGATCTGAGCGCCCCACAGGGCGTAAACGGCCGCAACAGCGACAACACCCTGATCAAAAAGCTGCTGCACTGGGAGCCGAATATTCCTCTCCAAACCGGTTTGGAAAAAACTTACGCCTGGATCTACGATCAGTATCAGGCCCGCGAAAAAGGCGCTGCCGGAGTGGTGAAGGAATTCGTTACGGCGTAGCTTGATGGAAGCTTTGATCCCTGGACCGCGATCGTGCTGAAAACTGGGATACTGAATCCCGCCATCAATTCGCTGTTAAGCCGCGTTCGGCACACCAACACTCTGGTGATCGCCGACCGCGGCTTTCCATATTGGCCGCAGATCGAAACCGTCGATATCTCCCTGGTCGATAACATTCCGCGTGTCCTCGAAGTGTTTGAAGCAATCAATGCCAACTTCGTCGTAGGCAGGATTTGGATGGCCGAAGAATTCAAGCAAGTGAATACCGCAGACACCATCCATAGCTTCGAGCAGCAATTCGGAAATATAGCTCTGAGCTTTGAGCCGCACGAGCAATTTAAGCGGCGCGTCCCTTCGGCAATCGGTCTTATCCGCACCGGGGACACGATTCAGTACGCGAACATGATTTTGGAATCAGCCTAGTTTTTCCGCGCCCGTTTACAACACTTCGCCAGCGCCTGCCACCGCACGCACTCGAGCCATCGAATAAAGCGCCCAAGCGCTCGACAGATCCTGAACCACGTGACCCAGCGATTTATAAACGGTGATCTCATCCTCCGAACGCCGTCCTTCAATTTCACCCGCCAACACCTGTCCAATCTCGGCGACAATATGTTCGTCTCCAACCAGCCCCGCCGCCTTGGCGCGAAGAAATTCGCCGCCTTGATTGAGCACTCCTTCGCGGCTATCGGCGATAAATCGCGAGCGCACAACCAGATCGTTGTCCACTTCCGCCGGCCCCGCAAAGCTAGAGCCAACCAGATTCAAGTGAGTGCCCGGCCGCACCCACGCACCTTTCAGAACAGGATCGAACGCCGAAGTGACAGTACAAATTATGTCCGCCTCGGCGACGGTTTTCTCCACAGTTTCCACGGCTATCACAGGCAAAGCAAGCTCAGTGCGCATGCTCTCCGCGAAGGCCCGTGCGCGTTCCAACGAACGTCCCCACACAGATATCGATTCCAATCTGCGCACCTTACCGATAGCCCGCGCATGAGTCGCCGCCTGTTCGCCATAACCCAGCAACGCGAGTCGCCGCGCATCCTTCCTCGCCAGCGCATCGGTAGCCACCGCGCTCGCCGCCGCAGTTCGTATAGCTGTAAGCTCACCTGCATGGACTACGCAGACCGGCTCCCCGCTTTCCGGTTCGAACAGAATGACCAGCCCCTGGTGTGATTGTTTTCCAAAAGCAAAATTTTCCGGAAATACGCTGATCAGTTTCGCCCCGAACGGCGCATGCTCTCCCATGGCGCCAGGCATGATGCCAAACAATCGACCTTCCCCCAGCGGAATAATCGACCGTAAAAGCTGCCGTGTTTTGCCCGCTGAAAACGCAATCATCGCCTCGCGCACAATCGGAATGCACACTTCATAAGTCAGCCGCTGAGCCACTTCTTCTCGATCGATAAATCGCATGCTGTTCCTTTCCGCATCGAGCGCGGTTCCACTAAAAATAGAAGACTATCAGGTCGGCTCACTTCACCGCAGTTCCTGCCTTCATTTGCAGGTCCTCCGCGCGCAGTGCTCCCGCGCATCGCCCCTGTGTGATAATTCCGGTCAATGGATTCTCGAACCATCGCCTACGTGCTGGCTGCGTTGATGTTGGTTGTGGCTCGCTTCGCACTCTCCCGCGGTGATTCCCGCGCCCAATCCCCGCCCGATGACCGAGATCTGAAAGAAAATCACGCCAGCCTCTGGCGACTTCTTCTCGCCAGCTTTCTAGTACTGTTCGCCGAGTTGGCGTTCATCCGCTGGATTGCGGTCGAAGCTCGCGTCTTTGCCTACTTCAAGAACCTCGCGCTGCTCTTGTGTTTTCTTGGCTTCGGCATGGGCTGTGCCCTGAGCCCCCGCCGCACCCGCTGGCAGGCTGGAGTCAAGGCGCTCTTTGGCCTTCTTCTGGTAGTCCGCTTTCCCTACCTGGGCCACCGGGCACTGGAAAGCTTGTCGCAAAGTCTGGGCGCATCTGCTGACATGCACATTTGGGCCGCCAATCCAACTTGGAATTTGCTTCAGTTTCTGGGGGCTGGCGCGCTCGCGGCGCTTTTATTCCTGCTTATCGTTTTTGTTTTCGTGCCTCTCGGGCAGGTAGTAAGCCGGCAAATGGATCTCGCGCCGCGTCCCCTCCCCGCCTATTCGTGGAACCTGGCGGCGAGCCTGGTGGGCCTTCTCGCATTCCTCGCCGTGAGCCGTCTTATGCTCCCGCCGTGGGTTTGGTTGGGAACCGTCCTCCTTGGCTTTGCTTTGCTGCAAAGTGCGGCCGCATCCCGCCTTCTTCTGGCCAGTCTCTTGATCCCGCTCGTTCTCCTCCTGCACGATTCTTCCGATCGCGATCACTTCATTCGTTGGACGCCGTACCAGCAAATTCAATTCACCCGCTCCTACACTGCTAACGGCGAGATGCAGGGAGGCACCGTCTGGGTCAACCACACCGGCTATCAGTTCATCGCCGACCTCGATCCCATTTTTCTGCAACGCCATCCGGAACTGGTGACCGAACCGCTGGACGAAAATCCCTACAACGTTCCCTTCCGATTTGCCGTGCCCGCGCCCGAGGTTTTGATCGTCGGTTCCGGCACCGGCAACGACGTCGCCGCGGCTCTGCGCAATGGCAGTTCATCGGTCGATGCGGTCGAAATTGATCCGGCCATTCTTGCCATCGGACGCGCCGAGCATCCCGAACACCCCTACGATTCTCCCCGCGTCCATGTGCACCTTACCGACGCGCGCGCCTTCCTCAAGCGAACCACCCAGCAATACGACCTCATCCTCTTTGGTTTGCTCGATTCGCATACGCAGCTTTCCGATTATTCCAACATGCGCCTCGACAATTTTGTTTATACCGAAGAATCCTTTCGCGAAGCCAAGGCCCGGCTCAAGCCCGATGGAATCGTCTTCATTAAATTTCAGGTCGACCATGGATGGCTCGGGCGGCGCTTGCGGAACATGCTGGCCGCGACCTTCGGCAAGCCCCCCGAAATATTCGTCGCAAAATCCAGCTACTCCTGGTCCGCCACTTGTTTCGTGGTCGGTCCCTCCAGTCGCGTACAGGACGCATTGGCCCGCGACCCGCGACTGGCAGCCTTCGTCACCTCGCATCCCTTGCTTCTCGGCACCGCTGGCGTGCCGCTCACCACCGACGATTGGCCTTATCTCTATCAGGAAAGTAAAAACATCCCGCGCCTCTATTGGTCCGTCGCGGTCATCATTCTTTTGCTCGCCCTCGGCCTGTACACGCGCATTCCTGAAACCGCGCAGCACCGGCCCTCGCTTTTTTTCTTCAGCATGGGCGCCGGATTTCTTTTACTGGAAACTCAAGTGATCAGCCGCCTCGCTCTTTTCTTCGGGACGACATGGCAGGTCAACGGTATCGTGATTTCCGCGATGCTGGCCGCCTTGTTGCTCGCCAACATCGTCGTCGAACGAAGTCCCCGGCCCATCCCCACGCTGTGGAGTTGGACCGGATTGCTGTCAGGTCTGGCGATCGCATACTGGTTTCCCTTCGACCGAATCGGCGGGTCTCCTGCCTTTGCCGGAGTTGTCGCGGTCGCCGTCTTTTCTCTGCCCGTGATTTTCGCCGGCATCTTGTTTTCTACGGAATTCCGCAACACCAAGTCACCCGGCACCGCCCTGGGTGCGAACATGCTGGGTGCGGTGGTAGGAGGAATCCTGGAAAATCTTTCCCTCCTCTTCGGCATGCGGACTTTATTGCTGGTGGCAATTGCGGTCTACTGCATAGCCGGCTTCGGCCTCTGGCGGAACCGCCGGCATGCGGACGCGATCCGCGTGAAGGAACCGGCTCTAACTCGCTGCTGACCAGATTCGCCCCCTGAACCCGCCATGGAGGAATATCGTTTTTGTTACGGCGATGACGATGTGTAAGATAGGACGACAATCGCAATCCCACCACAGGGGGCTTCACCATTCACCTACTCGGCATTGACGTCGGCACAGGCGGCACGCGCGCTCTAATCATCGACGAGCGCGGGCGCGTCGTCGCATCCGCAACCGAAGAGCACGCGCCCTTCGCCTCGCCCGAAATCGGCTGGGCCGAGCAGCATCCCGAAGATTGGTGGCGGGCCAGTTGTGTCGCGGTTCCGAAAGCCATCGCCAAAGCCGGTCTGCGCGCCGAAGACATCGCCTGCGTAGGTTTCTCCGGGCAGATGCACGGCGCGGTGATGCTCGATGACAGCGGCAAAGTCGTCCGCCCCGCGCTGATCTGGTGCGACGTGCGTACCAATCCGCAATGCCGCGAACTCACCGAAAAAATCGGTGCGCAACGCTTGATCGAAGCCACCTGCAATCCCGCGCTCGCCAACTTCACGCTCACCAAGCTCATGTGGGTGCGCGAACATGAACCGGAAAACTGGAGGCGCGTCCGCTCGATCATGCTGCCGAAAGATTACGTTCGCTTCCGCATGACCGGCGAGCGCGCCATCGACATGGCCGACGCTTCAGGAACCTTGCTGCTCGATGTTGCGCACCGCGCCTGGTCGAAGCTCATGTTGCAGGCGGGAGAAATCGACGAGCGATCTCTGCCCGCGCTCTTCGAATCTCCCGATGTCTGCGGCAAACTTTCGTCAGAAGGCGCTGCCGCAATCGGTCTGAAAGCGGGAACGCCCGTGGTTGCTGGCGCAGGCGATCAGGCCGCGGGCGCGGTCGGCATGGGAATCGTTGCGCCGGGAACGGTCAGCGCCACGATCGGCACCTCAGGCGTGGTTTTCGCCGCAACCGATCGCCCCGCTCTGGAACCCGCAGGCCGCCTCCACACTTTCTGCCACGCGATTCCCGGCCGCTGGCACGTCATGGGCGTCACCCAGGCCGCCGGCCTTTCGCTGCGCTGGTTCCGTGATCAATTCGGCGCGCGCGGAGACGGCAACGGCGACAAAAGAGATCCCTACGAGCGTCTCAGCGACGAAGCCGCCAAAGTCCCCGCCGGATCCCAGGGACTTCTCTGGACTCCCTATCTCATGGGCGAGCGCACTCCGCATCTCGATCCTGACGCTCGCGGCGCACTGGTTGGCATCACCGCGTCGCACACTCGCGCGCACATGATTCGCGCTATCATGGAAGGCGTTGCTTTCAGCCTGCGCGATAGCTTCACGCTCTTCGACGAAATGAAAGTTTCCGTGAACAAGATTCGGCTCGGCGGCGGCGGTGCGCGTTCTCCGCTCTGGCGTCAGATTCAAGCCGACGTCTACGGCCACGAAGTGGAAATCGTCGAAGCCGAAGAAGGTGC
>Ga0209010_1000126_pt1 | contig 28109 bp, 21 predicted proteins | sample BlaSpr_A8_OM1_O3_FD_187985 | JGI IMG/M metagenome (GOLD analysis project Ga0209010, IMG submission 187985) | Forest soil microbial communities from Thunder Bay, Ontario, Canada - Black Spruce, Ontario site 2_A8_OM1_O3 (SPAdes) (version 2) | ecosystem: Environmental > Terrestrial > Soil > Boreal...
TCGGCTTTCAGTGATTGCCGACGATCGGGTGAGACGTACGCAGGAAAGTGTTGAGCGAGCGACAGTGCGCGAACGCGAATGCCGGAGTCTTTTTCGGAAGAATCTTTCAGTGCGAAAGTTTCTCCGGGAGTGAAGTCGGTCCAGGAAGCTTGATTGGCGACGCGCTGAAGCATGGCGTACATGGAATTGTCTTCGCGGAGGATGCGGCGAATGGATGCTGTGGCGTGTATGCGCAGCGGTTGTAGTTCGCGCAGAAGCAGAAGCCCGAGGACGTGGTCGACATCGGCGTTGGCGAGGACTGCGCCTGAGATCGGACTTTGCCTGATTCCGTTTTGTGGCTGGAGTTCGGGAGTGGATTCGATCTGGCTGCGGAGGTCCGGGGAAGCTCCGAGTAGAAACCAGTTTTGATTGTCGGCGCTGATTGCGACTTGAGTTTGGCTACGGGCTTTGCCTTGAAATGTTCTGGCGCGGAGCGAGCGGCAGTTGGGGCAGGCGCAGTTCCACTGGGGGAAGGCTCCGCCGGCGGCCGAGCCGAGGATTCTTACGCGCATATTTGTGAGTGTAACGTGTGTGAGTACTTATGGGATAACAGTACGCTTTCGGAAGATCACTGGTTAGCCACTCCCCCCTCCTCCCGGTCTATTGGAATCACTGAGTTAGCGAAAAAGCTCGCGCAAATTGTCCCGTATCAATAGCTTAGAGGCAAAATACGTGAAACAAAGGAGTTACGGCCTAGTCCAAACTGTCCGGCTTCCGGCAAGTTGCAGCTCGCGCTTAGACCATGATGAACGAGGGTTATGGTGGGGCGCAAGGTCAGATGTCACAAAGGGGCTGTGGATTTTCGGGTGGGTACTTGCGGCTGTAAAAGGGTGCTTTTTCAATGATAGGAATTGTGGAGTGGGGTAGGGGAGCGTCGCTTAAGGATGACAGAGGTCGAGCTTCGCTCGACAGGACAGCCGAGGGCGGCTGTCCCCACATTGGTTGTGCCTGGGCATTGATCGCTCTCCGGGCAAGAGTGTGACGGTCGGCGGTTGGTGGGTCAAGATGAAGGGAATTGCAGGGTGCTTCGCTGGCTATAAAGTCCCGCTATTTTGATGTGGCTGCGGCTAACCGCCGTTCGGCTTGGTCACAACTGAATGCACCGTGGGAACATCCAATGGCCACGAATAAAGCAATTCTGGAAGATAAGGGGACAATGTGAAGAGATCAACGAGAACGGTGCTGATGGGAATTGGGTTAGGGGCGATTTTAGTTTACGGATGGCGGTGGTATGCAGGGCTGTGGAGAATCCGGCATTTTCACCTAAGCACCCAAGATCTCGATTATTCGAATCAGTCTTCAGAAGAGTTGTTATCTCACCATCTGCTTGATTTGAATAGTGCGAACGCTGAGGAGATTGTGGGACTTGGAATATCGGGAGAGTCGGTGGAGCGGTTGCTGGAAAACCGTCCGTATCGCAGCAAACTCGATCTGGTATCGAGGATGCTGCTGTCTCAGGTTGAATATGAGGCGATTAAAGATCGAGTGTCGGTAGCGGAGGCGCGAGAACCAGTGAAGATTGGGTGAAGAGTTCTTCTTCAGATCCAGAAATCAGGCTTCTGTGCGGTGAGAGTGCGCCCTCGGCGCTTTTCGCCGTGATTTGATTCTCGCTGGGATTATCCCTGGCCTACGGCGGCGGCGCATTTGAGGGGGTCCACGTCCCAGAGCTTGATGTCGGTGGAGAGGTTTTCGACGCCGACTTCGCCTTGCATTTCTGTGCCGGGGCGGCCGAGCCAGACGACACGGAATTGGGATTTGGCGCCTTCGTATTGAACGTCGACCAGGTCGCCGGGCTTGAGTTGGGCGTCGACGGCTTGGAGGGTTGCGCCGCGTCCGCTGATGGTACGCAGACTGGCGGGTTGAGTGAAGGGACGCCCATTGGCGTCCATGCCCCAGATTTGGACGGGAAGCTCGACGAAGACACGCGACTGACGGCGACGATCCATTCTTGAGTGACCCCTTGCTTAATTGGCCCCTTTTGGGTGTGGTGCCGCGATGGTACGAGACAGAGAGAGGCAGGGAAAGGTAACTGCGGTCACGCGACTGTGGTTACCGGGGGGTTGGGCGAGGATCTGGCGCCAAAGTCAAAACCTTAAACACAGAGGACACAGAGGAACAGAGGGTAGTGCTTTCTTAGTTCATCGAGCAGGAGCCGGGGCCGCGGGGGTCGCCGCAACTGCCGCAGGGGCCAGCGGGACGAGGGCTAGAGGATGACGATGAGCTTTTTGCCGAGACCGCGAAGACTGAGAGTTGTGGAGCTAACTTGCTGGCGTGGCACTTGGGGCATTCGGCTTTCTGGTCGCCGTAGATGAGGGCTTCGAACTGGTGATTGCACTTCTGGCAGATGTATTCAAAAATCGGCATACGTCCTCCTGCGGATTGGCTCAGTCGCGCTGAATTCATTCTATTAGAATCAATTTGTGGGAACTTCGCAAACGTCCTCGCCCGCTCCCGGCGAGAGCGTACCTCTTATAGCCGGACCGTCTATCGCTGAAGCGGCGCATGAACTACGGCAGATTCCGGCTTTCCGGCCAGCGCGGTGGCTGCGGGGCGGGCATGTGCAGACTCTTGCAAGCTTTTTTCTGCCGCGCCGCATTCACCTGCCTGAGCCAGAAGAACGATTGATTGAGGTCGAGAAGGGGGTGGCGGTGCGCTGCTTGTGTTATTGGCAGCGCGAGCGGGAGTCGGCGGCCACCGTGATTGCGGTACATGGGCTGGAGGGTTCGACCGATTCGCAGTACATGCTGGGCGTGGCGCGGATGGGATTGGCGCGGGGCATCAACGTAGTGCTCATGAACCAGCGCAACTGCGGCGGCATGGACCATTGCGCGCCTACGCTTTACAACTCGGATCGCTCGGCGGATGTGGCGGCGGTGGCGCGAAATGTTGTGGAGCGCGATGGAGTGTCGCGGTTTGCGCTGGCGGGATTTTCCATGGGCGGGAATCTGGTTTTGAAATTGGCGGGGGAGTGGGGCACCGATGGGCCGCCACAGTTTCGCGGGGTGGCGGCGGTGTGTCCAGCGGCGGATTTGGCGGCGTCGGCCGATGCGCTGCACGAGCCGGCGAATCGGATTTACGAGTATTACTTTCTGCTGCAATTATTTGGGCGCTTTCGCAGGAAGGCGAAGTTGTTTCCCGCGGAGTTCGATGTTGCGCGGCTGCGGGGAGTGAGGACGCTGCGCGAGTTTGACGACCGGATTACGGCTTACTACTGCGGTTTTCGCGGAGCCGACGATTATTACGAGCGGGCTGCGGCGGCGAATGTGATCGATCGTATTGCGGTGCCGGCGCTGATTATTCATGCGGCGAACGATCCGTTTATTCGGCTGCGTGCAGCGACGAGGGAGCGGATTGTGGCGAATCGTCACATCACATTTGTCGAGACCGCAGATGGCGGGCATTGTGCGTTTCTGGGCGAGCGCGATGGAGACCCGCTGGATGACGGACGGTGGGCGGAGAAGGAAGTGGTGGAGTTTTTGCGGGCTGTTTCGTGATTGAACTGCCTAACTTAGCTGGCGGGGATTGGTTTGGGCGCGGGTGAGAATTTTAGGCGGCGGCCTTTCATACGAGTGCGCACGAAGGCCAGGGCCAGCATTGCGAGAAAAATAATAAGCAGGCCGAGCGATGCGGTGGCGATGCTGTCGGCGCGTTTGGGCAGGATGGAGACGCGGCCGTAGACGAATTCGAGGTGAACCCAATAGACGAGCAGGGAAGCCTGACCGAGAAGGATCAGCGGGCTGAAAAGATGCGGGACTAATCCCCAGCGGCACCAGGCGTAGCTGGCGAAGAGAATGATCATCAGCAGGCCGAGACGAATGAGGAAAAAATTTGGGCTGGTGTGCCAGAAGTCGTAGCTGGCGTAGAGTTGCGCTGAGCGGTGATCGAGCCAGTGGGCGAATTCTGCGAGACATGCGCCGGTCATTCCGAGAGTGAGAAAAATCTTCAGTTCGTGGTTGCGGACCCAGGGACTTTGCAAAATAAATCCTACGGCGAGGCCGGCGAAGGCAAAGGCGCTCCAAGGAAAAATCGGGAACAGCCAGGCTTGCGGCCTGCCGAGGTTGTGAACGCCGTTGATGTAGGACTCGATTGGCCAGGGAAGCCATTCTGGACGCCACGTGGTCCAAAGCGGCGGGGTGAGCAGGGATATGGCGAGCGCGGTTCCGGCGGCGCTCAGCACCAAGGCGGAGCGTTTATAGTTTCCGGATTGCAGCGCCAGAACGATCCAGCAGAGGATGCCCATCAGCATCATCGACATGCCGATCGTGTTCAATACATCGACGCGAAGCAGATCGCTCTTTGGCGCCCATCCCCAGGCGACGACATATTCCTGAAGACGAAAGAGAAGGCCTAAGGCAAAAATTTCGGCGCCGCGGCGGATTGTGGTGCGCGCGATTTGAGTGGGGCGAAAGTTTTTTTTGTGCAGGCGTTCGGTGACCAGGGCGAAAGAAATTCCCGCTAGAAAAAGAAAGAGCGGGGCGGGGAAGGTTCCTCCCAGCTGCGAGTACATGAAGAATTTGCTTTGCCGCGCGGCGGGGCTGAGCCAGGAGTCGTAGCAGTGCGTCTGAAACATTAGAACGCAGGCCATGCCGCGCATCCAGTCGATGTAGGCGAGGCGGGATGGTGAGGGACTCATCGAGGGGCGGAAATGAACCTCGGGCAGTATACGGCAGAACGCGGCTGCGTACTCACTCGTGAGGCGCAAAGCGTTCGCGACACACGCGGGATCCCTTCGACTACGCTCAGGGCAGGCTCTCGGCCCGCTTGAGAAAACGCGGGCCTTCGGGATGACTCCGCTAATTTAGAGGATGCCTGCGATCCTTAGCTCTTACTGAAAGCGGTAGCCGGGTTTCAGGTCGCAGCGATAGACGCGGGTGCGATCCGGGTTCACGCGGACATTGCAGGTGGCCCAGCTTAGCAGCAATTCGGGGCCGAGAGGAAAGATGATGGTTTGGCTGTTGATGTCGGCTTCGATATTGATGGCTTCGGCGGAAGTGGGCAGGGTGAAATTCAGCGACTCGCCGAAGATCACGGGGTAGGATTCGTGGACCAGTTCACTGGCCATGGGGTGAAAGACTTCGGCTTCGAGGAGAAACGTCGTCGTGTCGGACCAATCGCGCGCGGTGACCATGATGGTTCGGCCGCCCTGGGAAAAGCGGTCGGCCTCGATGCTGGTGAAGGGACAAGGGCCAGCGATGCAGGAGGCGCGGGCGTCGCGGAAGTCGTTGCCGATGCCGGCGTCTAAAGAGAGCGAGCCCAGAGCCGCTTTCCATTTTCCATCGGGCGAGCAGGGATGCTGGCCTTTGCAGGGGACGTTGCCTTGGTTTTGGATTTCAAAAGTTTGCGCGGCGCTGCCAATGTTTACTTCCGTTTGATTCTTGATGGAGAAGCGCACGCGCACATTGCCGACCTTGGTTTGCTGCTGCTCGTTGGAGCGTCCCGGTTTTGCGGCCAACGGAGCGAGGTGAACGATATAAAGCTTGTCGCCAACGAATTCGTCGAGATCGAGCGGCTGATAGTCTTTGTGGCGGAAGTGCAGGGTGACGGGCCGGCCGCGGCGCACACCTCGGGCCAGCGTGAGGCGGAAGAAACCGGATGGGTCGGACCTGGCGGTGACCGGAGGCTCATCGGAGGTGAAAACCTGGACGTCGCCAATGGGAAGTTCTTTGCGGGGATCGGCATCCTGCACGGTAACCGAACCTTGCAAGGAGACGGGACGCCGCGCCTCCCACCGCACAAGGGCTATGGCGGCCGCGGTGATCAGCAGCGTCATCACGCAGGCCGTCAGGATTTCAACTTTTTGCAGTCGCGTCATTCGGGAGTGCCATCTTATATCTTTTGCCTTTATCTTTTATGATGACAACAGCGGTTCTCCGTTTGCAGCATCATCTTAATTTCATGGCTAAGCATCTGATTAAGGGCTGCTCGTATTAACCTCATGGCTAATCCTCAAGAATGACACGAAAATCGTTCCATAGTTTGTCACGTCAAAGTCCGTCATATCGAGGTTTTTCGCGCCGCGACTTTATGCGGCAGATGGGCCTGGCCGGGGCCGCTCTTCCGTTGGCCGGCATGCCCGCGTGGGCGCAGCAGCAGCCTCTGCAACTTTCTCCGCCGCCGGTTTTGCCGCCATTCACGCTCAGCGCTGAGGACGATCAATTTCTCAATGAACTGGAAAGCGCCAACGCTCTTTATTTTTGGGAGCAGGGAAGTCCCAGGACTGGGATGGTGAAGGACCGCTGCAACGTTCAGACGAACGATCAGGGAATCGTCGCCAGCGTGGCCGCGACGGGATTTGGGCTGACGGCACTGTGCATCGCCGACCAGCGCGGATTTATTCCCGCCGGAGCGGCGCTGGAGCGGGTATTTGCGGCATTGCGATTCCTGTGGAAAAAGGTTCCGCAGCATCGCGGGTTTTTCTATCACTTTGCGAATATCGAGACGGGTGAACGCGTCTGGGACTCGGAGATTTCCTCGGTCGATACGGCGATTCTTCTGTGCGGCATTCTTACGTGCCGCGAGCACTTTAAACATAACGGCGTCGCCGAGTTATGCGATTTGATCTTTAGTCGGGTGGACTGGACGTGGCTTTCCGAGGATACGGCGCTGCTGCCACATGGATGGACGCCGGAGATCGGATTTCTTCCTTATCGCTGGGATTACTACAGCGAACTGATGATGATGTATCTGCTGGGGCTGGGGTCGTCGGCGCATCCCTTGAAGGAGGATACGTGGAACGCTTGGAAGCGCATGACGTTTGAATATGAAGGGTTGCGCTATATCGGTTCGTTTGCCCCTTTATTTGTGCATCAGTATTCGCAGGCGTGGTTCGACTTTCGCGGCAAGCGCGACAAGTATGCGGACTACTTTAAGAACTCCATTGTGGCCACCGAGGTTCACCGGCGGTTTTGTGTCGAGCTAGGCAGGCAGTTTCCCGACTATAGCGAGGATCTTTGGGGCATCACCGCTTCCGATTCTGAAAAAGGCTATGTGGTCTGGGGAGGGCCGCCGGCGTTCGGCCCCATTGACGGCACGGTCGTTCCCAGTGCCCCGGGCGGGTCACTGCCATTCCTACCAGAGGCCACTCTGCGAGCGCTTCGGTCGATGCGGAAGAATAACGCAGCAGCCTGGAACAAGTATGGATTTGTGAACGCCTTCAACCGGCTCAATAACTGGTATGACCATGACGTGATCGGCATCGACACGGGGATCACCATGCTCATGGCGGAGAATCTGCGCACCGGCTTTGTTTGGGACACGTTTATGAAGACGGCGGAAGCGCAACGGGGCATGCAGCGGGCGGGATTCCAGAAATATTGAATAGGGCTGTAGCGTGCAAACCTCGGGTGGTGTCTCGGTCGTCCTCTGGTCTCTCGGATCACGTGAGGAGTCTTGAAGAGCGTCTGGCAAAGTGAGGGTTGGTGCAAGGGTGAGAACGTTTCCCAAGGAACTCTCCACATTCCGGATAATGGTCAAGGAACGCGGTTCCCATCTTCGAAGCCTTCCATTTGCGGAACTTAAGGGATTAGCGGATAGGCCCGTTGAACACGTTGCAGTCGAGTCTCGCAAGGCAACGATTGGAACCATAGTCCTCCCGTTGCCAAGCGGTGGCATCCAGGTTGTGCTTCAGGGGTTTATGGAACATCGTTTCATGCCGGGCAAAAGTGTCGCCTTGGACGGCTTTTGCAAGTATCCCGACGAAACAGTTTCTGAAATGAAAGCAGAGGAGTTTTGGAACTTCGATTAGCACAGATATTTGAAACCGGGACGCGCCCCGGACTCCAACCCCAAGGCATCTTTGATCATCAAAGCTATGCTTTATTGCAAATAATCTTCTGTAATAATGCAAGAACTTGCATGGGCGACCCGGCGATAAACAGATGCACGAAATCACCCGATTTCGGCTAAACTTACGCTAACCGCCAGCATCTGGCGCGCACGGCGACGCGCCTACCCTGTTCTTCGCGGACGCCTGTACAGGACCCACGGATGGCTGGACAGCCAAATTTAAAAGGAGCGTGGCAGGAACGCTTTGCCGCGCTTCGAAATGTGCCTGCCGTCCTTAAGCTGGTTTGGGAGTCCGGTCGCCTGGTTGTAACCCTTGGCCTTGTTTTTCGCGTCGTCCTGGCCCTTCTTCCGATTGCACTGCTCTGGGTAACCAAGCTCATCATCGATCTGATCGTTCGGTCTGTTACCACCCACCAGCCGATTACCAATCATCTGTGGTGGCTGGTTGCAGCGGAGTTCTCCCTGGCCATCTTCAGCAGCCTGCTCAGCCGCACCATTGATTATCTCGACGCGCTGCTTGCCGATAAATACACGCGGCACGTCAGCATCCGGGTGATGGAGCATGCCGCGGCGCTCGATTTGATCGCCTACGAAGACCCGGTTTTCTACGACCGGCTGGAACGGGCTCGGGTGCAGGCGACGGATCGCCTGGGAATGATCCAGTCGATTGGTAGGTTGGTGCAGCAGGTAGTGACGACGATTTCGCTGTCGATTTCGATTATTTTGTTTTCGCCCTGGCTGCTGCTGCTTTTGGTGGCAGGCGTTTTGCCTGCGTTCCTCGGTGAAACTCACTTCGCATTTCTCGGATACGCCAAGAACTTTCGTCAAACGCCGATCAAACGGCAGCTCGACTATCTGCGGGTGCTTGGCGGCAGCAAGGAAGCAGCCAAAGAACTCAAACTTTTCGGCCTGCGCGGATTTCTGGTCGACCGATTTACCCGGCTTTCGGATCGGATTTACGTCGAAGATGTCGACCTGGCGCGGCGGCGGTCGATTGCTGGCGGTCTGCTTTCGATCATTGGAACCGCCGGGTACTATTCGGCTTATGTGTTCGCGATTTGGGAGACTGTGCAGGGAGTGATCACTATTGGCAGTCTTACCTTTGTTACCGGCGCCATTCAACAGGCCAGCTCCAACATTCAGCAGATATTTTCCACGGTTTCGGGCATTGCGGATCAGGCGCTGTTTTTGACGGATCTGATTGCGTTTTTCGAGATGCGTCCGGCTATTCAATCCAAGCCTAATGCGCTGGCTGCGCCGCGGCCTATTCGGCGAGGATTCGAATTCCGCAATGTGTCGTTTCGCTATCCCGGCAGCGAGCGGATGATTCTCAATCGCCTGAATTTCGATTTCCATCCGCGCGAGCGGATCGCATTGATCGGCGAGAACGGCCAGGGCAAGACCACGATCGTCAAGCTGATCACGCGGCTTTACGACCCTGTCGAGGGGCAGGTGCTGCTCGACGGCATTGATCTGCGCGAGTATGACCTGGACGATTTATATCGGGAGATCGGCGTCATCTTTCAGGACTTCATGCGGTATGAGATGACGGCGGGGGAAAACATTGCGGTGGGCAAGATCGAGGAGATGGACAATCCGCGGCTGCTGCAATTGTCGGCCAGGAAAAGCATGGCGGATGAAGTGATTGGCCGACTGGGCGGCGGGTACGACCAGATGCTGGGGCGCAGGTTTGAGGGCGGAGTGGATCTTTCCGGCGGCGAGTGGCAGAAAGTTGCGCTGGCCCGGGCTTACTTGCGGGATGCGCAGGTGCTGATTCTGGATGAGCCGACGGCGGCGCTCGACGCGCGCAGCGAGTTCGAGGTCTTCCAGCGTTTTGCCGAGCTGACTACGGGAAAAATGGCATTGTTTATTTCGCATCGCTTCTCTACAGTGCGCATGGCTGACCGAATTATAGTTCTCGAGGGCGGTAGCATTGCCGAGGATGGTAATCACGAACAACTGACGCATTTGGGCGGACGGTATGCGGAGATGTTCGAGTTGCAGGCCGCGAGTTACCGCTAGAGATTACGAAGGGAAGTTAGAATTTGAAGGGGCCATGGCCGAGAGTATGTCCGAGAATCTAGAAATCGAAAACACGATGGTGGACGACGGGCAGACGGGAACCGAGGATACGACTGCGTTGGCATCGATGCGCGCCGCGGGGGCGCAGCTTGCCGCGAAGCTGGGCTGGCTGCCGGGGACGACTTCTTCGGGCGTCTTTGCCGAGCGCAGCCGCCGGGTGCGGTCTGCATTGCGGCCGATTCTGGCTGCGGCCGATGCCAAGTTTGCGAAATCGCCGGCGTCCGACGATCTGCGCTGGCTGCGCGACAATGGTTCACTGGTGTTCGCGCAGATGGTCAGCCTCACGACCGAGGTCAAGCCGCTGCGCAAGCTGCCGCATGTACGCACGCGTGAAAATGCAGTCGTGCCCCGGGCGTTGGCTTTGCCAGAAGCCTTTCTGAAATCTTCGGACTATGTATTCACCGACAAGAGTTTCAGTTCTTTCTGCCAGGGATTTGAAGATCATACGCCGCTGAACTTGCGCGAATTGTGGGCGCTGGTTCCGGGATTGAAGTTGGCGTTGCTGGAAGAAATTGCGATTCGCGCTCGGGCTGCTTTGAAAAATCCGAGCGGTGAATCGCAGAAGCTGGGAATTTGCATCAGCAGTCTGCGGGATGTGACGCAGAGTCCGTGGAAGGAAATTCTGGAGCCGCTGATTGCCTTCGACAAGATTCTCCGGCAAGACCCGGCGGGCGCTTACGGGGGCATGGAATTCGAGAGCCGCAATCTTTATCGCGACGAACTAGCGCGGATTGCACGTTGCTCGGATTGCGGGGAGATTGAGGTTGCGCAGGCTGCTCTCGTGCTGGCGCAAAAGGCGCACGATCGAGCATATCGCGACAAACTTATTGCGGGGCGCGAGTCGCATGTGGGCTATTACATTGTGGGCGAAGGCGCGGAGCTTCTAAGGCAGAAAGTTGGGTGCAAGCCGCGCATTGTGCAATGGCTCCAACAATGGATGCGGCGGCATCCTGATGAATTCTTTTTGCCGGGCGTCGCTATTCTGACGTTCGCCATCATCACCGAGTTTTTGTTGTGGCTGACTCCACCGAATGCGTCGCCGGAGTTACTGCTGCTCTCGATGTTGATTTTATTGTTGCCCAGTTCGCAGAGCGCGGTGACGCTGATGAATTATCTGGTCACCGCTGTGTTGCCGGCGAGGATTCTTCCCAAGCTGGATTTTTCGGAAGGCATTCCGGCGGAGCATACGACCCTGGTCGCCGTGCCGACCCTGCTACTGAATGAGAAGCAGGTCCGCGGGCTGGTGGAGAATCTGGAAGTTCGTTTTCTCGGCAATCACGATCCGAATGTTCATTTCGCGCTGGTTTCCGATTTGCCGGACTCCGACCACCCGGCATCGGAAGAAACTCCGCTGATTGATTTGTGCGCGAGTTTGATCCGCGAGCTGAATGAAAAATATACGGGGCAGAATATTGGCTCGTTTTTCCTGCTGCATCGCCATCGTGTTTATAACCCACGGGAAAAAGGGTGGATGGGGTACGAGCGCAAGCGGGGAAAGCTGATGGATTTGAACAAGCTTCTGCGCGGGCAGTACGACAGTTTTCCGGTCAAGGTTGGCGATCTTTCGATTTTGCCGCGGATTAGATTTGTCATCACGCTTGACTCCGACACCGAGCTGCCGCGCGGAGCGGCGCACCGCATGGTGGGCGCGATGGCGCATCCGCTCAACCGGGCGATTATCGATCCGGAGAAAAATATTGTTGTGGCCGGTTACGGAATCTTGCAGCCGCGGGTTGGAGTGAGTGTGCAGAGCACGGCGCGATCGCGGCTGGCTGCGGTTTACGCGGGTGAAACCGGATTCGACATTTATACGCGGGCGATTTCCGACGCGTATCAGGATCTGTATGGCGAAGGCAGCTTTACCGGCAAAGGAATTTATGACGTTGACGCGTTCCTCGGAGTGCTGGATCGCCGCTTCCCGCGCAATGCGCTGCTCAGCCACGATCTCATCGAAGGGGCTTACGCGCGGTCCGGTCTGGCCAGCGATATCGAAGTGATCGAAGATTATCCTTCGCATTACAGCGCTTACAACCGGCGCAAACACCGCTGGCTGCGCGGCGATTGGCAGATCGTGGAATGGCTCAGTTCGCATGTTCCCGATGAAGCGGGAGCGCGGGTCCCGAATCCGATTTCGCTGGTGGCGCGCTGGAAGATTCTCGATAACCTGCGCCGCAGCCTGGTTGAGCCGGCGACGTTTGTGCTGCTGCTGTTTGGCTGGCTCATTCCCACTGGCCGGCCAGTTCGCTGGACGCTGGCGACGATTTTCATCTTATTCATCCCGGTTTTGTTTCAACTGATATTTGGGCTGGTCAAGTCGGCGGTGGAAAAGAGTTCGAACATCGCGCGGGAGGCCGTCAGCAATTTCTACACTTCGTGCTTCAACGTGCTCCTGACGGTGGTTTTCCTGGCCCACCAGATGCTGCTGTCGCTCGACGCGGTGGTGCGAGCGCTGGTGCGGCGGCTGGTGACGCGCGAAAGATTGCTGGAATGGGAGACTGCGGAAGAGGCGGAGATCGGTACCAAGCGCACGCCGGTGGATCGCTATCTGGACTGGATGCCGGTTCTCGCCGTTGCTGTGGGAGCGCTGGTGTGGGCGGTGCGTCCGCAATCGATGTGGGCGGCGGCTCCGATCCTGTTTCTGTGGGCATGCAGCAAACTGGTTTCGCGCTGGCTCAATGAGTCACCCATGGAAGCGGCACAGGCGCTGGCTCCCAGGGATGCGGCTTTCATTCGCAAGTCGGCGCTGCACATCTGGCGATATTTTTCGGAGTTCTCGACGGCGGAACATCATTGGCTGATTCCCGACAATATTCAGGAAGAGCCGCCCGCGGTGGCGGCGCGGGTCTCGCCGACCAATCTTGGACTGCTGTTGAATTCGCGGCAAGCGGCGTGCGAGTTGGGATACCTGACAGTTCCCGAGATGTTGCAACTCACGCGTCAAACAATCGACACGCTGGCCGGTATTCCTAAGCATCGCGGACATCTGCTTAATTGGTACGACACGCGCACGCTGGAGCCGCTTGCGCCGCGGTTTATTTCTTCCGTCGACAACGGAAACATGCTGGCCTCGCTGTGGTCGCTGCAACAGGGATGCCTGGATCGCGTGCGGCAGCCTCTGCTGCAACCGGCGCTGGCTGCGGGGTTGCTGGATTATTTGCGGACGCTCGTGGAGAAGCGGGCGCTTGGCAGAAAAGAATTTGCCCGCTACGAATCCGATTTGCGTGGCACGAACTGGCTGACTTCGGTGCTTGCGCTGCCCGAGGAAGGTTTCGGGGATGGTGCAGTTTTAGCGGCTCAGGATGCGGATGTTCTTTGGTTCCGCAACGAAGCTCGCGCGCGGGTGGAAGCGATCCGGGACCTGGTGCGCTCGTATACGCCGTGGTGGTTGCCGGAGTTCGCGTCCCTGCGTTTCGACCCGGCCTACAGTTCGCGGTTTGCGCAGGAAGTTTCGCTGGAGTTGTTGCCTGCGTTCATGGATACGCTTGCGGCGCAGTTGCGCGATTTATCTCCGGCGTCGGCGGGCGACGGTTCATTGCCGCAAAAGCTTTTGCAGATGTTGCCCGAGGCGCGGACGAACGCTTTGCGCCTGATTCACGACCTCAAGGCGATTGCCACGCAGGCGGGCAAGCTGGGCGACGACATGGATTTCGAATTCCTGCTCGACCGGCGGCGCAAACTTATGTCGGTCGGCTTCAACGTCGATACCGGCGAACTCCAGGCTTCGTGTTACGACCTGCTGGCGACGGAATCCCGCACGGCGGTTTTTGCGGCCATTGCCAAGGAAGATATTCCGCAGGAGAGCTGGTTCAATCTTGGTCGCCCGCACACGCTCGATCAGGGACGGCTGGTTCTGCTTTCCTGGACCGGAACCATGTTCGAATATTTGATGCCGTTCTTGTGGCTGCACTCGTATGCCAACACTTTGCTGGATCGCACGCGAATTGCCTGTGTGCGGTCGCAACAGGCCTATGGCGCGAATCACGGCATCCCGTGGGGCATTTCAGAGTCTTCGTATTACAAGCTGGATGAAGCGGGCAACTATCAATACAAGGCGTTTGGACTTCCGCAACTGGCGATGATGAAGAGCGAATCCGATCCGCTTATCGTTTCGCCGTATTCGACTTTTCTAGCGCTGTCGGTGGATCCGGACGCCGCGTTTCAGAATTTGCGCCGCATGGAGACTCTGGGGTGGTTCGGTTCGCATGGATTCTATGAATCGGCGGATTGCACCGGCTTCCGCCGGAGATTCCGGTGGTCGCGCGCGCAGGTGGTGCGCGCGTGGATGGCGCATCACCACGGCATGAGCCTGCTTTCGATCACGAACTTCCTGTGTGACAATGTCGTGCAGCGCTGGTTCCACAGCGACCGGCGCGTGCAGGCCACGGAATTGCTTCTGCACGAAAAGCCGGTGTCGCATGTGCGCGCGTCGGAGTTGCAAAAGTCGCGCAGCGCGGCGTAAGGCGGTGTGGAAAACTCTGTCGACGTTTATCGTCGGCTGCCTCAGGGGCTAAAGCCCGCGTCTTTATTGGCTGGGGCGGCACGGCTGAAGCCGTGCCCTTCCCAAGACCACTCGTGAACTAGTTACAGAATTTCTAGCTTAACCTTACTACTTGCTCTGTTTCTTCCCGTAAGGATTGGAGTACTTCAGAACGGCCGAGAGATCGGTCCCCCGGATTTCGCCGACGGAGTGATACAACAGGCCCCAGGAATCGATGGTCGAGTTATCGGGGAAAATACAGGCTTCCAAGACTTCATCGACGGAGCCGAACTGGACCCATCCTCCGCCCGCCGCGGTCACTCCGCCAAACGAGTCACTGCCGCCGAGTTGCGTGCAATAAAACGATGCCGGATTGCCGTTGCCTTGTCCGTTCCACTGCACCAGAGCGTAATAAGCCAGCGTTGCGAGGCTGGGCTTGGTGGTGTACAGCGAGTCGAGCGAGACGTAGATGCGGGAGCCGTCGGCCGAAGAAGTGTATTGGCAAAATTGCAAAGTACCGGAAAGCAGAAGCCAACTGGCTGGCGGGCCGTTCGTTCCGAAGTATGCCAGCCGAGTCTCTGGGACTCCGCCGGTGGATGTGCAATAGGCCGCCTTCGGTCCCGTAGGCGCCGCGGCGCTCGACTGGGCCATCGCTGCCGTCAAGGCTCCGCCGAAAATCAACATGAACGTGAATGCAAATATCCTTTGAATGATGCGCATGAAAAACCCTCCCCCTGAGGATGCATTTTTGACTGCGTTTTTGAAGCGGCGAAAAGTCTAACACGCGGCGCGGTCGAATCGGCGCGCTTTCCGCCGCGATTAGCGGGTTTTACAAACAAATGGCTCGGAGCCGTTTTTCTTTCTTCCCTTTCAACTCTGAATCATGCGAAATTATGGCAATGAGCCTGGTGGTCCGTCCTTCACCCATTCACTCGGTCGGCGTTTATACGGCCGCTCCAATTCGCAAGGGAACCCGCATTATCGAATATGATGGCCCGCGCATTACCGCGGAAGAGGCCGACCGGCGCTATGAGGGCGCGGCCCGCACCTATCTTTACGGATTTGGGGATGGCAAGATCGTTATCGACGGCGAGGGCATGGCCGCTTACATGAATCACTCGTGCGATCCCAACTGCGAGGTCGACGAGATCAAAGACCGGGTATGGATTTTTGCTCTGCGCGACATTGCCGCGGGCGAGGAATTGCTTTGGGACTACAACCTCTACGACGATGAAGATCCGGCGCCCTGCCACTGCGGCTCGCCAAAATGCCGCGGCACGATGTATTCGGAAGATTGGATCAAGAAGCTGGAGCGGCGCGCGGCCCGCAAGAAGAAGGCCGAGGAAATTCGGAAGAACGGGAACGCCATCGCCGCAGCCAACGAAAAAAAGAAAGCTCAAGTTCGCCAGTCAGCCTAGGATAGGGTAGAGCACGTTGTTATGAAGAAGCCTGCGAGAACTTTCCCAAGAAAGCGATACGCCGCAAGGTCTTAATCCTCAAGCCCCGATCGGCTAAAGTCTTCGTCGAAGCTCTGTTGAAGCAAACAAAACCGAATGAAGCCCTGAGCGCGGCGTACAAGCGATACAAGAAACTGGTTCGCGACTAAGGAGTGGACAATTATTCTGCTACGCGCTTAATCGGTTGTTTCTTTCCATGCTCGCGCCAGCCTTCGATGATCAGGTAGAGCACTGGAATGAAGAAGAGGTTCAGAAACGTGGACATGATCATTCCGCCGAAGACTGTTGTGCCCACCGAGTGACGTCCGTTCTCGCCTGCGCCAGTCGCGACTACTAACGGAACTACGCCGAGAATAAAGGCCAGCGAGGTCATGAGAATTGGACGCAGGCGGATGGCCGCGCCCTGTATGGCTGCCTCGACCAGCGGCATACCTCGTTCGCGCAACTGCTCGGCAAATTCCACGATCAGAATAGCGTTCTTGCTGGAGAGACCAACCAGCATGACGAGTCCGACCTGGCAGTAGACATCGTTCTGCAAGCCGCGCAGCCATTGCGCGCCCAGCGCTCCGAGCAACGCCATGGGCACGGCCAGCAGCACGATGAACGGGAGCACGAAGCTCTCATACTGGGCTGACAGCGTGAGGTACACCACCAGCGTGCCCAGGCCAAACAGGATCAGTGACGTGCCGCCGGCCGCTAACTCTTCCAGAGATAATCCGGTCCAACTGTAGGAGAATCCTTGCGGCATTTTCTTGGCAAGGCCTTCCATGGCGGCGATGGCCTGGCCGGAACTGTATCCCGGCGCGGGCGAGCCATCGATTTCTGCCGAGCGGAACAAGTTGTAATGGCTGATGACCTGTGGCGTGGTGGTCTGCGCAACGCTGACCAGGTTGTCGAGCGGCACCATGGCTCCGGTGTCCGATCGCACATAGTATTGCTTCACGTCCTGCGCAGTGGCGCGGAACTGCTTGTCCGCCTGCACGTACACGCGGTAGGAACGGTTGTTGAAATCGAAATCGTTCACATACGACGATCCCATGTAGACGCCCAGCGTGTCGGTGATTTGGGAGAGCGGGACGTGCAGGCTCTTGGCTTTTTCGCGGTCGATGGTGACCAGATACTGCGGATCGTTGGCGGTGAAAGAAGTGAACAGACGGGTTAAATCCTTGCGCTGCGACGCCTCACGAATGAGGTTATCCGTGGTCGAGGCGAGTTCGTCGAGTTTGTGCGCCGCCTGATCCTGTACCACGAATTGAAATCCGCCGAACTGGCCCAGCCCCTGAATGGGCGGAGGCAGCGTGGGAAACACGATCGCTCCCGAAACCCCGAACATGCGGGGACGAATTCGGTTGAGAATCGCCGCCGCAGTGTGCGCATCGCCCTTGCGCTGGGAAAATGGCTTCAGCGGAACGAAAATGATTCCCTGATTGCTCGCCGCACCTGAAAAACTGAATCCGGCAATCGAGAATGTTCCTTCCGCTTCGGGTACGTCGGCCAGCAAACCGGAAACCTGCTTACCGATGGCCTTCGTGTATTCCATAGACGCTCCCGACGGCGCCCGTATGACAATGATGAAATATCCCTGATCTTCGTCTGGGACAAAGCCAGTAGGGACACGGGTAAAGACAAAATAAGTGAGTCCCAGTCCGGCGAAGAACAGCACTACCATCACGAGCTTATGCTTCAGCACGTGATGCAGGAGGGCGCGGTATCCGCGGGTCATGGCAGACACACCGTCGTCAAATTTTTGCAGCCACCACCACTTTTTGCGATGGCCGCCGCTCAGAAAGATCGCCGCCAGCACGGGAGCCAGGGTGAGCGCGTTGAATGCAGAAATGGCGATGGAGAATGCGATGGTTAGCGCAAACTGGCGGAACAGGATACCGGTGGTGCCGGGGAAGAACGCAACCGGCACGAACACGGCACAGAGCACCAGCGAGGTGGCGATGACGGCGCTGGTAATTTCGGCGGTAGCCGCCGCGGCCGCTTTGTGCGAGTCGTGTTCGCCTTCGGTAATATGGCGCTCGATATTTTCGATGACGACGATAGCGTCGTCGACGACCAGGCCGGTGGCCAGCGTGATCCCGAACAATGTCAGCGTGTTGATGGAAAAGCCGAGCAGCTTCACGAAGACGAAAGTTCCGATGAGCGAAACCGGGGTGGCGATGAAGTGAATCATCGTCGTGCGCCAGTCGCCGAGGAAAATGAAGATTACGAGGATGACAAGCGCGATCGCCGAACCTACGGTGAAGGCCACGTCGCGGATCGACTCGCCCACCGCGTCGGTTGTGTCGAAGGCAACTTTGTAATGCATGCCGGGAGGGAAGCTCTTCGACAACCGGTCCAGTTCGGCAATCGCTTTGCGGTCCACGTCGAGCGCGTTCGCGGTGGAGAGCTGCGTAACTCCGACGCCGATCGCATCCTGCCCATCGAATTGCAAATCGTTGGCATAGCTTTCCGCGCCCAGTTCCGCGTGGCCAACGTCTTTCAGTCGAACGATCGTGCCATCGACGTTTGTCTTGAGAATGATGTTGTCGAATTGATCGGTCTCGCTCAAGCGGCCGACCACCCGGACGCTGACCTGATAGTCCTGCCCTGGAATGGAAGGCTGCTGGCCGACTTGCCCGGCGGCAATTTCCACGTTCTGCTCCGAGAGCGCGGTAACAACGTCGGTGGCGGTCAGCGCACGGCCTGCCATTCTTGCCGGGTCAAGCCACAGCCGCATGGAATACTTGCGCTCGCCGAAGATGATTACGTCGGCGACTCCGGGGATGCGCTTCAGCGAATCGCGCACGTAGACGTCGAGATAGTTGCTCAGGAACAGCGTGGAATATTTTTGCTGATCTGCGAAAACGGCCGCGCCGAAGACGAAGTTCTGCGAAGTCTTCGCGGTGGTGATGCCCACGGCTTTCACGGCCGCGGGAAGCCTGCCCTGCGCGGTGTTCACGCGGTTCTGAATGTCGACGGTGGCGAGGTCGGGATCGCGGGTCAGGTCAAACGTGGCGGTGACCGTGCTGGTGCCGTCGTTGCCGCTGGTGGAGGTAACGTACTTCATTCCCTCAGCGCCATTGATCTGCTGCTCCAGGGGGATGGTGACCGCGCTTTCGACGGTTTGCGCGCTGGCGCCGATGTAGACGCTAGTGACGCCGACTTGCGGCGGCGCGAGATTAGGGAACTGCGCGATGGGCAACGTGGGAATAACAGCTAAGCCCGCGAGAACAATCAGCAGGGCGCAGACAGTCGCGAACACCGGGCGTTGAATGAAAAAATTAACGAACATAGGAAATTGGGCTTCGGGCTTCGGCTATCGGGCTTCTCACCCAATAGCCTTGCTTGTAATGGTCACCTTCCTAGCAGCATGGCACTACCCTAGAATTACTCCGTCGAATACCCCTACTTAAAACTCACTAGATTGAATGGCCGAAGCCTGATAACCGAAGCCCGCTCTTAGCCGTGTGGAATCACCGGAACGCCATCCACCAGAAATTGCGTGCCGGAGACGATGATCTTGTCACCCGGCTTGATGCCGCTCTCGACTTCGTAGCTGTTGCCCACGGTCTGGCCGATGCTGAGCGGCACTTGCCGCGCCACGTACTGGCCGCCATTTTGCGGTTGCGCCACAAAGGCAAAATACTGGCCGCCCAGCCGGGTCACGGCGAGAATGGGTACCTCGGGATTCTGGTGGATGCCCCACACCACGCGGGCGCGAATGAATTGCGACTGGCGCAGCGCGTCGTTGCCATTAGCCACGCGGGCTTTTACCAGCACGGTTTGCGTCGTGTTATCGACTTGAGGCGAAATAAAGCTCACCTTGCTGTTGCCGATCACTTTGCCTTCGCTGTCGAGAACCTGCACCGGCAGGCCCATCTTCAACTGCGCCGAGTGTTCAATCGGAACATAGACGTAAACTTCCAGGCTGCCCGGTTGATCGACGGTGGTGAGTTGGGTGGAAGTCGTCACGCGGTCGCCCTCGTGCACGGGAACGTCTCCCACGATTCCTCCGCGAGGCGCGACCACCTTGTAATAATGCAACTGCACCTGCTGCTCATTGACCTGGGCGGCGAGCGAGTCCATCTGAGCCTGGGCCGCGTCGAGCGTGGATTTCGCCTGATCCAAATCCTGCTTGCTGACCACGCCTGCGCCGAAAAGGCCCTGCGTTCGCTCGTATTGCTGTTTGGCCCACAGCAAATTTGCCTGCTGCGCCACGCGCGAACTTTCCAGCCCCTTAACGGTCGCTTGCTGCTTAAGCGGATCGATCTCCATCACCGCGCCGCCTGCGGCTACATGATCACCCGAATGAACGTAGATCTTGGTGATAATGCCTTCGACCTGTGGCATAACCACGGCGGAATCGCGCGACTTGAGCGTGGCCACGTAATCGGTGGAATCGCTCACCGGCACGGCGTGAGCTTCTTCTACCTTCACCGGCATCGCACCGGGGCCGCCGGCCTGAGCGTTCTTTGGAGCGCCGCCGGAGCAGCCCAGCCCAGCCGCCGCAACCGCCAGGCTCACCCCCAAAATGATCCTGTTCAGGATGATCTTGTTCAAAAATAACGAAAAGCTGTTTGCCATAGATTTCGCTGCCATTTAAGTGGTATTAGCCGCTGTAGCGAGGCTTCGCTTTTTGGACGCCGAACTCCGGTTCCTGAACATCGGCGCCGCCCCAGCCCAACGTTCCATCTAAAAGATTCTCTAAGCCGCGCTTACGTCGCAAATTAATAAATCGGCGCAGGCCGCCGAAAGGTTATGCGGAAACGCTAAGTATTGAATGAAGAGAGCCCATCTTCGGGACGGATCCGCAGCCCCGCCGACTTCCGTTATGCGTAACCATACAGTTACGCAAGCTGCCCGTCAAGCATCTTTCATCGTTCATCTTCGTTTACCTTTCTTCGTTTTCGTTCTTCCACTAAGTTCCGCCGAGTCGTTGGGCCGCGCTCTGCTAAATTGTTTCGATATGCCTCAGCCGCCGAGCCAGCCCACGCGCAACTTCGCCAGCGATAACAATGCAGGAATACACCACGAAGTTCTCGAAGCGATTGCCCGCGCCAATCGCGGCCATGTGGTCGCTTATGGCGATGATCCTTATACGCGGTCGGCGGTGAAAAAGTTCGAAGAGCATCTCGGCTCGGGCGTCGATGTTTTTTTTACTTTCAATGGGACCGGCGCTAATGTTCTGGGTTTGCAGGCCATCAACCGCCCCTATCACGCGGTTTTGTGCAGCGATTACGCCCATATTTACAGCGACGAATGCGGGGCGCCGGAAAAACACACGGGCTGCAAGCTGATTCCACTGCCGCATGCGGATGGGAAAATCACGCTGGATGCGGTGCGCCATGCCTACCACGGGATAGGGGATCAGCACCACGTGCAGGCGCGGGTGATTTCGATTACGCAATCCACCGAGATGGGAACGGTCTACAAGCGGGAAGAAATTCGCGCGCTGGCCGATTTCGCGCACCAGCATGAAATGTTTTTGCACATGGACGGGGCCCGGATCGCCAACGCCGCCGCAAGTTTGGGCCAGACTCTGCGCGAGGCCACGCGCGATCTCGGAGTCGATGTGCTTTCTTTCGGCGGCACCAAGAATGGAATCATGGGCGGCGAGGCGGTTGTGTTCTTCAATCAGGAGGCCAGTTCGAACCGCGAACTGAGCCACGATTTCCTTTATCTGCGCAAGCAGGGAATGCAACTGGCTTCGAAGATGCGCTTCATCGCCGCGCAATTTGAGGCGCTGTTGACCGACGATCTGTGGCGGCGCAGCGCCGAGCATGCCAACCGGATGGCGCGTGTGCTGGAAAAAGAAATCAGCCGCATACCCGGAGTGAAAGTCATGTGGCCGGTGGAGGCCAATGGCGTCTTCGCGCAAATTCCGCGCAATGCGATCGAGAAGATCAAAGCCCGTTATTTTTTCTATATGTGGATTGAGGAAGAATCGATTGTGCGCTGGATGTGCTCGTTCGATACAACCGAAGAAGATGTGAAGGATTTTGCCAGGGTCGTGGCGGAAGCGGTTCGGGGCTAGACCCTGACACCCGCGTCGATGCCGACCGTAGTGTGGCGCATCGCTGGTTATTGCTTTTTGCCGCGGCTTTGACTAAATTGGCTCATTCCCCGCTGAGTGCCCAGGCACCGGCAGTTCGGTCCCAGGAGCCGTTCATGAACCGGAAGTGGTTCGCCATTGCCGCCCTTATCGTCGCTGCGATTTCGCTGCTGAGTGTTGCCAGTTGTGGGGACCCGCAAACGTTGCAATCCATAGCCGTGTCGCCCGGAACGGTCACATTTGGGTCTTCAACGAGTTCGGTCCAATCGGATACTGGTTTGACCACCCAGCTACGAGCTGTCGGCACATATCTCCACCCTCCGGTGACCAAGGATATTACGACCCAGGTGATATGGGCGTCGAGTGACGCTCAGATGATTACGGTTGATTCCACCGGCCTGATCACTGTCACGGGGCAGGTGTGTGGAACTGGCACTATCGTATCGGCTACCGTTAACACCAATAAGGATGGGTCGGGAGTTTCTTCTTCAGGGGCTATCGTCACCGGTTCGATGACGGCGGACGTGACATGTCCTACGGGGAGCGGCAGCGGGAGCGGTCCGGCTCTGACTCTGACATTCGCAGGAAATGGGTCTGGAACGGTGACTTTTTCTCCCACCGGCCTGACCTGTTCCAGCCCAACGCCGTGCGTGAGTGAATTCATCAGCGGCACCGTGGTGACGTTGACCGCAGCCCCCAGCACCGGTTCAACATTTGGAAATTGGTTGAACTGTGACACGCCTCCCAGTACTAACCCGTGCACGGTCACCCTGACAGGGAACGAGACGGTCACGGCAACCTTTAATTAAGCCAACGATAGTCCCTCCCCTACTCTGTCTCAGTCCGTTCCAATAGATTTCCCAGTGTCGGCTTATGCTTCTCCGGCTTCTTCTTTTTCTCCAGCACGATTTTTCCCGCCGGGGGTGCGCCGACGCGCTCGCGTGCCATCTCCTTGACCGCGGTCACCGCGCGAAATGTTTTCTTCTTTTTCTTGCGACTCGGCATGCTGTTGAGCCTGCGTCATCTATCTTGCCATAGCGCGTCTGCGCCGAACCTGTAATAATTACAGACGGTATTTGAAACGTCGGCACGCCTGTGACATGGGCGTGGCCGACGACCGATGAACAAGGACTACCGAGGTTCATGGAAGAACGCGACTTTTTCGACGAAAAGCAGGAACGGAAGCAGGCTACGCTGAACTGCCCGCATTGCCATCAGTCCGGCGAATATGAAATTAACTGGCTGGTTCGCACCAAAAAGCGCCAGCTCGCCGGACGCGCCGATGAGCGCGACCGCGCGCGCTTCGCCAAGGCTCGCTCCTACATGCTGCGCAAAGACGACATGCTGGCCTGCAAGAATATACGCTGCCGTAAGCGGTTTGAAATTTCCGGCGTGCAGTCGGTGGTTTTCACCGAGTAAGCGTGAATTCTCCCGCGCGCCACGAACTGTTACGCCAAGTGCGTACAGATAGCTGCGAAGTTCCGGAGTGGATGAATGCCGCTCTGGCTGCGGGTATTCTGATTGTCTACGCCGTCCTGCCGACCAAGAATTATTATTGGGATGGCGTCGCCTTCGCGCAGAGTATTGAACTGGCAAGCGACGTAACTTCGAAGTCTTCCTTGTTTTGGACCAGCATCATCTATCCCAATCATCTCATTTACAACAGCGTCGGATATCTCATTTGGAATGCGGTACGTGGCCTCGGACTTCACGTTCGAGCCATTGCAGTTTTGCAAGCGATGAATATGGTTGCGGCGGCTGCATGTGCGTGGCTCATGCAGAGGATCCTTCTGCGCACCACGCACTCTGCGTACTTGAGCACGACCCTCACTTTGCTGTTTGCCTTCTCGGCGATTTTCTGGAAGTACGCGACCGACGCGGATGCCTACGTTCTAAGTGTGTTGTGCCTGATGGGCGCTTTCTACGTGCTGATTACGAGCGCTGGACCGCGTCCGCTGCTGGTCGGTTTGTTGCATGCAGCGGCGATGCTCATTCATCAACTTGCATTTTTGTTTTTCCCAGCCGCGGTGCTGGGACTTTTCTTGAAGGGCGGTTGGAAGGCGGTCTGGCGGTATTGTGCGATTGCCGGCGGCATTACTTTGCCCGCCTACTACGCCGGGTTCTGGCTGGAAGAACGGGAGACGAATCCGGCCGATTTTTTACACTGGCTGACCAGCCATTCACCCGACGTGTCGTTCAGTTTCAACCTGCCGCGAAATGTCGCCATCACGGTCAGCAGCTATAGCCGTCTCTTTTTTGGGGGGACGGGGCATGTGCTGCGCTATTTCGGCCCGTTCATGCTGGTTACCCTGATTCTGCTGGCCGCTGTTCTGGCGACTCTGATCACGCTTCTTATACGGTATGGGGCCGATCTGCGCTTGCTCGCGCATCTGGACTGGGCGAGCGATTCCGTTCGCGTGGCTGTAGCATGGCTGTCGGCCTACGTTGTTTTTCTTTTCTTCTGGCTGCCGCACAATACGTTTTACAAGCTGTTATGCTTGCCTGCGATTATCTTCCTTCTGGGCCAATGGTTGGCGCAATACCGCGGCCCGCGCCGAAATCGCCTGGCCTTGTTCGTCGCTACAATGGCGCTGGCCAATCTTGCGCTTTATATCTTTCCGTATTCGCGTCCCGACTATAACCAGGCGCTGCGATTCGCCACGCGGATGCGGCCGCTATGGCCGAGCGGGACAGTTGTTTACTACGGCGAATACACGGTTGACGACTGGTTTATCCGCTACTTCAACCCGCAAACGGTCTGGAAACCGATAGAAGCGCAGCCGAGCAGCTTCGCGGATAGCGCGGCGCAGGATACGGAAGCTGGGAAGCAGGTCTGGGTCGATACCACCGGGGCGGAAGCCTTAACGGCGGCTGGCGAAAGCTCGCACTTTAATGCCACGCAACAGGACAACTATCCTGCGCATCCCATTCGTTTCTTTCGCTGGAGCGCGCATTGATCTCGATGTGTGATTTGCGAACAGCCAATTGCAAGCTGCTCATTTATACTAAGTGGTTTTCCTGTCGTGCATGAAGCGGCAGAGCAAGGAGTCATTTTTGAAGATCCTGGTTTGCATGAAACAGGTGCCGCAGAAAGATGCACCGCTGAAGCTGAACGAAAGCGGCGCCTGGATTCGCGAGGACGTTTCGTACGAAGTCAACGAGCCCGACGCTTACGCGCTCGAAGAGGCGCTGCGGCAAAAAGAAAAGCACACGGGAGAAGTAGTCGTCATCACCAGCGGCCCGGCGCGCGCGCAACAAGTGCTGCGAGAAGCTTTGGCCAAGGGTGCGGACCGCGCCATTCATCTGGAAGATAATGCATTCGTGGGCTTCGATGCCTTCAACACTGCCAAGGCTTTTGCCGCCGCTATTAAAGACGAAAAATTCGATCTCATCTTCACCGGGTTGCAATCCGACGATTATGGCTATGCGCAAACCGGCGTCATTCTTGCCGAATTACTAGGCTGGCCGCATGCGACCATCATCATGCAGATCGAAAAGACCGACGCTGGAATCAAAGTGAAGCGCGAACTGGAGGCGGGATTTTTTCAGTTCGTCGACATGCCGCTGCCCGCGGTGCTGACGATTCAATCGGGCATCAATAAACTGCGCTACGCAACGCTGATCGGCATCAAGCAGGCGAAGAACAAACCGCTGCGGAAAGTGGCGCTGGCCGAAGTGCAGTCGGCGATCGGCGACAATCTGCAAAAGATAGAACGCCTGTACATTCCGCAAAAAACAAAAAAGACGGAACACATCGAAGGCTCGCCCGGCGAGATCGCAAAGAAGCTGGTGGATAAACTGCGCAACGAACTGCGCGTGCTGTAGGCGCCGCGAAGCAAAAGCAAATTCCTCTCGGGGCCTTCGTCCCCGCTCGGAATGACAAGGAGTGGTTTGTGGCCGATACGATTTTGGTAGTTGTCGAACAGCGCGAATCCAAGCTGAATCGCGTCTCCTGGGAAACCATTACCGCGGGGCAGGCGATTGCGGCCGCAACTGGCTGGACGCTTGAAGCTGCCGTGGTTGGCGCGAGCCCCGCGAGCATTGCCGCTGAAGTCGCGGCGAAAAAAGTGGCGAAGGTCTACTCCATCGAATCGCCCAAGCTTGATCCCTACACGCCCGACGCGTTTGCCGCTGTGCTTAAACAATTTCTGACCAGCAATCAGCCCAAGCTGGTGCTGATGCCGCACACCTATCAAGTGCGCGATTTCGTGCCGAAACTCGCGACCGCCATGGGACGCACAGTGATCAGCGACTGCATCGGCTTCAAACATGAAGGTGGCAAGTTGGTCTTCACGCGTCAGATGTTCCAGGGCAAGCTAGCCGCGGACGTGAGCTTCACTAGTGATGCGCCCTGGTTCGCGACCCTCCAGAATGGAGCGTTCCGCGGCGACAAAGCGGAAGCCGGAGCAAGCGCCGCACCCGTGGAAACTGTGATTTTGGAAATTGCCGACAACGTAATCCGCAACAAGCCGCAGGAAGTATTCAAGGAAGCGAAGCAGGCGGTCGATCTCACGCAAGCTGAGGTGATTGTCGCCGTGGGCCGCGGGATTAAAGAACAAAAGAATATTGAGATCGCGCAACAGCTTGCCGACGCTCTAGGTGCGGATTTAGCCGCTTCGCGGCCGATCTGCGATTCCGGCTGGCTGCCCATGGACCGCCAGATCGGATCCTCGGGCCAGACCGTTGCGCCCAAACTTTATCTCGCTCTCGGCATTAGTGGCGCGATTCAGCACATCGTTGGCATGAAGGGTTCGCGGGCGATCATCGCGGTGAACAAAGATTCGGAAGCGCCGATTTTCGAAATTGCAGATTATGCGATTGTGGGGAATTTGTTCGACATCGTTCCTCCGCTGATTGAAGAGGTGAAGAAAGCGAAGGCGGGAGGATAGAGCGCAATATTGACCATTTTATTGACCATTTGTTAAAATCAGGTTTATGGCAGACATTCCCATCTCCGAATTCAAGGCGAAGTGCCTCGGGCTTATCGAACAGGTTCACAAGACACGCCAGCCTTTGCGCATCACGCGTCATGGCCGTCCCGTCGCGGAGGTGATTCCCGCCGGCCCCGATCGCAAGCGCAAGTTTCTCGGAGACATGCTGGGAACGGTCGAATTCCTGGGAGATGTTGTTTCTCCCGTGATTGATTTGGAAGAGTTTGAGGCCTACCGCGATTGAAGCTCCTGCTCGATACTCACATATGGCTGTGGAGCAAGTCCGATCCAAGCCGGCTTGGAAAGCGTGCAGCAGAAGCCCTCTCGAGCACAGCCAATGAACTGTGGCTGTCTCCGGTCAGTGTGTGGGAAGTTCTGACGCTTGCGCAGAAGCGGCGCATTCGCATCGCGGATCCGTTCGAATGGGTCGAGAGCGCCGCCTCACAGATGAGAGAGGCTCCTCTTACGCAAGAGATTGTCCGCACGAGCTTCGTCCTATCGCTCCCGCACGCCGATCCTGCGGATCGCTTTTTGGCTGCAACGGCGAAGGTCCTGAATTTAACTCTTGTTACAGCTGACAAGGCGCTCTTGGGCCTAGGAGAAATAGCAAGCCTGGCCAACCGATGAAAGCGTTATGACGATAATTTTCCGCAAACCGATCGAAGGCGTGGAACGGCCGCAGATGCCGGCTGATGTAGTCATTGTCGGTGGCGGGCCGGCCGGAATGGCCTGCGCGCTGCGGCTTTCGCAGCTTATCGATCGGCACAATGCAGCGAACCCAGACGTACAGCTCAGCAAGGAAAATATCTACGTTCTGGAAAAGGCGCGTGAGATTGGACAGCATTGCCTTTCCGGCGCGCTGCTCGATCCGCGCTCCATGCGTGAGTTGCTTCCGGGGTTCGAAAAAGAAGCGCCGCTCGATGCTGAAGTGACGAAAGAAGCGGTTTACTTTCTCACGCAGAAAAGCAAGTTCAAACTTCCTATTACGCCGCCGCCTTTGCGCGATCATGGCAACTACGTCATCTCGCTCAACCGCTTCGTGAAGTGGCTGGGCCGCAAGGTGGAGGAGACGGGGATCACGATCTTTACCGGATTCGCCGGGTCTGAACTTTTATTCGACGGCAACCGCGTCACCGGCGTGCGCACCGACGACAAGGGCGTGGATAAAGAAGGGCACCAGAAATCGAACTTCGAGCCTGGATATGACCTGAATGCAAAAGTTGTCATTCTCGCCGAGGGGCCGCGCGGATCATTAATGAAACAGCTCGTATCGAAATTCGATCTCGCGAAAGATGCCA
>Ga0209010_1000127_pt1 | contig 27994 bp, 18 predicted proteins | sample BlaSpr_A8_OM1_O3_FD_187985 | JGI IMG/M metagenome (GOLD analysis project Ga0209010, IMG submission 187985) | Forest soil microbial communities from Thunder Bay, Ontario, Canada - Black Spruce, Ontario site 2_A8_OM1_O3 (SPAdes) (version 2) | ecosystem: Environmental > Terrestrial > Soil > Boreal...
ACTTTATTTCTCGACCACGAGAGTGACGGTGGTGGTATGCGTTTTGCCGCCGCCACTGCCGGTGATGGTGATGGTGTGCGATCCGATGGCCGCCTTCGCGCCAACAACAACCGTAATGGTTGAGGTCCCGGAGCCAGGCGCACCGATGGACGTTGGATTGAAGGTTACTTTTTGCGCGCTGCCCTGTCCGGTCGCAGACAAAGCAATCGCCGAGTTGAAGCTGCCCTCGGCTGCCGTCGTTATGGTGGAGGTGCCGGTGCCGCCCTGAGCCACCGAAATCTTGATGGGGGAGGCGCTGATCGTGAAGTCAGAGGTCGCCGTAGTTCCGACCAGCGCGTTGATCAGGCCAGCCCCGTTGGGACTGCCCCATCCGCTCGCCAGATCGTAGCCGGTGACCGCGGAAAAGCCGTTGCTGCCGACGGTGATGTCGTGGAAGGCCGCGCCGTAGCCAGATCCCAGACCCAACGGATAAATCGTTGGATTGATGAAACCGGGAGCTGGATCTCCGTTGGTAGCAGCCTGTTGATTAGCAAGTGCCAGGTAGCCAGCCCACATGGGCGCGGCGAAGCTGGTTCCACCCCATTCATTGGCCGAGCAGGTAGTCTGGTCGGCGCAAACATAGAACGTAAAGTTCGAGTTCGCCGAAACGTCCGGACCATTGCGATAAGTCGTTGATCCTTTGTTAGCCGTGGTGATTACGCCGGTGAGCTGCTGATACGCCGGAATCAGAATGTCGTCTTTGGCGTAAAAGCCGCCGCCACCATCCACCCAAACGGTTTCCGAACTCCACGCGCCGCCTGCGCTCTTGGTGGTCAAGTCCGTGCCGCCCACCGTGATGACGTTTCCATCTTCCGACGGAAAGGTACTCGACTTCCACGCGCCGCTATCGCCAGCCGCTTGAAAGAAGCTCTGCCCTTGCGAAGCCATCTTCTTGAAATATGGGTCGTCAGTTGTGGGGTCGGCTGGCGTCCAGGTCCACGAAGAGCTCAATTGCAAGGGCAACGGAGAATTCGTAGACATCGCGCCCAACAGCGCGGTATCGCTGTCGTCGCTGACGAACACGTAGACGGCAGTCACACCCGGAGCCATTCCCAGCGACTGCGTGATGTCCAGCGTCTGTTCCGTATCGTCACAGCCTTGCTTGGCCACGCAGTTGACGCTGCTGCCGTCGGTGGAAACTCCAGTGACCGCTGCAGTTCTGGTCTGTCCGGCGTTGGTGTAGTAGGTGTTTACATCGGTGATATCGAATCCGGCGTATTCCAGCAAGCCAATGTTCTGGCCCGCGCCGGTAAGAGTAGTTCCGCCGTAGTACGCCGCTCTCATGTCGCTGCCGCAGAAGGACTGCGAAGGACAAGATCCGGTAGTAGCGTTGGACTTCACGGCAAGATTCCGGCTCTGATCTCGACGCTGAAAAAGCGGATGGGGAGTCGAATAGTTATCCAGCCCCGTTATGTGCCACAACTGGAATGGCAGATCCACTGTGGGCTCACGGTCCGGCGCGAAGAAGGTGCGGTTTTCCGTGGGATGCTGATACACACCCATCGTCACATGAAATGCACTCTCGACCTGCGAAACCGATCCCTTGAGCTGTACGTTCATGGAATCGCGCGAGCCGCCGGCCACGTTGAAGCCATTCGCTTTCGCGAAACCGATCAGCGCGTCGTAATCTTCCTGGCTGGGACCAAACCGCTCGGTAAACTCCGGCACCGTGAGGAAGTGACGGTACGTGGAACTTGAGGGATCGTAAACTTCGCGTAGAAAGCTTTCCAGCCCCGGCTGATCACGCAGCGGCAGGACGATGTCGAAGCGCAGGGCTTGGGTGGCGGGAAGCCGACCGACCGAACGGGCCTGCCCATTCAAAGTCACTTCACGCACGTGATGAGTCAACAGAGGTTGCGGCTGCGCCTGGGATGCGATATTTCCGCCCATAACCATCGCTACGATTGCGAACAAAGATGAACCTAATCTTCGAATCACGAGTTCTCCTTGGTGAGTGGGGATTTGTAGTAGGAAATTCAGTTTCGAACTGGATTGGCAGACTGATCGCGAACTGTAAGGCTTTACTTATGGGACCGCATGCTACGCTTCTGCCGCCGCGGATACAACGGAATTACGCATTTAGAGACTTTCTACTCTCAAGCGCGGGCGCCGCATTTTTTCTGGACCAAGCGAGAGCTTTGCGCTAGATTCCCCTAGATTCCAGACATATCGGAGCAGTCCCAATGGAGCGTATCCAATGAAGATGGTTATGGTTTCGATTTTCGCCGGCGCGTTTCTGATTTCCACCGCCATCGTTCCCTGGCTGCGAAACCCCCGACTGCGTCTGCCGCCCAATCGGCTAAACTGCTGATGCGGAAGGTAACGATGTGCTTCAGCGACAGATCGTCGCCAAAGAGCGGGAGGGTCTGGATGCCCTCAAGGCCGGCAACGTCGAACGCTTTGGAGAGCTTATCGCGGACGACGCTGTGCTGATCGACGCGCACGGCTCGGCAAGCAAGGCTCAGGTTCTGCAAAATGTCGCTGGATTCAAACTGACGGAATACACCATGGACGATATTAAGCTCGTGCCGCTCTCCGCAAAATCCGGCCTCATCGCCTACACGATAAGTGAAAAGGGAATTTCTCACGGCAAGGAATTCGCGGCCCGAGCCTACGTTTCTTCCCTGTGGGAGCAGCGGGGAAGCACGTGGGTCTGTGTCTTTAGTCAGGAAACCGGGGCCAGATAAGAAGCGACGATAAATCGGGAACGACAATCGAATCCGCAAATTTGCGACGTGTCACTAAACTCTTAGCCGGCCGTCTCCCGGAACCGCCATCCCGAGAGCACGACCGGCTTCTCTATTTTCAATAACTATTATTGTGGCGGCGGAGCTGGCTGATCGCCTCCGGCGGGCGGGCCACCGCGATGGTTCTGCATCATCTCCTCACGCCGGGTTTGCATCTCGTCCCATTTCTTCTGCTGAGTCGGGTCGAGCAGCGCGCGAATCTGCGTGTCGCTGGTCTTGCGAATGTCCATCATCTTTGCCCGGCGATCCTGCGGGGCGGTCGACGTGTCCTGGTGCAGGCCTTCCATCTGAGTCTTCTCCGTCGTAAGAATGTCCTGCACTTTGGTTTGCTGGTCGGACGTCAGCTTGAGTTGTTTGGTGAGGTGCTGGGTGCGTTGCGCGGGATCCATCTGGTGATGCTGCCAGCCACCACCATTCCCCTGCATGGCATTCGGGGGCGGAGCCTGTTGATCGTCCTGGGCCACCGCAAACGGTGCGGCGATCGAGATGGCGCCGGCTGCAATGAGAACTAGTAGGCGTTGCTTGAGCATTGAAATCTCCTTTTCGGAAAACCAATCCGGTCTATAGCTATGAACGGAATTATGAACCCTAAGTTGCGCCAGGAACGAGGATTCCCGCAATCTTTGCATAACTTTACGAACCGCACTTCAATCCGGGATCGGTGGATGAAAGAAAGCTAAGGCAAAACAAAACTTTACAGCTCATCGGGAGAAGAGCGGTTATGATCCGATCAAGATGGCCATGCACCATCCTATGAAGGAATGCGGTCAAAACTCTCTGGCGATTACCCCTCGACTCATTAGTAGTAGGTCGCGCCGCGCGGTTACGTTTCTCCGCTTCTTCTTGTTATTCGCAGTCGCCTATCACGCACTTTGTTCGAGCGCGCAAACAGGCGGGCAAACTGCGGCCGCTTTGCCTTCAGCGAGGATTATTCGCGGCGTCGTGAAATCCGGGAACATGCCGATTCCCGGCGCCGGCGTTTCCGCCACAAACACCTCCACCAAACAGCAAGTCAACACTTCCACCGATGTAGACGGCAGCTATTCCCTGCGCATTCCCGCCGATGGCAGCTACACCGTACGCGTAGAAATGCCGGCCTTTGCCGCCAACACCCAGGAAATTGCGTTGGATGAAACTCACTCGAACGTACAGGCGAACTTTGAATTGATATTGCAATCCCGCGCGCGCCAGGCCGGGACCGAGCAGCGGCGCGCCAGCGCAAGCGGCCGAGGTTTTCAAAATCTCTCCGTATATCAAAATGCCGCGAGTCAGGATGCATCGGCCGGTTCGCTGAACGACATCGCGCCCGCCGGCATGCCGGTTCCCGGGATGGCGTCAAACAGCGCGACCGAATCCGTGGCTGTCTCCGGCAACACTTCAAACTCGTTCAACGCCATGAGCGCCGACGAAATGCAGCAGCGCTTCAACGACGCCCGCCAGCAAGGTGGAGGATTCGGTGGAGGATTCGGCGGTGGTCCGGGCGGAGGCGGTTTTGGTGGTGGCGGTTTCGGCGGCGGAGGCAGTGGTGGCCCGATGATCTTTGGCCGCCGTGGCTTCGACATCAATCGACCGCACGGATCGTTATATTACGGCGTCGGCGATTCGGCGCTGAACGCTTCGCCCTTCGAACTCACCGGCCAACCGCCGGAGAATCCCTCTTATCTGCAAAACAGCTTTGGAGGATCAGTTGGCGGGCCGCTGAATATTCCTCATATCTACAACGGAGGCAGCAAAACTTTTTACTTCATCAACTTCAACGGCAAGCTCGGCGAAGTTCCTTACGATCAGTTCTCGACCGTTCCCACGCTGCTGGAGCGCCAGGGAAATTTTTCGCAGAGCACCTACACTTCCGGAGCCTCCGTCGGCCTGCCGGTAAAGATTTTTAATCCCGCGACCAACACGCCGTATGCCAATAGCACGCTTCCGGCAATCAATCCGCTCGCCCAGGGATTGCTGCAATATATACCGTTGCCCAACCTGCCCGGCAACTACGAAAATTTCCGCTCCGTCACCACCACCACCAGCGACAGCGACGACCTCAACGTCCGCGTGAACCGCAGTTTTGGCGCAACTCCCGTGCGCGGACGCCGCGGAGGCGGACGCAGCGGCCCGCAAAACAATCTTGCGATCGGCTTTCACTATCACCAAACCAGCGCCAATATCACCAATCCTTTCCCCAGCGTCGGCGGAACTACTTCCGTTCGCAGCTTCGACATTCCACTTTCTTACACGCGCAGCATCGGCAAGCTGACCAACATCGTTCGCTTCGATTTCAATCGCAGCCGTTCGCGTACGCAAAATCTTTATGCGTTCAAAACGGATGTTACCGGTGCGCTGGGAATCGGCGGCGTCGCGACCAGTCCCTTCGATTGGGGCTTGCCCAGTCTCGCCTTCTCGAACTTCGCCAGCCTGTCGGACGCCACGCCGGCTCTCACGCGAAATCAAACCTTCACCTACTCCTACAACGCGATCTACACGCACGGCAAGCACACAGGGCGATGGGGCGGAGATTTCCGTCGCGTGCAGGTGAATGTCGAGACCGATACCAACCCCCGCGGATCGTTCGTCTTCAGCGGCGTCAACACTGGCCAGATAATTGGCGGCAATCAAACTGTTGGCACCGGATATGACTTCGCCGATTTCCTGCTGGGGCTGCCCCAGCAGACTTCGGAACAGTTCGGCCAAAATCCCCACCTCCGTGGTAACTATTGGGATCTGTATGCTCAGGACGAATGGAAAGTACGCGCGAACCTCACGCTCAATCTCGGCGTGCGCTACGAATATGTTTCGCCGCTTTCGGAGATCAACAACCGGCTTGCCAACCTCGATGTTTCTCCGGAAGTTTTTTCTCCGCAGGTTGTAGGAAGTCTCACCGGTTCGCAGATGCTTCCTCAGTCCGTCGTCGCTCCCGTTCAGCCCGGTCAGGTCGGCCCTTACAGCGGCAAATTGCCGGACACCCTGCTGCGTCCCGATCGCAATAACTTTGCCCCGCGCGTCGGGCTGGCATGGAAGCCGTTCTCGAAAACCGTGGTGCGCGCCGGCTATGGCATCAATTACAACACCGGCGCATATCAAAGCATCGCGCAGCAACTGGCGCATCAGCCACCGTTTTCCACCACGGCGACCAACGTCGAATCGATTGCTCAAGCCATTGCGCCGCCCTACACCTTGCAGGACGGATTTCCTGCGGTCACCGGAATCGCCAATAATTATGCGGTCAATCCGAATTATCGCCTCGGCTACGTGCAGATTCGCAATCTCGATATCCAGCAGCAGATTCGCCCGACGCTGCTGCTCAATATCGATTACACGGGAACCAAGGGCACGGACCTCGATGTGCTGGAAGCCCCGAACCGCACCGTCACCGGCATCCTGATCAACAACGTTCAGGCATTCACCTACGAAAGCGCGGTCGCCGACTCGGAGGCAAATGCAGCCTCGGTACGGCTGCGCAAGCGGCTGGCCAAGGGATTCTCGCTCGGAGGCACCTACACATTTTCCAAATCGCTCGATGACGCATCTTCCATCGGCGCGGGCGCAACTTCTGGCGCAGGCACGCCTGGACTGGGCGCGGGCGGCACCGGCGCGGTTGGTGGAGGCGGCGGATCGTCGAGCGGCACGGCAAGCGCCGGCGCGTCTACTCTGGCGCAAAACCCGCTCGATCTTTCGGCGGAGCGCGGACTTTCCAGCTTCAACCAGACGCACAAGTTCACCGCGGATTATTTATTGGAACTGCCTTTCGGCCACGACAAGCGCTGGCTCACTGGCAACACTGCACTGCGTGCGATCTTTGGCGACTGGCAATGGAGTGGAGACTGGACCATTGCGTCAGGTCTGCCTTTCACCCCGCAAGTTCTCAACGACGTCACTGACGTGGCGCGCGGCACCAACGGCACGATTCGCGCCGACGTCGTTCCCGGACAATCGCTCAGCTTGCCCCATCCAACCATCGGCGAATGGTTCAATACCGCAGCATTCGCCGCGCCTTTGACGGGCCAATATGGCGATGCCCGCCGCAACAGCATCATTGGCCCGGGCACAAAATTGTTCGACATGGCTTTCACTAAAATCATTCCGCTGAAAGAATCGCGGACGCTGGAATTCCGCGCACAGGCCACCAACATTTTCAACATCCCAAATTATTCTTCGATCGGAACGGTAGTGAACTCGCCGACTTTTGGCCACGTCACAGCAGTCGGAGCGATGCGGCAATTCACCATGACGGCGCGGTTCCGTTTTTGAGGCGGTGGACCACCATGACGATCATGACAAACCGGCTAGCCGATAAAACACTAGCGTTATTTCTTGCGCTCGGACTCCTCTGCACCACTTCGCCTTCGCAGCAGCAAACGGATTACACCTTTCACGCAACCTCGGATCTGGTGCTTGTCAACGTCACGGTAAAAGACAAAACTGGAAAGTTCGTCGAAGGATTGAAGCCCGAAGACTTCACCATTCTCGAAGACAGCAAACCTCAGAAGGTCACTTCCTTCGACATCGAAAACGTCGATGCTCCGCCGTCGCTCGATATAGCTCAAGCGAAACCCTTGCCGGGGACAGAACCCGCACCAACCGCAGCGCCTTCGCCCGCAGACGCCGCAAATCAATTCAAAGATCGCCGCTTGATCGTTTTATTCTTCGATCTTTCCGCCATGGAACCGGACGAAATCGATCACGCCGTCAGCTCAGCCGAAAACTACCTCGACAAGCAGATGGCGCCCGCCGATCTGGTCTCAATTGTCTCCCTGGGAAGTTCGCTGCTGGTGAATCAAGACTTCACCACAGATCGCGCGTTGCTGAAGAAACAATTAGACGCATTCAGCTCCGGCGAAGGCCAGGGTTTTGAAGAAGGCACCACCGGCACAACGGAAGGCACTCAGGACACAGGCCAGGCATTCACCGCCGACGACACCGAATACAACATCTTCAACACCGACCGCCGTCTGGAGGCGCTGCGTTCGGTCGCGGAAAAGCTTTCGCACGTGCAGCAGAAAAAATCCCTGATTTATTTTTCCAGCGGCATGGACCGCACGGGAATCGAGAATCAATCCGAGTTGCGCGCCGCTGTCAACGCCGCCGTCCGTTCCAATCTCGCCATCTACACCATGGACATGCGCGGCCTTCAGGCGTTGGTCGCCGGAGGCGAAGCGCAAAATGCCAGCCTGCGCGGCGTCTCCGCCTATTCGGGCCAAGCCACGCTCAACGCTCTGAACTCCAATTTCACTACGCAGGAAACTCTGGTCACGCTGGCCAGCGATACCGGCGGCCGCGCTTTTCTCGATTCCAATGACTTCAGCAAGATTTTCAAAGGCGTGCAGCAGGATACTTCGACGTATTATCTCCTCGGCTATCACAGCACCAATCCCGCGCGCGACGGCCGTTACCGCCGCATCATCGTAAAGACCAAACTCCCCGGCGTCAAAATCGAATACCGCCGCGGCTACTACGCGCCCGCCGATTTCAAGCACTCCACAACTGACGACAAAGAGCGCCAGCTCGAAGAAGAGTTAGCATCCGAAATGCCGGCCACGGATTTGCCTCTATATCTCGGCGTCTCTTACTTCCGCCTGGACGGAAACAAATTCTTCGTCCCCATCTCGCTGGTGGTGCCGGGCTCGCAAATTCCTTTCGTCCGATCGAGCGATCGGGACAAGGCAACGCTCGACGTGATCGGCATGGTGACCGACGCCGACCATCATCCCCTCAACCGCATTCGCGACACCGTAAAACTCGCGGTGAACACTTCATCTGAGGTGCAAAAAAAGAACGTTCAATACGACACCGGCATTAGCCTGCTCACCGGCAAGTATCACTTGAAGTTTGTGGTGCGCGAAAATCAAACTGGCCAACTCGGCTCTTTCGAAACCGATATCGAAGTCCCGGACCTGAAGCCGCAGCCGCTGAAAATGAGTTCCGTAGTATTGGCCAGCCAGACGCAAACCGTGAAAAAGAGTTCGACCCTGAATCCCCTCATCCACGACGGCTCCGAGATCATTCCCAACATCACTCACGTCTTCTCCGCCGTGCAACATCTCCTTCTCTACTACGAAGTCTACGATCCCGCGCATTCAGCCGCCGCGGCCGCAACTGCAAGTGGAAACGCGATCTCCGCATCAAGCGGCGACAGTAAATCCGCTATCCGCCTCTTAACTAACGTCGCGTTTTTTCAAGGTAAGTCCAAGGCGTATGAAAGCTCATTAGTCGAACTGACGGAGTTGAACGCGCACGAGCGCAAGGCCGCCGTCTTCCAGTTGGACGTTCCCCTCACCTCGCTCAAGCCCGGCTTCTACACCTGCCAGGTCAACGTAATCGATGACGCCGGAGGCCACTTTCTATTTCCGCGCCTTGCCTTGTTGATCCGCAAGGAAACCGTCACATCTGCCGCGCGCTGAACGGGAACAATCGCTCCCCCTTCGTTTTTTCTCCATAATTTGCGATTGCGGTGAGCGGAAATTTTTGTTGGACTCCGCCCACTCAGCCATTTAATCTCGGCGGTCAATTGCGCGCGCGCAATCATGGGCATTTTTGTGCTTGATGCGGGCCGCTTGATCCAGATCACAATAAATGCAAAAGTTGGCGCGAAAAGATTGCCACCTTCTCCGCCGGTCAAAACAGGAGCCACGAAGATGAATATGCAAGCTGAATGTTTGTATTCGCGCAAGTCTCTGCGAATCCCCAAGACTCACGGGGCCACACGGCGAAATTCTCCAGAGAAAAAACGCCCGCTCGCGCCATGGCTCCGCGTCGCTTGCCTGTTCACCGCCGTGATGCTCTCCGCGCTCGCCCCGCAATGCCGCGCCGACGACGCTCCCAAGCCCGATCCCTCCGGCATCGCCACCGGCGACAAAACCACAGCCGTCGATGCCGCCGGCAATCCTTTCGTCGTCGCCGAGCCCACCGACAAATCCGCTCCCGACTACGCCGCCAACAAAAAGGCTTACGACGACTATCAGGCGCAAGTTGCCAAAGAACCCCTCGCAGTCAAATTAGCCGACAGCGTGGGCCATGTTCGCGTCGCCACGAACTTTGCCTGGACGCTCAACACCGGCTATCTCGTGCTCTTTATGCAAGCCGGCTTCGCGCTGCTCACCTGCGGCCTAGTGCGAAAAAAAAATGCCGGGCATTTGATGATGCTGAACTTCGCCGCCTACGTCTTCGCTTTTCTCGCTTACTACGCGGTCGGTTATGCATTTCAATTCGGCGCTGTCGCCATCAACGCCGCGCCCACCAACCTGGGCGGCGTCCCCACGCTGAATCATTTCCTCGTCGGCAGCGGCTCCTGGGGATTCGTTGGTGGCAAAGGTTTTTTCCTCACCGGCCCGGCGTATGACAGCGCCAGCAATTGCCTCACGCTCTTCGAAGTCGTCTTCATGGAAACCGCGGGCTACATCATCGTCGGCGCGATATGCGAGCGCATCACCTTCTGGGCTTTTCTGCTCTGCGAACTTTTCATCGGAGGCATTCTCTATCCCATCTCCGGCTGCTGGACCTGGGGCGGCGGCTGGATGTCGCAACTCGGCATCTCGTCGAACATGGGCCACGGCTATGTCGATTTCGCCGGCTCAACCGTAGTTCATGCTGTCGGCGGCTTCTGCGCCATGGCTCTCGCAATTATTCTCGGCCCCCGCCTCGGCAAATACGGTCCCGGAGGAAAGATCCGCGTCTTCCCCGCGCACAACATTGTCTATGTCGTCACCGGAACTTTCATTCTTCTTTTCGGCTGGATGGGTTTCAATCCCGGCTCCACGCTCGGCGCAACCGACCTTCGCATCGCCGTAGTCGCGGTCAACACGAATCTCGCCGCAGTCGCAGGCTCTGCCGCGTCGATGCTGCTGTGGTACATGCTCTTCGGCAAGCCCGATGTCACCATGGCCTGCAATGGCATGCTCGCCGGCCTCGTTGCCATCACCGCGCCGTGCGCGTTCGTGTCTCCTACATCTTCAGTCGTGATCGGCGTGCTCGCAGGAATTCTCGTCTGCGTTGGCGTGCTCTTCAACGACCGCGTCCTCAAAATCGACGACCCCTGCGGAGCGATTTCCGTTCACGGCTACTGCGGATGGCTGGGCGCGGTCAGCGTAGGCATCTTCGCTGACGGCGCGTATGGCGCAGGATGGAATGGCGTCGGCGCGACTTCCTATCTCGGCCACGCCGGCCAGGGCGTCACCGGCTTGATCCACGGCGACACGCGCCAGTTCCTGGTCCAGCTCATGGGAGCGACTCTCTACGCCGCGTGGGCCTTCGGCGCAACCTTCATCGTCTTCTGGGCCGTCAACAAAGCCAAGAGCATGCGCGTCTCCCCCGAGGTCGAAGAAGAAGGCCTGGACATGCCGGAGTTCGGCACCGCAGGATATCCGGAAGATGCGGTTGTGCCCGCGCCTTACTAGCCAAATCGTGTGGCAAAAGAAAACGCCGAGTCTGGACTTTCCAGACTCGGCGTAATTTCTTGTTGCCAGGCTGCCTACTGCACCGTCAGCGTCAACGGTCCAGCAGTCTGGGTTGTGGCTCCAGTCGCGGTCCCGGTAACCGTAACCGAGTAAGCGCCGCTCGGGGTGCCCGGAACGTTTGTGGGCGGCGTGGTTGTCGTCTTCGGACTGCCACCGCCGCAAGCCGATTGGAACACGCAGCCCGCCGAGATGAACAGTATCGCCGCAAACATCATCAGCTTGTTACGTTTTTGTTTCGGCAGCAGGATCGTGCCGAACACAGTTGCCGGGAACAGGAACCACATCGCATAGAACATTGAACTGCGATGTGCCGCCATGGCCGTGGTCGAAGCCGTGGTCGAAACGGTCAGGGTCGCTGTCGTCCCGGAGACCGCTCCGACGGTGCAGGTTGGCGCCTTGCTCACCGTCGAGCTAACCGCGCACGACAGAGTTACATTGGAAGCGCTGAGCCCGCCCGTAGCGGCGATGGTGATGGTGGAAGTGCTCGAGGCTCCCGCAGTCACCGATGAAGGCGATAGCGCCGACGCCGCCAGCGTGAATGCCGGGACCGGCAGCGCGTTCACCACCTGATTCCCAGCCGGAGAAACGCTGGCCAGGTAGTTCGTGTCGCCGGGGTAAGAAGCAGTGATGCTGTGCGTGCCCACCGCCAGCGCGATCGCCGCGGAAGTTGCCACGCCGCTCGAGTTCACGGTTCCCGTGCCCACCGCGGTTGTACCGTCGAGGAAGGTCACAGTTCCGCTCGGCGGTGTGGCCGCTGCGGGGCAGCCCGCAGCCGGACAAACCGTGGCGGTGAAAGTCACCGTCTGGCCCAGGTTGATGGGGTTCGACGGAGTCAGTGTGGTAGTGGTGCCGGCTTGGCTCACGGTAATCAAAGCGGTCACGGTGTGCGGCTGATAGTTGCCGGAGTAGATGGCCGAGATCGTATTAGCTCCCACAGGCAGGGTGGAAGTGGTGATCGAAGCCGCTCCGTTGGCGATGGTGACTGGCGAAGCGATCACCGTGCTGCCGTTCTCGAAGGTGATGGTTCCAGTGAGAGTACCCGTACCGGTTACGCTGGGCGAGATGGTCACGGGAAGCTGGACCGGCGCGCCGTAGGAAGGATTGGTCACGGGTGGAGTCAAGGCCATGTTGGTGCCCACGGTGTTCAGCAGGACAGATACGTCGCTGCTCAGGCCGTTGGCCACTGCAAGGTCCGTTGCTCCATCATTGTTGAAATCCCAAGCCACAATCGACTGCGATTGGGCAGTTGCCTGCGACCCGATGGGGTATAACGCGGGCGTGCTGAACGACACCGTGCCATTGTTGGCATTGGTAAGCAGGGTTACCAGATTCTGCGTGATTCCCGTCTTTGACTGGCCAGCAATCGCGAGATCGGTAGCGCCGTCGCCGTTGAAATCCGCAGCGGCAAGAGAGAACACGTTGGCGCCGGTAGCAACCTTCGTGGCTGTCCCGAATGTACCGTTTCCATTGCCCAGCAGAATGGCGACGTTTTGCGAAGCTGAGTCACCGACCGCCAGATCCAGGATGCCATCTCCGTTGTAATCGCCGATAGCTACAGAACTCGGGGCGCCGGTGAGCGTTGTGGGATAGGCCACTTGCGGAGCAAATGTGCCGTCCCCGTTGTTGATCAGGATGCCAACAGTCTTGTCGGTTTCGTTGACAACCACGAGATCGGGATACTTGTCGGAGTTGAAGTTGGCCCTTGCTACGGCATACGGACCGTGGCCAACGGTATAGTTCACGGCGGACTTGAACGTGCCATCGCCGTTGCCGATCAGTACGCTAATCGAGTTACTGCCGAAATTGGCAACTACCAGGTCCATCTTCCCATCCTGGTTGAAATCGCCATAGGCTATTGCGACCGGCTGATTGCCAACCGGGTAGCTAACGGCCGCCTGTAACGTGCTCGTGTTGGTCCCGTTGCCTAACAGGATACTTACGTTATTGGTTTTGTTGTTGACGGCGGCGATATCTAGGTTGCCGTCGTTGTTAAAGTCCCACGCCACTAGCGCGTAAGTGTCGGTGTCGGTTTCGGATCCAGTCAGAGTGGAGTAGGTGTTCGGTGCGCCGAAGGTTCCGTCGTTTCTGCCAAACACAATCGAAACTGCGTTGGGCGTGCAGGAGGCGCAATCGCCATCGGCGAATGCGAGGTCGGTATAGCCGTCGTTGTTGAAGTCACCGAACGTCACGGAATTGGGTTGCGGGCCGGAATCGTAGTTGACCTGCGACTGGTAGGTTCCCGTCGCACCGCCATTGCCGAGCAGGACGCTGACGCTGCCTGAACCGGAGTTCGCCACAACGATGTCGTTCTTGCCGTCCCCGTTAAGGTCAGCAACCACTGCAGAGTATGGCGTAGTGCCGGTGCCGTAGCGAACTTCAAGGGGGTTGAAAACGCCGGTACCGTCGGCCAAGTTCAGAAGTACACTGACCGTGTTGTCATTGCCCGCGGTCACGATCAAGTCCGGATAGCCGGAGGTGGTAGTTGCGGCCGCGGCCACGCTCGTCGGAGAAGAGCTAACTCCAGGAGAAGAACCGATGCTGTAATCGACGTGTGCAGCAAAGCCGCCGAGACCGTTGCCGATAAGGACGCTGACCAGGCCCTGGAAGCTGGGCGAGATTGGCTGGCAGGAAACCGCCAGGTCGAGTTTGCCGTCGTTGTTGAAGTCGGCAGCCGCAATGGAAGTCGGGATTCCGCCCACCGCCGATTGAAATTGGGTACCGAAAACTCCGTGTCCGTTGTTCAGAAGGACGCTGATAACGCCCCCGGTGCTCTTGTTTGCTACGGCGATATCCGGAGAGCCGTCGTTGTTAAGATCGGCCACGACTACAGAAACGGGGTTGTTGCCGGTGCTGTATTCAACCTCGGCCTGGAAGGTTCCGTCGCCGTTGCCAAGCAGTACGCCAGCCTTTCCCGGCGTAGATTCGGTGACGACCAAGTCGAGGTTTCCGTCTCCATTGAAGTCACCGGCCGCGATGCCCTCCGGCCCACCACCAGTTGCGGGGCTCACAGATGCAGCCGTGAAAGTTCCGTCGCCATTGCCCTTGAAAATACTCACAGTGTTGGCCGACGAGTTCGTAACCGCTACATCCCATTTTCCGCTGCTGGTGAATTTTCCTGTTACGATGCCATACGGGCTGCTTCCCGTCGTCAAGGTGACTCCCGCAGTGAACGTGCCATCGCCAACACCCAGCAGAATGCTCACCGTGTTGCTGGTCGTATTTACAACCGCGAGGTCAGGAACACCGTCGCTGTTGAAATCGGCCACCGCCACAGCTTGCGGATTCGTGCCTACCGGATACTGAGGCGCGTCCAGGAACTGGCCCGCGTGGGCCATCAGTCCACCGAACACCAAAAAGAAACACAAACCGAAAACTGCGCGTCGCAACATTGAACTTCCCCCGAGATTTTTCGCCGTCAGTGACGAATCAGAGACTTGCGAGTTGAAGATTGTTGTAGCCAAGATGTCCTCCACTTTTTGATCCGCGCCCCTGATCGAACCATGGGATGAGCGCGAACTGCTGAATTTTTGTCGCACGGAATTTCGCTGATCGAATTTCGTTACATCGAACTTCGCTGATCGCAACCCAAGACCCGGCACGCGATATGCGGGTCCGGCACCTTCAGCCGGAACAAAAGACCGCCATACAACAATGCGAACGCCAGCGTCTGAAAACGCTTGTTCAGGGGAGGCTATTTAGTTGAAGGGGAGTTCAACACCCTGGCGCCTGTTTCGGGGGAGAAACACTTAGCACCTAGGGATAGAGCAAAAGTACTCTGTACGAAGGACATTGGCAATGATACTTTCGGGCTAGCCCTTCGGGGTTCACTATACCCCGGACGCGCAAAACTTAGCCACAAAAATTAGAGAGGTCCCGGGTATTCCGGGACCTCCGAGATTCCCAAATTAAACCGTCGATCTTAACCGTCCTACTCTCTATCATTTGCCCAAAATCTCGGGGGAGGAGGGAGGGCCGTCAAACTTGCTTACTTCACGAACAAGCTACTATTTGCTGCCGCCTGCGGCGCTGGCCACCACTGGCTTCTGCTGGCCGGCTTCGGCGATCTGCTGATCGACGACTTTCCTGAGTGCAGCGTAGTCCAACGCTCCGCTCAGGAAGTGACCGTTGACGAAGAATGCCGGAGTTCCTGTAATCCCCAGCTTGATGCCTTCGTTGCGGTCAGCCGCGACAGCCGCTGCTTCTTCCCCCGAATCCAGGCACTTGTCGAATGAAGCGGTGTCCAAGCCCAGCTTCTGCGCCTGGTCTTTGATCCCGTCCGTTTCAAGCGCATGGGTGCGGAACATTTCATCGTGCAGGTCCCAGAACTTGCCTTGTTTGGCGGCGCAACGGCCCGCTTCGGCAGCCTTCTCCGCGTTCTTGTGCATGGGCAGCGGGAAGTCCTTGTAGCTCAGGGCCACTTTATCGCCCAGATCGTGTTGCAGGCGCTTCAAGTCAGCCGCAACTTTCTGGCAATAGGGGCACTCGTAGTCGGCGAACTCCACCAGCGTAACTACCGGTGCCTTGGGTCCAATCGTTGCCGCGGCATTGGTGGTTTCCACGCTCACATGGGGAGGCGCAAGCGCGACAAACACCGGTGTTTCCGCACGCAACGCCCGGACATAGGCGGCCGTGATGTGGTTGAGGCGGACATCGCGAATCTTATCGAGAATCTTGCCGCGTACCGCTTCGTAAGGCTGTTCCGTGTCCAACCCCTCGTAGTAGACCTTCATCTGGTCTTCAGTTGGATCTTTTACCTGCGATTTGATGTCACGGTTGATGAGTTGTTCAGTGGTCAGGCCTTCGCTTTTGGCTTTCTGTTCTAGCAGACGCTTGTCGACCAACTCGTCCAGCGCTTTGGTTTGTGCTTGGTAATACGTGTAGTGCGCCGCCAGAAGCTTGTTCGACTCTTCCTGCTCCAGTTCGCCCAAAGTCACCTTGACGTTACCGACTTCGGCGACCACTGTGGAATCGCTCTGAGCCAGGGCGCTCACACCCGCAAACAAACTGAGTGCGGCTCCCAGTCCGAGCCCTATGACTTTTTTTGCAACCTGCATTTTTCTCCCCCGTTTACTGAAATCTACCGCCTTTTACTTTACTACTTACAATCAGAATTCTCGCCAGGTAACGAGAGAACCCGCTACCTGGCGAGTCTGAAACTTTTACACCGGGGCCCGCCGGAGCCCCGGTTTCGAGTCTGCGTCCGAACTAGTCGCCGGTTCCGCAGGTGCAAACGCCACGGCCGCTGCCATCCAATTGGATAGCGAAGCACTGCGCAGCCAGACGGCTCACTTCACCAGCGCTCAGAGTGGCGTCAACGGAGCCAGTCTCAGTCTCGGAGAAGTTGCCATTCTGGATGTGGGTCACCCAAGCGCGAATCGCCGGCTCGGGGTTGACCTTCGTGGGCAGTGGGCAAGCGCCGGCAACCGGGATCGTCGAAACGAACTTGATCAGGCCGGTGCTCAGAACTACACCCGTCAGCGGGTTGCCAGTGAGGTCGGTGTTGACCGACAGGGTGCGGAGACCATCGGGAGTGAGCAAGCAGCTGCAGCACTCAGACAGTTCCTGGTTCGGATCGAACACGAAGATGCTGGCGCAAACGTTTCCAGCAGCTGTGCCCGGGTTGTCCAGGCGCGCCGTTCCATCCGGAGCCCCAGCGGTATTGGCGTTCGCGAAATAGTCGACCTTGAGCGTATCCGCCGGGGGCGTTGTGACGGCAAACGCCGATCCCGCGCAGATGGCCACGGCCAACATGCACACTACGAGCATGGTAAAGTGACGCATTTAAGTTTTCCTCCTTAGAGTTACGCCGCCAGGCTGGGGAGGGGTGGTGCCTGACTGTGTGGCGCTTGATTACTCTACCTTGATTACCGAGGATCACAAGTACCCAGGTTGCCTAATCCATTTTGACTAGTCCGTCAAATGCCGCGCCCAGCACGGCATTTCAGCCCTTGGGTCCCACGATCTTCCCAATAATCCCGGAACGCGTCGATACATTCATCTTCACCATCACCAGCCGGATAAAAGCTTTCACCGTATTCGGACTGATTTGCATTCTTTGTGCGATCTCTTTACTGGTCAGCCCTTGCAGCAACAATTGCACGGTCTCCTGCTCCCGCGCCGTCAACCCAAAACGTTCCGCAACTTCCGCCAGCTTCACCGCTCCGTTGCTTCGTCGCTCCATCATCAAAACCAGCAACGCGGTCGGTACGCCCGAGCCGTTGTCGTCCTCCGCATGATGGTTCCCGCCATTCTGATTTCCGTTGCCGTTTCCGTTGGAATTTATGTCCAGCGGAAACGAACGGCAAAGATACGTCCTCTTCGCCGAACGGAACTCGCCCACAAATGCCGTGGGACGCTGTGTCTGCCGCTCTATCAAATGTGCGCGGATCTTATTGGTCAGCCAGGAATCCAGGTGTCGGATCTTTTCCAGCGGCTCGGGAAACGTGAGAATCTGTATTGCCTCTGTATTGGAAGCCACTAGATTCAGCGAGGTATCTACCACGATTAAACCCGGTCGGGTCGCGGCTACATTCACTTTTTACCCCTTTTTGGCTACGGCGCTTTTACTTGCCCGGTTGCTCTGACGAAGTGGTTTCTGGCCTTTTTGAGGCCATGCATCGGGGGTAGCCCACTTGGCCCAAGCGCAGAACTCATGAGAAAAAAACTGTGCTAATTGCGCCGCCACTCTTTAACTAATTTTCGGTCGACTTTAGGCGGTCCGGAGCCTTCCGTAGAGAGCAGGAGAGACTCCACACCTAATCCGGGGGGAGGATTAGAATCGCACCGTATTGTCCTTTTAACTAGCCCGCAAGTCAAGCGGAATGCTTCATTTGGAGGGAGAAATCTTACTGGATACCGCCGTCTGCGACTACTCCCAAAGAACTACTATGCAAGATTGTGCAGGTTTAGAGGACCAGTGCGCAATAAATTGCAACTTTAGCCTCTTAATACTTATAGTTAGCCAGACTGACCGTCCCCTCTGGCGTGCATCCGCGACTCGATTAACTAGCCTTGCTCCCTCGTTTGCCGCGCTTTTTGTTGGATGGGATTGCGCCCTGCGCAATGGGCTTTCGCAGTTCGCTGGGAGGTGGCTCAGACTTAACATTCGCGACCGGCAAATTAGAGTGTGCCGGCGCTGTCGGCGCAGCGTTTCCCTGACTTCCAAAGATTCTCTTCATCCCCGCTGCAAACGCCCGCCGCAGTCCGCTCAACTTGTTTCGCACCCGCCTGAATCGCGAGGTGGGGAACGGTGTGTTGTCCAGTGCCGTCCGATATTTATCGATCCAGTCCTGTTCCGCTTCGCTCCGATTTACATCCATGGGAAGGCCTGATTTTAATGCTTCAATCACGACTTCAGGGTTATACACTTGCGCCGTAGGCTGGCCAAGCCCCGAATGCATTAGTCAGATCGGCTAGAATGCTCAACTCAACTCGTCTCCACAAAGGAGTCATCCCGATCCACAAAGAAGTCATCCCGAAGAGCCGCGTATTTACCAGCGGATCGAGGGCCTGCCTGAGCGGAATCAAAGGGGATCTCGCGTACATCGCCACCGCAGCACCGCTACCGAACCTCGGGCCATTTTTCCCGGCTCACCGCAGATGCTAAAATCGCTGCGGGAAGCTGGCAAACGGCGCAGGCCGCCACATCACCACAAAGTGGAGTAAGGAAAATTCCATGATGAACGGGACAAAGACTCTGGCTCTGGTGGTCGCGGTCCTCATCGCGCATGCCTGCGCACAAACCGGCGCAGCCCCAGCCGCGCCGCCCGCTGCGAAAGAAAACGCAACTCCGCCCGCCAGCAGTCCCATTACAATCCCTGGCAGCGGCCCGCGTCCGCTCCAGCAGGCCCTCGGAGCCCTGCGCTTGAAATATAACGGCGCCGTCAGCTACGAGGAACCTCAATATCTCTCCGCCAAAGCTGTGACGGAGGATCCGCACACAAAAGGCACATTCATTCCAGCCAGCAAACCCTTCAGCGTAGAAATTCCTCCAGTGCCATCGGCCACCGACGCCCCCGCCGAAGAAAAATCTCTCCAGTTGATCGTGGACGCCTACAACCACAGCGGCAATCCAGGCCAGTTTGAAATCCGCAAGACCGAGAGCAAAGCCATCGCGGTAGTGGGTGTCGCTGCTATCGACGACAAGGGCTCATTCGCTCCCCAGAAACCTCTACTCGATTCGCTCCTCAACATGCCGGCGAAAGACCGCACAATCTCCGACACGGTGGATTTAGTTTGCCAGCAATTGAGCGACGGCACACACGTTCCAATCTCCGTGGGCATCTCGCCTCGGAGCCTGGTCGATCACACTAACGTCAAGCTCGGCGGCGACAAAACTCCCGCTCGCAATATTCTTGCCCAAGCCCTGGCAGCCAGCACCGCTCCGCTGTATTGGCAACTCGTTTTCGATCCCAATTCCAAAGGCTACGTGCTGAATATTCACTCGGTACACATCGCGAAACCTCAGGCCCCGGCAACTCCCAGTAAACCGCATACTTCCGATATGCATCCATCAGTACCTGGCCTTTAGTTTCTGTGAATAAGCTTGGTTGGAAAAGTTTGCTTGAAAGCCTCTATATGAGAACGCGCATGACCCTCCCCAAATCTAGAATTCTCCCCGTCCTTCTCGTCGCTCTCTGCACCGTCGGAATTATGTTTGCCGTCGACAAAAAGTTTCACGACGCTCCCGACTCCGCCAAGGCAATGAACAATCCTTACGAGGGCCAGACCACGGCCGCGAAAGAGGGCCAAGCTCTTTACGCCAGGAACTGCCTGTCGTGTCACGGGAAGGCAGGCGAGGGAAATGGCAACATTCCCTCACTCGTGGATGGCAATCTTGAGTCCGCGACCTCGGGCGAAGTTTTCTGGTTCATCACCAAAGGCAGCAAGGCGAACGGCATGCCGCCGTGGAACTTTCTCCCGGCCAAACAGCGCTGGGAAATCGTCACCTACGTGAAATCCATGGGACAGTCGCATACTGGCCCTCAAACGAGCGCTGACGCCGCTCCCGAAGAAATTCCGGTTTCCACCATTAAAGCTCCACCGCCCAAGCCGCCCTTCACCGATTTCCGCTACGAAAAGCCGGGCAAAACTCGCAAGATCACCGCCGAGGATCTTCCCGCGCCTTACGTAACCCAGTCGTCGAATAATGGACCCGACGTCGTTGCTCGTCCCTCTAACGCCTGGCCCATCCCGCCCGCGGGTTTCAAAGTCGAACTCTTCGCCGCCGGCCTCAACAATCCCCGCCTGATGCGCACCGCGCCCAACGGCGACGTCTTCCTCGCCGAAAGCGATCCGGGCCGCATCCGCGTCTTCCGCGGCATGACCAAAGATGGCCAGCCCGAGCAAATGCAGGTTTTCGCCGAGGGCCTTCGCCAGCCGTATGGCATTGCCTTCTATCCTCCCGGCCCCGACCCGCAGTGGATTTACATCGGCAACACCAACGAACTCGTCCGCTTCCCCTATCACAACGGCGACCTCAAAGCCAGCGGTGCCTCGCAGCATATCGCCGATCTACCCTTCGGTGGCGGCCACTGGACTCGCTCCGTCGAATTCACCGCAGATGGCAAGCGCATGTTCGTCGCCGTCGGCTCCGCTTCGAACGTTGACGACACCGACACGCATCCCGCGGAAAAAGATCGCGCCGATATCCTCGTCTGCGATCCCGCCAATTGTCAGTTGAAGGTCTACGCCTACGGAATCCGCAATGCCGGCGGCGGAATCACGATCAATCCCCAGACCGGCGAACTCTGGTGCTCGGTCAACGAGCGCGACGCACTCGGCGACAACCTCGTGCCCGACTACATCACCCACGTGCAGGAAGGCGGATTCTACGGATGGCCCTGGTGGTATATCGGCTCGCATCAGGACCCGCGGCACAAAGGCAAGCATCTCGAACTAAAAGATAAAGTGATCGTCCCCGACGTTCTCTTGCAGCCGCACAACGCATCCCTGGAATTTATTTTCTACGGCGGCAAACAATTCCCCGCCGAATACGCCGGCGACATCTTCGCCTCCGAACACGGCTCCTGGAACAAAACTGTCCGTGCGGGCTATGAAGTGATCCGTATCCCTCTGCACCAAACCGGCCACGCCACCGGTGAATATCAGGATTTCCTGACCGGCTTCGTTCTTCCCGATGGCCACGTCTGGGGACGCCCCGTAGGCACCACAGTCGCCCCTGACGGCTCCCTGCTAGTCAGCGACGACGGCTCGAACTCAATTTGGCGCGTCAGCTACACGGGCAAGTAAATCGCTGGATTGGATTGTTTAGGCTTTGATTGTTGGGTTCTGATTGTTGGGTTCTGATTGTGTGGGGACGGGCACTCTTGCCCGTCCCGCCGGGCGCAGCCTCGCTCTTAGACCGCTCGCAGCATCCCCACCAGCGCATACAAACTCACCACCGCCAGCACCGGCCCGCCCCAAATCATTACCATGCACTTCCACGCCAGCGACCCCGCCACCTCGCGCTGGCTGCGCCACGAAATCATGAACTCTTTATTCTTCGTCCCCTTGGTCAACACCACAGCCGGGTGCTGCTCAAAGCCATCCTGATCCCCAGAATTCTCGCTCACCGCAACCGCGCCCCGATCCAATCCCGCCGCCGCCCACGCCGCCGGATTCCGAATCCCCGCCTTCACCATGGCCGCGGCAATTTTCTCCTGCTGGCTCATCTCCGTCGACGACGTGGCAACCGCCGCACCGGAAAGCCGAATCACCTTCTGCTCCGGCCGCCCAGCCATGCTCATCGCAAACCGCGTATCGATATTGTCTTCACTCTTTTCAAACGTAAATACGGAAGACACCAGCCCGCTCGCGCCCATCGACACTCGCGCCAACGCTGGCCTCGCCACATTGGCTTCGGCATTCGCAATTGGCTCAGGACTCACTTCGATATTCTTATTCTCCACCAGCGTCCCCAGAATGAAGAGCGCATTCTTCGGCTTGATGCAATGCTCCTCCACTCTGATTTTGTTGCTGGTCTCGACGCCGTGGCGCGCCAGAAAATCGCGCACATTCGCCGGCGCCGGCTCCTTGACACTAAAAAACGAATCGCAAAATTCCTGCTGAAAATCGCAGTACAAATCCAGTTCCGCTTCGCGCGGATCCACCAGTACCCGGTCCGTATGGTCGTCGAGAAAAAACGGAATGTGGTTGCACTCCTTCGCCACCTGCACCCACTCCTTGTTCTTCCCGCGCTGCTTCAACTCCCACGCCTGCGTGCGGTAGAAATAACAGGACCTCGCGGTGATCGGCGCGGTCATGGTGTAAGGCCCCACCGCCAGCCCGCTCACCTCAACCATCCCCATCGCAGCGCTGCGAATCTTGGAAAACGGCGTGTCTAGAATCAACCGCCGCCGCTGCAACAAAAGAAATCCGCGATAAAAAAGATAGAGCCCGCCGCCCACCCCGAGCAGACAAACCAGACCGGGCAACCCGACATTAGACGAAAGAATGAATGCTGCGAAGAAATGCAAGGTTGGATTCCGAGGGCAAACGCACACTCAGCCCTGCATCCAGCCTAGCGGAGAGCACACCGAGGCCGGGATGAGAAAACGCCCACATCACTTACGTTGGTAATCCGCGAAAAACACGTGGGGAGAGCCGCCCGGCAGAGGGCTGACACCGGCACAACTCATCTGTGGGGATATAGAAGTTCCGAGGAAATCAAAAAACTCTACTTCACCGTAACGGTCAGCAGCTCCGCTCCTGACACCACATAATCAAGCGGCGCCGTCGCCGTCTCATCCACCGACGATTCTCCGCTCACCACCATCTCCTGATTCCCGCGCATCCCATCCATCACATTCATCACTGAAATCGGCAGCGTGGGCATGACTTTGTCGGCCACGCGCGCCTCGGGATCGGCTTCCAGCAGAGAAACGTAAACGCGGTTGTTGGAATGCTCTTTGTTCAGCAGTGAGATCGTCGAAGCCAGATCAAGCTTGCGCCCGAACGCGGCAGAGCCGCGCCCTACGCGGTCCAACGTGTCGCCGTCGCTCACCAGAATATGCAGCGTCCCCTTGCTCGCCGAAGTCGGAATCTTCACCGCAATCTGCCGCACGCTGCGCTCCCCGCGATACGGAGCCAGTACGGTTTCCACAACAATCTCATCTCCGGGCCGCGCCTCGGTCACATCGGTGCGAGCACTCTCCAATCGCGCCCACCTCCGCTCCCGCACCAGATCGAACTCCAGCTTCACGCCTTCCACTGCCGGAGCGTTATAAGGATTGTCATAAATCCTTCCAAACCGTTCGCCCAGCGAGAGTGCAGCTTGCATGGCCGCCGGCTGTCCACCATCGGCCGGAGAAAACATATTCTTCAACCCAACTTCCGGAAATCCCTTCACGTCAATGCTGCCATTCAACCGGTAAGTAATTTCCTCGCCGTATTCGTTCACCCCATGCAGCGCATTGAACACGGTCGCCATAATTGCGACCGGACTCAGCCGCGCGTTGTTCAAAACTTCGTAATGAAATTCCTTCAGCTTCGACCCAGCCCCGCCATTAATCGTGAGCGTCACCGGAATCATCTCCGGCTGTTTGTTAAACACGCCCATAATGCCTGTATGCCGGTCCTGCACGAATGTTCCCGCGGGCTCGGTGGTATTCACGATCTTGAACGCATTCATCGGCGAGGCCAGCGTCGCCAGCACCTGCGCCTTATTCATCGGCAGATCGACGGACCCAAACTGCAACAGCGGATGTCCGCACGCCAGCAACCGCTGCGGATCGATATAGGTGACCGTGCACGTCGCCTCAATATCCATGTCGCCGCGTACCAGCACCGCGCTCACCGCCGACCCCGGCTCCAGCGGCTCCGGCTGCTTCGCATCGCTCACCGATCCCGCGCCCATCACCGGGACGATTCCCGCCGAAGCAAACTCCGGCGCAAACCGCTTCATCGTATCTTCGGAAAATCCGCCGAACACCAATGGCGTTTCGATGGGCTGCAAGTAATTCGCGAAGCTCTGTGACGCACCAAGCGCCGTCGATCCATCTCCCGGCGAAGCCGTCTTTCCCGCCACATTGTTGATGACAGGCTTCGTCGCCGCAGCCTCTTCCGCCGGCGAACGATCAAGCCCGTTGATCTCCAGCATGTCGGCGATGGGAGTCACGCCCGCAATCGGCTCTTTCGAAAATTCGCCGATGCGAAACGCCAGCGCGCCCGCCAGTTTTCCATCAATGTAAACCGGGCTGCCACTCATGCCCGCAACCACGCCCGTATATTCGACCTTGGTCCCATGCAAGCGCACCAGAATGATGTCGCCCTTGGGCCCATTCACATTGCGCAGCACGCCCAGAACCTCCACATCCATCGCTTCAGGCTTGATTCCCTGAAACACGGTGTAAGCTACGCCGCGCATGCCCGTGTGAATCTCGCCCACGGCAATCGTTTTCAGCGAGGGACCGGATGGAGCTTGCGCCTCGGGAACTTGAGCGCTCAGAATTGTGGATAGGGATACCGCGACGACGAAGAGGGCGAAAACAACTTTTCTCATGTGACGCCTTGGAGACCGCAAACAGGTCCCTCTTATACAGATTAGACTCGATGAACCGTTAAGTCGTTGCCAGGAGGGGAGTACCGGATGCCGGGCAAACATCCCAACTACGAATCCTTGCGTCTATACTAGCATGGAGAATTTCCTTGAGGCTTGAAATGTTTCAATCGGTTAAATCATTTAGACGTATGCACCTGCCGCCCTATTCCCCCATTCGCCATCTGCTCGCGCTTTCCTGCGCCGCTGTTCTGGCCGCGGCTTTTCTCGCCGCAACTCCGCCGGCCCGCGCCCAAAGCCAACCCGATCAGCAACCGCCGCCTGCCACCCAGGACGACAACGGCAAGCCCAAACAGGATGCCCCCCCCGAAGCCGGAGGCCCCGGCAGCGACATCCCCTATGCCATCCCGAAGAAAAATCCGGAAGCTCCGCCACCACCGCCGCCGCCCGCCACCGCCAAAAAAGTCGAAGGCCTTCCCGATTACTCGCTCAAGGTCAACGTCCCTCTGGTCAACGTCGACGTGATGGTTACCAGCAAAGACGGCCAATTCATCCCCGGCCTTCACCAGAACAACTTCCGCGTCCTCGAAGACGGCGTGCCACAAGCAGTCACCAACTTCGCCGTCACCCAGGCTCCCATCACCGCCGTCCTGCTGGTCGAGTTCGCCTCTACTAATTACGTTTTCATGCGCGACGCGCTGCAAGCCTCTTACTCCTTCGCCAACACTCTGAAAAAAGACGACTGGGTCGCGGTCTCCTACTACGATATGCAGCCGCACATCCTGGTCGACTTCACCCAGGACAAACGAGCCATCTACGGCGCCCTCAACGAACTTCGCATCCCCGGTTTTTCGGAAACGAATATGTTCGACGCCTTATATGACACGCTCGACCGCATGGATCGCGTCGAAGGCAAGAAATACATCATCCTCGTTTCCACCGGTATCGACACCTTCAGCAAACTCACGCTGGATAAGATCATGAAGAAGGTGAAGGACACCAAGGACGTAACCATCTTCCCCATCAGCATTGGTTTCATTCTGCGCGAGATGTATGAAGCCCGCGGCGGAACCCGTGCCCCCCACTCCATAGGCATTCCCCTGACCCAAATCGACTACTTGCAAGCCGACAACGAAATGCGCACCTTCGCCGCCATGACCGGCGGCCGCGCCTATTTCCCCCGCTTCCAGGCAGAGTACAGCGAGGACTTTCAGGCAATCGGTGACGACATCCGCCACCAATACACTTTGTCCTACCACCCAACCAATACCAAGCTCGACGGCACTTACCGCAAACTCAAAGTGCAGGTTCTGGCCCCCGACGGTGGCCCGCTCAAAGTGAAAGACCAGAAAGGCAAAGACGTAAAAATCGACGTGGTCGCCCGCGATGGCTACACCGCCAAACATACTGTAGATTGAGCGCGCGCCAGAGCCCGACGTGGCCCTCGCGTCATTAGGCACAGCGAACATCCACCGGATCACCCGGTGTGTCGGATTTTTGGTGTGAGATTCTCGGCTGTGGAATTGTTGCTTGTCGGGCTCCTAAGAGAGACAGGACACACCCTCAATCAAGCAATCCAAGGATGGATGAGACGATCCGGCTTTATGAGCAGTTGGACGAGAGGCTATCGCGAAGAATCTTCTTGCCCTCTCCCAACCTCAGGCTTGGCTTCCCTCTCGCTCCCCACCGGTCGTGCCGGTGCCGACTTTGCAAAATCGTCGCTTACGCGTTTGAGAGTGCCTACATCTCCGCGGGAGATTGATAGCAGATTCCCATATACTTCGTTCAGAGCATTCACAATCAGATCCCTCCATCTCCGCTTAAAAGTATACCAAATGCAGAGCAAAAAGGCAGAACATACTTGGCCAGGCGGGCCTTGTCTTCGTCGGTTCTACCAAAAACATGGGTCTCGTCCGACTCGATGTTGGCTACGCCCACTACCCGCCCTTTGGCAACCACGCACAGGCTGGCGAAACTCCGAAATCCGTGTTGGCTGAAGTACGTCTTCTGTGCTTGCCGAATTGCCTCCGGAAGACCTGAAGGAAACTGAATAGTACCCGTATCGTCCACGATTTCGACCGACCTTCCCAGGAATGCAAGCGGCGCTCCCGGAAGCGCCTTGGCCCGGTCGCCGTCAGCCGGAATGGGAAGCACAAGATCTACCGCTCGCTCATCGTCGTACGTAATCAACTCCAGACACTCTTTAATCGCTGCCGTTCCTTCCACAAACTTGAGCCGCCGGTAAACCGCGTCCTCGATCCCACAAGGGCTTACGCGCATTAGATTGCTTCTGATCGGGAGCTCATCGTTTCCGTGGTATTTGCGAACTACCGTAGTAACAATTCCCAGAATTTGTCGTGCCGTGTCGCGTGGCTGCGCGCCATCGTGCGGCATCACTGCTGCAATTGCGTACGCAACTTGTTCAAAGTAGCGCGCGTGCAATCTGCGTAGCCGATCTCTTTTCTCCCGCTCCCTGTCATAGTAACGGTAACCATAAAACAGGTAATCGCCCATAGCGTGAGTCAACGGATAGTCTGCCGAAATAGAACTCCTCAGATGCGACACTCCGACGAACACTCCCCAGCCCACCACCACTGTTACCGCTCCCACCACCACCCCCGCCATATACAGCAGCAGCACAATCGGCTTTCGCGCATCCGCATCGAGGGAATGGACATCTCCGATTACCGTCGTGAGTGCCACAGTCAGGACCCAAATCATTCCCCTGACCCGTGGACTGTCGCTTAGATCGGTTTCTTGCGGAGATCCGCGCCAACCGTCGAAACCGAAAAATATCCCCAGGATTACGCCGAGCAGAAGGGCTCCGGCGTAAACCGGATTTGCCAATGCCCAAGTGATCAGCGACGCGCCCGGCATGATGGAAAACTCTGTATCAGGAGATGCCGAAATGCAAGTTTTCTTTTGGGGGTGCAATCGGGCAAAGAAACTCCGCGAAATGCATCCCGACCGGAGGGACCGTGCAAACTGTCCGAAGACGATTCATCCCAAAACCGGAATCCGCCCCACTCCCCACCCCCTGTCAACCCCCCACAAAATATTCCTAACTCCTACTCCTCCCACCACATGATCCCCGTTTTCCACAGATCACAACGAGCCGAGGCTGGTAAAATGCCTACAGTACTTAACCAAAAGAAACGAAAGAAGTTAGTCCCAAAATGGGAAAGAAAAACTACACCACTGCCGAGATTAAGTCCATTATCCGCAATACTTTAATCGCAAGTCCTGAGTTTCCAATATTATGCCAA